>Ga0265293_10000670_pt1 | contig 79706 bp, 75 predicted proteins | sample Munlanlewell138R_FD_192505 | JGI IMG/M metagenome (GOLD analysis project Ga0265293, IMG submission 192505) | Leachate microbial communities from a municipal landfill in Southern Ontario, Canada - Leachate well 138R | ecosystem: Engineered > Solid waste > Landfill > Unclassified | place: Canada... | reverse complement strand
TTGAGAAGTGTTATGTCTATTTTTTAATTATAAAACCATAAAACATTTTGATAGCGACCATAAAACTTGTGACCATAAAACTTTTTCTTATAAAACCATAAAACCATAAAACTTTTTATAGAGCCATTTTTTGAAAGATTGACTTTTTATGTCAATCTTTTTAAATACATATTTTGGTATTAGTCGATATGTCTTTGTAAATAATAAGAGTATGAAAAAGAAAATCATAATTCATTATCCCTTATTAGTCTTTTTTTTAGTAAATATCTTTAGTATTCTATTATTGTTTTATTTCTATAATAATGACTTTTCAAATTATATAGTTTTTAAAACAGTGATGTTTATTATTCTTTTATGGGTACCATACTTAATTAGTAAAGTTATTCAAGTTAAGATACCAAGTCTAATTTATAAGCTTTATTTTTTTATAATCTTTATTGATTTAATGCTTGGTAAAATTTTTATGTTTGAGAGGTTTACTAATCTTTATACATATGTTGTATTATTTCTCCAAGGGATTATTTTTTATATAATTGGCCTATGGGTAATAAAGTTCTTAGATGATTATGGTTTTTTGAATTATAAAATAATAATGATATTTAGTGTTATTTTTGCCCTTTGTTTAGCTGTTTTAAAAGAGATGTTTTTCTATTTAGTAAATAAGACATTTAAAATTGATAGTATAGATCAAATGTTGTATATAATTATAAGTTTTATTGGTAGTTTATTTATAATGGTTATTTTCATTGTTGATAATATTTATTATAAACAAAAATACTATTTTATAATTGATAAGAACTTAAGTAATACTTGAGTTTTTTTCTTTGATAATTTGTGTTTTTGGTATATAATAGTTTATACAATTTTTATAGGATGTTGAAAAAGATTTTTCTAGTTAGGAATAAGTAAAAACAAGTTAGAGGTAATTATGGCTAAAAGAATAAATGTGGTATGTAGTGGTTTAAATGATGTTGGTAGTGGATTATTTAGAGTTGGTAAAAAAGTATATAGTGCCCCTAATTTATTACCAGGAGAAGAAGCTATAGTAGAAGTTGAATTTGAAAAGAAATTTAATAATGCTAGAGTTGTTAAAATCTTAAAACCCTCTAAAAATAGAATACAACCAAAATGCGATATCTTTGAGAAATGTGGTGGCTGTCAATTACTACACATGAATAATAATGCACAAAAAGATTTTAAGATTAACTCTGTAAAAGATGCCTTTAAAGAATATAATCTTAAAAAAGATATAGATGAATATATTAGTGCATCAAAGATTTATCAATATAGAAACAAAATGCAAGTTGCATATAGATATATTAACAATAAACTGGTTTATGGTTTTTATGAAGAAGGAAGTCATAGAATCATCCCTTTAAATAAATGCATAGTGCAAAGCGAAATCCAAAATAAAATTGCACGTTTCATTTTAGAATTAATGATAAAAATGAAAATTACTGCTTATAATGAGGATAAAAGAACTGGTTTATTAAGATTTGTTTTAATAAAAGAATCATTTAAAACAAAAGAAATCTTAGTAGTTTTAGTTACAAGTTCAAATGTCTTTGGTGGCAGAAATGAGTTTGTAAGAGAGATTAGAAATAAATTTCCTGAAGTAACTAGTATAGTCCAAAATATAAATACTAGAAAAACAAGCATAATTCTTGGAGATGAAGAAAGAGTTTTATATGGAAAAGGTTATATTGAAGATACAATTTTAGATTTAAAGTTTAAAATATCTTCAAAAACTTTCTATCAAATTAACCCAGAACAAACAATTAAACTCTACTCAAAAGCAATTGAATATGCAAATTTTAAAGATACAGATAAAGTAATTGATGCATATTGTGGTGTTGGAACTATTGGAATGATGCTTTCTAAGCATGTTAGAGAAATAATTGGAGTAGAATCAAACAAGCAATCTGTAAATAATGCTATAATAAATGCGAAAGAAAATAATATTAATAATATAAAGTTTGTTTGTGATGATGCTACGAATTATATCTTTAGTCTTGCGAAGGAACAAGTGAAAATTGATGGACTTATAATGGATCCACCAAGAAGTGGCTCTACTGAAGTGTTTTTAGAATCAGTTTTAAAACTTAAACCTAAAAAGATCGTTTATGTTTCTTGTAATCCTACAACTCTAGCTAGAGATTTAAAAGTATTAGTTAAAGATTATGAAATAAAGAAACTTGCATTAGTGGATATGTTTGTAAATACATTCCATATTGAATCAGTTGTATTATTAGAACAAAGATAATTAGAAAGTAGGATTAACTGTGAAAGATGTTGAACGCTTTGATTTTGATGAAAAGCCAAGAAAAGAAAAATTTTATTTAACACCATTAGCTTATTTATTAAGCTTTCCAGAAACATTAAAAAGAAGATTAAAGATAAAAAAAATTAATATGGAAGGTTTGAAACCACCATATATCCTTCTATGTACTCATCACGCTTTTATAGATTTTAAAGTTACTACAAGAGCAATATTTCCCTATAGAGCAAATTATGTTGTTGCAATTGATGGGTTTATTGGTAGAGAAAAACTTTTGCGAAATGTTGGAGCAATTGGTAAGAGAAAATTTACTAATGATATTAAATTAGTAAGACAAATTAAATATGGTTTAGAAACCTTAAAAAATATTGTTGCTATTTATCCAGAAGCAAGATATTCCCTGATTGGAACAAATGCAATCTTACCTGAATCTTTAGGCAAGATGGTAAAACTATTTAAGAGACCTGTTGTTGTTCTTAATATGCATGGTAATTATTTATCACAACCTGTTTGGAATTTAAAGAAAAGAAAGAACAGAATAGAAGCAGATTTAACACAAATCATCTCCCAAACTGAAATTGCTAATTTATCGATTGAAGAAATAAATAATAGAATAAATGCTGCTTTTGTTTATGATGAATATAAATGGCAATATGAAAAAAAAGTGAAAATTGATTTTAAAGATAGAGCTAAACATTTAAATAAAGTCTTATACCAATGTCCTAGCTGTTTAAAAGAGCATGAAATGTATTCAGAAGGTAATAAAATTTGGTGTAATAGTTGTAGTAAAACTTATTCTATGGATGAATATGGTAGATTAAAAGCAGATAAAGGTATTACTGAGTTTGAACATATTCCTGATTGGTATGAATTCATAAGAGAACAAGTAAGAAAACAAATTGTAGATGGGACTTATTATTTAGAAGATGAAGTTGAAATTGAGTCACTTCCTAATTCTAAAGGTTATATTCCACTGGGTTCGGGTAAGTTTATTCATAGTTTAGATGGATTTAAACTAGTAGGATATGATAGCGAACTTGAGTTAGTTAAAGATCCTCTAAGCTTATATTCATTACATATTGAATATGATTATTTAGGTAAAGGTGATTGCTTTGATTTATCAACTATTGATGACACTTATTATATATATCCAAAAACAAAAAAAGATGTAGTAACAAAACTACATTTTGCTGTTGAAGAAATGTATAAAATAAATAAAGAAAAACTAAGAAATAAAATAAATAAATAAGGAGATTTATATGGAATTTCATGAGGTAATGCAAGAGTTAGAAAATCATGGTAAAGATAGAACAAAATCTATATATCTTTCAAACGGTGCAAAAGAACCATTATTTGGAGTGAATACTGGTGATATGAAGCCGATGTCAAGGAAAATTAAAATTGATCAAAAGTTAGCTGAAGAATTATATGCTACTAATAATTATGATGCAATGTATTTTGCCGGTGTAATTGCAGATCCTAATGCAATGACTGAATCTGATTATGATAGATGGATTGAAAAAGCATACTTTTATATGATTTCAGACTTTGTAGTTGCAGTTACTTTATCAGAATCTGATATAGCGCAAAAAGTAGCAGATAAATGGATAATGAGTAAAGAAGAACTAAAAATGTCTGCAGGATATAGTTGTTATTGTTGGTTACTTGGCAATCGAATGGATAATGAGTTTGATGTTGAAAAAATTGACAAAATGCTTGACATAGTAAGGGATGAAATCCATAATTCTCCTAATAGAGCAAAATTTGCAATGAATTATTTTGTTTATGTAGTTGGTGTATCATATCTTCCTTTACATAAAAAGGCTCTTGAGATTGCAAAGGAAATTGGAACTGTTGAAATCACAAGAGAAAAGAAGAAACCTCAAATTCTAAATGCTTATGAAAATATCCTAAGAGATATTGATAAAGGAAGAATTGGCTTTAAAAGAAAATATGTTAGATGTTAAGAAGGTTTATTGCCTTCTTTTATTTTATTGACTTAAGTTTTTTCTAATTGTATAATTGAATACAGAGGGTAGGCAATATGAATAAATTAATCAAAACATTATTAACAATCGAGATACTTTTTTTTGTGTTATTAATAGCAAAAAATATCTTATCAAAAAATGGATATATTCTATCCTTATCTTTTATGGGTGAAGATGCATTACATATTTTGATTTTTACATTGTTTTTTTTGTTTACAGCTTTGCTATTTTATTTTGTGATGATGTATACTAAAACATATAGGACAACAAAAATAACTATTTTTGTTTTCGCATGTGTTTTATCTATTTTTTCTTTCTTCTTTTTTCTTTTTGAACAATCTGAATATAATATTGATTATATGCAAATTACAACTTTTGAACATTTTATGAATGATGATAAAGATGATGTAAATCTAGGTTACTTTATTTATGAAAAATCATCAAGAAATTTTAAAGACAAAAACGCTGAAATTAAGGCAATCTTATTTGAAGCTAATCCTATTGAGTATAATAGAGGAATTTTTAAAGATACAAACATTGATGAAGTACTAGGATTTAATAATGGAAGTTATCATTTAGAGCTAGACTCTAGTTTTAAAAAAATGGCAATCCATTATCATGTCGATGGCCATATATACTATAAAATTTATATAAGATATTACGAAATTGATTATAATACAGGAAAACAATTATATGAAAAAGCACGTGAACTTGAAGTAGGATAATTTTTAGGAGGTAAAAATGAAACAAAACCGTATCATTAGCTTTATTATAATTTTTATTACATATATATTAGCATTAGGAATTGGTATCTTAACCTTTAATGTAAATTTAGTAAATAACTTCTTTATTAACGTATTTATAGCTGATATTGCTGCTACAATCTTTGTTTTTATAATAGGATTACTATTTAAAAATGCTTCAATTTATGATCCTTACTGGAGTGTTGCACCGCCTGTTATATTAGCATTATCTGCTACTTACTTCAATGTAATAAATATAGGAACAATACTATTATTTATAGCAATAGGTTACTGGAGTATTAGGCTAACATTAAATTGGGCTTATACTTTTAAAAACTTAAATTATCAAGATTGGCGTTATAGTATGTTTAAAGAAAAAACTAAAGGATTATATCCATTAGTAAATTTATTTGGTATTCACATAATGCCAACGCTTGTTGTATATTTTGCTATTTTACCTGCGCTATATTATATAAAAAATTTAGATTACAAGATATATAATTTAATTGGATTTATAGTCTGTATAATTGCTGCAACAATTCAACTTATATCAGATATTCAAGTCCACAAATTTAGAAAACTTGCAACAAATAGAAGTAAGTCAATTAGACAAGGACTATGGAAGTATTCACGCCATCCAAATTATTTTGGAGAAGTATTGATGTGGTGGGGAATTTATATTTTTTGTCTTAGTAGTGATATAAATAGTTGGTTATTATTTATTGGAGCTCTTTTAAATACATTACTATTCATATTTATAAGTATACCACTGCAAGAGAAAAGATTAATAACATATAAAGAAAACTACAAAGATTATATGAAGAAAACAAGTGTATTAGTTTTGTGGTTTAATAAATAACAAAAAGCTAAGTTTTTCTTAGCTTTTTAAATATAATTCTAGCTTCTTTTAAAGAAACCAAAGTTTTCTATGAAAATGTTATTTTCTATGAAACCAAACTTTTCTTAAAATGTTATTTTCTATGAAAATGTTATTTTCTATAGAAAACATTTGTTTTCTATGGTTACAGAATATGATAGAATAGAACTATATTTTTAATTGAGGTTAAACTATGATTTATGAAGCAAAAGAATTCAAATTAAAAGACTCGAGGATTTGTATAATTAGAAGTCCAAAAGAAGAAGAAGCATTAGAAATGATGGATTGTTTAAAGATGGTAGCATCGGAGACAGATTTTATTTTAAGATATCCAGAAGAATGTACTGAGACTTATGAAGAAGAGGCTCAGTTTCTAAGAAGTATAAATAATTCTTTGTATAATATTATGCTAGTTGGCATAATTGATGGAGAAATAGTAGGAAATGCACAGTTAAGTATTCATAGAAGAATGAAGGTACGTCATAAAGCTAGTATAGCTATTGGTCTTAGAAAAAAATTCTGGAATTTAGGTATTGCGAAAATAATGTTTGAAGAATTAGAAAAGATAGCAATAAATATGCAGTGCAAGCAAATAGAATTAGAAGTAATTGATATTAATTATCGAGCAATTGCTTTTTATGAAAAAATGGGATATAAGAAATTTGCAACAAGACCAAGAGGTATTATTCTAAAAGATGGAACTGAATTAGATGAATCTTTTATGGTTAAATATTTAGATTAATAAGAAAATATAATTCAAGGGAGACGAAATGGGTGTTTCAATTAGCTTTAAATGCACTTTAGATAATGAAGGGAAAATCGATAGTGAATTTCTAGAGGAAAAACTTAATCAATTAAATATAATTTATGATTTTAAGTTAAATAATATTGATTCTAGGAAGGCATTGGTTTTTTATAATTTAGGAGTTTTATTTATAAGAGTTGATGAAAGAAAAGTGGTAGGTGATGTTAGGACATTTGAAGTTGGTCCTGGTTTTCATCACTTTATATTAAATTTTATAAATGAGTTTGCAGCAATATTAGGATATAATTTAGAAATAAATGATGATTCTTTCTATAATAAAAATAAAGATTTTGAGAAATTACTAAATTATTTTATTGAAAAATTAAAAGTAGATCTTTTAGAGATAAAAGAATTTAAAACAACCGATAAATACTATTTTGGTTTTGATTGGCTACCTAATGTAGATAATGCTCTTGTTACAAATCTTGGCCCAATTAATTTTGAAGATATAAAGGAAGATGCTGATTTTTTTGCTTTGGCCAGAAAATTCTTTCTTTGGTTTAATATTGAAAAGGATGCATACTTTTATAGAAACTTAGTTTACTATTATATTTGGTCAATATATCATTGGGTAAAACCAAGAACAGAAGCAGAAGATAAGATTATTGAAGAAATTCTTGAATATAGTAATTTTGCTCGTAGTTTGGACAAGGAAATAGCTCTCCCTAATGCTGAATTAGAAATAATTAAATCTAGTTTAGGATCATTTAGTGAAAGAGTTGATAGTAAGAGTTTAATAGGCTATAAAAGAGGTAATATAATCTATCCAATTAATAGTAGATGGAAGATTAGTGTAGCTGGGTTTTATGATAGTGACTATGAAGATGAGTTTAGAGTTTTTTATGATAAAGACCATTATATAAAAATAAAAACAGTATATAGGAATAAGGAACAAAGTTTTAATGAAAATCTTCAAGGTAGTGAAAACGAAAGAGTTATTGAATTTGAAAAAGCAGGATATAGGTATCTTGGGATTTATTTTAAAGATACAACTTCTAATTTGTGGGTTTTAAAAGGTGAAATATTAACTGAAGAGAGTATTAGCGAAGTTTGGATATACTCAAAGGGTCATTATGATTATGAATGGGTTTATTCTACTTTCACAAACCTTGAACCAAAAATAGAAGTATATAATTATTTTAGTTTAGCGTATTTAGATTATGGTGTTAAATTTTTAGAAAATGGACTATTCATCTATGAAGCAAGAACTTTAATTCCTTATGAAGATATAGATTTTAAAGTATTTGTAGACAACTATAAAAATTTAAGTTTTATTATGTATTTTAAAGAAGGTTATCCTTTAGAAACTGGTGTTATTAATATTTCATGGGATTTAGAACAATGGATTAAAAAGTATGAACTAAAAGTAATGGACATTGAGTTGTTTAGTTTAAGCTTAGAAGAAGAACATGCGAAAGGACAAAAGTTCTTTATGAGTGCATCTGGTTTTTCAGTACCTGATAAAGTCGTTTTAACGGTTTTAATAGTAACTATCTATGCTTTAAGCGCTTTAATATTCCTTGGTTCATTGTTATTTGGATTAATCTTTTTTGGACTTGTGAACATATTTTTATTTGTTTTGTTTTACCATAGTTATACAAAAAGATTAAAGATTACAAATAATGGAGTACTTGAAAAAAGTAATTATGCTCATGCTAAGAAAAAGGCTTATATTCCGTTTTCTAAAATAATAAAGGTTGAAGTTAGTGGTAAAAAGATAAGTGTTTTAAGTAAAAATTCAAATATTGAATTTAGTAATAGAAAATCTATATTGAAGACATTAAAAAAACATATAGATAATTCTTTAATCGAGTATAAGTAAGATGAGTAAAATTAGATTTATTATTTTTTTAGCATTAGTACTTTTTATTTTAGATTTTTTACTAACTACTTATTATTTAAGCTTTTATTCGTCTTTAGTAGGTGAAGGTAATCCTTTGATTCATATTGGTAGGGGTTATGGAGTTTTAATTGCAAATTTCATATATCTTTTGTTTATTGTTATTTTATCAATATATATATCTAGATATAAAACAGTATATTTGGAAGCAAAAAATGTATTTGAATATGCAATAAAACTTTATAAGAGTGACCATCATAAATTTATCTTTGTAAATATTGCAAGTTCATTTATTTATGCATCTTTGATTTCTAGAGTAATTGTTATTATTGATTGGGTTATGTTTGGGATCTATACAAATGAATTTTTTAATACATATTATTTTTATTTAAGAAATCAAATGCCATTTGCAAGATTTGATGTAATTGTTGGGTTTTCAGCATTTATAATTTTAATACCTTTGTGGTATATTTATGAATACAGGAAAGTAAAAATAAGCTAATATTTTGTAATTTATATATGTTTTACTTATAAAAAAAATTGTTTTGTTATCTAGGGTGTTTTGATATAATATAAGCAAAGTATACTAAAAAGGAGATAATAATTGAAAAAGTACTTATTTTTACTCTTAGTTTTAATATTTCAAATTGTATTCTTATATGGATGTGTAAGTGAATTTACAGTAACTTTTGATTCAAGAGGTGGAAACCACATTGATGAAATAACAGGAATTTCTAAAGGAAGTACAATTGACTTACCTATTCCTAAAAGGTTAGGTTATGAATTTATTGGATGGTTTGTTGATGCTACAGAAAATGCAGAACAGTTTTATAAAACCAGCAAAGTTGAAAAAGACATTAAATTATATGCAAAATGGGAAGAAGCGACATATGTAGTTACTTTTTTAGACTATGATGGAACAATTTTAAACAAACAAGAAGTTAAACATGGTTTAAGCGCAATTGCACCAAATAAGCCAACAAGAGACGGTTATCAATTTATAGGGTGGGATAATATTTTCATAGAGGTTTTTAGAGATCTAACTATTACTGCAATATATTATTCAAATTTAGATTATAATTTTTTGACTGATGCTATGGAATCTATTGCATATAATGATTTATCAAATTTAAAAGAAGATATTTTTCTAGAAAATTTTACACCAAAAAATAATCTTCCGATTGTTTGGGAACTTGACAACAATGATGGTACTTTAGATTTAATTTTGGATGATGAAAATAATAAGGTAATTAAGGTAATTCCTAATGAATTTAGTGTAGATGAAAACGGTGTTCAAAATAATGAATGGGGATACGGAAAACTTAGAGCAACAATAACTTATAAAGGGTTATCTTTAAATAAAGAGTGGGAACTTCATGTTATGCCTGAAGGAAGGAATAAGGATTATAATATATTATCAATAAACGACCTAAAAAATAAAGCAACAACTATTACATTTAAAGTTCGTCAAGGTGTAATTAGTGATGCATTAGTTGCTTTAGTTAATGAATTTGAAAAAGAATTTCCATATATTCAAGTTAAAATAGCTCCTTATGCTGGAAGTTACGATATGCTTCGTTCATCAACTATTTTAGATATTAACTTAAAAAACGAAGATAAAATTCCCGACTTAATTATTGGTTATCCAGAGGATTTTGCAGAATATTATGTTGGAAATAACTTAGTTAACTTACAATATTTTATTGATGATCTTGAAGTTGGTATGGACGAAGATGAAATGAATGATTTCATTCAAGCATATTTACTTGAAAACCGTGGATTTGATCCTAAATTTCCTAATGATTTATATAGCTTACCGCTCAATAAAACAACTGAAGTAATGGTTTATAACAAAACTGCTTTTCAAGCATTATTTGGTTCGAATTATTTGAATAAAATTCCTAAAACATGGGAAGAAATGAATATTGTTAGTGCTGAAATAATTAATAAAGTTAAAGCTGGTGAACTAGATAATACATTTGTTGATACATATGATTATTACACCGGTACTACTACTTATATAAAAGTCTCAGATTATTTAAATAATCAAAATAACCCTAGATTCATTCCGTTTATTTATGAATCTCCAGATAATGGGTTTATTACTCTTACAAAACAGTTTGGTGCTAAATATACAAAAAGAGAAAGTGTTCTAAAAGGTTATATTTATTTTGATAATGCAGAAGCGCGTTCTGCTATGACATATTTTCAAACAATGAAAAATTATGGAGTATTTGGAGTTTCTTCTAATCTTGATGTACCATATAGTTCTGATGCATTTAAATTAATTCAAACATTAATGACAGTAGGTTCAGCTTCTGGTATTGCTTATAATGCAAGTACTAAATATGAACTTGGATTTGCTCCAATTCCTTACTATAATGAAGATGCAAAATATGTTATTCAACAAGGTACAAATATTGGTATGTTAAACCATAATAATGATGAAGAAAAATTGGCTTCATGGTTATTTATAAAATACCTAATGCGTCCTGAAAACACTGCTCAATTCGCAATGGCTACAGGTGGTTACTTACCAGTTAAAGAAAGTGCTTATGAATCTGATAAATATTCTCAATATTTAAAAAACCCAACTAATGATAAGAAAGAATTTTCTGCAGCAGCTAAAGTTGCATTTGAATATTATATTAAAAACGAATATGAATTTATTGTTGATGAAGCATTTATTGGTTCATCAAGCATACGAAAAGAAACAGGAAGACTTTTTAACTCGATTATTGCAGATAATGGAGTAATAGTTAACAAGTTTAAAGAAGCTTATGAAAACCTAAAGACTTTTTTACCTGAAGATGAATAAAAATTTAGATAAACAATTTTCCGATCTTTATAAGGTCGGATTTTTTATATTTATAATTTTAATGCTATTTTAGTACATATTTGAATACAAGAAAGTAAAAAACAACTAATATTTTGTAGATGTTTTTTGATATATATTTCTCTTGATTTAATAATTGTTTTTGGTATAATTGTAAGGTGTGCAAAAAGGAGAATATATGAAAAAATTAGCAAATCCAGGTCCTTTAGGCCTAATTTCGTTTGGTATGACAACTGTCTTACTAAATTTATATAATGCAAATATTATCCCGATGTCAATAATGATTATTGCAATGGGATTTGCAATTGGTGGTTTAGCACAAATAATCGCAGGTGTACTTGAGTTTAAAAATGGCAATACTTTTGCTGGTACTGCTTTTACTGCTTATGGTCTGTTTTGGTGGAGTTTTGTTTTTATTAAAACAAATGATTCTGTTTTAGCAGATGCTGACTTAACTTCAATGGGCTTTTACTTATTACTTTGGGGTCTATTTACACTATTTATGTTTATTGGAACATTAAAGCATAATAGAATTACTCAAATTGTTTTTGGAAGCCTTGCTTTATTATTTTTCTTGCTAGCTGCAGGAGACTTCACAGGTATTGTAGTTATTACTAGAATTGCTGGAGTTTTAGGAATCTTCTGTGGTTTATCTGCAATCTATAGTGCAGTTGGGCAAATAATAAATGAAGAGTTTGGTAAAGAAGTCTTTAAATTGTAGAAAATATATGGTTGTTTTATACAGCCATTTATTTTTTGGACTTTAAAAGGAATTAAAGATAATGTATAATAGTATAGTAGTGGAGGAAGTATGAAAACAATAACCGATATTATGATAAAATTAGATATGCAAGCAGAAATCAAGAAGAAGGTAATTGAAGTTGCCCAAACTATTGATTTAGATTTGTATAAGGATGATATAATCGCTCTTACTGATATAAAAACAGCAAATGAAGCAAAGGATAGATTAAAAGAAAAATTAGCTCAAGATAATGGGAATATAAAAATTCTTACATGTATGTTATATGCTCTTAACTATACTTATGTAGGCTATAAAGATAAGGGAATATCTAAAACAATTTTTATTGATACAATGAAAGCATTTAGAAGATTTGTTCAAGAGCATTATAATGGCAATCAAAAATGGGCGTTTGACCGTGATTGGTGGATTTATAGACAACTGGCAATGACCATCTTTAGAATTGGTGAATTAGAGTATGAAATGAAGAATGTAGATGGTAATAAGTATATATCTATGCATATTCCTTCAGATGCTAACTTAAAACCAGATAAAGTAAAGCAGTCATTAAATGAGGCATTAGATTTCTTTAGAAAATACTATCTTGAATATAGTGAAGTTAAATATGTTTGTAGTAGTTGGCTATTAAGTAGCGATTTAGTTAACGTTTTAGATGAAGAATCAAATATTCTAAAGTTTAGAGAATTGTTTGATATTTTGCGTGAAAACTATAATAGTAGTGGTTTTATAAAATGGATATACAAAACTGAATATAGTGATTTAAATGATTTGCCTGAAGATACTAGTTTACAAAGAAATTTAAAACAATATTTACTTGCTGGAAACTCAGTGAGTGTTGCTTATGGCGAATTAGATTTTGAAAGAATCAAATAGTTTTTAAAAAATAGCATATAGTATTTGTTATATTATTATAAATACTAAAGGTGAGGTAAACTAATGAAAAAACTAAAAATATTGTTGCTTTTATTAATCTTTTCTCTTGCAATGATAGGCTGTGGTATGAGCTATGATAATGATGATAAGGGATTAGCTCCAAATGACGATATAGAAGAAGAAGTGCTTGAAATTGAATCAAGTGTTAATAGGAAAATTATTTATACAGTTGATGCTCATATCTCTACAAAAGATTTAGCTGAAACATATAAGAATATTAAAAATAGTTTAGCAGCTGATGAATGGGCTGATAGTGAAGACTTAAGCACTGGAGTTGCATATTTAACTCTAAGAATTAAATCGGATAGATTAGATAGTTTCATTAATTCATTATCTTCATATGGCGATGTTGGGAATTATAGAAGATCTGCACAAGATGTTTCTTTAACTTATGAAAACCATGCTAATAAAATAGCATCTCTTGAAGCAGAACGCACAAGGTTAAATGAACTATATGAAGATGCAAGTATTAATGAAATGATTATTATAGGGAAAAGACTAGCTGAGATTGATTTGGAAATCGGGAATTTGAGTGGTGAATTAAAGAAGTTTGATAGTTTAGTAGATTATAGCGTTGTAAACTTAAAAATCTATGAACATAAATTAGAAAAAGAGGAAACATTTGGGGATTCAATTTCGGAAGCTTTTGTTGGTGGATGGAATGCAGTTTTAACTTTTCTAAAGTTTATTGTAATTGCTTTATCTGCACTTGTTCCTTTCTTGATCATAATTATTCCAGTTTCTGGAGCTATATATTTCGGATATAGATATTATAAGAAAAAGAAAATGTAATAGATTAAAATGAGTTAGCAAATGCTAATTCATTTTTTGTTCTTTACTTAGTATTTGAAAAGCGATATAATCATACTATATATTGAAAACGAGGTTAGAATGAATAGGGAAGAATTACAAAAAAAGTATGTACAAGGAGTACTACTTTATGTACTTAGTGTGTTTTTATTATTCACATTTATAATTGTTGGTGTAGTATTTATTGACGAAGGTAGTATTATTTTAGGGATTGCTTTACTCTTTACGGGTTTAATATTTAGTATAATTACATATATTTATGCATTAAAAAAAACTAAAAAGTATAAACCACTTATGTATAAAGCTTTTAGTGATGAAATAAAGGCAACATTAAATAAGCGTCATCAAAAAGTAAATTTTAATTCAAGAGAGAATAATGTAGTCTTATTTAAAGATGATTATTTACAAATAGATGAATTAGAGTATAAATATGATACATTAGAATTTGGTATCTTTTTGGTTCATAAGCCAAAAATGTTAAGTGACAAATTAGATTTAGTTTTAGGAATATTTTCTGAAGAAATGGAAGTAACAATTGAATTTGATGGTGATTTACTTGATGTAATAGAAAATAAGAAAATCAATCTTTTTAATCAAGAAGATTTTAATTATTTTCTTGAAAATACAGAAGTTTGCGCAAAAAAACTAATTAGAATTGCTAGTTTTAGTCATAATGTTGGCTATATTCCTTTGGTGTTTTCAAAAACTAAGGAAGAAAAAAAGCAAGAAAGGAAATTTAATTTTAAAAAAATATTAATCCAAATATTAATATTCTTAGGTATTTTTGGATTTTCAATTCTTTTAACTTGGCTTGCTTCATCTAAAGAAGGGATAAAGATATCGGATTCTTTTGCTTATAATCTTGGTTTTAAAATAGTATTTTCAGTAGTTCTATTATCGCTTGGTTTTATAAAATCAAAAAATATTCGCTTTATTGGTAAGTCAGCTTTTATCTTATATTTAGTAATGTATTGGTATGGAATCTTATTCTTAAATGCAAGAATAAATGTTTTAAAGGATATAATTTTCTTGTTTATATTTGTTATTATTGGAATAATTGTATTAGATAAGAAGGATTTAAATAAAAACCCAATTAATAGATTAATAGGTTTTGGAATATTTCTTATGTTGATGCTTTTATTTACAGCAAATGATTATAATACTGTTGAGAGTGAAAGTGTTTTTGCGATTTTTGGAATAATTGGTGCAGTTTTAATGATTCCTGGTTTTATCTTAACTTGGTTATATTATAAAAAGAAAGCAAAAATAGAAGAAGTAAAGAAAAGTGTTGTTATAACAGCTGTTATATTTTATCCACTTGGAATAGTTGTGATGTTTATTGCCTGTCTATCTTTTATATTTATAAATTTAAATTACAGTTTAGATAGATCAACTCCTGTGATTATGGAAGAAGAGATTGTGGAGTTAAAACAAGGTGGAGAAAATGAATCCGATGTTGCTATTGTAATTATTAATGAAGAAGAAGTAGAAGTTCCAATTTCTAGATCCTTATATTTTGATTTAGAAATCGGAGATATTATAGAAGTCGGATTTTATCCTGGAGCTTTTAATTATGAATACTATATAATTGAAGGTGTAAAACAAAAATAAATGAAATCAAAGTTGTATGACTTTGATTTTTTTGGTAATATATAAAAAAGGTGGTTTTATGAGAAGTGAAAAGGAAGTAATGAATCTTATTATAGATTTCGCAAAATCAAACAATAAGATAAAAGCTGTTATTATGAATGGTAGTAGGGTTAATGATAAAATAAAAAAAGATAAATTACAAGATTATGATATTGTATATGTAAGTGATAATGTAGAAGCGTTTATAGAAAATCGTTCATGGATTAGATATTTTGGTGATGTTTGCATAATGCAAACTCCAGATGAATCATCAATATTTAAAGTCGATAATAAAACATTAGAATCATTTGGATTCTTAGTTCAGTATTTTGATATTAGAATTGATTTCACAGTTTGTACAACTAAACATGCATTAAATACTATTATAACTGATTCACTAACAAGAATAATTCTTGATAAGGAAAATCTTTTACCTAAGATTAATGAAGCTAGTGATGAAGATTATATTTTAAAAAGACCAACAAAAGAAGAGTTTAAGGATTGTTGCAATGAATTTTGGTGGGTAAGTTTATATATAGCAAAAGGGTTATATAGAAACGAACTATTATATGCAATTGATCATTTGAATCTATATGTTAGACCAATGTATTTACTGATGCTTAAGTATAAAGCTGGTTTTGATAAAAACTATAAAGTCTCTTTTGGCAAGAATGATAAGTATTTACCAAATTATTTAAACGATAATGATTTAACTAATTTAAAGAAAACATATCCTACTCTTGAAAGGGATGTTTTATGGGATGCTTTATTTAATATTTGTGAATACTTTGAAGTCACATCAGTTGAAGTGGGGAATTTATTAGGCTATACTGTAGATATGGTTGAGATAGAAAACTCATATTATTATCTTAATAAAATATATAATAATGAAATTTAGGAGGAAAAATGAAATTAATTATATCTAGTTATAAAACAAATGGTGATTCAATTGGTTTATTTAATATTACTGATAAGAAGTATGAAAAATTAAGTAAAGCAGATATTTTAGCCCCTAGTTTTATTGTGAATGGTGGAGATTATATTTATACATATGAAAAATCAGATGTTGTTAGTTTATATTCGTATAAACAAGAAAATGAAAAGTTAGTAAAGTATGATCAGATTGTTATTCCTGGAACAAGTGCAACACATATTACATATTCAAAGAAAAACAATTTACTAATAGGTTGTTGTTATAGTGATGGAACATTTTTTTCAGTAGGTGTTAAAGATGGTATATTCACTAAAATTTATTCCTATTTAAAACAAATAGAAGATGATAGATTAAGTAGATGTCATTGTGTGTTATTGAATAAGAGTGAAGATGTACTTGCTGTTGTTAACATTGCACTTGATGCAGTCTATTTATATGATATTGTTAGAGGTGAATTAATTTATAAAGATATTATTGAATTTAAGCAAGGTGTAGGTCCGCGTCATGCAATTTATAATCAGGATAATACTTTAATGTATATTATGACTGAATATTCAAATGAGGTTATAGTTGTAGATATGTTGTCTAAGAAAGTCATTCAAGAAATTTCAACTATTCCAAATTATAAAGATACTTCCTATGGAGCTACTTTAATATTTTCAAAAGATTCTAAATATCTATTTGCATCAAATAGAGGAGAAGATAGTATTGCTAGATTTAAGGTATTAGATTCAGGAAAACTGGAATACATAAATAGTTTCTCATGCGGAGGAAAACATCCAAGACATATGGTTTTAAGCAAAGATGGAAATATAATTATTTCATGCAATAAGGATAGTAATAATGTTGCATTAATTGATATAAATAAAGAAGATGTAGTTTTAGATATTCCGTTTGAAAATGTATCAGGTGTTGATACTTTATAAACTAATAATATAAAGGTTAGACTTTTTGTTTGACCTTTATTTTAATAGATTTAAAAGTTATTGCAAATAATAAATGAGAAGATTTTAAAAAAATTTGTATAATTCTTGCAATCAAAAGGAGATTGTAATATAATATATATACCCCCCTACGGGGGGGTTAGGAGGAATTATGAACGAACATTTAGAAAAGGCAGTTTTTACTTTAAAAACTGCAAGAGGTCAAATAGATTCTGTCATAAATATGATTGAAGAAGGTAGATATTGTATTGATATATCTAATCAAATAATGGCAGTTTCAAGCTTATTAAAGAAATCAAATCTTTTAGTTTTAGAACAACATATGAATCATTGTGTTAAAGAAGCGTTTGAAAAAGGCAATAGTGAAGAAAAAACAAAAGAAATATTAAATATATTATCTAGAATATCAGGAAGGTAAGAAGATGAGAAAAGATTTTAAAATAGAAGGAATGACTTGCGCAAGTTGTGCTAGTGCAGTCGAAAGAGTTACTAAAAAGGTAGATGGAGTAAAAAGTGCAAGTGTGAATCTTGCAACTGAAAAATTAACTATTGAGTATGATGAAAAACTAGAAATTAATAATATTGAAAAAGCAGTAGAAGATGCAGGTTATAAAGTTGCTAGCAAAAATGTTATAGAAACATATGCAGTAGAAGGGATGACATGTGCTGCATGTTCAGCGGCTGTTGAAAGAGCAACTTCTAGAATGGATGGAGTTAAAAAGTCCAGTGTGAATCTTGCGAATGAAAAACTTACTATTGAATATGATAGTGAACTATTAACTATTAATGATATAAAAAGAGCTGTTAATGATGCTGGTTATAAACTTGTACTTAGCAAAAAGGATGAAGATAAATCAAAGAATGATAAAGCTATTAAAAGGCTAAAACTAAGATTTATTATTTCTGCAATATTTACTATTCCTTTATTATATATAGCAATGGGACCTATGATTGGTCTACCAATTTTAAACTTATTAGATCCCCATCATAATCCAGCGAATAATGTTATAACGCAAATGCTTTTAACAATTCCAGTAATGATTTTGGGATATAAGTTTTATAAAGTAGGGTTTAAGACACTTTGGAAAAGAAACCCAAATATGGATTCATTAATTGCAATAGGGACATCTGCAGCCTTTATATATGGTATTTTCGCTATGATTAAAATATTAGGTGGAGATGAATCATATATTCATCATTTATATTTCGAATCAGCTGCAGTAATTTTAACTTTAATTACATTAGGAAAATATTTTGAAGCATTATCTAAAGGTAAAACATCTGAAGCAATTAAGAAGTTAATGGGACTTGCTCCTAAGACTGCATTAGTTGAAAGAGATGGAAAAGAGATGGTTTTTGATATTGATGATGTTGTAGTTGGTGATATTATAATTGTGAAGCCAGGAGAAAGAATGCCTGTTGATGGAGTAGTTATAAGTGGAAACACTTCAGTTGATGAGTCTATGTTAACTGGTGAAAGCATTCCAGTAGAAAAATCTGAAGGTGATAAAATCGTTGGTGCAAGTATTAACAAATTTGGTTCGATAAAATATAAAGCTACTAAGGTAGGTAGTGATACAGTTTTAGCACAAATTATTAAACTTGTGGAAGACGCTCAAGGATCAAAAGCACCAATATCTAAATTAGCTGATGTAATCTCAGGATACTTTGTACCAATAGTTATTGCACTAGGATTACTATCTGGTTTATTATGGTTTATTTTTACAACTGATATAGAACTTGCCTTAACAATCTTTATATCAGTTTTAGTAATTGCCTGTCCTTGTGCTTTAGGTCTTGCAACTCCAACAGCAATTATGGTTGGAACTGGTAAAGGTGCAGAATATGGTGTTTTAATTAAGAGTGGTGAAGCATTAGAGACAGCACATAAAATTAGAACAATTGTTTTTGATAAGACTGGAACTATTACAAAAGGTGAACCTGTTGTTACTGATGTTATAGCAGAAAATATGAAGGAAGATGAGTTACTTATTGTAGCTGCATCAAGTGAAAAAGCAAGTGAACATCCACTAGGAGAAGCAATTGTAGGTGAAGCAGTAAAACGTGGCTTGAAGTTAAAAGATGTTAATGAGTTTAGAGCAATTCCAGGAGCTGGAATTGAAGTAGTAATAGATAGTAAAACTATTCTATTAGGTAATATTAAGTTGATGAATGATAATAATGTTAGTTTAAAATCATATGAGAATATTGCAATTAATTTAGCAGATATGGGTAAAACTCCAATGTATATTGCGATTAATAATGAAATTGAAGGTATTATTGCAGTAAGTGATGTTATAAAGGAAAACTCTAAGAAAGCAATTGACAAACTTCATAAAATGGGTATTAATGTTGCAATGGTTACAGGAGACAATAAAAGAACTGCAAATGCAATAAGTAAACAAGTTGGTATAGACATTGTTTTATCAGAAGTATTACCAGAAGATAAAGCAAAGGAAGTTAAAAAATTACAAACAGATGGTAGTGTTGTTGCTTTTGTAGGTGATGGAATTAATGATGCTCCTGCACTGGCTCAATCTGATGTAGGGATAGCGATTGGATCTGGAACTGATATTGCTATGGAATCAGCTGATATAGTATTAATGAAAAGTGATTTACTTGATGTTGTAACTGCAATTGAATTAAGTAAAAAAACAATTAAAAATATAAAACAAAATCTATTCTGGGCATTTGCTTATAATACATTAGGTATACCTATTGCTATGGGTATTCTATCATTATTTGGTGGACCATTATTAAATCCAATGTTTGCTGGTGCAGCGATGAGTTTAAGTTCGGTTTCTGTAGTAGTTAATGCTCTAAGATTAAAAAGATTTAAACCCAAAAATTAGTTAATATATTAAGTTTATTATTCTAGTAAATTTCTTCATCTTTTGATATAATCTTATTAAGATAGAAATATTATAAAGAGGTATGAAATGGATTTAATAAAACAAATTTTAGGAAATGCAACAGTATTAGAACTTGTATTTATTTTAGTAGCTAAAGCATTTGAAGTTACAATAGGAACATTAAGACATATTTTAGTTAATAAGGGTTATAGAAAACAAGGTGCTGCTTTAGCTTTCTTTGAAATTACACTTTGGGTATTTATAGCATCACGTGTTATTCAAGGAATCGATCAAGCGATGATAAAAGGTGTAATTTATAGTTTAGGTTATGCTTTAGGTGTTTACTTTGGATCTATGTTAGAAAACAAATTAGCATTTGGTAAGGTTCTAATTCAAATTAATACAAAAGAAGAACTGGCGGGGATTATCTCAGAAGTTTTAAGGGATAATGGGCTAGGAGTTACTACAATTGCTGCAAAAGGTAAAGATTCACCCAGAGTAGTAATTATGACTTATACAAATAGAAAAGGTAAAGACGGTATTTTAAACTTAGTCCATAATATCGATAATGATGCTATGGTTACAGTTAATGATGTTTCATCTTTAAGTGGTGGTTATGTATCATCATGGAAAAGAGTTGGTAAATAAGAGCAAAAAAACTCTCTCAATTTAAATAAAGAGTATAATGACAATATATAGGAGGAAAATAAAATGGCAGCAGTTGAAAAAGTAAAATTTGAATTTGCGAATGAGTATAAAGGTGAAGTTGAAGTAAAAAATGGTAAATTCCCTATTGGTAAAGGAGGATTTAGTCCTTATAATTTACTATTAGCAGCTTTAGGTGGTTGCTTATATCACACATTTATTGAGATTGTTGAAAAGAAACGTTTAACATTCGATAGTGCTACTATGGAAATTGATGGTGTAAAGAGAGAAACTGTACCTACTACTCTTGAATCTGCAAATATTAAATTTATTATTAAAAATCCTAGCAATGAAAAACAATTTGCAAAGAGTGTTGAATTAGCAGAACAATACTGTTCAATTCATGCTACTGTAAGTAAAGTTGCAGATATTAAATTAGAATTAGTGTTTGAATAAAAGTTGAATGAAAAATTCAACTTTTTTCTTTTATGTTTGTATAAATAACATAAATGTAAATACAAAATAGTATACTTTGAATAGAGTAAAAATAATAATATATTATTGTATATTTTTAAAAACTGTGGTATTATTAATTTGTACGATGAAAAGGAGGTAAATACTATGCAAATTTGGTGGGAAGCTTTAACGCAGTTTCAACAAGTTATGTTTGTAATTGCTGTGCCAGCTACATTAATTTTAATAATTTTCTTAATTATGATGATTATTGGTATTGATGGAACTGATGCATTCGGTGGAGATGTTGATATTGATGTTTCTGGTGTGGATAGTATCAATGATGAACCATTTGCTGATATCAGTGGTCTAAGGATCCTATCAGTTAGAGGAGCTCTTACATTTTTAAGTATTGGTGCATGGATGGGATTTGTCCTTGATAACTATATGGCTACTTGGTTAGCTGGTATCCTTGGCCTACTTAGTGGTGGATTATCTGCTTTCTTATTGGCACTAGCATTTAAAGCCTCTTTAAAGCTTGAGAATGAAGGGAATATTAATTATCAAAACGCAATTGGGAAAATTGGAGTTGTATATTTAAGAATACCTGCTTCTAGAAGTGGAAAAGGAAAAGTTAATGTTACTGTTCAAGGGAGATTTGTAGAGGTTGAAGCAATAACTGATGATGAAGAAATTATTACAACAGGAGCTAATGTAGAAATTGTTGATTTATTAAATGACACAACGATAATAGTTAGAAGAGCAAGACAATAGATCAATGGAATGGTTAGTTGAAAATATAATATTTTTACTAATTACTATAATTGTTTTAGCTGTTTTATTCGTAATATTTATTATTTCAAGAATTATAAAATGTCCAGCTGATAAGATTATAGTAATAACAGGTAAGGTTGGTAAAAATAGTGATGGTACTCCAAAGGCCTATGTTTGCCTTCACGGTGGTGCTGTCTTTATTTATCCCTTAATCCAAAATTATAGTTTTTTAGATATCAATCCTATTAGTATTCAGATTAACTTAAAAAAACTTTTTGAAAAAATTGATATTTTGCCTAGCGATATTTCAGTTTTCACAATCGCTATTTCAACTGAAAAAGGAATAATGGAAAAAGCAGCAGAATATCTACTTGGATTAAGCCAAGAAAAAATAAAAGAACTAGCGGAAGATATTATATATGGACAAATTCGAAGTATAGTTGAACAACTATCAGAAGAAAATGCTTATATAACAAACGATGAATTACTTGAAATCATCGTTAAACAGGTAGAAACCGAAATTGAAAAAATCGGACTACAAATAATAAATATAAAATTATAATATTTCTAATTTATAAAAAGGAATATAGAAAGAAAAGGAGAGTCAGATTATGTTTTTAGTTGCAATTGGCGACATCATTGGTATTATTATTGCCATTGTTGTTATTGTGTTTTCATTTCTTGTATTTATAGTATCTAGAATTAAGAAATGTCCGTCTGATAAGATAATGGTTATCTCAGGTAAAGTTGGAAAAAATGAAGATGGAACAAGCAAATCATCTTTATGTATTCATGGTGGTGCTAAGTTTGTTTACCCATTTATTCAAAGTTATTCATTCTTAGATTTAACACCTATTTCATTAAGTGTTGATTTAAAGAGTGCGTTATCACGCCAAAACATCAGAATTGATGTACCTTCTACTTTTACAGTTGGTATTTCAACTGAACCAGGAATTATGCAAAATGCTGCAGAAAGAATTTTAGGTTTAAAAACTCAAGAAATTCAAGAATTATGTAAAGATATTATCTTCGGTCAAATGCGTTTAATTATCGCTACAATGGAAATCGAAGAAATTAATACTGACAGAGATAAATTCTTAGAAGCTGTTTCATATAATGTTGAATCAGAACTTAAGAAAATTGGTTTAAGATTAATTAACGTTAACGTAACAGATATTAATGATGAATCAGGATATATTGAAGCTCTAGGAAAAGAAGCAGCTGCCAAAGCTATAAATGATGCTAAGAAAAGCGTTGCTGAAAAGAACAGAGATGGATCTATTGGTGAGGCTAATGCATTAAGAGACCAAAGAATTAATGTTGCAATTGCTAACTCTAAAGCAATTGAAGGTGAGAACGAGTCTCTAGCAAAAATTTCTCAATCTAATGCAATACGTCGTGAAATTGAAGCTGAAGCTTTACGTAAAGCTGTTGCAGCAGAAAAGACTGCAGAAGCAAAAGCAAGAGAAGAAGCTTATGTTGCAGAACAACTTGCTGAATTAGCTCGTGCATCTCGTGAAAAAGCTACACTAGAAGCTGATATTATTGTTTCTACACAAATTCAAAAACAAAAACGTGAACTTGAAGCAGAAGCAGCAGCTGAAGAATTCCGTCGTAAGGCACGCGGTGAAGCTGATGGTATTTATGCTAAGATGGAGGCTGAAGCTCGTGGTGCTTTAGAAATCTTATCTAAGCAAGCTGACGGGTTTACTGAACTAGTAAAATCTGCTGGTGGAGATGCAGAAGCTGCTGTTAAATTATTAATTGCAGATAAATTAGAAAACTTAATTCAAATCCAAGTTGAAGCTATCAAGAACCTTAAGATTGATAAGATCACTGTTTGGGATAGTGGTAACAAGGATGGTGCATCATCAACATCTAATTTCATTTCTTCATTAATGAAATCAATTCCTCCTATGAAAGAATTATTCAATATGGCTGGAATGGATTTACCTAAATATTTAGGAGAAGAAATTGATAAAAAGTTAGAAGAAGATGCTGCTGTAGAAGCAACTGAAGTTGAATAATGAATAAAATAAGTCGTTAACCTACAATTAAGTAGGTAACGACTTTTTTTAATAAATTTACAGTTTTTTAACTATATTTACTCATTTTAAAAACGGTTACAATTTTTTTGGAAATATAGTGAAATATTTTTCATTTATTGTTATAATAGAAGGGTATTAAGCATGAGAGGAGAAATGTAGATGCAAAAATTAAATAGAAGATTATTCGCAATTATCTCTATGTTTGTTTTGCTTGCATTTAGTATGGTTGCCATTTTGGGCGGATTTACTAATAAAGTTACAGCAGCAAACTATTCAGGTCTTGGCGAAGAAAGATTTTCATGGACTAGAGAAGTATTTGATGGCGTTGAATTAACTAACATTATTAGTTATAACAATAACGACGACCAAAAAACTTATACTTTATCGTTTGATCCTAAAACTGTTAATTTACAGCCTATTATCGCATATGGTGGTAATGCTATGTATGGATCAACAATGACAAGCTTAATAGATTATGAAGAATCGATTGGCAATCATGTTGTCTTTGGTATTAATGGTGATGCATATGATACATCTAATGGTGTTGCAAATGGATTAGTTATTAGTAATGGTGAACTAATAACATCATCTGGTGCTGCTATGGGATGGGGTATGTTAAGCGATGGAACAATTAAGTATGGTTCAGCAAGCTTACAAATGCGTGCAAAGGTTGTTGGTGGTCAAACACTAAACTTAAGACATGTAAATAAAGAAAGAAAACAAAACCAGTCAGATGTTTTCTTAATGACGGAAAGATTTAATAATGTTACAGCATCAACTGAAGCAGGTGTTGAAGTTATTCTTGATATTATAGAAGCTCATAAAGATAATGGCTTAAGAATTGGTCAAACTTTATCTGCTACTGTTAAGGAAATTAAATTAGTTTCTAAGAATCCAGATAAAAACCAAACACCTATTGGTGAAAATCAAGTTGTGTTAGCTGCTCATGAAAATAGTGATAAATATAATTACTTAAAGGATTTAGCTATTGGTACACAAGTTGATATTAATGTAGACGATGTTAGTGATGATAGAATTGATTGGAGTGAAATTCAAGTAGGTATGGGTATTTTCCATTTATTAATGGAAGATGGTGTTCCTACTGCAGCAATTGGTGATACTGCTATCCATCCAAGAACTTCAATGGGTATCAAAGAAGATGGTTCAGTAGTTTTAATGCAAAATGATGGTCGTCAATTTGGTTGGGCAAACGGATTATCATTTGCAGAGATGGTTGATTATATGAAAACACTTGGTGTTGTTACTTTATTTAACTTTGATGGTGGTGGTTCATCTACTATCCAAGTAACTATACCTGGTGAAGAAAGAGCACAAATTTTAAATAGACCTAGTGATGGTGGTGAACGTGCAAATACTAATGCATTATTATTTATTGCAAAAGAAGTGCCTGTTCCTGGAAATCCTGTAGAAAAATTACATTTATATCCTGATAAAGATAAAGATTTTTCTACAAAAACTCTTCTATTAGAAAACAGTATTCAAAAATTTGATTTAAAAGCTACAGATAGTAATTTCTATAAAGCATCTTTAGAAGGAAAAACTATTACTTATAAAGTTGAAAATGAAAGCGGTTCTAATATAGGAACTGTTACAAATAACGGTGTATTTACTGCAAATGCAGGTAAAGGAAAAGGCCGAATTGTTGCAAGTGTTGGTGATTTAACTGCTAGTTATGATATTGAATTAGTTGATGAAATTACATCTATTGAAACTGACCTAACAATTCTATCAATTGCTCCAGGAAGAACAGTTGCAATGAACTTTAGAGCATTTTATAATTCTGTACCTGTAATGCTTTCTAATGAGTCCCTAACATTTAAACTAGACCCTGAAGATATAGGTAGTGTATCAAGTGATGGTATATTCACTGCAACAGAAGGATCTGGAGTTGGTGATTTAATAATCTCGTATAAAGATTATTCATTTACACTTCCAGTGGAGGTTGGTAAAATGCCTGCAGAAATAGTTGATTTTGAAACAGATATATTCTCTGAAGGTTGGTTAAAATACTATACAAATATTCCTGCAAATGGTGGAGCTGGTGATATTTCAATTAATAGAGATGAAAGATTCATTAAACATGGAGATGGCTCTTTAAGAATTGATTATGACTTTGCAACGAAACCACTTACTTCTACAGTTGCGCTTGAAATAGGAAAATCTGGTTATATTACCCTTGAAGGACAACCTACTGCAATAGGTGCTTGGGTTTATGGAGATGGTAATGGTGGCTGGTTTAGAATTCAATTATCAGGTGGTAAGTATGCTGGGGATACAAGAATTGATTGGGTTGGTTGGAAATATATCGAAACTCCAATACCGATTGATGCTCCATTCCCTTATGTAGTTCAAAGACCAGTAAGATTACTAGGTACTGCAACTATAGCAAATAATACAAAGGGAACAATCTATGTTGACTCAGTTAGAGCAATATATGACTTTAAAAATGATGATAATGATGCTCCAGTAGTAGAACAATCTTCAATTTATCCTGAAAATAATTCAGTTACTGATAATGATCAAGCTCATATCGGTTTAAGAGTTAGAGATGCTTCTGGTGAAGGTAAGATTTATACTGGGATTGATACATCAAGAACGCAAATGTATATTAATAATAAATTAATTACAAATGTACAACAAACAGTTAATGCTGATGGTTCAGTAGATATAGCTTATATTCCTGGTGCCCTTGATTTATTAAGACCTGGTGTACAAAATGTTAGAGTTAGAACAGAAGATAACTTTGGTAATAAAACATTTACTGAGTGGAGTTTCACTGTTCAAGGTGAAGCTGTACAACTTACAGAAGAACATCCGGCAAATGATATAGTATATGCTGGTCAAGAATTTGAATATAAAATTAAAGCTTCTACTTACAAGAACTTTAATAGTGCAGAATTTGAATTAAAATATAACTTTAATAATTTAACTTTATTAGATACATTCATTGATCCTAAGGTATCAATTATGGAATCTACTCATGATCCTGCAACTGGTAAGATTAAAATAAAAATAAACGAAATGGATTCTGTAAACTTTGATCCAAATACAGATTTCATTACTTTAAAATTCAAAGCAAAGAATGATGTTAGTGGAAATACAGGTATTACAATAGTTACGTCTAAGATTGTTGAAGACAATAAAGCAGTTGATATCCTTCTAAACGGATTCGATGTGCCGATGGATTATAAAAATATTCTATCATTTAAAGGCTCTACTTTAGGTGGAAATACAACTTTAACTGTAGTTTCAGATGGTCAACCTGTTGCTAATGCAAGTTTTGTGGTTACAAAAGATGGTCAAGCATTTACATTTAATGAAAAGACTTCAGAAAATGGAAAGTTAACTACAAATATGTTTGGATTATTACCGGTAGATACTGAGTTTAAAGTCCGTGCAACAGCAGATGGTTTTGTAAGTAATGAAATAACATTCAAAGTTGTTGCTAGTTTAGGAACAAATATTCCTGAAAAAATAGCAGTTAATGTAGGTGAAAATGCAGCTACTAGTGTTGGTATTGGTTTCCAAACATCGCACGAAGTAGAAAATGCAAAAGTAATAATTTCTACAGTACAGGATTTATCAAATTCTCAAGAATTTGTAGCATCTAGAAAAGTTGTAGAAACTACACATGGTGGAATTGACAGAGAATATACTTCATGGGGTGCTTATGTGAAAGGACTAAGTCCTAATACTAAATACTTCTATAAAGTAGGTTCTGAGGATGGTTGGTCTGAAGTATTATCATTCACTACAGCTAAAACTTCAGGAGATGCTAATATTGCCTTCTTTGGTGATATTCAAGGTGGATATGCAAAATTCCCTGATATCGTAGCGGAAGCTTATAAGATTGAAGATAATTTTGATTTACATATGATAGCTGGTGACGTAGCTGATAATGGTCATGTTTACCAAGAGTGGAATAATTTAGATACTTATTCTAAGAAATATTTAAATAATGGCATTTGGATGTCAACTGTTGGAAATCATGATACATCTAACGGTGCACAAGCATTTACTGGCTATTTCTATGGACCAGATAATGGTGTAGAAGAACCACTAGGTGGAGCTAGAAACTATTGGTTTGAAATTAATGATATGGTAGTATTTAACTTTGATACTGAAGCAGGATTTAGTTCTTATGATCCTGGTTATACAAAGCAACTTGCATTGTTAAGAGAAGTTATGAGAAATACTACAAAGAGTTATAGAGTTGTTATAATGCATAGAAGTTCATATCCATTGAACTATAATGAAGCAAATATTCGCGCATTAGCTCCAGTATTTGAAGAACTTCATATTGACTTAGTTTTAAGTGGACATGATCATGTTTATCATAGAACATCAATGGCTAATGGTTCTAAAGTTGAAGTTGAAAATGGTGTTACTTATGTAGTAGGCGGATCTGGTTCTGGATCTAAGTATTATTCAGGTGATATGTCTAGACCATGGGCTCATATCGGTTATGATGAAGATAACCCAGTATTCTCAATTATAAAACTTAGAAATGGTACTGATTTAGTGTTTGAAGCCTATGCTGTTGAACCTTCTGGAACTAAAAAAATTGATGAATTTGCTTTAACAAAATTCGCAGTTGATACTTCAATTTCTGAAGGTGGAACATTGATTGGTCCTAAGAATGCAAAAGCTGGTGTTGACTTAAATTATACAGTTGATGTAGAAGAAGGTTATATGCTAGTTAATGTGAAAGTAGATGGAAAAGAAGTTCAATTTAGAGATAATAAATTCTCGGTTGAAAATGTACAAGAATCAACTAAGATAGTTGTTGAAGTTGAAGAAATAAAAGGACCTATGGCAAGTGATCTAGAAATAGTTGGTAATTTTGTAACTGGTAGTACATTAGAAGTTAAATACACTTATACAGATACAAATAACAAACCTGAAGCTGATACATCAATATCTTGGTATGTTGATGGAGTTAAAGTAGCTGATGGTAAAACTGTTAAATTATTACCTGCATGGGTTGGTAAAACAATCGAAGTAAGAGTTACTGCTAAGAATGCAAGCGAAACTGGGCTTCCAGTTAGATTCTATTCTACAGAAGAAGTAGCATTATTTGGAGATGTAAATGGCGATGGTGTTACTAATAACCAAGATGCAACAATCGTACTACAGTCTATTACTGGTAAAGTAGTATTAACTGAAGAACAAAAATATGTTGTAAATATTAAAGATGAAGCAACACTAAAAGATGTTAGAAACATCCTTAGTGCAATAGGAGGTAAATAAGATGAAAAAGAATATTAAGATTTTATCTCTATTATTAGTATTAGTTCTAACTCTTGTGTTAAGTGCTTGTGGAGACCCAGAAAAACTTGAAGCACCAGAAATATTTTTAAATGAAACTTCTATTTCTTGGTTAGGTATTGAAAATTCTAATGGATATAAAGTATTTGTAAATGATGAAGAATTTGAAACAACTAGTGTTGTGTTTGATTTAAAAGATATAGTTGAATCTTCTTATGAAATTACAGTTGTTGCTCTTGGCGATGGAAAAGACTTTGCTGATAGTGATCCAAGTAATAAAATAAGTATAACTCCAGCTAATAAAGTTGAATTAGATAAACTACCAGTTGTATCAGGTAAATTATCTTACAAACTTAAAGTTAGCTCAAATGCTGATGTTTTAGGATTTGTATTTGAAGTTAGTTTTCCTAATGATAAATTAACATTAACTGAAGCTAATGTGAAATGGAATACAAATGTTCCAACTAATTGGGTTAGAGATGTTAATGTAGAAGAAGGATTAGTTACAATTGCGATAACTGGGCTTGATCCAATTAGCGTAAGATTACTTCAAACATTCTTAACTTTAGAATTTACAGGCACAGATGCTAATGCAAATGTGAAAGTTGAAAGTTTTGTAATCGACAACGGTTAAAATTAAAAGTCGTTCACCTATTCGTAGATAGGTGACGACTTTTTTATATAAGTATTTTAAAATTTTTAGTGTTTACATTTTAAATTTATATTGATATAATCAAATAGAAAAAAGTTTTATAAATTTGGGAGGAAACTATGTATACACCATACGAAATTGCAGGTATTGCAAGTGAAGCATCTGTTTATAAGGTTAATCGAAAATTCTTTAAAATTTTGATTTCTTCAATGCTTGCTGGGATGTTTATTGGTTTAGGTTATTATGCTAATATTGTGATAAGATCACAAGCTGGTTTTGATGTAGGATTAAATAACTTTTTAGGGGGATTTATTTTTACTGTTGGAATTGTTATGGTTATAATTGCAGGAGCAGATCTTTTTACCGGTAGTTGTTTAATAATGTTTGGAGTTCTAGATAAAAAAGTAGAACTTACAAAAGCAGTAGTGCATTTATTAATAGTACTTTTAGGGAATTTTTTAGGCGGGCTTTTTTTAGCAATCCTAATCTATACTTCTAAAATGCCAACTGAAACTATAATGCATTATGTATCAAATATAGTTGTTGCTAAATCAAATCTAGGATTTATGGAAGCTATGGTTAGAGGAATCCTATGTAATATTTTAGTTGCAATAGGTGTTTATATGGCATATGCATCTAAAAATATTAGTGGAAAAATTTTAGCTGCGGTTTTACCTGTTGCAGCATTTGTAATGATGGGTTTTGAACATAGTGTCGCAAATATGTTTGTTTTACCACTTGGACTTATGTTTCCAAGGATTTTACCTGCTTATGTTGGTGTAGAATTTGATTTGATAATGAATATATTGTTTAAAAATCTATTTCCTGTTATTATTGGGAATTTTATAGGTGGTGGAATTATACTTCCATTTGCTTATCATTATATATATCTAAAGAAGAATAAAAACACATCGGATTAAGGATGTGTTTTTCTTAATAAATATCTAAAAATACTTTTGAATTTTGAAGTAATTTATCTGCTTCTTTAGGACCCCAAGAATTATCTTCATAAATATAAAGCTTAGGATTTTTTCTTTTCCAATAATCTATTATAGAATCAATAAACTTCCATGAATGTTCAACTTCATCCCATCTTGCAAATAACGTAGCATCACCTCTCATTACATCGAAAAGTAATCTTTCATATGCTTCTGGTGAGTTGAATCCAACTTCACAATTTTGACAGAAATCCATTTTTACCGGAATTAAATCTGTTGTATTACCAATTCTTTTAGTATTAAAACTTAAGAATAGTCCTTCATCAGGTTGGATTTTGAAAACTAAGATATTTGGTTCTGCATTTGTATAAGGACTTCCTTCTACATCTTTAAATTCTATGATAATTTCAGTTGACTTACGAGGTAGTTTTTTTCCTGTTCTTATATAAAATGGAACACCTTTCCATCTTTCATTATCTATAAATGCTTTAAAAGCAATATAAGTTTCTGTAGTTGAATTTTCATCTACATTTTTTTCTTGCTTATAGGTTTCATATTGTCCTCTAATTACAGATGTCTCAAGTTCTTCATCGCTTAAAATCTTTAGTTGTTTTAATACTTTTATTTTTTCATCTCTAATATCATTAGTTTTTAGACTTTTTGGTTTATCCATTGCTATTAATGACATTAGTTGTAATAAGTGGCTTTGAACCATATCTCTAATTATCCCAAAGTTTTCAAAATAATTCCCTCTGCTTCCTATACCTATAGTTTCTGAAGAATTAATAATAACTTTCTTTATAAATTTATTATTCCAAACAGGTTCAAACATAATATTTGAAAATCTTATAACCATGATATTCTGCAACATTTCTTTGCCTAAATAGTGATCGATTCTATAAGTGTTTTCTTCACTAAACACTTCTACAATCCTATCATTTAAAAACTTCGCGGAAGCAAGGTCGCTACCAAATGGTTTTTCAATAACTAATCTTGGATGTTTAGTGTCGGTTTCACCTAGACCATATATTTTTAGGCTACTTACAATTGGTTCAAAATGTTCAGGGGATACAGCTAAATAGAAGATGTTTTGGGAATCGTGGTTGTCAGAATGATTATCTAAATATTCTTTTAAAATAGCATAGTCTGATTGGTTGCTATAATCCATTTTTAAGTATTTTATTTTCTTAGATAATTTATCCCATGCATTCTCATTTAATTTAAGGCGAGAGTATTTATGAATCGATTCTTTTACTTCATTTCTAAAAATATCATCATTATAATCCCTTCTTCCAATTGCTATAACATTTATATTTTCAGGGAGATTGCCTTCAAATTCTAGATTATAAAGAGCAGGCATTAGTTTACGGTGAGTTAGATCTCCAGTTGAACCAAATATTACTAAAGAAATTGTTTTTGTTTGCATAACTGCCCTCCTTATTTCTTTTCTACCTTATGGCCTCCAAATTCATTTCTTAAAGCTGCAATAACTTTTCCTGAGAATGTATCATCTTGGAAACTTCTATATCTTACAAATAAACTTGATGTAATTACATGTGCAGGAACACCTATTTCTAAAGCTTCCTCAACTGTCCATAGACCTTCTCCAGATGAGTGAACTTTACCTTGGATTGTAGAAAGTTCAGGGTCTTTGGAAAATGCATTTTCCATTAATTCCATTAACCAACCTCTAATAACTGAGCCGTTATTCCATACTCTAGCTACTTTTTCATAGTTTAAGTCAAATTGCCCTTTTTCTAATATTTCAAATCCTTCTGCCATAGCTTGAAGCATTCCATATTCAATACCATTGTGAACCATTTTCACATAATGGCCGCTACCGTTTCTTCCTGTATGAAGATAACCATTTTCAACACATGCATCTTTAATAAATGGTTCAATAACTTTAAATACTTCGTCTTCAGCTCCAACCATCATACAAGCACCATTTCTAGCACCATCAATTCCTCCACTAGTTCCTACATCTACAAAGTTAAAACCTTTTTCTTTTAGAAAGGCATATCTATTTAAAGTATCCTTATATTTAGAGTTTCCTCCATCAATTATAATGTCACCTTTATCAAGAAGTGGAAGAAGTCCATCGATCATTTGATCAACTGCATTTCCTGCTGGAACCATTATCCAAACAATTCTTGGCTTTTCTAATTTTGATACTAACTCTTCTAAGGAATAAGCACCAGTTAAACCATTTTTTTCTGCTTCTTTTACTTTTTCAAGTGTTCTATTAAAAACTACAACTTCGTGGTTTTTATCTCTTAAGTTTAGAGCTAAGTTATAACCCATTCTCCCTAAACCGATTAATCCTAATTTCATATATGCCTCCTTTTTTATATTATTATTATAATATCAAATTTCAGATAAAATTCAAACCATTTGCATAATTATTATACTTCCTTTTTTGTTTCTATTCAAACATAAAATTTATATATGATTATGAGTTTTGTAGCAAATTGAAAAAATATATCAAATACTTTATTAAATTGATTTATTGTGCTATAATTTATTTAAATATAGAAGGATTATTATTAAAGAAAGCTGGAGATTTTATGGATAAGTATGTTTTTATTACAAATGCAAATAGTCAAGTTGGAAATGATTTAGTTAAAAAATTTATATCAGAAAATTATATAGTTCTTGCTGGTGATATTGGTTATGAAAATAAAAAATTTGGGAATTTAATATATGTAAATCTTGATACAGCTAGTTATAAAAGTTTAGACTTCGCAAAAAAATATATTCAAAAATATACTTCAAAAATTAGTGCAATAATTCATCTTGGAAATTATCAAAGTTTTACTCCTCTAATTGAAGCAAGAGAAGAAGAAATTTTAAAAAGTATTGAAGATAATTTTATGAGTGCTTTTAGAACCAATCAAATGCTTTGGGATTTATTAGAAGTACGAAACGGGAAAATTATACATGATTGTTCAGATGTATCATTATATAATCTAATGCCATTTAATGGTTTATATTCAATTACTAAGTCTTTACTTAAAAACTATAATGATGTTTTAAGAAGAGAGTTAAAGAATAAAGCAATTAATGTTATTAGAATTCATACTGGAATTATTAAAAATGAAGGTTATGATAAATTAATTGATTTATACCATAACGAGTCAGAAAAAAGTAAATTGTTTTTTGGAGAGATGAGTAGGTTTTTTGGAATTAATATACCAAAAGATGAAACTATAACTTCTTTTGAGTATTCAGAGTTTATTGTTGGGATTGTGAACACAAAATTTCCAAAACAAGCATACTATTTTAAGTGTTCAAAAAAGTTAAAGTTTATTGATAGGCTTCCAAGAGCAATTAGAAATATGTATTTAAAAAACTATCAAAAATAATATTTGGATAAAATTATGAACAAAAGAATAGAAAGACATTATTATATTGACTTAATAAGAGGGATAGCTTTTATCTTAATGGCGATTGATCATTTGATATTTGATATTGCTTATTTGTTTAATAGTTATTGGGGTAAACTCTTTCCAAAAGAGTTTTATCTAAATGACATTGTAAGATTATTACAGAAATATAGATTTTCTGATATAAGTACAATTATAAGAATGGTTTTTATTGCTTTTGTTTTTTTATTTATTTCTGGAATTAGTTCTGTGCTTTCAAGAAATATATTAAAAAGAGGATTAAGACTATTCTTGATATCACTTGGTTTATCGCTTATTACAATAATCATATATTTGTTTACAAAGAATATTACAATAATTATTTACTTTGGAATCTTACACTGTATAAGTATATCCATGCTTTTAACTCCATTGTTTAAAAGGGTGAATAAAATTATACTATTAATAATTGCTTTATTGATTATAGGAACTGGTATATATTTAAGTATTAACACTATATATTTAAATACCAATTTACTTGCTCCATTTAATCTTACAAAACCTACTTTCACAACCGGTGATTATTATCCTGTTTTACCATTTATGGGGTTTTATATCTTAGGTTATATTTTTGGAGACTGGTACTTTATCCAGAAGAAGAAACCTAGAGTTACTAATAATTATAAAAATAATATTTTAACGTATTTTGGTAAAAATACACTTGTCTGGTATTTCCTTCACCAAATTATTGTAGTAGTATTTTTAGTTATAATTACATTAGTAAATTTATTATTCGTATGAAAATGTTATTATAATTTACAATTACTATATATCTATATGTTATAATAACACATAAAAAAATAGCGAGGAAATTTATATGGAAGAAAAAAACATAGTCAATAAAGATTTTAAATACTATATGAAAAAAGTGTGGGAATTTTCAATAACATCATTCAATGGAATGGCTCTTGGACTTTTCTCAACTTTAATTATAGGTACAATTATAGGAACATTATTTAAAGAAAGTGAGACATGGCAAAATCTTGCAACTCTACTTAAAACTTTAACAGGTGTTGGAATTGGTATTGGAATTGGTTTTAGTCTTAAACTTGGTGGACTAAGAATTATTGGTGCTGGTATTGCTGGAGGAATTGCTTCGAATTTACTAAATACGATGTTATATGCTCATCCATTTGGTAGACCAGGAGATCCGATGGTTCAATACTTTTGTGTTGTATTTGCTATTTTAATGGTTAAATTAATTGATTATTTATTTAGTGATATTATAAAAATTAAAAACCCACTAGAAATATTGATTATTCCTTTTGTTTATGCAGTTAGTGCATATTTCTTATATTTATTAATAAATCAACCTGTTGCTAGTGCAATGGCAGCTGTTGGTAATTTTATTAGCTGGGCTACAATTGCTCAACCATTCTTTATGGGTATAATTATAGCTGTAGTAATGGGCATGCTTTTGACTGCACCAGTTTCATCTGCTGCAATTGCTTTAGCAATCTCCCTTGGTGGAATTGCAGGTGGTGCTGCAGTTGTAGGTTGTTCAGTACAAATGCTTGGATTTGCAGTTATGTCTAGAAAAGATAATAATATAGGAACAATTATTTCTGTTGGAATTGGAACATCGATGCTTCAATTTAAGAACATATTAAAGAAGCCAGTTATTTGGTTACCTACAATTATAGTAAGTGCTATTCTAGGTCCATTTGCTACATTATTATTTAAAACAGAAACAGCTCCTTTTGGAAGTGGAATGGGAACATCTGGTTTAGTAGGCCAACTTGGAACATTTGATTCTATGGGATATACTAGTTCTGCATGGCTTTCAGTTATCGTTCTTCAAATAATTTTACCAATAATCTTAGTATATATAGTAGATGTTATATTTAGAAAGAAGGGCTTAATTAAAGAAGGAGACCTAAAAATCTAAAAGGATAACAATTGACTTTTTCATTAAAAAATGGTAATATAAACTAAATAAATATTAAAATATATATATTTGTTTAATATTGGAATAAAGGAGGAAATCAATGCCATCAAGAACATTTTTAAAGTTACCTAAAGAAAAAAGACTAAGAATTCTTAGAGCAGCAAAAAAAGAATTTTCCCGTGTTCCGTTAGAAAAAGCTGTGATTGCAAATATTGTTAAAGATGCTGAAATTCCTAGAGGAAGTTTTTATCAATATTTTGAGAACATTGATGATTTATTTATTTATTTAATGGATTATATGTATGGTATCGATAAGAAAAAATTTGCTAGATATTTAGAAGAAACTGATAATGATGTCTATGAAGCTCTTAAATTAAGATTTTCAAATACAATAGATAAATTAGCAAATGCAGAAAATCGTCAGTTTAGAATTAATATCATGACTACTATCTTTAATGATAATAATAGAAACGATGATTTAATTCAAAACATTGTTCAACCAGATATTGATGTAGATTTAACTTATTTTCCTACAGCAGTTCAAAAATCTAAACATTCTAAGAGTTTAATTAATATAGTAAAAATGATTGGAAAAACATGTTTAGAAAAGTATTTAGCGAGAACTGTTACAAAAGATGAAATAAAGGAAGATTATAATTCGTATATCGATCTAGTTAAAACTGGATTTAATAAAATGTAAACGGCTTCAGCCGTTTATTTTTTAGTGCATTTTTAATGCAACTAAGATTAAAATAATATATAATATAGGAGAAGTATAGATATACTTCATGTTGAAACCATTTTTGTTTCAATAAAATATAGTTTACCCCCCTTGAATAAAAAAGTAATGTCCAAAAACATTGCTTTTTTTCTTTGTCTTTATATTTATATGTGATATAATAAATATATAAAAATTTAATACAATTAATGGTTGCATTTAATGCATTAATAGGGAATAAGGTTAAAATCCTTAACAGCCCCCGCTACTGTAATTATACTAATGAATTTATATTGGCCACTTTTATTTATAAGGGAAGGCATAAATTCGTGTTTGAAGTTCTAAGTCAGGAGACCTGCCATTAGTTTTATAGAAACAAAATTTCGGTGGGAAATTAAGTTAAAAAAATATTTTTTAATTAGTTACCACTTTTGTGGTATTTTTTTATTTTTAGGTGAAGGTTATGAATATTACTAAATACAATCCAGCTGTGATCTTAATATATTTTATCAGCAATATTTTAATTACTATGCTTACAAAGAATCCTGTTTTTATTATGCTTTCTTTCGTCTCAATAATTATATTTTCACTTATAATAAAATCACCTAATAAACTTTTAAAAAATATTTTATTTATGTTTGCAATAATTATAATTGCAACTCTTACAAATCCTTTTTTTAATAGTTTAGGTAAAACAGTTATATTTACTATTGGGAAGACAGAATTTAGTCTTGAAGCTATGAGTTATGGATTTTTTACTGCACTAATGATTATTGCTGTTGTTCTTTGGTTTAGAAATTATAATTTAATAATGACAAGTGATAAATTCTTATATCTATTTTCAAAATATTTTCCTAATCTTTCTTTAATTATTTCTATGGTTTTAAAGTTGATTCCTGAATTATTAATAAAATTAAAAGATTATGATTACGCTCAAAAGGTAATTGGTATTTATGCGAAAAGAGGATTTATAAAAAAATTAAAAAATAAGTTCTTAATTCTTGGAAGTTTATTCTCATATGCGATTGAAGATTCACTTCAAAGTGCTATTTCAATGAAGGCTAGAGGCTATGGCTTAAAGGAAAAAACGCATTTTACAACTTATAAGTTTCGATTAAGAGATTTTACTTTTGCATTTTTAACAATTTCCCTAACTCTTTCTATATTTATTCTGTCATATGATACTATAATTAATTTTTCATTTTATCCACGAATGAGCGAATTAAGTTTTGATAACTTATCTATTATATCTTATGGATTATTCTTGTTACTAGCTAATTTAGCTAGCATCCTACATCTAAAGGAGAAAATAAAATGGCATTACTTGAAATCAAAAATTTATCATTCACCTACTCTTTAAATAATAGTCCTTCAATAAAGGATATTAACTTAAAAGTTAATCAAGGTGATTTTATAGTTGTATGTGGTTCTACAGGCAGTGGAAAGAGTACACTTTTGAAAATGTTTAAAAATGAGATTAGACCAAAAGGAACTATAGAAGGTAGTATATTCTTTAAAGGTAAGAATTTAGATGAATATAGTTTAAGAGAAAGCGTTACTAGTTTTGGAATGGTAATGCAAAACACGAGTGCGCAAATAGTTAATGAGATGGTATATAGCGAATTAGCATTTGGTCTAGAGAATTTAGGGGTAGATCCTGCTGATATTGCTATTAGAGTAGCCGAGATTGCAAATTATTTTGGAATTAATAATTGGTATAATAAACCAACTTCATCTCTTTCAGGTGGTGAAAAGCAAATTTTAAATCTAGCTAGTATATTAGTTATGAATCCTGAAGTATTACTAATAGATGAACCAACTTCACAAGTTGATCCTATAACTGCGGCTGAATTCTTACAAACTTTAAAAAAATTAAATCAAGATTTTGGCCTTACAATAATTCTAATTGAACATCGATTGGATGAACTTTTCACATTATCAGACAGAATTATAATAATGGATCAAGGTTCAATACTAGCAGATAGTACTCCAAGAGAAGTAGCGAGTTTAGTTAATGATGAAAGACTTTATTTAAATCTTCCTTTATTACTACGTATTTCAAAAAGATTAAATATAGATGAGTATGCTTTAAGTGTAAAAGAAGGACAAAATATTATTTCTAAGTTTAAAAATGAGATTGATTATTTAAATATTCCAAATGAAAAATTAAATAAAGAAGTAATTGAACTGAAAAATATATATTTCAAATATAATAGAGAAGATGATGATATATTAGAAGATCTTAGTTTAAAGGTATTTGAAAACGAAATCTTTACTATCCTTGGTAGTAATGGTAGTGGCAAATCAACTTTGCTAAAAGTGATTGCAAAGTTAAACCTTCCTTATTATGGAAAAGTTTATATAAATGGTAAAAACATTAAAAAAATAAAAGATGATGATTTATACTATAAAAATATAGCTTATCTTCCTCAAAACCCTGCGGATATATTATTTTCAATGAGTGTAAGTGAAGAGTTAGATTATTATAATATAGAAAATGATTTTATATTAAACTTAATAAAAAAATTAGAAATTGAAAGTTTACTAGATAAACATCCAGATGATTTAAGCGGTGGAGAAATTCAAAAAGTTGCATTTATTAAGATATTACTGCAAGAACCAAAAATAATACTGCTTGATGAACCAACTAAAGGTTTAGATGCATTTTTAAAAGTAAATCTTATTGAAATATTAAAAGAATTAAAAGCGAATAATATTACAATAATAATTGTAAGTCATGATTTAGAATTTTCTGCAAAAGTTTCATCAAGAGTTGGAATTTTATTTGCTGGTAATATTTTATCTATTTCACATCCAAATACTTTCTTTTCTAACAATTTTTTCTATACCACAATTACTAATAAGATTACTAGAGGTAAATTCAAAAACGCTGTTACAGAAGAAGATTTAATAAAGTTAATTGAATTAAATGGTGGGTTATGAAAAAACTAATTAATCTCATCATTTATTTAATATTAATACCTTTTATAATATTTGCTGGAATATTTTTATATAATAGAGAAATGTATTTGCTTGTTTCAATTATTGTAGTTGTTCTTGCAATTCTTCCCTTCTTTATCAGTTTTGAAAAAAAGAAAAACAATCTAGAAAAAATTGTTTTAGTTGCTGCTTTTACTGCGGTTGCAACCCTAAGTAGGATTATCTTTAATATAGTTCCTTTATTTTACGGGTTTAATCCTGTTGCAGCAATCATTATATTGATTGGAATTACTTTTGGTGGTGAAACTGGGTTTATTGTAGGAGCACTTACTGCTTTAATTTCTAATAGCTATATATCCCAAGGGGCATGGACACCATTTCAGATGTTTGGTTGGGGGATTGTTGGTTTTACATCAGGATTATTTAAAAATATATTAAAGAAAAATAAAATTATTCTTTTGATTTTTGGAATATTTAGTGGTATATTTTATTCATTATTTATGGACGTGTATTCAACTTTATTTATTGATAACGCATTTAATTTGAAAAGATATTTAGTGATTGTTGGAATATCTCTTTCTACAACTATAACTTATATAATTGCAAATTTTTTATTCTTATTACTTTTTTCTTATTTGCTTTTAGGAAGATTAGAAAGAATTATAACGAAATATGAAATAAAGTGATGCATTATTGGTTTTAATATGTTATAATATAAAAGTTAAATAAAGAAGAAAGATGTTCCTTGCATAACCATCTTTTAAAAAACAAGGAGATTAACAATGAAAAATATTAAAGATATTACAAGGATTTCAATCGTTGCTGCCTTGTATATTGTACTTACTTGGATTAATCCATATTCATATGGGGAGATTCAATTTAGAATATCTGAAGTTTTAGTATTACTATGTTTCTTTAGAAAGGATTATTGCTACTCACTAATAATTGGCTGTTTAATCGGTAATTTCTTTAGTGTAGCTGGAATACTAGATGTAGTATTTGGTACACTAGCAACTGCAATTTCAGTAGTATTGATTGCGAAGAGTAAGAGATTGTTTATTGCAACAATCTATCCAGTGATATTTAATGGTATAATAGTAGGAGCATTATTATACTTTACATTAGGAAAACCTATACCAATTTATCTAATGATGACTTATGTTGCTATTGGAGAATTTGGAGTAGTAAGTGTAATTGGTTATTTACTATTTACTGTTCTAAGGAAAAACAGATTATTCTTGGATGTAATTGAAGCTAATCAAAATATAGCAGATATTTCATAATATTTAAATTAAGGTGATAAAAATTCGAATGATTATTTTACTTATATTTTTAAATGAACTTATTATTAGTTCGTGTAAGTAAAGTTTTCGTTTTTTTTATCTCATTTAAGTTAGCAACTTTTAAAATAATTCATATAATACAATTGGATAACTAGATATAAATAGGGAAGAAGGGTTTTAGTTGATAATATTCTAAAATTTTTAATATATCACTTTATTATAATAATTTTTTTGTTATAATAATATTGCTTATATGAAAAGGATGGTAGAGGAAGAGGTAGACTATGCAAAATATTCTTAAATATTATTATTTCTTTAAAGATATTGAAAAAGTTGAAAAGTTTGGTAATGGGCACATTAACAAAACTTTTGTGGTGACAACTAAAGAAAGCGATGATAGATATATAGTCCAACAAATTAATACTAATGTTTTTAAAAGACCGATTGAGGTTATGGAAAATATAGAGTTAATTACAAAACATATTAGAGATGTAGCATGTAATGGTGATTCGGATGATATCTGTGATCCTAAAAGAGTAGCTTTAGAAATAGTAAATACTAGTGAAAATAAGACTTATGTAAAGTGGGATAATACATTTTGGCGTTGCTATAAGTTTGTTGCGGGGGCAAGAACTTATGAAATTATCGAAAGACCAGAAATGTTTTATGAAGTAGGGCTTGCTGTTGGAATGTTTCAGCGTCAGCTAAATGATTTTCCAATTGACAAACTCCATATAACTATACCGGATTTTCATAATACACCAGTAAGATTTGAAAAGTTTAAACATGTTTCCACAAAAGATGAATCTCACCGTGGAATTGATGCCTTTAACGAAGTTAAATTCTTATTTGACCGTGAACATATTATGGGTACAATTGTTGATTTAATGGAAAAAGGAGATATCCCAGTTAGGGTTACTCATAATGATACAAAGCTAAATAATGTTATGATCGATGAAAAAACACATAAAGCAATATGTGTAATTGATCTAGATACAGTTATGCCTGGAAGTGTTCTTTATGATTATGGTGATGCAATTAGAGTTGGCGCATCGACTGCGTTAGAAGATGAACCTGATTTAAGCAAGGTTAAATTGGATGTCAATCTTTTTGAAAAATTCACAAAAGGATTTTTAGAAAAGACACATGATATTTTAACACCAAAAGAAAAAGAGAATCTTGTGGAAGGTGCTAGGATTATTACATTGGAATGCGGAATGAGATTTTTAACCGATTATTTGGAAAATGATGTCTATTTCCATACAGCATATGATAATCATAATTTAGTTAGAGCAAAAACTCAGTTTAAACTTGTACAAGAGATAGAAAAAAATTATTCAAAATTAAAAAATATTGTAGATAATATTCTAAAGAGTTTAGAATGATATTAAATGGTTTTCTAGTTGATCTAGAAAACTTTTTTATTTTAAAAGCAATTTGTAAAATAGCTTTATCTAATTTAAATTTGTTGACAATATTATATTATACCTGTTATGAACATAATTTCATTATGTGAAAAAAGTGAAAACAATAAGGAATAATATATTTTTAATATAATTTGACTTTTTTTAATTAATACAATTAGAAATGATCCTTGGATCCTGTGTATCAGTTCATATCCAAGGATTTTTATATTTTTTGTTTGTATTGATTTGCTTAAACAAAGATTTTTAAATGTTTTGAAAAATAAAATTTTTAATATATTCAGGGTCTTAATTTTGTTATAATTTAGGATAGGAAAGCATGTGTAAATTTGAATTATAATTATTTTAAGGAGTTATAATGAAAAAAATAGTTTTTGTTTTTATATTTGTTTTAGCATTTATAGGAATAAATCAAGTAAAAGCTGAAATAACAGATACTTGGAATTATTATCCCCTTGGGGATAATTATATTGACCCCTATAATCATAATGTAGTAGATAATGGAAATTATAATTATACATTTCAAACTGTTAATGCATTTTTAATAGAGCCAGGAAAAGTATTTTCTTTGCACTCTACAGGTCCTTTTGAAGTAATGACTGATTATGATTTAAAATTCTATGATAGTGGTAATAATGTTGTTACTAGTCCTACAGTAAATGAAGTATGGGAAGATGATGAATTAAAAAGCATTAATTTTACTACACCAATTAATTCTAGAAAGATAAAATTAGAAGTTGATTTTAAACATACTAGGACTTTCCCTGAAGATTACAATGAAATACTTGATTTGATATTTGTTTTTAAAAAAGGTAATAATACTCCAATTGAACCAGTTCCCTATGAAGGACCAAGAGATCTCCAACCTGTATTTGAAGGAACGGATGGGCTTTATATAACTGATGTTAATTCGCCTATAAGTGTTCAAGAAATTAAAGCATATTTAAGAGCATATGATGAGACCGATGGAGATGTTAGTGACTCTATTGTTATAATAGAAGATACCTATACAAGCAATTGTTCTACTTTAGGTTTATATTCGATTATGTTTAGGGCAAATGATAGTAATAATAACTATACATTTTTTACTGTCAAGGTTCAAGTGGTAGATACAGAAGCTCCGGTATTTGGTGGAGTTTTAGAGATTTTTGCGAAAAACTCTAAGTTAGTAAGTATAGATGATATTACAGATGGAATAATTTTAAGTGATAATTATGATTTACCAGGATCTATTAGTTTAGAATTACTTGAAGATAATTATACAAATAATTATAATATCGTAGGAACTTATGAAATTAAATATCGAGCAACCGACACTTCAGGAAATGATAAAATTGGTATTGTATCTATAAATGTAGAGGATGATATAGCACCTATTTTTAATGAACCTGATGAACATGTAAAGAGTAATAATATTGATGTTTCTTTGAGTGAATTCATAGCAAAATATACTGCACTTGATGAAACAGATGGAGATATTACAGATAGGATTCAAATCTTAAGCGATGATTATACAATCAACCAATACAATGTAGGTGAATGGGAAGTTACTATTAGTGTTAGTGATGCAGCTAATAATACAACAACCTTAACCTTAAAGATTAGAGTTACAGATAATATTGGACCAGTCTTTTATGTAGATAGCACAAAAATAGTTATTGATTTAAGTATAAATACTTATAGTTTAAACAATATCATCAATACATTACAAGCTTCTAACATAATAAAAAAAGACCTCGTAATTGAAGTCATAGAAGATAACTATACACCTAATATTGATAAACCGGGCAAATATAAAGTAAGGTTAGGTTATCAAGGTGAAGAATTAGACCTAGAAATTGAAGTTGTAAGTAAGTTAGAAGAAATAGAAGAAATTGAAGAATTAAATATCTTTCAAAAGATCCTTAATTTCTTTGCAAGAATATTTAAAGCAATTGCTAACTTCTTTAAGTTCTTATTTTACTAAACTTTGTTTATAGTTGAATACTATATATAGATGTTGAAACCTATTTATAGTCATCCTTAAACATTTTTTCTAATCTAGTCTTTGGAACTGGATCATACTTTGGTTTAAAGAGAGGATTACATCTAAGAACTCTTAGGGTTGTTAGTAGTAGCGCATAGAAAAAATTGAATTTTCTAAATGCTTCTAAACCATAATTAGAACATGTAGGTGAATATCTACAATGCGATGTTGTATTTGCATGATTTTTTTGATATTTTTTTATAATTGTTATCATTAATTTATTCATAGTTTTTTCCATATATATAATATTATATATTAAAATAATGATTAAGACAAGCAAGAAGAAAGAATGGTTAAAGAAACCGTAATTCTTTCTTTTTTGTATTAAATGAGAAAATGTGGATAAATTATTAATATGATTTATGTTCTTATTATAATTACAATAATTCTTATTATGCCTGTAGAAATAGTTTTCACAAAAGATGAAAATTATAATGATATTGATATTTATCTTACAAAACTATTCAATTTAAGATTAGATTTTGATGAAATATTAAAATTGCTTCTGACTACAAAAGAAAATAGAGACCAGATAACAATTAAAGGATTAAAGCATAATTATGAATTATTTAATCTTTCAAGAAATTTAATATATGATGCAAGTAAACATTCTAGACCAAAAAAATTAACTTTAATTTTAAAGGTTAGAAAAATTCAACCTGAAGTCGATATATTCTTATATGTTGTTTATTGGAATTTTTTACTATTCTTAAGAAATAAATTTCATGAAGCTGCACCTAGAATGGAAGATGAAGAATTTGGTGTAGAATATAAGGATGATTATAATATTAATTTCAAATGGTCTTTAAGGTTAAGGATAATTTATATTGTCTTTTCGTTTATTAAGAATTATAAAGATTTATTTAAAATAAGAAAATTTCTAAGGAAAGGAAAGAATAAAAATGGAAAAACATCCAATATCTGATTTATTTAAAATATCATTAGATTGTATTAAAGATATGATTGATGTGAATACAATTTGTGGGGAAGCAATAAAAATAAATGATAATATTTCAGTAATCCCAATCTCGAAAGTTCGTTGTACTTTCGCAACAGGCGGATTTGATCAAACTAATATTAGAAATACTGTAGATAATAAATATCCTTTTGGTGGTGCAACAGGAGGAACACTAGTTTTAAATCCAATTGCATTCTTAGTTTGTACAAACGAGGGAATAAATTTATTACATCTTAGTGAAGATACTCATCTTTATGAAAAGATTATCGATATTATCCCGGGTACTCTAAATCAAATAAAAGAATTCTTCCAAAAAAATCCAGAAGTAACTAATTTAGAAATAATTGAAAAGAAGAAAATGAATTAGGAAGATATTAAATTTTGGGCAAAATTATTTTGCCTATTTTTTTAAAAATTGTCACAAATGAATGTTTATTCATGTTGTAATTTAGTCTATAATATGGTATTATACTACTATAGGTTAGGTGATTATGATAATTGTTTGTACAAGTGATTCTCATGGAAGATTAGACATCTTAGAAAACATAAAAAATAGACATCCAAGAGCAGATTTGTATATAGATGCTGGGGATAGTGAAAGATATGATTTTGAATTAGACCCATATTTGACTGTTAAAGGAAACTGTGATTATAAAATTGAAACAAAATATCGAATCTTTAATATTGAAGGAATTAAGATATATGTGTTTCATGGTGACCATACTTTGTTATCATTAGAAAATTTATCGATGATTGCAAAGAAGAATAGCTGTGATATGATTATTCATGGCCACACTCACAAGTCCCATTACAGTTTTTTTAATGGAGTTCATATATTATGTCCAGGAAGTGTAGCACTGCCTAGAACAAGAGAAGGTTGTACATACGCTCTTATTCATATTAAGGATAAGGAAGTAGAAGTAGAGATACAAAAGGTGAATAAATGAAAAATGTTGATTTGATTTTTGATATTTTAGACCAAGCTGCCTTAATATATTATGAAAATTTAAGACTTGATTATTTTTCATCATTAACTGAGATTAATAAAAACTTAAATCAAAATGAATATAATAATAGATTACTTGAAAAAATAATTGAAAAGCTAGAATTTATTTATAAACCACTACTAGAAGGTAGTTATGCAAACGAAGAAATAAGGTTAGCATTGGAATTATATATTGTGAAGGGATTAAAACATATTAATTACCCACAAAATTTAATGACACCCGACTTTATTAATTATATTTTTGTTATTATTATAAACGAATTATACCAAGGTAGTGATATAATAGTAATGGATACAAATTTAGGAACTGGGAATTTACTTGCTGCTATAAAAAATAATTATGGTGGTAACGCAAGTTTGATTGGGATTGAAAATGACCTAAAATTGACTAATTTTGCTAGTGCCTTTATGGAAATCCAACAAAGTGAAATAAAGATTTATTTCCAAGATGCTCTTAATAAAGCCCATGACTTAGTTGATGTTGTCATTGGCGATCTAGCAAATCATTTTGTTAGCGACAATTTAAAACTAGACTTACAGTTATATAAAGATAATATAAGATATTTCCCATATCTAACTATAGCATCAAGAATTGATAATCTTGTTGATGGTGGATATTTTATATATTTAGTCGATAATGAATTCTTTTCCCTAGATCATATGAGCACTTTTAAAAAGTATTTAGATGGTAAGGTTAGTTTAAGTGGTTTAATCGTGCTTCCTAAAAAAATAGTATTAGAGGAGCATAGTGGTAAAAGTATTATAATCGGTAAGAAAACAAATAAAGCCCATGATTTAATGGCAATAGAAATATCTGATGTAGATAATAATAGTTTACAAAACTCAATAAGTAAAATAAAAACAATGATAGAGAAATTAAAGGAGGAATAAAATGTTTAAGATAATGGCAGTTAATGCAGGAAGTTCATCATTAAAGTTCAAGCTTTATGAAATGCCAAATGAAGTAGTAATTACAGAAGGTGTAATTGAAAGAATTGGTCTAGAAGATGCTTATTATACAATAAAATTCAATGGACAAAAAACTAAAAAAGTTTTACCAATTGCAAATCATGGAGTTGCAGTTAAAATTCTTTTAGAAGATTTAAAAGAAAAAGAAGTTGTGAAAAGCTTGGATGAAATTCATGGTGTAGGTCACCGTGTAGTACAAGGTGGATCATATTTTAAAGATTCAGCTTTAATTGATAATGATGTAGTTCAAAAAATAGAAGAAATGAGTGGACTTGCTCCGCTTCATAATCCTGCGAACTTAACTGGAATTAATTCATTTAAAGAAATTTTACCAAATGTTCCTCATGTTGCAGTATTTGATACTTCATTCCATCAAACAATGGAAAAAGAATATTTTATGTATGCTCTTCCATATGAATGGTATACTGAATATAAAATTCGTAAATATGGTTTCCATGGAACAAGTCACAAATATGTAGCTTTAAAAGCTGCAGAAGTTATGGGTAAACCTATTTCAGAACTTAATTTTATTACATGTCATATTGGTAATGGTGCATCTATTGCTGCAGTTAAAGGCGGAAAATGTGTAGATACATCAATGGGATTAACGCCACTAGAAGGTATTCCAATGGGTACAAGAAGTGGAGATATTGATCCAGCTATTATTGAAATTATGTGTGAAAAAGAAAACTTAAGTGCTGCTCAAGTAATTAATATTTTAAATAAAAAATCAGGATATCTTGGAGTTTCTGGAATTTCAAATGACTCAAGAGATTTAGAAGAAGCAATGGAAGCAGGCAATGAAAGAGCTAAGCTTGCTTTAAATCTTCAATATAAGAGAATTGCAGATTATATCGGTGCTTATTATTTAACACTTGGTAGAGTTGATGCGATTATCTTTACTGCAGGTATTGGTGAAAACTCACATCATACAAGAGCGGCTGTTATTAATAGAGTAAAAGCTCTTGGAATTGAAGTAGATGAAGTAGCTAATAAAACACGCGGAGAAATTAAAGAAATTTCCACAAAAGATTCTAAAGTTAAAGCATTCATTATTCCAACCGATGAAGAATTAATGATTGCAAGAGATACAGTTAGATTAGGTAATATTACAAAATAATAAAAACAAGTGCAGTTTCAAATTGCGCTTTTTTTATTGTATTTATATGTTCTAATATGTTATAATTTAACTATAATATATTGGTGAGGTAAACAATTTGAAGAGTAAAATTATTTGGCTGTTATTAATATTTGGTTTATTTATATTTAGTGGCTGTGATGAAGATGAAGATATCCTTGAAAGAAGTGTTCCAGAATTGGAAGGAATATCTTTTACAGTATTAAGCGATCATACTACTGTTTCAAATAAAAAAGTTATAATGGTTATAGATATAATTAACCCCGATGACCAAGAAATTATAGCTGTGGAAGTAAATGGTCAAGAAATAAAAAAAGAAAATTTCATGATAACTTCATCAAATAGTACTATTCTTATCTTAATTAATCCAGAAATGTATAATGATGGAGACTTTATTGTAAATAAAATTAAGTATCTAGATGGAATAGAAGAAAAAAGTGTTACAGTTGAAGGTAATAATAGGTTAAGTTTTTTTATCGATTTTGATATAAATGCAGATGTGGAAGTGTTTAATAAATTTGTTACATCTACAACCTTTGCTTTTGATGTTGCTATTCTTCCATATTACTACTATATTGATGAAGAAGATGTTGTATATTTTGTTAGATTAGAAAATGATCCTAACGTTATAGAAGTAAAGAGTTTAAATAGTTATAATGAAAAAATTGTATTTACAGATTTAGATGTAAACAAAGATTATCACTATGAAATAATTGCAAATTATAAAAATATAGAGACTATACTTTATGCTGATGCATTTAGAACAACACATAAGGTAAACCTAACTAATATTGTATCTACAAAAGATGAAATAACATTTAACTTAGATATTTATAAAGGTGTTGAATTAATTAAGGTTGAAATATATGAACAAGAAAATAAAATTAGCACTTTAGAAGATTTTTCTCTTTTGAAATTTTCTAATTTAAATTTAGGAACTAAGTATACTATAAAAATTGAATATAAATTTGATTTAAATAATCAAGAGATTGTGGAGACATATAGTTTTGATTATACAACTTTAGCTGAAGAAATTAAAATAACAAATGCATATGTGCAAAATAAACACATAAACATTGGGGAAGATCTACATATTGGAATAAATCTAAATAAACCTGAAAATGTAATATTAAAAGCAATTGTTGTTAATAATATAAAAATTGATGTTGTTAATAATTATTTTCAGTTTGTTCGTTTTGTTCCAAGAAGCATTACTGGAACATATGTTGTTAAAATAGAGAAATTCATTTATGAGTTAAATGGAATTGAAGTTACTCAACTAATAAATTATGAATTAGAATAAATAGTTAACATATTTTCCTTAGATTTAATTGAGATAGCTAATAATAATGATAATGTTGTAGCAGATGAAGCTAATAATGATTTATATATTTCTTTAAACAATCCTAATAACTTAGAAATAAGAAATATCACTATAAAATATAATAATGGTTTTATTAATTATGAAACAGAAGAAATAGAAAAGATAGATCAGCATACAATCAAAGTGCCTTGGAAAGGTAGAACATTATTTGATAAAAGCAATGTGTTTGAAAGTTTAGAGTTTTCTAATATAAGTTTCTTCGATGCTAAGTTTAACTATACTGGTTTCTATAGTAGAGAATATAAGCAGAAATTTGCAGTTCTTAATTCTACAAATATTAAAGAAATTAGGACTAAAGAAGACTTAGTTAATTTAGAAGATGGCTACTACTATAAATTAATGAATGATTTAGATTTAAAAGGAGTTGTATGGAATCCTTTAGTATTTAATGGTACTTTTGATGGTGGTGGTAATACAATCAAAAACCTAGATGTTTTGTTTTCAGATGATAAGGCTGAGGTCACAATTGGAATGTTTAAAGAGTTTAATGGTATATTAAAGAATTTAAATATAAGAAAAATACCTTTACAGGCTGTGAAAGCCTAGAAGAAATTTATATTCCTGCAAGTGTAATTTATATTTGGGATGGAGCTTTTGCTGAGTGTTATAAGTTAACTAAAATAAATTTCTCTAAGGAAAGCAAATTACAAGAAATTGGTCCTAGAGTTTTTAGAAATTGTAAAGCATTAGAATCCATAATATTACCTGATAGTGTAGAAAGTATAGGAATATATGCATTTGTTAACTGTGAGAATTTAATAGATATAAAGATGTCTAAAAACTTAAACTCATTAGGGTATCAAGCATTTTCTAATTGTACAAATTTAGAAGAAATAATTCTCCCACGTAACCTCAAACAAGTTGGCGGAGAGATATTTAATAATTGCTATAAACTAAGAATCTACTGCGAAATAGAATCCCTTCCAAGTACGTGGAGTGAAAATTGGAATGCAACCAATAGACCAGTTACTTGGGGATATTAAAACATAAACCACATTATGTGGTTTTTTTGCCGTAAATACGTAAAACTTTAACTAATATAAAGTTGGAGGTAAGCTATGAAGAGATTAATTATAATAGTATTTTTAATATTTGTATTCATTAGTGTGAAAGTAAAAGCAGCAGATATATTAATAACAACGCCAAAAACAATCAATGAAGAATATATCTGTAGTGAGGAATATATTCAGTTTAATGATGTAAACTGGGATGAGGTTGGGAGTGGTAAGGTAAATTATTTTGATAAAAATAATTTAAATTTTAAAACAAAAAATGTGCTAATTAAAGATATAGAAAGTTTAAAACAGGGAATTAATATACCTATTGAATCTTCTGTTGCTATTGATTCTTCAGTAAATATTAGTAAAATTATTTATATAAGCGATGATGAATTTTTTATTCTTGGAAAATTGGATAATAATTATTATCCATATCCTTCAGAGTTAGACAAAGGATTTGCCTATCTAGCATATTATAAAAACTATTCAGTGCAGTGGGAGAAACTATTTAAAGAAAACAGATATGGTAGATTAGTTGATGGAGTGTTAATAGATAGTGGTATTATAATATATGGTGAATATGATAATCAAAGTCAAAAAACAAATGTTTTTGTAAACATAATATCTTTTGATAAAAAGGTATTATATGAAAAGGAAATCGAAGGAAGCTTAAATGATTATGCAAAGGCTATATATTATATGGATAATGTTATTACTTTTTGTGGTTTGACTGAATCAAAAGATCGAGATTTTATGAAATATAGTGAGGTTGGTTATGATATATTTATAGGAAGTATTCATTTACCAACTAATGACTTTAAACTTCAATTAACCGGAAATAGAGGTAATGACATTTATATTTCAAGCGCATTTTTAAATGGAAATCTTTATTTATATTGTTATTTTAAAGGAGAGGGCTTTTACCATAACAATAATGGAAACATGCAAAACTTTAAATGTATTATAGAGGCTGATTCAAGACTTGATTGTAGTGTATGGGCTTCATTAGAAGATCTTAATAATGAATTAAATGATACAATCTTTATATTTGGTGATAAGATTTGTATTGCTAATTTTAGTTATGGAGATAGTATAATTCATTTTTGGCTATTTGATTTGAAACTAAACTTTCAAATTAGAAAATCATTAAAGATAAATAACATAAGTAAAATAAATGAATATAAAATTGCAACAAATAATAATAATTTTTATATAACTACTCTTGCAACAGATACAAAGAATATTCCAGTTATTACGACTCATTGTATTAATAATGAATTTAATGAAATTTCCTACTATTCAACAACCACTATAAAAACAGATAGTAAGATATTAGATTTTATATTCTATAATTCAAAACTTAAAATTAATATCTTAGATAACTCAAATTCTAAATTAAATATAATTGATTATTCACATTTAAAAATTCAAGATTATAAAGTAAATTTTGATAAATATTATATAAATGATTATAACGTGATAGTTAATGGAAATATTGTATCTAAAAATCGTATTTCAAGTAATGTTTCTAATAATCCGTATGGATCATATTATGATATCTACTCTGCACTTTTAGATGATTTTGAATTAATACTAGAGATAGAGAAATTTTATTATGATTCTATAAATTTAAAAACAAAAGAAGAGTACGATCTTGGAACGGTTTTAAAATTTAATGGGACTGGATATCTAAACGATGAATTGATAGCTAATAATTATAAATTAAATGAAGCTGGGAAATATGTTTTAGAAATCGTAGGAAATTTTGATGAGAGAAAAGTTATTAATTTTACTGTTAAAGATTTAAGTTATAATCCGATCCCTTTAGAAGATTTTGTTGGTGGAGTGATTGAGTCTCAAAAAACTAGTAATAGTATTAATCGAAATATAGAGTTTGATGTTTATGGTAGTGTAGAAGAAGAACTAGACAAAAATGCATTAATAATAATTTTATCATCAATTACAGTTGGCTTAAGTTTAGGAATATTTTTACCTATTAACTTTTGGAGAAGGAAATATGCTTAGATTATTACTTATAGGATTAAACTTTTTAAATATCTTTAATAACTATCAAGTTATTAAAGAAGTAGAAGAAAAAAATGAAGAAATAATTTATACCGATGAATACTACATTATCTATAATGAGAATAATCAAATAAAACTAAAAACAAATAATGATGAATGGATTAGAGAATTAGATGTAAATAAAAATCTAGATATTCATTTAGTTGGTAAAGATTTATATATTTTTAATTATAATAATGGAGTATTAAAGTGTCTTGTCTATGATATAGATGGAAAAATTAAAGTTGAGAAACAGATATTTGATAATATTGTATATAATTTAAAAATAAGTTTCTTTAAGGAAAGATTTTATATTACGGGTTCTATTAAAGACAGGAAGGATGAATTATTTACTGATAATGAATATGGATTAAAAGATTGTTTTTTAATTAGGTTAACAGAAGAGTTTTATATAGAAGATATAAGAATTTATGGAGGAGTTTTAAATGAAGAATTCTTAGATATTTGCTTTTCTGATGATTATATATATTTGTCTGGTAAGAAGGATGTTTTAACATCTGGGGATTTTGGAAATGGTGGAAAAACAAATGGAACTATTTTTGTAGTTAGATTAGATTATGATTTAGAAATAATTAATTTTGTTGTTTTAAATGACATAAGTAGTCTTGTTTGTTTGATTTCTTTTAAGGATAATATATATTTAAATAGTGAAGATTATTTATATAAACTTGATTATGAATTAGAAAATATTATTTCCAATAAATTTAAAAATAAGGCAATATATATGATTGAAGCTTCCTTCAATAAACTTATAGTTATAACAAATTCTAAAACTTATATATATGATATTATTAGTCTTAGGAAACTCTTTGAATTAGATAATACAATTGATGTAAAAAATGTGAGAGTATTGAAAGATATTTTATATGTACAGTCTGATTATAATTACTATTTTGATATAGCTTGTCTTGAAGGGATTAAATATAATGATCCTATAAACTCTTTTCTTAGTCCAACTTTAAATGTTGAAACAATTTTTGGGATTTCTGAATTCATTGAAGATATATCTGAAGTTGTATATGATCCTTTAATTTATGGAGAATATGATAGAAATCTTAAATATAAGAATACTTTTGGAATGGAGTTTATTATTCAAAAAGACTTTAGAGTTTTAATGGAGTGTAATGTAAGTGAAGGTGGCATTTATCCACTTGGTTATAATTTAATATTTACAGGCAGGGCATATTTAAATGGTGAAAGTATTGCCAATAACTATTCAATTAGTTCAAGTGGAAATTATAATCTAAAATTAATTGGAAATAATGGCGAAGAGTTTAGCGTAAATTTTATAGTTGATAGTAAACAAATTAATTTTGATGAGGTAAGTATTTGTGACTATCATGTTATTACACATACTGATGAGGTTTATTATCTAAATTTAAATTACAAAATAGATTTTGGGGAAATTGTTTCAGTAATAGTTGATGGGGTTGAACATTTTGACTTGATTATTTCTAAAGAGGATAATGTTTTAAGTGTAAAGATGAATCCAGAAAATAATGAGGGAATAAAATATTATATTGTAAATTCTATTAAGTACAAAGAAGATGATGAATTAATTAGATCAATAAGTATAGACCGTATTTTTACTGTGAATGTGTTAAAAAATACTATGAAAGTTGATGTGAAACAAAAGAATATAAATGATTATTTATTTTCTTTAGATGATAATAATACTGCAAGATTCTTTCTTGTAACTTATATTTATAACAATGAAGAATATAATTTTAAATACCCTCTAGCTTCAAACAAAATATCCTTAGATGGTTTTGATAAATTTACAACAGTTTATGTGCAGTTAATTTATGATTTAGGAGACAAGTCATATAGGAAGATTGATTTAATGGAAGTTTCATTAGAGGGTTTAAGTGCTGGAGAATTTATTGAAATTGACGTTTTAAAGCAAGAAGAATCATTAAAGGAATTTATGATTAAAGTAGCTAATGAAAAAGAAATAAACAAGATATTAATAAATAATAATATTGTTTATGAAAAATTAGAAAAGGATTATTATGTCCATATTGTTATAGGAATCCTTTTATTGCTTTTCTTTGGTTTTGGTATTTATAATTTTAGATATAAAAAATATAAACAAAAAATTGGATTAAGGTAAAAAAGTAAAGTGAACGAAATAGCGTTCACTTTCTTTAGGTTATTATAGAAAAAATTGCAGGTTTATGATATACTATTTTATATAGGTGAAGCATATGAATTTTGTAAATTTATATTTAGAAACTGAATATACAATGCTTGGTAGCACTATTAAACTTGAAGAGTTGGTAAAGAGATGCGTAAGCGATGGTATTAAGAGTATTGCTATATGTGATAATTCTAATATGCATGGTGCTTTTAAGTTTTATAATTTATGTGTTACGAATAATATCAAACCAATTATTGGTTTGAATATTTCTGTTGAATCTGAAATGGGATTTTATAATAATGTTTTAGTTTATGCAAAAGGTGAAGTAGGTTATAAAAATTTATTAAGTTTAGCAAGTCAAGCAAAGTTAAAAAAAGTAGTTAGCCAAAGTTTTTTAAGATCAAAAAGCAGAGATTTAATTGCTGTTTTACCGAGTATTGAAAGTGAAGTTGTGAAAATATACAATGAGGGGAATATTCAAAAAGCTAAGGAAGTTCTTAATTCATATAAAAAAATCTTTGAAGATATTTATTTAGGTATTGATTTACAAACTGATAATTCAAAAAGAATTGTTAGAGATTTAATAAGTCTAGGAGCAAGTCAAGGTGTAGAAAGTGTTGCTATTAACAAAACTAGTTACTTTAAAAAAGAACATTTTGAAGTCTATCAAGTCCTAAGATGTGTTGACCTAGGTATTACAGAATATCCTTATGATGAAAGAGAATTATATCAATATTTTTTATCAGAAGAAGAAGCTAATTTTTTATTTAAGGATTATCCAAGATTATTAGAAAATACACAAGTGATTAGTGATAAATGTAATCTTGTTTTAAAATATGATACACATTACTTTCCTTCATATCCTAATGCTTTGGGAAAAAGTTTTGAGTATTTAACTCAATTATGTAAACTTGGTTTAAACAAAAGATTAGAAGGATTAGATGTTGATAATAAGGTTTATATTGATAGATTATTCTATGAACTTGATGTAATTAATAAAATGGGATTTTGTGATTACTTTTTAATTGTTTATGATTTTGTTAGATATGCAAAGAAGAATGATATATTAGTAGGACCTGGTAGGGGTAGTGCTCCTGGGTCATTAGTTGCCTATTGTTTAGGTATAACTGATATAGATCCTATTAAATATGATTTACTTTTTGAAAGATTCTTAAATCCTGAAAGAATCACAATGCCTGATATTGATATAGATTTTCCTGATAATAGAAGAGATGAAGTTATTAGTTATGTTGCAAATAAATATGGTAAAGAAAAAGTTGCAAATATTACTACATTTGGAACATATGGACCAAGGTTAGCAATTAGAGATGTTGTTAGAGCTTCTAAATTAAGTGAAGTTGTATTAAATGAAATACTAAGACATGTAAAGAATAATGATAAATCTATAAATGATTGTTTAGAAAAAGAAGAAGTATTTAGAAAATTAGCAGAATCTAATCCTGATGTGAATAAAGTTGTAAGAATTGTAAAGGTCATGGAAGGTCTTCCAAGGCATACATCAACTCATGCGGCGGGAATTATAATTGCGAGTGATGATTTAATTAACTATACAGCCTTACAAACTGGATTAAATGATATTCTTCAAACTCAGTATGAAGCAAGTGATTTGGAACAAATAGGTTTAGTTAAAATGGATTTTCTAGGGATTAGGAATTTAACAATCATCGATGATGTAATCAAGAAAATTAGGGAAACTGATCCTAATTTTAATATTAATAATATTCCTATGGATGATGTTTATACTTATAGAATGATTGCAAGTGGTGATACTGATGGAATTTTCCAATTAGAATCGCCTGGTATGAGAAATGTATTGGTTCAACTTAGAACTTCTAATTTCTTAGATATTGTTAATGCAAATGCTTTATATAGACCTGGTCCGATGGAGATGATTCCAAGTTTTATTAATCGTAAATTTGGAAGAGAAAAAGTTGATTATATAGATGATTCAATTAGAGAAATCTTAGAACCTACTTATGGAACTATTGTCTTCCAAGAGCAAATTATGTTAATCGTTAGGAAGTTTGCTGGTTATACTCTTGGAATGAGTGATATTTTAAGAAGGGCTGTTTCTAAGAAAAATGCTAGTGTTTTAGAAAATGAGAGAACTAGATTTGTGGAAAACTCAATTAAAAAAGGCCATAGTAGTGATATGGCTAATAAGGTTTATGACTATATAGTTAAGTTTGCAAATTATGGATTTAATAAATCACATTCTGTTGCATATGCAATGATTGCTTATCAAATGGCTTATTTGAAGAGACATTATTATCGATATTTTATTACTACTTTAATGAGTAATAGTATTGGAAGTGTAAATTTAATTAGAAATTATATTAATGATTGTAAGAAGAAAAATGTTGTAATTAACCTACCAAGTGTTAACTATAGTCGTGATAAATTTAGTGTTCATAATAATGAGATTTATTTTTCACTTTTAGGTGTTGCTCAACTTGGGGCATTAACTTTAAATAATTTTTTGGAAGAAAGAGATAAGAATGGTTTATATAAATCTTATCAAGAATTTGTAAATAGAACTAAAGATATAATGAATAAGAGGATTGTCGAGAACTTAATTCATGCTGGTGCATTGGATGAGTTTGGAATGCCTAGAAAACAAATGGTATTAGAATATGATAATTGCTTGAATATTGCGAAATACAATGAATTATTAGGAGATAGTTTATTAGATAAAGAATTTTCTGATGAAGAATATAGTTTTGAAGAGATTTCTAAATATGAAAGAGAAGCTTTAGGTTTTAATTTTAAATATAGTATTTTCTTAAAATACCGTGATATTAAAGAAAAATATAATACTATTGATTTAATTAATTTAAAAGTTGCAAGAAATCAAAAAGCATTATTTATTATTAGATCTATTAGAGAAATAAAAACTAAAAGAGATGATTATATGGCTTTCTTAAGTGTTTATGATGAAAGCGATGAAATTGATGTTGTTTGTTTTAGTAATGAATATGAAAGATTTAAAAATGTATTAAAAATCGGAGCTGTATATGTTGCAGCTGGAGATGTAGAAATACGTAATGATAAAAAACAATTTGTATTAAAAACAATAAATATATTAAAATAGAGGTAGAGTATGATTAAAAAAATTGGTGTTTTAACATCTGGTGGAGATGCACCAGGAATGAATGCTGCTGTTAGATCTGTTACTAGAACTGCTCTAAATATGGGCTTAGAAGTTTATGGTATTCATGATGGTTATCTTGGGATGTACGATAATAATATTGAAAAATTACATCCTAGAAGTGTTTCTGAAAAAATGGGACATGGTGGAACTTTTTTAGGAACTGCTAGGTTAAAAAATTTTACTGATCAAAAAGTAAGAGAAGTAGCTGTTAATAATTTAAGAAGTCACGGAATAGATGCAATAGTTGCTGTTGGTGGTGATGGAACATATAGAGGTGCTTTAGCATTATCTAAAATGGGTATACCTGTAGTTTGCTTGCCTGGAACAATCGATAATGATATAGCAGGTACTGATTATACTATAGGATTTGATACTGCCTTAAATACTGTTGTAGATGCTGTCGATAAATTAAGAGATACTTCTAATAGTCATCGTCGTTGCAGTATTATTGAAGTTATGGGTAGAAACTGTGGTGATATTGCAGTTTGGACTGCAATTGCAACAGGTGCTGAAGTTGTTATAAGTAAAGAAACTGGATATAATCTTGATGAAGTATTAGACACTGTTAGAGCAGCTGCAAGAGTTAAAAGACATGCTATTATTATCTTAGCAGAAAACATGGTTCCAATTGAAGAACTAGCAAAACAAATAAGTGAAAATACTCCATTTGATGCAAGAGCTACAGTATTAGGTCATGTACAAAGAGGTGGAGCTCCAAGTGCAAGAGATAGAGTACTTGCATCAGAAATGGGAGTTGTTGCTGTGCAAGCACTTCTTAATGGTGATACTCATCATTGCATTTGTGATCGTGAAGGTGTAGTTAAGTCAATTCCAATAGAAGATGCATTAGCTGGGGATGATACTTTACAAACAATAGATAAACTTAAAATATTTAATTATGTGAAATAGTTAAAAAAATGTTTTCAATGTAAATAAACTTTAAATAAATATAACTTTTTGTTATAATATATTAGTTATAAATGAGGTAATAAAATGAAAAAAACTGTATATGTTACTACTCCGATTTATTATTCGAGTGGTAATGTTCACATTGGTAATTCTTATACTACAATTGCATGTGATGCTTTTTCTAGATTTAATCGTATGTTAGGTAATGATACTTATTTCTTAACTGGTATGGATGAACATGGACAAAAGATAGAAGAAGCAGCTAAGAAGAATAATAAAACGCCAAAAGAACATGTAGATTTGATTGCGGAAGAAACTAAAGCAATTTGGAAAGATTTAAAAATCTCTTATGATGATTTTATTTGTACATCTGAAGATAGACATAAAAAAGTTGTACAAGAGTTGTTTGAGACAATGCTTAAATCTGATGATATATATTTAGGTGAATATGAAGGCAATTATTGTATGTCTTGTGAAGCTTATTTCACAAAAACTCAATTAGGTGAAAATAATACATGTCCTGATTGTGGTAAAGAAACCAAATTAATTAAAGAAGAATCATATTTCTTAAAACTTAAGAAATATGAACAAAGACTATTAGATTTTATTAATGATAATCCAGATTTTATTGAACCTGTGAGTAGAAAAAATGAGGTTGTTTCATTTATTAAAAGTGGATTAAATGATTTAGCGGTTAGTAGATCATCTTTTAAATGGGGTATTCCTATTAAGAGCAATCCTAAACATGTTGTATATGTGTGGATAGATGCATTAAGCAATTATATAACTGCTTTAGGTTATGGAAGTGAAAACCCAGAATTATATAATAAATACTGGGAAAATGGTGATCAAGTTATTCATGTTGTTGGAAAAGATATTTTAAGATTTCATGCTATATACTGGCCTATTATGTTAATGGCACTTAATATTCCAATTAAGTTTAAATTATATGTACATGGCTGGGTATTGATGAAAAATGGAAAAATGTCTAAATCAACAGGAAATGTAGTTTATCCTAAAGATGTTACTTCTAGATATGGATTAGATGCTTTAAGGTATTATTTACTAAAAGAACTACCATTAGGTAATGATGGCACATTTACTTATGATAGATTTATTGAAAGATACAACAGTGATCTTGCAAATGATTTAGGGAATTTAGTAAGTCGTACGATTTCAATGATTAATAAATATTTTAAAGGTAAGTTAGTAAAACCTGAAAAGAGATATTTTGATCAAGATAAAGAACTTGAAGATTTAATTGTAGAGGTTTTTAATAATTACAAAACAAATATTAGTAATTTTAAATTCCAAAACGGTTTAAGTGATGTTTGGACATTAATATCAAGAGCTAATAAATATATTGATGAAACAACTCCTTGGATATTAGCTAAGGATGAAGCTAATAATGAAAAGTTAAATTCTGTTTTATACCATTTATATGAGGTGTTAAGAGTTGTTGCTATAATGATAGCACCTGTAATGGTGGATTCTGCAAAAGTTATTTTAGAAGAATTAGGATTAACTGAACAAGGTTTCGAAATGGTAGAATACGGATTAACTAAAGAAGCTAAGGTTGTAGAAAAAGCAGAAGTATTATTTAAAAGATTAGATATGGAAGCTGAATTAAAATCAATTGAGGAAGAAAAAGTGGAAAAAGAAAACACAAAACCAATTAAACCAGAAATTACAATTGATGATTTTAATAAACTTGATTTAAGAGTTGGTGAAATAGTTGATTGTAAGAAGGATGAAAAAAGCGATAAATTATTATTGTTACAAATAAAAATAGGAAATAAAGTCCATCAAGTAGTAAGCAGTATAGCCCAAAGCTATAAAGCAGAAGAACTAGTTGGTAAAAAAATTGTTATGTTAGCTAACTTAAAACCTACTAAAATTAGAGGACACATGAGTGAAGGAATGATTCTTTGCGCAAGTGGTGATGATTCACCATTTGAAGTGCTTGAAGTATTTAAGAATGATTCTAATTCAGTGGTGAATTAATTTATGTTTTTAAGTCATGGATTAGTAACTGAGTTTTTTATTCCAATAATAATATTACTTGGTTTTGCAACTATCGCTAGTGTTTTACTTAAACTATTTAAACTAGATTTTCTACCTGTTTTCGCAATTGAGATATTAATTGGTTTATTAATTGCGAATTGGTTTAATGGTTATATGGAAAGCTTACATTTGACTAGTGTAGTTGAAGGTTTATATGTGTTAGGATTATCTCTTATAATCTTTATGGGAGGTTATGAAGTAGAGTTTGATATTGCGGATGATTTAAGTATTAATGAAGAGAATGATTGTAGGGAATGTAAGCATAATAAATGTTGGAAGTGTAAATATATTAATGTACTTAAAGTTGCATTAATTCTTACGATTTTCTCATATATTGCTGCTTTAATAGTTTCTATCGCACTTAATTCATTTATTGTTGGTGATAAAACTTTAGGTATTATTATTTTAACATTAGTTTTTGCTTCAACATTTGCAGGACTTGTAGTGCCAATACTACATGAAAAAGGATTAATTCATACTGCTATTGGAAAGACACTTTCTACTATAGCTGATTTATCTGAAGCTCTATCAATTATCTTCTTAACTATTTTAATGATTATTGTAGATTTAGATAGACAGTATTGGTATATAATTGCGTTAATTGCTTTAACATTAGTTACATTTGGTGTATTTAGAAAATATCGTGTAGGTAATTTCTTTGGGAAATTTACAGAAGGTGTTGACCATTTAGCAACTAGAGTTGTAATAATAATTGCATTAGTATTTGTACTACTTAGTAATTTAGCTGGTGGAGAGTATATTTTAGGAGCATTTATGGCTGGGATATTTGTTAGACGAGCTAAATTTAGTACAGAGATTATGCATTCATTAGAACGTATAATTTATGGTATATTTGCACCGATGTTTTATATATTAGTAGGAACTCAAATTGATATTGTTGCTATGTTTAGTAGTTGGGAATCGATTAGATTAGTATTATTACTTGCTGCTGCATTATTGATTGTAGAACTACCGGTATTGTACTTACTAAGATGGTATAACTGGAAGACAGTAATTCCATCAGTTGTACTTATGAGTTGTACTATTATAGTTCCAATTGCTGCTAGAGAATTAAATCATAGTTTACATTTGTTTACAGATGAGTTTGCGCAAGCATTAATCTTAGCTAGTTTAATTATTTGTATATTAGGTACAATCTTCTTTGCGACTAGGTTCCCATTTAGTTCGCTAAAGAAAAATGAAAAGGAAATTGTTCATGAATAAAAACAATAATAACAACTTAATGAAATTCTCTAAAATGAGAAATGCGAAAGTTATTATAGGGATGGTAGTGGGTACTATTATCTACTGTATGTCAGTTGTGTGGATCCTTGATTTGGGTCATTTCTATGCTGGTGGGGTAACAGGTGTTGCACAACTAATAGTTAATGGATTAGCGCTTTTAAATATACAAGTTTCAAAGAGTTTATTTATTGCTCTATTTAATATTCCATTATTAATTATTGGTTGGAAAGGCGTAAGTAAAAGATTTGCTATTTTAAGTATATCTTCAGTAGGTCTGCAAGTTATTGTAATTTATGTATTTGAAAGACTTGCTGCAATAGGATTAAATCCTATAGCTGATGCTTTTACAGTAGATGGTGTTATTAAACAATCATCAATGTTAACAGTTGCAGTTTTAGGAGGATTAGTTTGTGGGGTTGGATCTGGTATTTCTTTAAGAAATGGGGCTTCAACTGGAGGAATGGATATATTGAGTCAATATTTCTCATTTAAGAAAAACGTTCCTTTCACAACAATTGCATTATCAGTTGATTTAGCTATTATATTCCTATCAATGTTTGTAGGAAATATGGAAATAGCTTTATATACAATTATTAGATTAATAATTACAATCCTGGTATTAGATAGAATTCATACAATTTATAATTTTATGAGAGTTCAAATAATAACAGAGAATGTAGAAGAAATGAGAGCTGCTTTAGTAAGTAACTTTAATCATGGTGTTACTATCTATGAAGCAACAGGTGGATACTCTAAAGGTAAGAAATGGGTATTAGAATCAGTTGTATCTAGTTATGAAGCAGAGGAATATAAAAACATTGCATATAAAATTGATGCAAATCCATTTATAACTTTTACAACTGTAAAACATATATATGGTAATTTCAATAGAAATGCTATAACTTAACTTATAAATCACTCCGAAATGGAGTGATTTTTTAATTTGAATAATGCTACTATATTGATAATGTTAATTTCAATTAAACTTAATATTGATATTATAAATTCTTATAAATATATTAATCTTTGATTATTTTTACAAAAATGTTATAATTTAGACATAAAACATTATTTTTGCTTACTTTTGAAAAATTTGATGGAGTTAAAAAAAATTATAATTGAAAGAGAGTTATTATATGCGAATTTGGATAGAAAAAACAATTGTAAAAAATAGAAGGGATCGTAATGAGGGGGAGTTAAGATTTGGCAATATGTTATGGTCTCCACAGGTCGATAAAGTTGGAAAAGATATTTATAAAAATATGCGAGAAGTAAACACAGATGATATTATAATTCATCTTACTGATAATAATGCATTTACTGCTGTATCAAAAGCAGCAACTAATACTATCTCAGAAGTAGTTAATGAAAACACTGCTTGGGATGGGAAGGTTTACAAAATAAAATTGAAGGGTTTTACATCAATATCACCCTTGCCTAGAAATAGAGTCCTTAAAAATAGTAATCGAAGAAAGCTTGAAGAAATATCTGCTAAAGGTGAAGTTTTTTATAATAAAAATTTAGATTTACGACAAGGTGCTTATTTAACTCCATGTTCACCAGAATTGTTTTATTTAATTAATGATGAGTATAAATTAATGTTCAATAAAGATCTACCATATTTTAATGAATTTAAAGATCACACGCCTGAATCAGATGATGCTCGCGAAAGCCAAAAATCTTATTCATTAAATCAAATATTATTTGGCCCTCCAGGAACTGGTAAAACTTATTATTCTGTTATATATGCAGTTGCTATATGTGATAATAAAGATGTAAAGGATTTAGAATCTGAAGATTTCTCAAATGTATTAAAGAGATTCAATGAATTAAAAGGTAACAATAGAATAGAATTCACAACTTTTCATCAATCATATGGGTATGAAGAATTTATTGAGGGAATTAAACCAGTAATATCTGAAAAAAGTGAAAATGAATTATCTTACAAATATGAAGATGGAATTTTTAAAAAATTTTGTGAAGCTGCAGAAAAGTATCAAGATAGTCCAAGGGTTTTTATAATTGATGAGATCAACAGAGGTAATATATCTAAAATTTTTGGTGAATTAATTACACTTATAGAGCCATCAAAACGGATTGGTGAAAAAGAAGAGTTGAAAACTACTTTACCTTATACTCGCATTTCATTTGGAGTCCCAAAAAATGTATATATTTTAGGAACTATGAATACTGCCGATCGTTCTATTGCTATTATAGACACAGCATTAAGAAGAAGATTCAACTTTATAGAAATGATTCCTAATTATAATGTACTTTTAAAATTACAAATCAATGAAATTGATACAATTGATATTATTCAAATGTTGAAGACCATGAATGATAGGATAGAATGCCTATATGATAGAGAACACACAATTGGACATGCTTATTTCATTCCCCTAATAGAAAACCCCACTTTAGAAAAATTAAAATATATATTTTTAAATTCAATTATTCCGTTACTACAAGAATATTTTTATGAAGACTATAGCAAAATACAATTAATTTTGGGTGATAATAATAAGACAGATGAATTTAAATTTATATTAGATAAGAAAATTAATACGGCACTATTTAGAGGTAACTTGGAAATAGAATTACCTGAAAAATCATATTCAATACAAGAAGAAGCTTTTGAAAAAGTTGAAAGCTATAAATTGATTTATTGAGAGCAATCTTATGAAAAAACTTTTGGAAATAAAGGAATTTGATATTTTAACATATAATAAAGAATATATTGATGGAAAAGATCCGGATAAAAACGATGACACTAAATTAAAATACTTGGATGAACAAACATTTTTAGAATTAGAGTCATATATTTTAACTTTTAATAATTCAGAAAGTGATGCAGTAGATTTCTTTTCATTGGGTGTCAAAAAGAATATAGGAAAGGTTATTCAAGTAAAAAATTATGTTGGTTTGATTCAAATGAAAAATGGATATCAAATACAGATATTGCCAAAGATCACCAATATCAATGAATTAGAAACAAAAAAACTGTTTTTAAAAATGTTAAGATGCCTTAAAGATTTTCCGAGTAAAATATTTACAAGCGCTAATCTACATAGCGATAAAATGAACCTTTACGAAATTTTTATTAACATGTATTTGCAGCAAGTAAGAGAGCTTGTAAAAAGAGGTATTAAATCCTCATATATATTACAGAAGGATAATTTGTATTATTATAAAGGCAAGTTAATTATTAGTAAACATATAAACTATAACCATTCACATAAAGAGAGATTTTATTTACAGTATGATGAATTTAATGTAAATAGGCCTGAAAACAAATTAATTAAATCAACATTAATTAAATTGATGCTTATTTCACAAAACACAAGTAACATAAAAGCAATTAACCAACTATTAAGTTGTTTTGATTCAGTGGATGCATCAAAAAATTACTCATATGATTTTTCTAGAATAATAATTGATAGAAATATGAAAGAATATGTTTTATTAATGAAGTGGTCAAAGGTATTTTTATTTGATCAAAGTTTTACTACTTTTTCAGGTGATAACATTGCTCGTTCTTTATTATTTCCAATGGAAAAAGTATTTGAAGCATACGTAGCAAAGCATTTGAAAAAGATATTTTCTGAAAAAGGTTATGATGTAATAATTCAAGATAAAAAATATTATCTTTTTGATGAACCCAAACAATTTGCATTAATTCCTGATATAGTCATTGAAAATGGTCGCGGACAGTCGATTATAGTGGATACTAAATGGAAATCATTGAAGGTCAAACCGAATAAAAACTATGGAATTTCACAATCTGATATTTATCAGATGTATGCCTATGCAAAAAAATATGATTCACGTGAAATATGGTTGTTATATCCATTTAGTCAAGAGACAAAAGATTTGGGAGATATGGAGTTTATATCTTATAAAGATGGTGAAATTGAAGTAATAATAAATGTGTTCTTTGTTGATGTTGCAAATATAAATGAAAGTATAACCACTCTAAGTGAAAAAATGTTTTATTTAATATAGTGACAAAGTATATTGAGAATTAACTCACGTGATACACATTAATTAAATATGTCCAATAAGCAGTCATATAAATCTAACTATTGAAATTGTTATGTTAATATTTTATTATGAAAAGTTAAAGTTCGATAGAAAACTAGATTGATGTATTATGTGTAAAAAAGCAGCATATTTGATTCAGTTGAAATATGATAATTAAAAGGATTAGAATATGTTAGAGATATAAATTCTAGTCTTTTTTGTATTTAATCAATAATTGAAAATTAAGTTTCAATTATAAAATTATAGTAGTTCACCTGATCAAAAGATTTATTATCTTCAAAAAATATATTTTTGGTATATTTAATATCTAAAACTATGTATGTGCTTACTCAATTTTACTTTATTAAACTGCAAATATCTGATATAATTTAGTTGATTTGTAAAAAAATGTAAATTAATTGAAAATGTAGGGAGATAAATGAATATTGTATTTAGAGAAACAAACAAGGGTATAAATTCAAATATGAAATTATTTTGTGTTTCTTTTCTTTTTGTTTAGATACTCTATTAAATAGTATTAAATTTTTCTTGACTTTAATTGTTATATTAATAAAAGATGGTTATGAATTAATAATATTATTTAATTTACGAAGGGAGACTTATGAGGTATTTAAAATTATTCGTTTTGATGTTGCTTGCATTTAGCTTTATTGGATGTGTTGGGGATGAAGGAAATAAAAAAGATCCTGGGATTTATACAGCTATAGAGAATGTTAATGATGAAGAATTAAAGCAGTTTGTAGAGAACTATGAGTTTGACATTAACTACCCTTATTCAATTGATTATTTAATTAAAATGTATATTGAAGGTATAGATAATGTCGATGATTATCTTTTTAAGATATTAAGTGAAGAAGAGTTAGTTGTTGGTGAAAACAGTATTGAATTAGAAGTATTGTTTCCTGATGGTAAGACTGAGACCTTTTCATTTGTTATGAATATTGTTGAAGGTGATATTGAATACGATATTGAAGACTTTGAGTTTAATAAAGAAACAAAGACTATTGAATCATACAAAGGTAATAAATCTGAAGTTGTAATACCACTAATGTTTGATGGAGTTGAAGTTTTAAAAATTGGTGCCGAGAGTTTTAAAGGTAAGAATCTTGAATATATTTATATTCCTGAAAGTGTTGTTGAAATAGGTGATATGGCTTTTTATGGATGTAATCATTTAAGAGAAATTAGAATGGGTTTAAATATTGAAGTTGTTGGTGAGTTTGCTTATGCAAAAACAAATTTAAATAAGATTAAACTTAATGAAAAGATAGTAGAAGATTATGGTAATTTTGCCTTCTATGGTGCAACTATTTCTGAAGTAACAATTGAACAAGATGCTGATCTGGATTTAGTTTTAAAAAATTGGAATAGATTAGGGATTGCAGCGAGTGCTATACCTAATATAAAAGAAGAGAAAAGTATTTACTATTTAGAATCCAATAAAACAATTTATGGAGTAGGTAATATAGATTCCCAAAAGTTATTTGATACAACAAAAAATTTAGGGTTAGAGAGAATTAATGATTATCTTTTCTATTATGATTCTAGATTAGATAGAAAAAAAGAAGTTGACTATAATTTTGGTCCCTCATTAAAGACTATAGGAAGATATGCATATTATAATTCAGATATTAGTAATCTAGCTCTTTTTGGATTAGAGACAATTGAAGAGTATGCATTTATGAATAGTAAAATTAATAGTTTAGTAATTCCTGAAACTTTAGAAGTTATTGAAGACAAAGCTTTCTTTGATTCTTTAATCTTCCATGTTGTTTTAAATGGTAATGAAACTAGATTTAATGATTCATGGGAAGCAATTGGTCTACCTGATAGTTATAAACCAGTTGAAAGAGAAATAGTAGATCCAGAGTTTATGCTTGTTGGTGAAGATGAAGATTTTCTTACACATACGTTAAGAATAGGAAATACCATATATGCTGTTGGTTATACATGGAGTGAAGAGTTAGATTTTCAAAATGATTCACCATCTGTTATTTTACCATTTCTTTTTAAATATGATTTAGAGACAAAAGAAAATAAACTTAACTTGCTTTATTATGAAGATGAGTCTACATTTGATAGTTTATTGTATATGGATGATAATACATTTCTCGCTATTGGATACAAGGTTATTGTTGGTGAAGTATTTCCTCATTATATAAAGTTTAATGAAGAATTAGAAGTTATTAGTGAAGGTGTAATTGACGATAGCGATATGCGAATTGTTGTGCATGCAGCAATAAATGATAAAAATGAAATAGCTGTTGTATCTGAAAATAAAAAAACACGTTGGTATGATATTATAATTTTCAACGAGGATTTAGAAGAGTTATATAGATATACAAATAGTAATTATACTCAATGGTATGCTACTGGTATTAAGTCTCAAGGAAATGATTTTCTAATATTTGGTTCAATTAATAAAACAAGTCATAGAGAAGCATTTATTTATAGATTAAATACTGAAGGGGTTGTATTTGAACATTTCTATAACGGTGGGAATTATGCAAATATAGAAGTATTGGAAATATTAGAAAATAGCTATTTAGCACACATTTATGTAGAAGATATTAGTTATGAACATTTTTATGTTTATATAGATTTTGAAGGAAAAAATATTGATGATTTAGTTTCCTTTGATGATTTTGAGTATTCTTATATAAATGAAATGTTGGTAGTAAATGATAAGATATATATATTTGGTAGAAAAGGAATGCATTATAGTAATGTAGTAATTGATTGTTATGATTTAGAAATGAATCATATAAGCCAAATCTTTTTCACAAGTTCACTTTATGTATATCCTAATATGTATGAATATGAAGGAGATATTTACCTATTAGTAAGTACTTATGATAAGTATTATAACAATGGGGTAGATAAAAATAAATTAAATATTATAATACTTAAATTAAATTTCTAATAAATCACTCCCAAAAGGAGTGATTTATATTTTATTAAATATGTTTTTATTAACGATAAGTTTTATACATTTATAAAGATGATTCATATAATAAATATAGGATGGTGATAATTATGCAACCTCTATTTTGGTATAATCTAAGAAATATGCAAAATCCCGAATTGGATGATACTAGTTATCTGAATAATATGATCACAATGTTAATTGAAGATGAAAATATAATGATTAATTCATATGAATATATGTTAAATAATAGTAATCAAGAAGATAAAAAAATCTATAGAAATTTAATTAAAGATTCAAAAACACACATAAATCTGCTAATGACAATCTATGGAAATTTAAATAATAAAATTTATAATGGTGTGACTAGCAATTTTGAAGTAATAAAAGATATTAGAAGTTTAATTATAAAGAATGTCGAAATGAGTAAAAAATATCGAAAAATTTTATTTGGAGCAAGAACAAAAGTACATCGATATATGATTTTAGATATATTGATTGATAATATAAATAGTAATACTTTATTAAACTTGCTAGAAAAATAATAATGAACTAGAGATTTATTTATGTTATAATTAGATATAAATTTAATAGGATGTGGATTATGAATAAAGAAATTATTGCAAGAATTAATAAGTTTACAACGGATAGAAACTGGGATCAGTTTCATACAGGAGTCCATCTAGCAAAAGCTTTAATAGTAGAAGCTGCAGAGTTATTAGAACTATATCAATGGAAAGATGAAGTAAGCGATATTGAAAAATTAAAGGAAGAACTAGCTGATGTTTTAGTTTATTCTATAATGATTTCTGAAAAATATGGTTTTGATATAGAAGAAATAATTACAAGTAAGATGGCTAAGAATGAGGATAAATATCCAATAGAAAAAGCATATGGGAAAAGTAATAAATACAATGAATTATAGATAGAAAAAACCTCTTGAAGTATTATATTTCTTCTAGAGGTTTTTTATTATATTACATTTTCTTCCAATATTCTCTTCCATCACTCGTTCTATCTAAGAATCCATCTAATATTCAAGTAAATTAACTTGACAATTATAGTGAAATATTGTATTATATATAAGGTACATTTTTCTGCCCACAGAAAAGCCCTCTTTTAATCAATTCCCACAAATTGATTTATTTTACGCAGGAGGAAAAATATGAGTAAAAGTTTTATGGCTAATGCGCAAAACATTGAGCGCAAATGGTATGTAGTTGATGCTACAGATGCTGTTCTAGGCCGTTTATCAACTGAAGTTGCTTCTATATTAAGAGGTAAACATAAACCAACATTTACACCTAATGTTGATTGTGGCGATTATGTTATTATTGTTAATGCTGATAAAATTGCTTTAACTGGTAATAAATTAGAAGATAAAATCTATTATCGTCATTCAGGTTATCCAGGTGGATTAAAACAAAGAAATGCAAAAACAATGCTAGAAAAACAACCTACTAAAGTTTTAGAAAAATCAATTAGAGGTATGTTACCTAAAAATAGTTTAGGTGAAGATATGTATAGGAAACTTTTCGTGTATACTGGTGCTGAACATCCACATCAAGCTCAAAAACCGGAAACGTTAAATCTGAAAGGTTAAGGAGGAATAGTAAATGGCAAAAGTTCAATATTATGGTACTGGAAGACGTAAAAGCTCTGTTGCAAGAGTTCGTTTAGTTCCAGGAAGTGGTAAGATCGTTATTAATGATCGTCCGTTTGTAGATTATATTCCATCTGCTGCTACAAGATTAGACGTTCTTCAACCATTAAATCTTACAAATACAGGAACATCTTACGATGTTTTAGTAAATGTAAATGGTGGTGGAATCACTGGTCAAGCTGGTGCAATTCGTCATGGTATTACAAGAGCATTAATGGAAGTTAATCCAGATTTTAGACCAATTCTTAAAAAAGCTGGTTTAGTTACACGTGACCCACGTGCTAAAGAACGTAAGAAATACGGTCTTAAGAAAGCTCGTAAATCTCCACAATTCTCTAAACGTTAATTGTGTAGAGCATTTGCTTATGAATTTATGCAAGTCTTTATGGCTTGCTTTTTCTTATCTTTTTTAAAAATTGTTAATAAAGAAACAGTAATAGTTAAAATAATAATAGAAATTTTAATAATTATTAATAGTCTTTACATTAATTCATATATTGCGTATAATATTATTGTGAAGTATTAATTTGAAATGGTGGTATTATGATAAAAATTTACAATTCACTAACTAAAAAAATAGAAGATTTTAAACCTATTAAAGAAAATGAACTTACTATGTATGTATGTGGACCAACAGTTTACAACTTCATGCATATTGGTAATTCTAGACCTATTATCTTTTTTGATGTTGTTGCAAGATTCTTTAAGTATTTAGGATACAAAGTAACTTATGTATCTAATTTTACTGATATTGATGATAAGATAATTACAAGAGCAGAAGAAGAAGGTATTAGTGAAGCTGAAGTTAGTGAAAAATATATTAAGGAAATTAGTGAGACTTATAATAGATTAAACATTATTCCTCATGATAAGAATCCAAAAGTAACAGAAAATATGCAAGAAATTATTGATTATATTGGAATCTTAATTACTAAAGGTGGAGCTTATGTTTCTGATGGAGATGTTTATTTTGATGTGAGTAAGATTGATAATTATGGGGTTTTAAGTTCACAAACAATTGAAAACTTAATCCAAGGTGCAAGAGTTGAAACTAATGATAAAAAGAAAAATCCTGTTGATTTTACTTTATGGAAAGAGACTCTTACAGGATTAAGATGGCAATCTCCTTGGAGTGAGGGAAGACCTGGTTGGCATACTGAATGTGTCGTTATGATTAATAATATCTTTAAAGGTAAGATAGATATCCATGGGGGAGGACTAGATTTAAAGTTTCCCCATCATGATAATGAAATAGCACAGTCTATGTGCTCGCATGATCATACAATTGCAAACTACTGGATGCATAATGGAAGAATCGATTTAAGTGGTGAAAAGATGAGTAAATCAGTAGGTAATGTAATTTGGGCTAATGATTTATTAGATAAAGTTGACTATCAAATATATCGTTTTATGGTATTGAATGTTCCATATCGTCAACCTTTAAATTATCGTGAAGAATTATTGGATCAAGCTGCAACAGAGTATGAGAAGATTAGAAGAAGTTATAATAACTTATATAGAAAGATTGAATTAGAAGATATTGATTTAGGTAAAAAAGATAGTGAAATTGAGAAACTAAAAACTGAGTTTATTGAAGCTATGAGTAATGATTTTAATACTGCGAATGCTATAACTTCAATTATCAATCTATCAAAACTATCTAATACATTATTAAGAGCTAAAGAATTAGATAGAGAAAAACTAGCTAGTTGTTATAGTTTGTTTACAGATATGCTATGGGTTTTAGGGATTGAAACCAATATAGAACCTTTAGAAGAAGAAGACAAAAAACTTGTTAGGGAATATGAAGCTGCAAGAAGAGCTAAGAATTTTGAATTAAGTGATGAACTTAGAAAACAAATTGCTGATAAAGGAATTCTTCTATGATGAGGATTGTTCTATGAGGGCAGAACTCCTAAATGGAGCTAATTTAGCCTATATCGGTGATGCTTATTATGAACTTGAAATTAGGAAGTATTTAATTAGTAAAGAAATTACTAATCAAAACAAACTTCATAAATTAGCTACTAATTATGTCAGTGCATCAGGGCATAATAAGATAATGAATGTTTTAATAAATTCATTAACTGAGGAAGAAATGAATGTTTATAAAAGAGGACGCAATCACAAGGTTCATAGCATGCGTAAAAATGTGAAACAGGACGAATATTTCGCTAGTTCTGGCTTTGAATCATTAATTGGATATTTATATCTAATGGAAAAATTTGAGAGATTAGACGAAATTATAGGCTTATCTATAAGAATAATTGAGGGAAAATATGAGTGAATTAATTTGTGGAACTAATTTAGTAAAAGCAGCTATTAATGAAAGTGTTAAGTTATTGAACCTTTATATATATACTGAAAATAAGGAAATGATTAGTTTTTCTAAAGAAAAAGGAATTAGTTTTCAAAAGGTTGATAAAATATTTTTAGATAAGAAAATGTCTAATCATCAAGGTGTGATAGCAGAAATTAAGGAATTTAAACTTTATGATTTAAAGGAAATTATAAATCCTTCAAAATCTTCACTCATAGTGATGTTAGAAGGATTAGAAGATCCACATAATCTAGGTGCAGTTTTAAGAACTGCAGATGCAGCTGGAGTGGATGGAATAATTATTCCTAAAAACAGAAGTGTTAAATTAAATTCAACGGTTGCGAAAGTATCTACAGGAGCAATCTTTAGTGTAAAAACTGTTGAAGTTGTTAATTTTGTGCAAACGATAGAAAAATTAAAAGCAGCAGGATACTGGATTGTTGGTGCAGAAGCAACAGCAAATTCGAGTGATTATAGAAGTATAAAATATGATATGCCTACTGTCTTAGTAATTGGTAGTGAAGGAAAAGGGATCTCTAGACTAGTAAGTAGTAAATGTGATTTTCTTGTTCAAATACCAATGAGAGGTAAAGTTAATTCATTAAATGCATCTGTTTCTGCTGGTATATTAATATATGAAATAAAAAAAGAACAAGAATAAAGGAGTTTATAAATGTATCAATATAACGATTATGAGTTGTTGTATTTGATTCAGGAGAACTGTGACATAGCATTGGATATTATGTTTAAAAAATATGTTCCTTTAATAAAATCTAGAATAAGATCTTTTCATATAAAAGAATGGAATAAAGAAGATTTCTTCCAAGAAGGATTAATTAGTTTATATAAAGCTATTATTACTTTTAGGGAAGATAAAAATAAGACTTTCACAAAATACTTTGATTTAATCTTACAAAGAAAATATATACAAATATTAAGAAAAGAAAGTAATAATTTTTATAATGTAGATTTAATTGGTGCTGGTGAATATTTAAGTGAACCAATTATCTGTTTTGAAGATAATTTAACGGAAGTTATGAAGGAGTGTATCTTCTCTGAATTTGAAGCGGAAGTATTAAAGAATTTAAGACTTGGCGCAAAAGCAAGAGAGATAGCAGTAATCCTTGGTTGCAGACCAAAACAGGTCTATGATGCAACAGATAGAATAAAAAAGAAAGTTAAAGGAGTTAAGAATTCACTTGACATTAAAGGGTAATTTTGCTAAAATAGTATAGTGAATTTAGATGGTTAGTTATGAGAGAAAAAGTTATATTAATTTGTGAAGAATGTTTATCTCGCAATTATACCGCTGACCGTAATAAGATAAACGATCCTAATAGGATGGTTATAAAAAAATATTGCAAGAAATGCAACAAACATACGATTCATAAGGAGACTAAATAGGAGGCATTATGGCTAAAGAGAAAGATACTAAAAAAGAAAATGGGATATTAGCCATTTTCACAAAAGAATACAAATATGAAGGATTACTATTATTATTCTTATCATTAATTGCTATTTTACTAGGTACTATGGTTATTATCGGGGAAAACAGTATTGATGGTAGACCACTATCAATTAACCCAGAAGTATTCTTAATTGGTGAATATCCAAAAGTATTTGCTTGGATATTAATTATTCTAGGAGTTATGTCATTAATTCTAGCTGTATGGCCATTCTTGAAACCTTCAGTTTCAGAATTAAAAAGAGTAAGCTGGGCTAAGAAAGGTGAACTAATTCAAAATACTGCAATAGTATTTGCTTTCATAGTTATTATGTCAGGGTTTTTCTTACTTTCAGATTATCTTTTAGGATTTTTATTACAATTCTTTGAATGGTTAGCTGGCAAAATGCCGCTATAGATATTATGGAAGCAAGAGCATGGTATGTTGTTCAGACTTATTCGGGTTGTGAAAATGCGGCAAAAAATAATATTGAGCGTCGTATTGAATCAATGGATATGGCTGACAAAATTTTCAGGGTTTTAGTTCCAGAAGAGAAAGTAATAGAAAGAAAGAAAAATGGTGAAGCTAAAGAAGTTTTAGTTAAACCGTTTCCTGGATATGTATTTATCGATATGATTGTTACTGATGAATCGTGGTTTATGGTTAGAAACACACCTATGGTTACAGGTTTCTTAGGTTCAAGTGGTGGAGGTGCAAAACCCGTACCGATGCTTGATGAAGAAATCGTTCCTATTCTAAGGATGTGTGGTATTACAAGAGAAAATAAATTTAAAGGAAAAGTTGGCGATAAAGTTAAAATTATTGCTGGAACATTTGCTCAACAAGAAGGTATCATCGATATGATCGATGAAGAAAAAGAAGTTGTTAAAGTTTTAATTTATGCATTCGGAAGAGCAACACCTGCAGAACTTAATTTTACTGAAGTCCAATTATTATCTTAAGGTTTTAATCAACCAAGCATATTTGCTTGGTTTTTAATTTAAAAATCAGTTGGGATTCCAACTGATTTTTTTTATAAGTTTTCAAGATATTTTTTAAATAATGATTTTATTTTTTCCTCACTTAAGAATGGTAATATAGCTTCTTCATCGATATTGGTTATTTCATTATTAAGTACTTTTTCATACATGTCTTCAATTACATCATCATCCATAAATGGAAGAAGTGCCTCTAAACTAAGATCAAGTTTTTGTTCTTGGATTAAAGTATATACTTCTTTGATATGGGTTTTGTTTAGAAAAGGTAGGGCTTTTACTAAGTCTTTTGCAGGTAATTTTCCTTCCTTAACTTTTTCTAAATACAGGCTTAAACTTTCATCATCAAGAAATGGTAATAATTTATTAATATTCATTTTTTCCTCCAAATAAAATATTTTTTTCATTTATAGTAAGCATATAGGAGATTTCTCTTTTACTTATATCTAGTTTTTTGGACTTAATAGCTTTGATAATTCTAGTTCTTTCTAGTTTGTTTAAATAGGGTAGTAAATCAACTATATTTACATCTAGATGATGGTTAATAATATGGCTTATTATTATTTCTCTTTCTTCGCTATTAAGTAGATATAAGACATCAATTATTTTGAAATCTAATTTTCCTTGAATTAGTTGATTTATAATGTAACTTCTTGGATAGGCTGTAAGTAATTTTTCAAAATCATTTAGTGAAACTACTGTAGTTCTAAGTAGTTGATCAATAGTGATATTGAATAATTTAGTTAAAGAAACCATGATTTCAATACTGGGCATACCTTTACCTTTTTCCCATTTTGAAACAGCTTGATGTGTTACATATAGTTTTTCAGCTAATTCTTGTTGTGATAGTTTATTGCTAGTTCTTAACTCTGCAATATATTTTCCAATCTCTACTAAATTAATCATTTTTCTCTCCTTGTTGCTTCTACTACTATTATATCAGTTTTCAAGTATTATTAAAGCAACAAAAAGTTGCAAGTCTTAAATTAATAGTTTACTATTTTTTTAAAGTTAAGTATAATATATTTATAGATGAAAGATTGGTGGGTAGAAAAGATGAAATTATATATAAAGCAAAAGGTTTTCTCGTTTAGAGGAAGATTTTATATTAGAGATGAAAAAAATCGGGATAGATTTTATGCGGAAGGTGTGCCTTTCACATGGGGGAGAAAATTATATGTATATGATATTAAGGGTAATCAAGTAGGATTTATTAGTAAAAAAATCTGGAGTTTTTTACGTAAATACTATATTGAAGTTGGCGGTAGGACTTATACTTTAGTAAAAGAGTATACTTTCTTTCGCTCAAGGTATTATTTAGAAGGCTTGTCTTGGACGATGAAAGGTGATTTTATGGCTCATGAATATTCGCTTGAAGACTATAAGGGAGTCGTGATGAGTATGTCTAAACATTGGTTTACTTGGGGTGATTCATATGAACTTGATATTGTAGATCCTGATAATGAAGTTTTGTGTCTATCTATTGCACTTGCGATTGATTGTATGAATGCTGATAGCTCTAATAATAATTAATGCATTCAATTGCTTTATTTGATAATAATTTTGTATAATAAAATCCTAAGGAGATATAAAAATGGAGAAAAATAATAGTATTATTGATCTATATATTAGTGGTTTTGATGGGGGTATTAAGTTGAAGTTAAAACAACTTAAGGAAATTGTGGAAAGGATTGTTCCTGAAGCAACTGAGAAATTTAGTTATGGAATGCCTACTTATTATTACTATGGGAATTTGGTTCATTTCGTAGTAAATAAAAATCACATTGGATTTTATCCTGCACCTAGTGGGGTTGAATATTTTTTAAAACTTACAAACGAGTATCCAACATCTAAAGGAGCAATTAGGTTTGATTTTAATAAGGATTTACCTATTTCAATACTAGAAAAAGTTATAAAATTTAGAAAAGAAGAAAATTATTTAAAGAAAAATAAATAAGCAATGGAATAAATAATTTAGATTTAAATTGCAATTTATTATTTCAAATGTTATATACATAAGTCGGCGATGGAGTTCGCCATTGAATGCTTTATGCTGATGACTCCTACTGGTAACTTTTTGTTATTGGTAGGATTTTTTTATAGAAAGAATGAGGTTAATATATGGCGTTAAGTATAGCGGTGATTATGTTTTTTGGCTTAATTAGTAATTATTTTTTTACTAAACTTAAATTACCTGGACTCCTTGGAATGCTGCTTGTTGGTGTGATAATCGGTCCATATTGTTTGAATTTATTAGATGAATCAATATTAAGTGTATCAGCGGATTTAAGAAAGATTGCTTTAATAATAATACTATTAAGAGCGGGGTTAGGAATAAATAGAAGCCAGTTAAAAAAGGTTGGTATAACCGCATTTAAGTTAAGTTTTATTCCTGCTGTTTTTGAAGGTTTAATGATAGCTTTCGCAACAATCTATCTTTTTGGCTTGATTTTCTACAAGGCGGGATGCTTGGGTTTATTCTTGCTGCAGTATCACCTGCTGTTGTTGTACCTTTAATGCTAAAAATTAACCAAAACAAACTTGGAACAAAAAAGGCAATCCCCACATTAGTTTTATCTGGTGCATCAATTGATGATGTTGTTTCGATAACCATCTTTTCAAGCTTTATGGGTATTTATGTAAATGCGAATTTCAATATTGGGATTCAACTTTTAAATATTCCTCTATCAATTATCCTTGGAATTGCAATTGGATTTATAATTGGTTATATACTTGTTTTATTATTCAATAAACTTCATATCAGAGATAGTATGAAAGTAATATTAATTATCGCTCTTGCAATATTCTTGGTAAACTTAGAAAATTATATTATCATAGCTTCGCTATTAGGTGTTATGAGTATTGGCTTTATTATTGCTGAAAAAAAGCAAGTGCTTGGAAGTAGGCTATCGTCTAAGTTGAGTAAAATCTGGGTTTTTGCTGAAATATTTTTATTTGTGCTTGTAGGAGCAGAAGTAGATATTAATATTGCTTTAGATGCTGGATTAATTGGGTTGCTTATTATTGGGATAGGATTAGCTTCAAGAAGTATAGGGGTTTTGATATCAACTTATAAAAGTGGTTTATTATTTAAAGAGAAAATGTTTGTTGTTGTGTCTTACTTACCAAAAGCTACTGTTCAAGCAGCGATAGGATCTATTCCAAAAATTGCAGGTGTTGCAAATGGAGATTTGATTCTAGCTATAACGGTTTTATCTATTATTATAACTGCACCAATTGGTGCAATCTTGATTGATAGACTCGCTCCAGTTTTATTAAAAAAAGAAGAGAATTTAGAAATTACGGATAATATTCTTGAAAAATAATTAAAATTTAAAGATGAATACCTTTTAATTTTTTAGGAAATATATAAATGAAAAACAAAAGACAAAAAACAAATAAAATAATTGACTTTTTAGGTGAATTATAGTACAATATTAAAGCGTGCAATTACGCAAAACTATTTTATCTTAGTGGGAGAGTTTATACTCATTTTATACCACATCACGGACAAAA
>Ga0265293_10000669_pt1 | contig 79713 bp, 77 predicted proteins | sample Munlanlewell138R_FD_192505 | JGI IMG/M metagenome (GOLD analysis project Ga0265293, IMG submission 192505) | Leachate microbial communities from a municipal landfill in Southern Ontario, Canada - Leachate well 138R | ecosystem: Engineered > Solid waste > Landfill > Unclassified | place: Canada... | reverse complement strand
AAGAAATGGCAAATTGGCTTATCGATTATAATACTAAAATACCACATCATAGTTTACTAATGAAAACTCCTGTACAATATCTTATTGAAAATAATCCTCAGTGCCAAATGTTATGGACTAATACAATATATTGACATTTAGAATTACAAAAGATATACTTAGGATATACAATAAGGAGTTAAAATGACTGCTAAAATTTCAAAATGGGGCAATTCTCAAGGTCTTAGAATGCCAAAAAATATTATGGAAAGTTTACAGCTTCACGTGGGTGATGATGTTAATATCACTATTTTAGATGGAAAAGTAATTCTTGAACCGATTAAAAAAGATATATTAAATTATGATTTAAATAATTTGATTTCAAAAATACCAAGTGACTACAAAGCCAGTGAAGAGTTTGATACAATAATTGGTAAAGAAGAATGGTAAAAAAGTATATTCCTCAAAAAGGAGACTTAGTAATACTCTCTTTTGATCCATCATCAGGACATGAACAAAAAGGACGAAGACCTGCACTTATTATTAGTAATGAGATTTTTAATAAAGCTTTAGGTTTAGCAATAGCTTGTCCGATTACAAATACAGATAGAAACTTCCCTTTTCATGTAAAACTAGAAGCCAAAAATCTAAAAGGTTTTATCATGACGGAACAGATTAAATCAATAGATTTTAATGCAAGAGAAGTAAAATTTGTGGAAAAAGTAGATAAAAAAATATTAAATCAAGTTTTAGGGATTACAAAAAGTATAATTTTTTAGGGGAGTAGTTTAAATATCTTGTGTTATTTGTATTATTCACCATTTAAGACAGACATAACAGTCGCCCTACTTGTCTGAAGTTCTTGGGTTATTTTAGCAATATTAATATCACCGTTTGGAGTATAATATTTTTCATCATCTAACATTTTTAAAATCGTATCTTTTTTATCAAGTATCTCTTGGGAAGTCTCTCTTTTTTGAAAAGTAAACTCCTCTTCACTCATACTTTCCATCGCGTCTAAATCTCTTTTGATGGTTGGCACGGTTACTTTGAGCTCTTTTGCCAACTCTTTTGGCTCTTCAATGCCTTGTGCGATTAAATCTCGTATGGCGATTCTTCTGGTTTTCATTTTACGACGACGATGATATGAGAGTTTCAATATTGTTTCTTTTTATTTTAATCTTTGAAATTACAACTTTTATGATGAAAAATATAAATTTCCAGCAAGTGTTACAACAACGAATACCTTAAAAAGTAAAATTTGTGCAATTTTGCTTTCTTTTATTTTATTGATCAAAGTCTATCCTTTTGTTTATTTTAAATTTTATTGATTATAACAAAACTCATGTGAAAAAAAGTGAAGATTCAACCTTTGGCGTGTAAATTCAAGGATTTGTTATATCCTCTTACGGCTTATTTCTATTAAAAATCTTTAAAACTTCAATAGTATTTTTTTCTAAATTTACTTCATAGGTAAGCGTATATTTTTTAAAGGTCATATCTCTAACATTTTTATCATCAAAGTAAATTGATTGTCTATATTTGCATGGAAAACTTGGTAAATCATTGATTAGTTTTTGTAGATTATTTTTAAATTTTATGCTTGCAGACTTTTTATCCTGTGCAATGTATTGTAAAATTTCTTTTAACTCTTTTGAAAAAACAGGATCATGAATAATGGTCATTTATAAAGTTTCTATATGTTTTTCAATATCGTTCCAAAAAGTTTCATTGTCAATCATTTTGGTTTTACCATTTTTTATATCATCTCTGATTTGTTGTAATTCTTTTTGTCTTTCATAAAAATAAGGGTCTAACTCTAAATTCTTATCTTGCTGAATATGTACTTCATTTTTAAATTGTTTTAAATACTCTAATAAATTGGGAACAAAACTCTCTTCAACTTCCAATGTTAAAGTTTTCATACTCGATTCCTCGTTTTGAATTTTACCGATTATAACAAAACTTAAGTGAAGTTGACTTAAGTTTTAATGTTAGGTTTTGAGTGATTTTGGAGTATACATTCCCAACTGGAAGTTGGGAACGAGGAGGGAAAGAGGAAAGTGGAGATTCAACCTCTGGGGTGTAACTCCCTATCACGCAGATTTTGTGGTAGAAGGAGCAGCTTTAAGTGCAACAAATGCCGGATGTTTTGAGGCAAAAGTTTCAATCAAAGTTAAGGCTTGCTGCATTGCTTGTTCAATACGCTCAGCGTTTACTTGCTTTTTTGAGAATACATCTATTACCACCTTGTGTGCATCGAAGCATGGTACTCCAGCAACGAATACTTGATATTTATATCCAACTTCCGCACGCCTTTCATCAGAAAAAAACGTATTCTCACCATGTTCTTCTTTGTATGGATAAGTCACAACTGACAGTCCATTTTTTCTGAAGCTTTCTAACTCTCTCTCATATGATGATATTTTTTCGGTCATTTGCTCTCGAACGCTATCTGTTCTGATTTTGCAAATGAAGAAGGAAACAATTGCACCTATTAGAAGAGCTACTAGTGCTACTACGAGGGTTTCAACTTCCATTTTATACTCCCTAGGTTGTGTCATTTTGCATAACTATTTATTAAATATGTATTATATATATTTATTACTTAAATGTCTTGATAATCCTACATTGTTAATAAAGCCCTTAAACAAGCTATTTACATTAAAGATATTACAATATGCAATATCTTTTAAGTAAATTTTAAATTTATATTATCATTTCAATGTATGGTTTTTATCTGAATAACCGTAATAAACATACACTTTGCATGTTATTTGGAATAAAAATCGTGATTTTGTGCTTGCACTCTTTGAGAATACTACATTTTAGGAGATATAAAATAGGTAAAAAACTACTTGACATTATGAGATAAGATTAGATTTAAACATTACAGTACGAGTATTGAAAGAGTTTACTAGTTCCAAAGCTCTGGCTTTGGAATTCATAGGTCAATTATTGTTTTTGTAGTATGCAAATTTAATACAGCCCGAAACAAGTTTCGTGTTCCGAAAAGAATTTTTAAAATGTCTTATGAATTAATTGATTGAAAGCTTTTATTAGATAATTATTCTAAACTCGAATAAAGCGGTAGATTTTAGCTTCAGACAAGGAAGAGAAGAAAATCAGCGATTGAGCATACAAGTAGTATGTGATTGAGCGGATTTTCTTATCTGACGCAGTATCAAGTTAAAAGATACTGCTTTATTTTATTCCCACTCGATGGTTGCTGGTGGTTTTGAACTTATATCATACACCACTCTATTAATCCCATCAACCTCATTGATAATTCTTCTTGAAATCGTTTCAAGTACATCATGAGGAATATGTGCAAACGTCGCTGTCATACCATCGGTGGCTTCTACGATTCTTACACAAACTGTGTTGTCATACGTTCTGTTATCACCCATTACTCCAACTGATTTTACGTTTAACAATACGGTAAACGCTTGCCATGTTTGGTCGTATAATCCTGTGGCGTGTAAGACATCTAGCATAATGGTGTCGGCTTTTCGCAATAGCTCTAAGTCGGGTTTGTTTACGTCACCCATGATTCGAATCGCAAGTCCAGGTCCTGGGAAGGGGTGTCTTCCAATCATCTGTTTGGGAAGTCCTAACTCTAAACCTAACGCTCGTACTTCATCTTTGAAGATTTCTCTTAATGGCTCAATGAGTTCAAACTTCATCCAATCGGGTAATCCCCCTACGTTGTGGTGCGATTTAATCGTCTTACTTGGTCCTTTAACTGAAACTGACTCAATCACATCGGTGTAAAGTGTTCCTTGTGCTAAGAACTCAATACCGTCATGTTTTTTGGCTTCTTCATCAAAGACTCGAATAAAGGTCTCTCCGATGATTTTTCGTTTGGTTTCAGGGTCGGTTACCCCTTCTAGTTTTGATAAGAATTGCTCACTGGCATCAACAGTAATTAATGGCACTCCTCTTGACGCAAACATCGCTTCAACTTGTTCTCGCTCATTAGCACGTAATAATCCATTGTCTACAAATACAGAAACAAGTTGGTCACCTATGGCTTCAGCTAAAAGTGTGGCTACGACTGAACTGTCCACTCCACCACTAACACCACAAAGCACTTTTTTATTTCCGACTTTGTCTTGAATCTTTTGGATTTGCTCTTTGGCAAAGCTTCCCATGTTCCAAGTGCTTTCACACCCACAAATATGTTTCGCAAAGTTTTTCAAAAGTTTACTTCCCTCTTGTGAGTGATACACTTCAGGATGAAATTGAAACGCATAAATACGTTTTTCCAAGTTGGCAATAGCAGCAAACGGTGAGTTTTCACTTGTACCTATTTTTTCAAAACCTTCAGGAATATGCTCCACTTTGTCTCCGTGACTCATCCAAACAATTTGTCCATCGGTGGTATCTTTAAAAATATCACTTGGTGTTTCAAAATTGAGTTTGGCCTTTCCGTATTCGTGATGATCAGCTGGAATGACTGAACCACCAAAATGTTGAGAAATAAGTTGCATACCATAACAAATTCCCAAGATGGGTAAGCCAAGTTCAAAGATTTTTGCATCTGGGTGATAAGCATCTTTGGCATATACAGAAGCCGGTCCCCCACTTAAAATAATACCTTTGGGTGTTTTAGCAAGTATTTCTTCAATCTTTTCATTGTAAGGGACAATTTCGCTGTAGACACCGCTTTCTCTTAGTTTTCGAGCAATAATTTGAGTGTATTGACTTCCAAAATCTAAAACTATTATGGGAACATGTTTCATGTACTGTTTTCCTTTGTTATGCTTAATATAAATGCAATAGTAACTAAAAAGGCGTTAAGTTTTGATGAAAAAGAGGAAAGAATAAAAAAAGAAGAAAAAAGCCCAAAAAAGAAGAAAAGTATAAAAGTGCCGAAGCACTTTTATACGATTTTATCCGATATGGTAAAACCCTAAGATTTCGTATTGAACATACCAAACCCCAACCGAAACAAAATATCCAATTACGATAGTCCACGCATATCTCATGTGTGCACCAAAGGTGTAAATACCGTGTAATTTACCCATTACACCAACCCCTGCAGCACTACCAAAAGAGATCATTGATCCCCCAACTCCAGCCGTTAAGGTTACAAGCATCCATTGGTCAAGCCCCATAGCAGGGTTTGCTTTTAACACAGCACTCATAACAGGTACGTTATCTATAATTGCAGAAAGAAATCCTACTCCAATATTTGACCATGTTGGTCCTAAAACACTTGGATCGTAAACAACAGCAGCCAATGCCAACCAACCAATAAAGTATAAAGCTCCTACTGCTGCTAAAATACCAAAGAAAAACATCAAAGTATTGTTTTCAATTTTGGCAATGGAATGAAAGACATTAAAATGTTCATTTCCGTATTTTTTCTTTAAAGAGTAAGAGAAAAGTTTAAGCAACGATAAACCAAACATCATACCCCACATCGCAGGTAAGTGTAAGACTTGGTGTGACATAACGGCACAAAAAATGGTAAACACTCCTAAAAACATAACCACTTTTGCCCCTTCGTGCATTTTAGGTTTAACCTCTTTAGACGCATCAAAATCAGGAACTTCATCGGGAACAACACGAGCCAATAAAATAGCCGTAACCAAATATCCAATAATAGACGCAGGGAATAAAAACATAAAGTCTGTAAAGGTTCCTTTTCCAGCTGTCCATGCCATCAACGTAGTAATATCCCCAAATGGCGACCACGCACCCCCAGCATTCGCAGCAACAACAATGTTAATCGCACCCGGTACTAAAAAATCTTTTCGATGTTTTTCAATGGTAATAAGTACGGTTGATAAAATCAACGCCGTTGTTAAGTTATCGGCAATGGGTGAAAGGAAAAACGCTAAGATACCCGTAAGCCAATAGAGTTTTCTATAGGTGTAACCTTTTGAAATCAAATTATATTTTAATCGGTCAAACACACCCATATGAATCAACGATTCAATGTAAGTCATCGCAACAAATAAGAAGAAGAAAATTTCAGCAATTTCTAAAATCAAGTGTTGCGCTTGGGTATGAACCAAATCCATACTTAAGCCATTCATTGCATAGTAAAGTGCTACTAAAATAAACATAAATGTACCAATAAACAAAGCCGGCTTAGCTTTATCAATTGAATACTTCTCCTCGGCGGCTACAAAATAGTAACCCACAACAAAAACCAATAAACAGGCAAAACCTACCCATGTCATGGTTATATCTGGTGCAACCTCTCCTGTGGATCCGCTTGCAGCAAGTAGTGATAAAGATGACAACAGCAATGTCATCAAGATTTTTAACATCATTTCTCCTTAAAAAGTAAGTATGCTTATAAGTCCATTATAATGCATAAAACAGAAAAGATTCTGCCGTAAATAAACTTAAATTATTAATAATTGTAAATTTTCTGTCAAGAAGATGTCAATTTTTTATATAATGCGCACCCAGTGATTCTTTGCGGTTTATTGCCGCTTTTAGTATCGATTTTGCTGTTAATAATCTTAAAAACAAGAGTCGCCCCACCTCTTCTTTTAAAAATGTATCGATTTGTATCAAAGTGTTTTTTAACTCTTCTTCATTTCGCATAATGGCAACATGTTCCCACATCATTTTTCGCAAACGGTTTTTAATCTCTTTATCAATCTCTTGGTTACGAATAAAATGTTTGATGCTTTGTGTGTAGTTTTTACTCTCTATGGTAAAATTTATTGCCAAACTCTTTTCAACGGCAATTTTAGAAAAGACAATTCCTTCAAGTAAAGAGTTCGATGCCAAACGATTCGCTCCATGCACTCCCGTACACGCACACTCACCAATGGCATATAAGTTTTTCATACCCAACACTTGTGCGTCTAAATTCGTAGCAATTCCTCCCATGGCATAATGAAACGCCGGAGAAATCGGAACTTTTTCAAAGGGCAGTTCAAATCCTAACTCTTTTAAGTTGGCATAAATATTGGGAAATCGTTTTTTAAACTCTGCTTTTTCAAAGTTTTCAAACGATAAAAAGACCCCTTTTTTGGTCTTTTTGGCATAGTCAAAAATAGCACGACTCACCACATCTCGCGGTGCGAGTTCTCCGTCTTTGTGATAATCAAAAACAAAACGTTTATTCTCTTCATCAACAATATGCGCCCCCTCACCTCTTAAGGCTTCACTTAAAAGCGGTTTTCGAGCAAAGTGTGTGCCTTTGACCACCGTTGGATGAAATTGCATCATCTCCATGTCTTTAAGTTCAAGCCCTTTTTCCAAACAAATGCCTTGGATTTCTCCCGCAATGGCTGTTGAGTTGGTATGATATTTGTAAATAGACCCAATGCCACCACTGGCTATAATGGTATTATGCGCATAAACCACTTTTTGGGTGGTTTCATCACTGAAATATTGTGCCCCATAACATACCCCGTTTTCAATGAGCAAATCGCACACCACCGCGTTGGTCATAATTTCATGCGGACACACTTGCAGTAAAAAAAGATGAATCATTCGTCCTGTGGCATCGCCATCGGCGTGCAAAATTCGGCTTCGACAATGAGCAGCTTCTTTGGTAAATGCCAATTCGCCTTTGGCATTTTTATCAAACTGTAAACCAGCGGTAATCAAATCATCAATACACGCACGAGAATTTTCACTTAAAATCCGTACGGCTTGTTCGTTGTTGTGATGAACACCTGCAATAAGTGTATCTTGGATATGAGGCTCGATGTCGGTTTTGTCAACCGCTGTTGCAACTCCGCCTTGTGCCCAAAATGTGTTGCACTCCCACGGAGATTTTTTGCATAAAATCAATACTTTTTTATCTTTGGGTATGAGTCTTGCTGCGTTAAGACCTGCAATACCACTGCCTATTATTAAATAATCATAAATCATTTATTTGCTGGTTGTTCTTGGTCATTAACATATACAGGGTCTGCTTTGTATCCACACCCACTAAAAGATAATAAAAAACTTGCTATAATGCAAGCATGAAAAAAGTAAACGATATTCTTACGCATTTGAAGTTCAATCCTGAGTTTAAAAAATTAAACACTCATACTACACTACAAAAACTAATAAACACCTTACCTTTGAAGCTAAAAAAAGGGGTAAAATTTGCGTATATTAAAAAAGACGTTCTTTTTTTTGTCTTAACTCATCCTGTATATAAAATGGAGTTTTCTCACAACAAAGATTTGATTTGGTCGTTGCTTAAAACCTTGGGCATTGCCAATATTTCCGATATCAATTTTTTTGTTACGAATGTTATGGAAAAAAAAGAGTCTCTTCAAGAAGAAAAACCCTTTTTCCAAGAGCGTTCGTATGGAATTTTTGAAAATTTTATTCAAGACAAACCCCTTCACCATAAGATAGAAACCATCCGAAAACTCATAAAAAATCTTTCGTGACATTTAAGCAGGCTTTAAAAAAATCTGAACTAGAATATTACTTATTATGTTTAAGGTTTAATTATGTCACTATGTTCACGCTTTTTTTCATTGTGTAAAAAAAGCTTTTTTCTCCTTTTGTTTTTTTTGCCCTTAACCCTTTTTGCTTCACTGAATTTTTATGATTTTTTTAGAACCAATCACTCTGCTATGCTTATCATCGATGCACACTCAGGAAAAATTATTGATGCCAATAACGCGGCACAAAAATTTTATCAATACACGCTTGATGACTTTAAACAATTAAACATAAGTGATATTAATACGTTTAGCCAAGAACAAGTTTTACATGAACTTAAACTGGCTAAAAAACAAAATCGAAATTTCTTTATTTTTAGACACCAACTTAAAAATGGTGAAATCAAAACAGTTGAAGTAAGAACCACCCCTTATGTGCTTGAAAACCAAAATGTCTTGATTTCAATCATCCAAGATATTACTCTAGAACGAGTTAAACCCAATGACGTTTTACACTATCAAGAACAACTTGAAGCACTTATTGATGAACAAACCCAACAGTTAGAAAAAGTACATCACTCACGGCTTATCTATTTTGCTCTTGCCACACTTGTGTTGGCTATGACCATTTTAATTTTGTTAAAAATATTAAAAAATCTCAAAAAACTCAAAGATACTCTTGCGTATAAAAACAATGAAATTGAACACTTGTTGGACAACAATGCAGTGGCAATTTTTTTGGCAAACGCCCAACGCAAAATTTGTAAAGCCAACCAACGTGCTTATGAAATGTTTGGTTACAACAAAGAAGAACTTTACAATCAAAGTTTTGAGATACTTCATATTTCAAACGAATTTTTCGAAAAATTTGCACCCCAATACCAAAAGCTTCTCAAAAAAGAGGTCATCAGTGTAGATTATCCTTTTAAGAAAAAAGATGGTACAGAAATTTGGTGTTCAGTTTATGGAACTCTTATCAACTGTAACACGTGTACCAATGAAATCATTTGGACACTGTTAGATATTACCGATAAAAAAATGATTCAAAAAGAAAGAGAAACCATCATTGAAAAACTTGAACTAACATTAGAAGCAACTCATGTAGGTGTTTGGGATTGGGATATTAAAAAAAATAAAATACTTTGGGATAAAAACCTCTATCATCTTCTTGGATATGAAGAAAATGCGTTTAAAATTACCTATGAAAAATGGGAATCTCTTTTACACATTCAAGATAAACAAAAGGTATATCAAAGTCTTCAAAAACAATTGAAAAATAGTGATATTTTTATTGATGAATTTCGCTATAAAAAAGCTGATAATTCTTGGATTTGGATAGAAGTACGAGGTAAAGTGATTCGATACGATGAACAGAATAATCCTTTACAAATGGTAGGAATCAACACCGATATTACGCACTTAAAAGAGTATGAAACCATCTTAAAACAAGAAGTTGCCCAAAAAACAAAAGAGTTAAATGCTTTAAATAAGCATTTAGAACAACGCATTGAAATTGAAGTACAAAAGAATCTTCAAAAAGATATTTTGATTCAACAAAAAACACGTTTGGCTGCTATTGGAGAGATGATTGGAAATATTGCTCACCAATGGCGACAACCCTTAAGTGTGATTACCACATCTGTGAGTGGACTTAAACTTAAAGAAGAGTTGGATTTACTCACATCGACTGATATAAAAGAGGTCAATGAGTGTGTTATGAAAAATGCCAATTTTCTTTCGCATACCATTGATAATTTTAGAAATTTCTTTGCCAATGAAGAGGAAGTGCAACGAACGTTTATTGTGGCAAATGTACTTGAAAACACAATTAATATTATCAAAAATACCTATGACCATAATTTTATTACCCTAATGTGCAAAATCAATAAAAATATTGCCTATTATGGAAGTGAAAATTTATTGTCTCAAGTGATTTTAAATCTTTTAACCAATGCCAAAGATGCTTTACTGGCTCATAATATCAAAGAAAAATATGTCTATATTGAACTGTTTGAAAAGAATGAACGTATTTATATTACCATTCAAGACAATGCAGGGGGAATTGAACACGACATCCAAGACAAAATATTTGACCCTTACTTTACGACCAAACATCAATCACAAGGAACAGGTTTAGGACTTTATATCAGCAATCAAATTATTGAAACTCATTTTAATGGCAATATTTACAATGAAAATAAACGTTTAAAACAGCAATGGGGCAGTTGCTTTACCATTGAGTTTCCTAAAGGGCACCTCTAAAGTTAAAAATATTTAATCTTTTTTTCTTCTTCTTTGTAATTGGGGCAATGTACTTCTACCCAATCCCAAAACGCCTTGGAATGGTTTTTATGTTTTATGTGTGCAAGTTCATGGATGACAATATAATCGACACAACTAAACGGCAGTTTCATTAAATTGGTACTTAAATTTATCACATTGTTGTATGAGCAACTTCCCCAACGACTTTTTGTTTTCCGAAATTTTAAGCAAGAAGGAAAAGCATTCATTTTTTGAGCATATTTTTGCACAATATCAGGCAAAATCTCTTGGGCTTTTTGTTTATAGAACCCATCAATTTGCTCTTGGGTTAAATTAAAATCTTCCAAAAGACATACTCTTCCTAAAAAGTAAAATTCGTGGGGTTGAAGCAGTTTTGCTTTAAGAGGTATAATGTGTTTTTCCAACCAAAGCATTTTTTGTTGAACTAAGGCTTTTGCCTCTTCTAAAGAGTAATACCAATGGGCTTTTATACGAATTGTTTTAGCATCAACAATTCTAATATAACACCGTTTCATTTTTTTACTTTTTTCAAAGTGTACCGTTATGTCTTCATTATCTATTTTTACACTGAAATTCAAAATTAACCTTAAGAATTATTTTGATAAAATCCTACCAAAATTTAACATAGGAAACGCGTAAATGAAAATTGCAAAAAGAATGGAAAATCTATCTCCATCGGTTACAATGGCAATTACTGCATTAGGTCGAGAACTCAAAGCTCAAGGAAAAGATATCTTAAGTTTCAGTGCGGGTGAGCCTGATTTTGATACCCCAGAAATCATCAAAGAGGCTGCAATTGAAGCAATCAAAGCAGGACATACGAAATACACTGCTGTTGAAGGAATTACTGAAACCAAACAAGCCATTATTAACAAACTTAAAAAAGACCATGGATTAAACTATGAATTAAACCATATTGTCATCAGCAATGGAGCTAAACATTCTTTATTTAATCTTTTTCAAGTTTTGATTGAAGAAGGGGATGAAGTCATTATTCCAGCACCTTATTGGGTTACGTATCCTGAACAAGTCAAATACTCTGATGGTGTTCCTGTTTTTATTGACACCGATGATTCGACCAATTTTAAAATTACACCCGAACAATTAAAAGCTGCCATTACCCCAAAAACCAAAATCTTATTGCTGAACTCTCCTTCAAATCCAACAGGGGGTATTTACTCTAAAGAAGAATTAACGGCATTAGGAAAAGTGCTTGAAGGTACAGATATTTTAGTCTTTTCAGATGAAATGTACGAAAAAATCATTTACGACGGAAAAAAATTTACAGCAGCAGCTGAAGTCAGCGAAGATATGTTTCAACGAACGGTTACTATTAATGGATTAAGTAAAGCTGTAGCAATGACCGGTTGGCGTTTTGGATACATTGCCACACCTAAAGTTGAACTGGTTAAAGCGATGATTAAACTGCAAGGACAAGTTACATCAAATATTAACTCAATTACTCAACACGCTTCGATTTTAGCCCTTGAAGGTAAAGCCGATGAAGCCATTGAAACCATGAGAGTGGAGTTTGAAAAACGAAGAAATGTTGCCATTACACAACTTAACTACATCAAAGGGATCTCTTGTGTTAAACCTGAAGGTGCTTTTTATTTGTTTGCCAATATCAAAGAACTCACCAATGATTCAATTAAATTTTGTTCAGAACTTTTAGAAAAAGAGGGAGTTGCTGTTGTACCTGGTCTTGCATTTGGAGCAGAGGGATACTTCAGATTCTCTTTCGCAACAGATTTACCCAGCATTGAAAAAGGGATTGAAAGAATCCGAAAATTTGTTGAAGAGAACTACTGATTTATTATGTCTAAAATGACAAAACAAAAGAAAGCCACGGTTGTCTCCACAAGCGTTGCTGCTTTTTTAACACTGAGCAAACTCATTGTTGGGATTGCCAGTGGTTCTGTCGCCGTTTTGGCTTCTGCTGTAGATTCTGTTTTGGATATGTTTGTCTCGATTTTTAACTACTTTGCCATTAATAACTCCGAAAAACCTGCCGATGAAAACTTTAATTATGGTCGTGGAAAGATTGAAGCTTTAGCTTCAGTAATTGAAGGTACGATTATTACTGTTTCTGGGCTTTTTTTATTTTATCAAGCCATCAAAAAAGCCATCAAGGAAGAGACCTCTTCTTATTTGGATGTTTCATTAATTGTGATGATTATCTCTTTATGTATAACCATTTTATTGGTTCTGTACTTAAATAAAGTTGCCAAACAGACCAACAGTATGGTGGTTAAAGCCGATGCTTTACACTATAAAACCGACGTTTACTCCAATATTGCGGTATTGGCCTCTTTGGTGTTGGTTCATTTAACCAATTATGAGATTTTTGATGTCATTGTTGGGGGAGGAATTGCTCTTTATATTATTTATTCATCTTATGAACTCATCAAAGAAGGGGTTTTGGTCTTACTTGATCGTGCCGTAGAAGAAACCTTGGTTGAAAAAATTAAAGAGATTTTACTTTCAGAAAAAGAGACCAATGCGTATCATTTATTAAAAACCAGAGAAGCAGGACACCAAACCTTTGTGGATGTTCATTTGGTGTTTGATTGTTTAATTACACTGATGGGTGCCCACAAAGTTGCAGACAGAATTGAAGATAAAATCAAACAACTTGACACCCAACGTGAGTGGATTATCACCATTCATATGGACCCTTATGATGATTTAGAAATAGACAAGGAGAATAAGTGAAAAAGATCATACTCTTTTTTTTATGCGTAAGTGCAACGCTTTTTGCACAAGTTGATTTAAGTAAAGCCAACTTATACAAAGCCGATATTAACTCTCAAACAGCCTATGAAATGCAGCAAAAAGGGGCTTTGTTGATTGATGTAAGAACCCAACGAGAGTTTGAGTTTTCAAGACCCAAAGGAGCGATTAACATTCCTGTATTTAATGAAAAATTTGGACAACGAGTCTTTAATCAAGATTTTATTGAACAAATTGATTATGCAGTTAAAGGCAACCACGACCAAGAGATTATTCTTATTTGCAGAAGTGGTTCACGCACCAAATTTGCAGCAAATTTACTTGCCAATGATGGATTTAGCAATGTCTATAACATCCAACAAGGATTTGCGTATGACTGGAGTAAAACCGATTTACCCGTAGAGAAGTAATCTTCTTTATAGGGTGTTTTTATACCCTTTGACACTGGTGTACAAATAAAACAGTGATTGCACCATGAAAAAATAAAAAGCATTGGTCAATCCAATATAGACAAACACCACATCGGCTATAAAAAAACAAATAAACGCGTAGCCTCTGATTTTTGGCGTATGACTTGAAAGTAAAAAACTTCCAAATATTGCCAAAGAAGATGCCAATGAATCCACCCATAAAACGGTAAAATCAATCTCCCTCATGCGTGGTACAATACTAAAATAAAGCACACACCCCAACAACAATAACACCATGCTCATAAGCATGGTATCACGTTTTTTATGGGAAGTATGCTTATAAATTCCAATAATCGCCGTCATAAAAAAAAGCACCATTTGTAAAATAATAGGCACTTTACCTTTGAGAGTAAAAAATATGAGTAACGCCGTATTGGAAATAAAAAAGCTAATAAAGCCATAAAAAGCGGTTTGGTGTTGATTTTAGTACTCGTAGCCATCAAATAAGCCCCAAGAATAGAAAAAATAGCCCCAAACGCTTCAAGTAGTATCATTATATATCCGTAAGTTTTTTTGAGAGTGTAGCGTATTTTTAGTTAGATTTCATTGGATTAAGTTACGAATTATTAAGTAAATAGTTTTTTAATCTCTCTCTTGAAAACTTAAAAGTTTCCGCTTTTACTTTCTTTATCCGTAAAGAAAGTAACAAAGAAACTCCCCACGGCTTCGGTGGCAAAGCTCCCCTCGCTTATTATTTTCTCTTTTTGGCTTTTTAAAACTTGCTAAAAGGTGCGTTATAGCACCTTTCTTAACGCTTCAAACAGTTAAAAAGCTGGTTTCAAAAAAAGAAAATAAACACTCGGCACCTGCAGATGTGGAACGAAATCCAAGCGGTTTAAACTCTCTTTTGTAAATTGAGACAAGAAAAATATAAACTATAGAAAATCAAATATGCAAATGTCCTTATCCCATTGTTTCCAACATCTGAAAAGCCGAACGTTTATTTTTCTTTTCGAAAAAGAGTTACAACTGTTTGAACAAAGAAATGTGCTAAACGCACATTTTTTGAGAGTTTTGTAACTCAGAAAAGAGAAATAATAAGTGAGGGAACCCCAAGGGCTTTGAAGCTTTGTTGGTGGCTTTTTGTTACTTTTTACCATTAAAAAGTAAAAAGCGGAAAGCTTTAGCTTTTCAAGAGAGCATAGTTAGTTTTTTTATTGCAATTTGCAATATTTTTAAATACCCTACTCCAGTTTTGATATTATCTCATAATAAAAAATTTAACTAACATTTCAGAATTTAATTTTAAATCTGAATTGTTAGATTATTTAAACCTAATTAAAAATATAAGAATTAATAAAGCTAATAATTTGTAGTACTATAATAATTTTATTGGCATTATTATATTTATATAATAAATGAAAAGAAAAACATAAGGAGAACAACTCATGAATAATATTGATAAATATGTAGAAGAACTGATTCTTTTTGCATACAAAGAGATAGAAGAAAATGCATACAATAGAAATAATGTTACATTTAATTTTAGTTTTGGAAAAATTGAGAAATATTTAAGCAATCATCCAGATGAAAAAATACCCGAGGGAGAAGATTTGTCTGAGTTTAAAAAGAAAACTAAATTGACAGATAATGACACTATAAAAAAAGCTCTTGTAAAATCAATGAACGGAGACTATTTCAAAAGAACTGCAATAAATGGAGAATTCAATAATTTGGAATTCACAGACAAAGGCATGCGAATGGCTAATGCTATTCTTTTAAATAAAAAAGAGTCAAAGAAAAAGCTAATCATATATCCTTTTGAAAAAATTATTCTTCCTGTTATTATTGCAACTATCATAGGTTTAATAACTTCATTTATAACAACAGAATATCAAAATGACAAGGTAATCAAAAAAATAGAAAATCTAGAAAAGGAAATAAAATGGTTGAAAGAACAGAAATAGCATTAAAGTGTATTTTTTGTGCTTCAACTCAGTTTGAAGTTCCAGAAAACTATGAACCACAAGAAGATGATACAATCAAATGTAGTAATTGCGGTAATTTTAATTTTTATGATGATTTAAGAAATGTAGTAAAAGTAGAGGGAAGAGCTTTTTTTGAGAATGAATTGAAAAAAGAAATTGAAAAAAATTTTAAGAACTTTAAATTCAAATAATATATAAATTTATAAAAATTGAAACCTCTTTTTGTTTATTCAATAAAATGATAGAAAGCCTTATATAACTAATTTTTAGATACTATATTGGCTTTATACATAAAATTATATTTTTAATTAAAAGGGACTTTTCACACCACATGGCACTAATAGACCTACAAAACATCAACAAACAATACGACACCAAAATTATTTTAAAAGAAGCCAATTTTACTTTGCTTGAGGGGCAACGCGTTGCTGTCATTGGGCAAAATGGTCAAGGTAAATCAACCTTGATGAAAATCATTATGAACCAAACCGAAGCCGATTCGGGGATTGTATCCATTGATAAATCGGTTAAAATTGAGATGCTGGACCAACAACCTAAATTTGCTTTAAACCTAAGCGTTCGAGATGCGATTGAAGGGCAACTTGTTGAGATAAAAAAAGCCAAAGATGAATACGAAAAAATCACGCATGATTTAGCCACACAATATGATAATATGGAGCTTTTACACCGTCAAGCCCAATTGGCTACTTACATTGATTTTCACAACGCATGGGATTTGGACAACTTAATTGAACGGGTTTTAAAAGAGTTTGCCCTAAAAGAGTATGAACATAAAGATGTGAATTTGCTTAGTGGAGGAGAACAACGACGGGTAAGTTTAGCAGGATTGTTGCTTAAAAAACCCGATGTGTTGTTGCTTGATGAGCCAACAAACCACTTAGATGTTTATATGGTGGAGTTTTTAGAACAACTGCTGCTTAAAAACAATTTTACGCTTGTTTTTATCTCTCACGACCGTTATTTTATTGACAACATTGCCACCAATGTTATTGAAATTGATGGAGGAGTTTTACGAAAATTTAACGGTGGATACAGTTCTTATTTGGAACAAAAGCAACAAATACTTGAAAATATGCAAAAAGACCACGAAAATCTCTTGCGATTGGTCAAACGAGAAGCCCATTGGATGCAACGAGGTGTAACTGCCAGACGTAAACGAAATGAACGACGAAAATCCGAATACTTTGATTTAAAACAAAAAGCCAAAAGCAATCCTGCACAAATACGAAAAATGACCTTAGAGCTTCAAAGAGAGCAAAAAGCCTTTAACTCCGATGAAATACAAAACCGAAAGAAAATGCTGTTTGAAATTGAAAACATTGAAAAATCATTGGGCAATAAACTTCTTATCAAAGATTTTAGTACTCGAATTTTACAAAAAGATACCATCGCTATTGTTGGTCCTAACGGAACTGGCAAATCAACTCTTCTTAGAATTTTTTTAGGCAAACTCAATGTCGATAAAGGGCTTTTTAAAAAAGGCGATTTTGAAGTGGGATATTTTGATCAACATCGAGAAATGCTTGATGATTCTAAAAACATCATGGAAACCTTTTGTCCCAATGGCGGTGACAGAGTCCAACTAAGTGATGGTCGAGATATGCACGTTTTTGGATACTTAAAAAACTTTTTATTTCCCAAAGAGTATTTGGATAAAAAAGTGGGTACTTTAAGTGGAGGAGAAAAAAACCGTGTGGCACTTGCTCTACTTTTCACTAAAAAGGTGGATTGTTTGGTTTTAGATGAGCCAACCAATGACTTGGATATTCCTACAATTAACATCTTGGAAGAGTATTTGCAAAACTTTCAAGGAGCATTGATTTTTGTCAGTCACGACCGATATTTTGTCGATAAGATTGCTAAAAAGTTGTATGTTTTTAAAGGAAGCAACGGTGAAATTATAGAGAGTTTCCAACCGTACAGTGAGTATTTGGAAATTGAAAAAGAGCTTCAAGACTTAAATGAATTTGAAAAAGAGCTCTCCAAAAACAATCAAATGACTAAAGCCAATGAGACAGCAGCAACTTCGATAAAAAAGCAAACCAAACTCAGTTATAAAGATCAAAGAGAGTATGATGCTTTACCTCAAGAGTTAGAAACTCTTGAAACAAAGATTGAAGAACTCACAGCATGTTTAAGCAACCCAAAATGTTATGAACAAAAAGGCATCGTAGCGGTTTCAAGTGAATTAGAAATAACCAAAGAGGCGTATGAAGAAAAAGTAGAACGCTTCTTAGAACTTGAAGAGTTAATTGAAAGTTTTAAACAATAATTCAATATAATAATTTTTCTTATTAAAATATAAAGGCAACCTATGAGTTTGATTGAACAACTAAAAAATGATTTAAAAGACGCCATGAGAGCGCAAGAAGTTGTACGAAGAGACAGTATTCGAGCGATTAATACCATGATAAAACAAGTGCAAGTGGATGAAAGAAAAGAGTTAAACGATGAAGATGTTATCAAACTCATACAACGAGGCATCAAACAAAGAGAAGAAGCAGCAAGCCAATATAAAGAGGCAAGACGTGAAGATTTGGTTCAAAAAGAGCTTGAACAAGTGGAGATTTTCAAATCCTATTTACCCCAACAATTAAGCGATGAAGAATTGCAAAGCCGTATGCAACAAATCATCCAAGACGTGGGGGCTGCTTCCATGAAAGACATGGGAAAAGTCATGGGCGTTGCCACTAAGACCTTTGCAGGAGTGGCAGATGGAAAACGAATCAATGAGATGGTCAAAAAACTTTTAGGATAATACAATGAGTAACCAAATTGCTAAGGTGATTAAACAAACATTTCTGAATTTGAAAGACAAAAGCATTTTAGCAACTCCTTTGGAATACAACAAAGAGTTTTGTAAAGTGGCAAAAGAGTTCAAGGTTGAAGTCAATGAGTGTAAAAAGTTTCAAGAGTTTGTCTCAAAGTTAAATGCCGTAGACTTGGAAGAAGTTAAAAAAAGAGAAATCAAAACCCCAGAAGAGCTGATTCCCATTTTACTTGAACGTATCGCCATTAAAAATGTCAGCACCTTAAGTGAAATGCTTACTTCTTCTTTAACCCCATCAATCAGTTTACAACTGGATGAAAATCTGGCGAAATTTAACATCAAAATAGGAAACTCCCCTGCTTTGATGTTTGAAGAAGATATTCAAAAAGAGATGCAATCCTTCATTACTCAACGATTCGCTTCGGATAAAGCTTTTGTCAAACAAAAAACCGAAGATATCGCAAAACTCGTAACGTTGATGGGAAAATATCTTAACGATGCCATTACCAATAACACTTCTAGAAGTGAAAATGTATCGGGTATTAAAGAACAAATCAAAGCCATTGATATTTCAAAAAGTAAACCCACTGATCTTTCTGAGTTACAAAATCGTTTGGTCAATGCGGTTGAAAACATTGAAAATGAGATGAATATAGTGGGTAAAAATTTAGAAAAAGACAAATCCAATGTATGCCAACTTGAAGACAGAATCAAATGTTTAGAACAAGAGCTTGAAGTTGCCACCAAAGAGAGTCGAACCGATCACTTAACAGGTGTTTTAACACGACGAGCTTTTGAAAAAGAGTTAAGCAAAGTTGAAAGCAATTTTGAAAGAAACACCATTGAGTATGCCGTGGTATTTGTCGACATTGATTTTTTCAAAAAAATCAATGACTCCTATGGACATGAAGCAGGTGATGTTATTTTAAAAACATTTGCCAAAATTTTAGAAAAACAGACTCGTGAGTACGACGTTATTTGCCGATATGGAGGGGAAGAGTTTGTTGCCATTGTGCATTTTAAACTCAAACGAGAACTGCTTGGGTACTTAAAACGTCTTAAAACCATTGTGGCTGAAAACAAATTTGTATATGAAGATAAACGTATTCAAATCACGTTTAGTGCAGGAGTTTCGGTAAGAAGCCAGTATAAAACCTATGAAGAAGCGATTAAAAAAGCCGACGAACTGCTTTATGAAGCCAAAAACAATGGTCGAAATAAGATTATTTTGGACGACGGAAAAATACTTTAGAAATACCCTTTAATTTTTCCGTAAAGCCTTAATGCGTTGATTGGATTGTACAATCCTTTCATAGGCAATATTTCCACGTTGAACCTCTTGGTAAATGATATTAATGAGTTCATCAATATTTTGGTTTCCCAGTTGATTTCCAAATAACAACATATCAACCCCTGAATTAATCGCCAAAGTCACTGTTTCTTTCAAACTATAATGCTCACTGATGGCTTTCATTTGCAAATCATCGCTGATAATTACTCCTTTATATCCTAAGGTTTCTCTTAAGAGTTGAGTGTTGGTTGCATATGAAAGTGTGGCAGGATAATTTTCATCTAATGAGGCATTAAAAATATGGGCGGTCATAATCATTTGAACACGCTGTTGCTTAATCAATTCAATAAAAGGTTCCAACTCTTTTTTGCTCCACGTATGCGTCACATCCACAAACCCTTTGTGCGAATCATTTAATGACGAACCATGACCGGGGAAATGCTTTAACACTCCTATGATTCCTTTTTCTTCTAAGGCTTCTAAAAAAAGGGATGCGTATAAGACCACTTTACTTACCTCACTGCCGTATGAGCGATTGAGTTGATAAATGACCGTGTTATTTTTATTTAACGCCAAATCTACCACAGGAGCAAAGTTGGTATTAATGCCATTGTCTTTTAACATTGAAGCTTGTTTGGCATATTCTGTTTTGGCTTCTTCAATACTTTTTAGTGCCATAGCAGAAGCACTTGAGGTGTTTAAAAAACCATAAGAGGGTTTCAGTCTTTGTACCTTTCCTCCCTCTTGGTCAACGGAAATAATCAAATGAGGTGAAATCGTTTTAAGAAAAGAGGTCAAGGCTTGAAGTTGTTGCGGTGACTCAATATTTTTCACCTTGGCTTTATCGTCATAAAATCGGTCAAATAAAATCACTCCACCCAAATCATAACGTTGGATGGCTTGTACAATTGCACTGTTAGAATCAATTTTGGCTTCATCAAAACCCAACACAATCATTTGACCAATTTGTTTTTCCAACACCTCTTTTGAAGGCAGTTCTTCACAAAAAAGTTCAAAGGCAATGAGCATGGCAATCAATATTTTTATCATCAAATTCCTTAGCATTTATTCTAAAAAATTATAGCCATTTTTAATTAAAGGATTGTGCTTTAACCTCTTCTTTTCCAATAAACTCTTTTTCATTGGCATCTTGCACAACACTGTTGGCAATGGTTTGAGTGCTTTGTGCAATTTGCTTCGTTTGTGTTGCTACTTGAGCATTTTGTTGGGTTTGTTGGTCAAGTTCAGCAACCGCACTGTTGATTTGTTCAATACCAACAAGCTGCTCTTTGGATGCCATTTCAACATCTTTTATAAGATCAAGCGTTTTAGAGATATTTTCATTTAAATGGTGATAACCTTGAATCATCTCATTGGCAATATTTTTCCCATTGTTGGCTTTCATATTTGCACTTTCAACAAGCGATTTAATCTCTTTAGCAGCATCGGCACTTCGATTGGCCAAATTCCGCACCTCTTGGGCAACTACGGCAAACCCTTTTCCTGCTTCTCCAGCTGTGGCTGCTTCAACAGCAGCATTGAGACTTAAAATATTGGTTTGAAACGCAATTTGATCAATAACCGTAATGGCTTCATTAATGGCTTCAACTTGGCCATTGATTTCATCCATAGAAACCGTCGTTTCATTGGCAAGTCGTTCACCGTTATTGGCACTGTTGGTCAACTCTTTGGCATACAAAGACATTTTGACAATATTTTCGGTGTTGCTGGAAATATTACCCGTAATCTCTTCAAGTGCTGCGGCGGTTTCTTCCAAAGAAGCTGCTGCTTGATTGGAAGCAATACTTAACGTCTCCACATTTTGAAGTAAAAAAGTGGCACTGTGTTGTAAAGTCAAGCCATTGGATTTATTCGTCACAAGCATTCCATTGATTAAACTGTTGACTTCATTTAAACGCAATTCAATCACCCCATAGGCATTGTCAATACTTTTTCGAAAATCAAATTTGGCAAAATTTTCTAACATCTCCAAAACACTGTTGGTGTTGTTGGCAATATTTTTATTGAGTGTGGCAATCATATCATTAAAACTTAACTTTAATGCCCCTAAAGAATCACTCTCTATGACACTTTTGAGTTTATGCGTTAGTTCACCTTTTTTGATTCGTTCAACCACCAAAGAGACCTCGTGCAAAAACTCTTTTTCTTGATTGATAATTTTTTCTGTTTTTTGAATATTTTCATTCACGATATCGGACATTTTTCCAAACTCATCTTCTGATTGAATCGAAATAAGTTGAGCTGTTGGTGTTTGCTTATTAACAAAACTAAAAAAACTCAATAACCCTGCTTGAAAAAGTTTTATTTTGCTCAAAATATCTTTAGTGACTAAAAAAGAGATAAAGAAAATAAAAAGTAATCCCGCAATCGCAATGGCTGAAAAAACCATCAGCAATTTTGTTGCCGATGAAATCTCTTGGTTAATACTTTGAATTAAATTTGCAGCCAAATAATCATCGACTTGTTTAAGCAGATTGATTTTTTGTGTGATTGCACCAAACCACACTTGGGCATCAAGATTAAAATTGTTCTCGTTTTCCAAAAGAGTTTTTCGCATTAACGCCACCTCTTCTACGGCTTTGGTTTTTAATGTTGTGGTAAAAAAATCCAACTCTTTGGCGGTTGTGTAGTCTTTAAAATTCTTTAAAAATCCATCTTGAATGGCAATAATAGAGACAAATCGATTTTTCAAATCCCCTTTAAACGCATTATTAACCAACGCATTTGCTCCCAATGCTCGTTCTATTCCTGTTCGCTCTTTTGCCAATAAAAAGTTAATATAGGCATTGAGTTGTTGAGAAATAATGGGTGAATCAGAGAGTTTAGAAATCTCCACAATGGCTTCTAAAATCACTTCATTGGTATTGGTATAATACGCCAATGCTTCACTGGTTTGCAAAGATTGTTGCTGTACTAACGTTCGCATAGTAGGAAGATTGTCTAAATTTTCTTGGATTTGTTTGATTTTGTTGCCAAGAGATTCAACCAAAATATGACGTTTTATGTAGGTTAAAAATGCTTCCAATTCTACATTGGTATCAAGGTGTTGTTGTTGAAGTTCTTTGACAAAACTTTGAGCGTTGCTGCCTAAAAACCCTGCGGTGAACCCTCTTTCCTTTTGCAGTTCATGCACCAATCGTGAAAAATACGTTGAGAGTTCAACCCCGATTTTCAACTCTTGAAAATGAACTTTTTTTTGATATTTTTCATAGATAATATTCAGTACAAAAAAACTCAATATGGTAATCATAATATAAACTAACAGTCGTAACTTTGCTTTGAGCGTTAAATTTGAAACCATAACAAAACCTTTTTCTAAACTTAAAGATTTTGATTATACTCTAAATATAATTTTTAGGAATTGATGTACATCAAGTTAAAAGATAAATTATTAAGTTATTTATACTTTTCTCTTATTTCTAAAAATTCATCCAAGTTATCAAAGAAAATATCAACCAAATTGGGGTCAAAATGTTTGCCTTTTTCCTCTTTAAAATACTCCAAAACATCATTGAGTTTCCATGCTTTTTTATAGACACGTTCACTGCCTAAAGCATCAAAAACATCAGCAATGGCGGTAATGCGCCCATAAATATGTATGTCTTCACCGCTTAACCCTCTGGGATAACCTGTGCCATCCCATTTTTCGTGGTGTTCATATGCCACAATAGCCGATGCTTTTAAAATAGGACGATGGGAGGTTTTTAAGATTTCATATCCAACAGTGGTATGCGATTTCATGATTTCAAACTCTTCGCATGTGAGTTTATCGGGTTTATTTAATAACGAGTCGGGAATACCCACTTTACCAATATCGTGCATGGGACTGGCGTGTTTGAGCAGTTCGGCTTCACTTTGACTCAAGCCATATTTGATGGCTAACAGTTTTGAGTATTCGGCAACGACTTTAACATGATTGCCGGTTTCTTCGCTTCGTGTTTCTACAATTTCACCCATTTTATAGATCACTTCTCGTTGGGTATCTTCTAACTCTTTGTGCAAATTAATCACTTCGGTAATATCTTGTCGTATTTGCATGTACTCTAATATCTCACCCGATTTGTTTTTAATGGGGACTACTGTGGCAATTGAGTAAAACGGATTTCCTTTTTTATCAATATTTTTTAATGTTCCTTTCCACACTTTTCCTGCTTCTAAAATTCGAAAAAGTTTATCAATTTCACTGTCACTGACATCAGGATATTTAATAAAAGTATAGGGTTTCCCCACTAACTCTTCATTGGTATAGCCACTGACTTCGCAAAAAAGTTTGTTGGCATAGGTCATCTCTTTTTTTAAATTGATTCGTAAAATGATGTTACTTTTTTCCATGGCATATTCATACAATTTTGACAAACTCAATGACTCTTCTAAAAACTTATAATCTTTATCTAAAAGACGTTTGGTGTCTAATATTTTGGCGTTGAGTTCTTTAACTTTGGCATTGACTTCTGCACTGATATTTTCTTCAATCAAAGGAATATCCGTAATCTCTTTGTTAACATATTTAAAAAACTGTTCAATTCCATGAAAAAGATTTTCAATGGAAGCATGAATGTTTTTTGAAATAATAAAGCCCAAAATAAAGACCAATAACGTAATAGTCAAACTGGCTGCTAAAAAGACAAATATTGATATTTTGAACTCATTTAACAGCAACTGGATTTTGATATTGGTTTGATTAATTAAATAGTCATCAATCTTTTTGAGTTTATTGATTTTACTGGTAATATTCTCAAACCAATATTGAGCATTGTGAGGATTTTTTATCGCTTTGTGGCTATTATCGTAGTGTTTGTATTGTAAAATGTCTTCTGAAATACGATTGACCTCATCAATATCTTTTCCCATTAAAAGTCGATTATAAAACTTCAAAGTCTCTTCGCTTGAATAGATTTTAAACTTTTCCATATAGACATTTTCTATTTGAGTTAAATTGTAAAACTCATTAAGCAAATCTTTGTTTAAATACGCTTCATTTAAGATTGTTGTACCCAATGCTCTTTGAATACCCACCACATCTTTGGCAAATAAAAAGTTGACATAAGAAATAAGGTGCAATGAAAGCTCTGCATTGCTGGCAATTTTTGAAATATGCAAAATGGTGTGTAAAAAACGTTTGTTAAGATGAGTATAAAAGGCAATACTCTCTTTCGTATCAATCAAAGTCAAATCAACTTTTTCTCGATAGGCATTTAATTTTTCAAGCTCTTTTAACGCACGTTCTAAGTTGTGATTAAACTCTTCATTGAAACTTGTTTTATCAAAATGGGTTAAAAAATCATAGAGTTCATTTTGACGTTTATTGGTTTTTTCTCGCTGAAGTTGCAAAAGATCATAAAACTCCTCTTTGTTTCCCAAGTACCCAGCACTGGCACCTCTTTCAATTTGAAGTTCATGAATCAAAAAACTGGTTTTGGTACACAATACCACCAATTTCTCAAGTTTGTTTAAATTCAGATGCTTTTGATAACTTTTGACACTAAATATTGATGCCATTAAAATCAAACCACATACAGGCATAATGACCAAAAATATTAACTTATTTTTAATCAGGGTACTGTTGTTTTTGGCTTCCAAATAGAACTCCTTAAAAAATTCATAATCATAAATGTAATAATATAAAATTATATTTTTTTAAGAATACTCTTTTTTACTCTCTCATTCCTTGATTAATGTCATTTTTTTTGTCATCTTTTAATAACTTTCCTTATGAACTCAAGGCTCTAATCGATTAATTTCCCACTGGTTATTGTCAAGCAAACGATACTCAAATCGGTCATGCAACCTATCTTTTCCTCCTTGCCAAAACTCTATAACTAAAGGTTTTATGACATAACCACCCCAAAAAGAAGGAAAAGGAACTTCCCCTTTTAAAAACTTATTTTTGACTTCATTAAACTTTGCTTCCAATAAACTGCGAGAACTGATAATTTGACTTTGATGTGAAATATACGCACCTATTTGACTCCCTTTGGGACGACTCAAAAAATATTTCAATGACTCTTGTGTGCTGATTTTTTCACAAATGCCTTCAATTTTTACTTGTCGCTCTAACCCTAACCATGCAAAAGATGCAGCACATTTGGGATTTTCTTTGAGTTGTTGCGCTTTTTTGCTTTTATAATTGGAGAAAAAAATAAACCCCTTATCATCGTACATTTTAAGTAACACCGTACGAATTGAAGGCATCAAATCCAAACCTACTGTGGCTAAATTCATCGCATTAGGTTCCAAAAGTTCAGCTTGAATGGCTTGATTAAACCACAACTCAAACTGCTTGATGGGATTGGGGTCTAACTCTTTTTTACGTAATCCTTTGGTCATATACTCTTGTCGCATCGAAGCTAAATTCATAGTAACTCTTTTATATCGGATTCTATCTCTTCAGGTTTAGTTGCAGGGGCATATCGTTTCACAACTTCTCCTTGCTTATTGACCAAAAATTTTGTGAAATTCCATTTAATGGCTTCACTGCCTAAAAGACCCTTGGCATTTTGTTTTAAGAAAACATATAAAGGGTGAGTGTGTTCTCCATTGACATCAATTTTAGAAAAGAGTTCAAACGTAACGTTATAGGTTAAGGAACAAAAAGATTTGATCTCTTCTTCACTGCCTGGTTCTTGCCCTAAAAACTGATTACAAGGAAATCCCAAAATGGATAAGCCCTTATCGTAATACGTTTCATGCAGCTTTTGTAAGCCTTCATATTGAGGGGTGTACCCACAACGACTGGCAACATTGACAATCAGTAAAACACGGTTTTCATACTTTTTAAATGAAATTTCTTGTTGGTTAATATCTTTTGCACTGAACTCATAAATTTCCATGTTGTTCTCTCCTAAAAGCAGTGTTGTTAATCCTATTATGGCAAACCATATACGCACTATCATCCTTTTTTTCTTTGCATATCATTGTACAATGATACTCTTTTTGTGTTAAATTCAACAAGAATTATGGCATGATTGACACAAAAAAATTATGGGTACCTTCAATTTTTAGAGGTGCCCTTGTTTAAGATTTTTCTATCAAACATATTTCACCAGAAGTTTTATGAGCAATCGGACCACTGCCTTTGCCAATTTGTGGTGCATTTTTAATGCCTAAATAGATAAACTTTTTTGCCATACTTAAAGCCTCTTCCAAACTTTTTCCCAACGCCAAATTTGCCACAATAGCACTGGAATAACTGCACCCTGTCCCATGATAATTATTGATTTCTAAATACGGCGTATCAAATCGCTTCAATTCCAATGTTTTCCATAAAATGTCAACCGAACGAAAATGAGTGTTAATAAACACTTTATGATTTTTAATGACCACCGCACAAGGCAGATCACTTAAAACGCTTAAATTAAAATTTTCATACCCAAAAAGAGCTTTAGCTTCATGCAAATTGGGCGTAATAAGCGTCACATACGGAAATAAAGTTTTTAAATTTTCAATGGCATCGTCATGTAAAAGTTTTGACCCTGCTTTTGACACAAATACAGGGTCAAACACAATAGGTATTTTTAGGTGTCGTATCACCTCTTTGATTTCATTGATGATTTCATTGCTGTATAACATTCCAATTTTTATGGCACACACCTCAAAATCCGCTAAAACAGCTTCAATTTGAGCCCGTACAAAAGAAGCAGGGACTTCTTGAATGTGAGTCACCCCTTGTGTATTTTGAGCGGTTAATACCGTAATAGCACTGCAACCAAAGACCCCAAATGCTTCAAACGTTTTTAAATCGGCTTGAATCCCAGCCCCACCACTGCTGTCACTTCCTGCAATAGTTAAAACCACTTTCATCTTTTCCCTTTATTTTTATTGTTAAGTATAACCAACCTGACAACTCTTTAGTACTCTTTTTTGTCAGTTGATGGATAAAAAGCATTTTTGCCTAAACAGTCTTGCAACTCTTTTTTAAAGTAGCCCCTAGTGTCTCACATACATTGGTTTCATTTAACTCCTTATGCAATATTTCAACACCCAAAGCCACCCCAGGCCAACCTTGCCCTGAAAAAAGGGTATCACCTACATTATAAAGACCGCTAAAAGGAGTTGAAGCACACGGCAAGTTAAAAAAACTTTTTAAGGAGAGTTTGTTGCCCCCACAGTTTAAACGATGGGCATAGCGTTGAAAGGTTTTAGACGTTGCACTAAAACAACACACTATATTTTGATGTTGAAGCATTTTAAAATGTTCTAAAAAAGCTTGAACTAAAAACTCTTGCGTTTGCAATTTTTTTTCTTCGTACTCTTTGGGATTTAACTCTTTCCAAAACAGAGCTTTCGTATGACAAGAAATCGTAATACTGTAGCCATCTTTTGAGAGTTTTTCATCGTATTGGTCACTAAAAGAGACAAAAAAACTGTTTGAAAGGGTATGAGGAATCGTTTTCTCTAAAATGATTTGATAATGATGTAAAAACTCTTCTTGCGTTTGAAGAGTCATATAAAGTACAAACGCACTTTGGTCATGCAAAGAAAACTGTTGATAATAGTTTTGAATGTCTTCTTGAACAAAAAGTTTACCGCTGTCATATACCGTAGAATTTAATACCACATGGTATGCACAATACTCCTGCTTATTGGTAACAATACGGTAAAACTTTTTATCTTTGTACACCCATAGCACCTCTTCTTGAGTATGCACATTAATCTCTTTAAGCAACTCTTCGATTAAACTTCCCATACCACCGTTGACATAATAGACTTTATGAAAAGGATATGCCAAACCCAATGCCATAGACAGCAGTGGAATGGTTTGATAAGTACTTTGAACCGTAATAAGCAGTTGGGCATTGATAAAGTTTTCATACTCGCGTGAGATTTTTCCCAATGTTGTTTCAATAAAAGAACAAGCACTTTTAAACAGTATCCCTTTATACGTTTTTAAAAGCCGAATGAAAAACCACGCACTTTTAAGATACGATGTGATGTTTTTTTTAGAATAATAGATATCATTGAGTTGCCAAAATTTTTCATCGATTTCTTTGATAGTTTGCCAAAATTTTCGATTGTTTTTATTGGGATAAGCTTCTTGTATTTGTTCTAAAAATGCCTCAAAATCGGTTTGTCTGTCAATAACAGTGTTGCCTTGAATCACTCGTATTGCTGTTTGGCTTTTTTTAATGTTGGGATAAAATCCAATAGCATCAAACATTTTTTTAATGATATGCCCCTCTTCATATCCCATAAACGTAGTTGCTCCTGCATTGTAATAGTTTCCAAAACGTTTAAAGGTTGAAGCACATCCTCCCACATTTTTATCTTTTTCAAAAACAATGATATTTTTGTTCTGATTTAATGCCGCAATAAGCGTTCCCCCTATACCTGAACCTACAATAGCCACATCAAAAACTTTAGAGCATTTCAAAGTAACTCCTTATTTTTTAGTTATTTTAGGCAATTATGCTGATATTTCGTAGGAGTAAAATGGCGTTTGATGACTAATCTTTATATTTATCACGTATTTTTTTAAATTCATTCACGTTGTTCATAAATAAATCCACAAGCGTGGGGTCAAAATGTTTGCCCTTTTCTTCAATAAGCAGTTTGAAAAATTTTTTCATCTTTCCACGCTTTTTTATAACAACGATCACTGCCTAAAGCATCAAATACATCGGCAATAGCCGTAATACGTCCAAAAATATGGATTTTCTCTCCTTTGAGTTTTCTGGGATATCCAGAACCATCCCATTTTTCATGATGCTCTCTTGCTACAATGGCAGAAGCTTTAAGCACTTCTCGTTTGGAGTTTTTCAAAATATTATAACCAATGACCGAGTGTGTTTTCATAATCTTCCACTCTTGAGGAGTTAATGCCCCTGGCTTATTTAAAATGGCATCGGGGATTCCTACTTTACCAATATCGTGCATAGGACTGGCTGTAAACAATATTTCCGCTTCTTTGCTGCTTAGACCATACAATTCAGCTAACAATTTGGAATACTCTGCCACACGTTTAACATGATTGCCGGTCTCTTTACTTCGTGTTTCTCCAATTTCACCCATTTTATACACAATTTCTCGTTGGGTTGCTTCAAGCTCTTCATGCAGTTCAACCACTTGGGAAATATCTTGTCGTATTCCCATATACTCCAAAATCTCGCCTTTGGCATTTTTAATGGGCACCACCGTAGAAATAAAATGAACGGTTTTTCCTTTTTTAGAAATGTTTCTTAATTCCCCTTTCCAAATGCCTTTTTCTTCAATGGCTTCCCAGATTTTTTCAATGTCTTCTTCTTTAATATCATCGGGGCGTTTAATCATCGAATAGGGTTTTCCGATTAACTCTTTTTGGGTATATCCCAAAAGTTTATAAAAAGAGTCATTGGCATAAACTACTTTTTTGTCTTTATTAACACGAAGAATAATATTGCTTTTATTCATTGCCTCTTCATACAATTTTGAAAGCATCATCACTTCAGCAAAGTTATTTTTAGTAATACTAAACTGCTTTTGTAAATACTCTTTGGTTTTTTCAATATCTGTCACATCGGTTCGTATGCCAATATATTCCAAAATTTTTCCATTGGCATCTAAAATAGGATTAATAATGGTTTGTACCCAATACGAACTGCCGTCTTTTTTTCTGTTTTTAACCTCTCCAATCCAAGGCTCTTTTCGTTTTTTAATCGTATCCCACATCTCTTTAAAAACCGAAGCTTTCATATCCGGATGACGTACAAGATTATGAGGTTTACCTAAAAGTTCTTCCTCTTTATAGCCAGAAATTCGACAAAAGGCTTCATTGACATAGGTAATGACTCCTCTTGGATCGGTTTTTGACACAATGGAACTTCTGTCAACGGTTTGTTTGTATTGTTGTAAAAGTTGAGTTGAACACATCAGTTTTTCACTCTCAATTTTGTTATTAATGTGCCTATCGACTTTTAAAATCACCTCTTCAATGATATAAGGCGTTTTAATCACATCAGCGACACCCATTTTTAAAGAGTCTCGCACAATACTATTGGAGATATTTTCAGTCACAAACAAAACACAAATTTTAAGCTCATCAAGCAAATAACGCTTGTTTTGCACGATAAAATCCATGCCAGTATTATCGTAATCTAAGTTTAACAACAGCAAATCAATCTTTTTAACCCTCAATAACTCCAACACTTTGGTAGAGTTTTTTTCAAGAATCACATCATAATTACGATTTTTGAAAATTGTTTTTAACTCATTGGAGTCTGTGTTGTTTTTTTCAATCAGTAAGATAGAACGACTTTTATTGCGTTCAATTTGTTCTATCATTTGTGGCAATTGTTTGATTTCAAACTCAAAATTGTTGTTTTTGTTCAAACAGTCCACAATCCCATTTTTATAATAAAAATCTGTTTTACCTGTTTTTTCAGTGGTTAAAAGAAAGGTTTTAACCCCACTGTTTTTTATGTATTCTAATAACTCAAAATCATTTTCTAAAGAGATGTTTCCATTGACAATCAAATAGTGGATATTGAGTTCTTCCATCATTGCTTTGGCTTGAAGTGCGCTATTGGCATAGTAAAGAGTGTAAGAATAAGGTTTAAAACTGCTTTTAATAAGATTAAGCGTAATTTTGGAATTTTCAAGAATCAAAATATTGTATTTTGAAGCATCTAAAACAAACTCTTTAAAATAGTTGCAATCCATTTTACCCTCTTAATTTTAAACTTAATATAACGAAATAATGATTAATACTCACTAAAAATAAGAGCATATAAGATTTTATACAAAAAAATAACGATATCTTTTGAGTAAATTATACAATTTTTTCTTGCCCAATTCTATACAAAGCAAAATCATATTTAATGGGGTCAAGAGCATCAAACTCTTTGAGTTTTTGAGTGATTAACACAGCCGATTTTAAATCATAGGTTGTTCGCTCAAGCAAACCCAATTGCAAAGAGACGTTAAACGTATGCGTATCTAAAGGCAAAATTAAATCTTCTTTACGAATATTTTTCCACCATCCTAAATCCAAACAATCGTCTCGTACCATCCAACGCAAAAACATATTCCAACGTTTATAAGGGGCATTTCCAATAAGTTTAATGCTGTTTTGCCGATCTCTTTTAAATGGTTTTGAAACCAAAAAATCAAATCCATGTGTACGATGATTTGTCATACTCAAAATCTTTCCAATAAGAGCATCAATGCCTTCTAAAACGGAGTTCTCTTTTTTGTAGCCTTCATAAAAAAGTGTTTCTAAACTGTGGTCTTGTTTTAATCGCCGTAATGCTTTAAAAATAGCGATAAAATCATCACTGTTTTGAAAACGATAGTAACGTCCTTTTAAAGCTTTTTCAATGCTTTTTTCGGATGAGTCTAAAAGAGAAAAGTCTAAACTTTCAAGCAGTTTAACAATTTGCCTCGCATTGCCATAGGCAAACAAAGCGCACAAAACAATAGCAAACTCATCCTTTTGCCGTTTGGCAACCAGTAAAGGGTCAGGCTTTTCATAAGAGAGTTCCTCTGTATTATTTCTTGCATTGACTTCTTTATCTAAAAGGACTTGTATTGCTTTCATGCTTTTCCCAAATGGTTTTTGTTATAATACCGCAAAATAACTAAGGATAAACAGTGGCAAACATACTTATAACAGGGTGTTCAAGTGGAATTGGCTTAGAAAGTGCCAAATTGTTGCAACAACACGGGCATAAAGTGATTGCTACTGCACGACAACAAAGCGATGTAGAACATCTGACCCATTTGGGATTGGAAAGTTTTTTGCTCGATGTTACTTGTTATGAAACCATCAATAACACGTTACAAACCATTTTAAGCAAATACAAAACCCTTGATGTGGTTTTTAACAATGCTGGATTTGGACAACCAGGAGCGGTTGAAGATATCAGTGTGGATGTTTTAAAATATCAATTCGAAACCAATGTTTTTGGCACACATTATTTAACATGTGAAGCATTAAAAATCATGCGAAAACAAGGATACGGAAAAATCATTCAACACAGCTCAGTCTTAGGTATTATTTCACTCAAATTCAGAGGAGCGTATAATGCCAGTAAATATGCTCTTGAAGGACTTAATGATACCTTACGACAAGAGTTAATGGGAAGCAACATTTACATAAGTACTCTAAATACAGGACCCGTAATGAGTCATTTTAGAAAAAATGCTTTAAAAAATTTTCAAAAGAATATCAACATTGAAGCAAGTGTTTTTAAAGAGGTCTATAACAAAGAGTTAAAAGAGCGCCTCCAAAGCAATAAAGAGAATACCCCTTTTACCATCACCTCCCAAGAAGCAGCAAAAACTGTTTTAAAAATTGTAGAATCTAAAAAACCCAAACCACGATACTACATCACCAAAGCCACTTACATTTTGGGATTTGCTAAACGGATTTTAAGTACATCACTGTTGGATAAACTGTTGAATAAAATTTGAGGAAGTAACAAGTAATAAGTGACCAGAAAAATACTCGTTACTTTTCACTTTTCACTCGTCACCATTTCTTTACTGTTCGCTTTACTTTGTAAATAGTCCGAAATTTGCATCAAACAAAACGTCACGATAAAAATAAACAATCCGGGGAAGAAGCTCACCCACCATGCAATATCCATCACGGCTTTTCCACTGCTTAGCAAACTTCCTAAACTCATTTGAGGAGGATTAATTCCAAGTCCTAAAAAAGACAATCCCGATTCAGCTAAAATGGCGCCACCTACACTAAACGTAAAAGAGATTAAAAAAATGGGGGCTAAAAGTGGGGCAAAATATTTGAAAATGATTTTAAAACTGCTCACGTTTGCTAATTTTAAGATTTTTATATAAGGTTTATTGCTTATGGCAAAACTCTCACTTCGTATCATTCTTGACATTCCCATCCACCCTGTAATAGAAATAACAATAATTAAGACCAACGATGAAGCTTGAATATATGACACCAACGCTAAAAGTAAAAAGAAGGTTGGAAAGGTTAAAAACAAGTCAATAACTATTGTAATGGTTTTATCTACTTTTCCTTTAAAAAATCCTGCATTAATCCCAATAAAAAGTCCCACCAAAGAGGCAATGGATGCACTTAAAAACCCAATGATTAAAGAGGTTTGTCCTCCTTGAAGTACTCTGGCTAAGATATCTCGTCCCAATCTGTCTGTACCAAAAGGGTATTCCCATGATGGAGCTAAAAGTATGGCATGAGGATTGAGTTCATAAGGAGAAACCGTATAAATAAAAGGCATCAAAAAAATCGTAGCAATAAGAAAAACTAAAAGTATTGATGCAAATTTATACATAAAACCCTCTATTTATTGTGATAATAACTCAATGAACTTTTGCCAAATTTTTTGGTTTTAACCCGTTCAAATTTTCCCAATTCTTGTGGCATTTGCAGTTCACTCATGTGTTCAAAACAAATCAGTAAAATATTGTCATTTTCAATGGTTTTAACCAGTTCAAAACATTTGTCATAAATTTCCGTCATACCGTCTCGATAATCAAAAGGTGGGTCAATATAGACAATCAAATCATTTGAAGCATTTTTTAAAGAGTTTAAAATAAGAGGCACCTCTTTAAACGTATCGCCTAAAAAGGTTTGACATTTTGACGCATCTATGGTTTTACAGTTTTTAACCAAAATCGAATAAGACGCTTTATCTTTTTCGATAAAATAGGCACGACTTGCCTCTCTTGAAATGGCTTCTAAACCAATTGAACCACTTCCTGCAAAGGCTTCTATAAAAATGGTATCGATAATATCAAATTGTAAAACATTGAAAAATGACTCTTTGAGTCGTGCTTTTGAACTTCGTGTGACATCCAATGAGGGCAGTTGTAACTTTTTGCCTTTATGGTTTCCTGCAATAATTTGTGTGGTAATTTTTTGATTTTTCATAACAATAACTTTTAATTTTTTTCGTATTATAGTTAAATCTTCTTAAGGGATAGGTTTAGGGTAGCATAAGATAAAAGTTTTATATTTCTTAATCTAAGCTTTAACTATAACTTTTTTGTCAGATTTGACCTAATTTCGCTCTTTTCATGAATTCTTTCAAAGAGAAATGGCGATAAAATAAAACATATTTATTTTAGGAGTTTATATGATTATTGATAACAAAATTAGTTCTCTTTCACAATTGGGCTCTTCAAGCGAATCAACATCAAACGTGCAAATACCGTCATCTTCTTTTGCACAAGCACTAGAAGAGACACAAAAAAGTACGGAAGAAACCTCTACAAAAAGTGATGTACAAACACAAATTGAAGAAGACCGAAAAATACTTGAAGATATTTTTTCATTGATAAAAACAGGTCTGACGAAAAGTGAATTAGAAGCTTTAGAGAAGTTAATGCAAAAAATCAAAGAGAGTATGCAAAAAGATGATGCCAATGAAGAAGAGATAAAAGCTTTGCTCAAACAACTTGAAGATATGATGTTACAGTTTCAAAAACGTTTAAGTGGAGAGATGCTCAAAGAAAAAGATGACAGTAATATGGCTTATGAGGAGCCTGTTCCTTCAAGCATTGCATCAATGGTGTCAAAACTCGAAGAACTTTCCAAAACCAATGAAGAGTTAAAAACCTATAATCGATTGGTAAGACAACACGAAGAATTAGAACTTTTAGAGAGCTTAAAAGAGGCGGTATAGAACAAAAGCTTTTGCTTTTGTTCCTTATCTGGCATAACTTTCTGCTCTGATTTCTCGTATAACATTAACTTTGATTTCACCCGGATATTGTACTTTTTCTTCAATCTCTTTGGCAATTTCACAGGCCAGTAACACCGCTTCGTCATCGTTGACCAATTCCGCTTTAACAATTACTCGTACTTCTCTTCCTGCATTAATGGCATAGGCATTAATGACCCCTGTTTTACTTGTCGAGATATTTTCAACCTCTTCAACTCGTTTTAAGAAGCTTTCAAGCACTTCTCGTCTTGCACCCGGTCGTGCAGCACTTAAAGCATCTGCCGCACACACCGCAGCACTTTCCACGTTGATAGGTTCTTCATGACCATGGTGAGCATAAATGGCATTAATAACCGTATCGGGTTCGTTGTATCGTTTACACATTTGCGCCCCCAAATCCACATGGCTTCCTGGCAAATCATGCGTCAGAGCTTTTCCAATATCATGCATCAATCCTGCTCGTCTGGCTAAGATAGGGTCACCTCCCATTTGCGCTGCTAGTAATCCCGAAAGATTGGCGACTTCAAGAGTATGGGCTAACGCATTTTGTCCATAACTGGCTCGATATCGTAATCGTCCTACCAATTTAATCAATTCTGGGTGCATGGATTTAATGCCTAAATCCATTACCACATCTTCACCCTCTTTTAAAATATTGTTGTCAAACTCATTTTTTACTTTATTGTAAATCTCTTCAATTCGTGCAGGTTGGATTCGTCCATCAGCTAACAACTCTTGAATCGTTTTTGTGGCCACTGCTCGTCTGTAAAGATTAAAAGAAGAGATTGTGATTGTATTGGGTGTATCGTCAATAATAATATCCACTCCCAATAACATCTCCAACGCTTTAATATTTCGTCCCTCTTTCCCAATAATTTTACCTTTGGTCTCTTCATCGTTGATAGGAATGTTGTTGATCAATCGTTCTGCAGCAAATTCACCCGCGTATCGCGTAACAGCTTGTGAGAACATATTGTTAATTTCATCTTTGGCATTTTGTTCTGCCAGTTTATATTTTTTTCTAAAAATAGAGGCAATTTGGGCACGTGAATCTTCTTGAATCTTTTCAAGCATTAGGTTTTTGGCTTCTTGTTGAGTAAGGCCTGAGGCATTTTCTAAAACTTTTAACGCTTTAGCAATTTTCTCTTCATAGGTCTTTTTTTGATTGGTAAGTCCCTCTTTCAAACTTTTGATGATTCGATTGTTCTCCTCAATCTCCTCTTTTTCTTTACGAATGGTTCTTAATTCCGATTCTAAATGCTCATTAAGCTCTTTTTCTTTTCGTTGAATTTTTGAAAACATTTCATCGTAGTCACGTTTGGCGTGTCTAAACTCTTTTTCAAACTCTCTTTTTGCTTTTAATTGGGCATCTTTTAAAATCACTTCAGCCTCATGCTCAATCACTTTGGCTTTGGCTTTAGCTTGTTCAATAAAAATATCAAACTTTGCTCTGTTTATCTTTTTAACGACGAGTGCGGTTATAAAACTGCTTAATGCAGCGACAATAAACCCCTCTATTATGAATATATTCATATCAAACCTTTAAAAATAAAATATGTTAGTGGTACTAACTTGTAATTATATAGTCTGCTTGAATATCGTATTCGTTCGTTAAGATAGCATCGGATTGACAAAGCGTTAATTGTGTAAAAATTACAGTCGGTCTAAAACAGAGCCTATGAAAAAATCGATCGTACATGCCTTTGCCAAACCCTATTCTTTTGTAAAGTTTGTCAATTCCAACGATGGGAACAATCGCCAAATCTATTTTTGCATTAAAAAATGAATTCTTTGGCTCTTTGATTCCAAATCTCTTTTTTTCAATAGGCAGTCGGTATTTGACTGCTTTAAAACTATCTCCACACATAAAAGGAACATAGACCTCTTTTTTCTCTTTTCGAAGTCGATTGATCAGTGGCATCACATTGACTTCTAAATCCAGTGGAATATATATTAAAATTTTTTTTGCATTAAGCTCCTTGATGAGCAAATGCAATTTATGAACAATAATTTTTTCTTTTTTTATCTTTGTTAATCGACTAATACATCTTAGTTTACTAATACACGATTGTCTAAAATCACCCTTTGCGTGATTCATGTTTATCATATTTAAGCCTTACTTGGGTAGAATTCAAACCCAACAAATGATTTTACCCAAAGGACTTAAAATGCAGTTTAAAAAAATGTCATTATGTGTACTTTTTTTTACACTTCTTTTCACGGGTTGTGATTCTAAAGATGAAAATATCCCAAAAGATACGATAAAAAATGCCATAGCCAAAGAAAATTCAACCTTTTTTGTGGATTTACAAACAACCAATAATGAAACAATAAAAGCCAAAATTTCTAAAAATAAAATTGAGTTTGACAATAAAAACAACAAAGTCATACTGCTTAACTTTTTTGCCACATGGTGTCCACCTTGTAAGGCTGAAATCCCTCACTTAAATGCGTTAGTCAAAAAATATCCCAATGAGTTTGAAGTCATTGCCGTTTTATTGGAGAAAAACAAAACCAATGAAGAGCTTATGGCATTTATAGAAGAGTTTAACATCAATTACACCATCACCAATTCAAGCAACAACTATTTACTTGAACAAGCCGTAGGAGGGGTTAAGTCTATTCCTACAATGTATTTACTGAACAAACAAGGGGAAATTAAACAAAAATATATTGGCATTGTATTAGAAGAGATGCTTGAAATTGATATTCAAAAAGCAATGGAAAACTAATATGTTTGGAATTTTTAAAAGCAAAAAAGAGGAAAACGTTCAAACCCCTGAAGCCTCAAACGACAAAGGCTTCTTTTCAAAAGCCTTAGAAAAAACGTTGGGCAATATCAAACACATTGTTCCTACTAAAAAAGAGAAAATTGCTTTTGATGAGATAGAAGAGATTTTAATTGAGTCCGATATGGAGTATGAAATCATTGAAAAAGCGATGGATGGTCTGCCGGAAATGATTTCACGAGCACAACTGCGACATCGTTTAGTGATGCTGTTTGAACATGCCCCAAAAATAGATATGTCAACGATACCCACTCCTTTTGTTGAACTTATTATTGGTGTCAATGGCGCAGGAAAAACCACCACCATTGCCAAACTTGCTAATCAATACAAACAAAGTGGCAAATCGGTTTTACTTGGAGCAGGTGATACCTTTCGAGCAGCTGCCATTGAACAATTAACCAAGTGGGCTCAAATTTTGGATATTCCAATCATTAAAACCAAACAAGGACACGATCCCAGTGCCGTAGCTTTTGATACCATCTCTTCTGCCATTGCACGAAAAATTGATCACGTTATCATTGATACAGCCGGTCGATTGCAAACCCAAACCAATTTAAGCAATGAACTCAAAAAAATTGTTAAAGTTTGCTCAAAAGCCAAAGAGGGAACACCTCATCGAAAAATTATGATTTTAGATGGAACACAAGGTAATACGGCTATTGCTCAAGCCAAAGCTTTTCACGATATGGTAGGAATCGATGGTATTATTGTCACCAAACTTGATGGTACAGCCAAAGGGGGCGCTCTTTTTTCAATTTCCAATCGATTGGAATTGCCCATTTTTTATATAGGAATTGGAGAAAAACAAGAGGATTTAGTCCCTTTTAGTCCCGATGAATTTGTTGACAGTTTACTTGATGGCATTTTTGCACCACAAAGTGCTTAGTATAAAAAAGTAAAGAGCAATGCGTTTTTTAGATATTAAAACCACTCGGTATTTGCTCTTTGTTTTGGTCATAACGTCTGTGCTTATTGGCGTTATTTTATACGTTTTAATGTCGCACACTCACACCAATGAACAGCTTTCAAAACTTGAAAACTCTTTGGTGATTACTCGAAATATGCTTGAAGAACAAAAAAGATATGCCCTATCGTTGTCCATACTACTGAGTGAAGACAAAGAGATTATACAAAGTTTTTTACAGCAAAATCGTCAAGAGAGTTTTGACATTGTCAATCGTAAAATACAAACACTTAAAACATTACAAAATAGCCATTTTGAAGTCCAAATCCATCATAAAAATTTAAGCACGTATTTAAGAAGTTGGGATTTTTCCAAAAAGGATATTCCTTTGGAGGCTTTTCGAAAAGGCTTGGTTAAAGTCAAAGAAGAAAAAAAACCATTGGTATCGATTGAATTAGGGAAACGCTTAAACATTAAAGCCATTTCACCCATAATAATCGATAATGAGTTTAAAGGCTCCATTGAAGTCATTATTAATTTTGATTACCTTTTTAATGAATTAAAACAAAAAGGCTTTACACTGTTTGTTCTGTTAGACCAAACTCATTTACGTATTGCCAATGAACTTCAAAAAAATCCAAAAATAGGGAACTATGTTCTGGTTAATCAAGCCAACAGTGAAAAACTGGCAACTTTAGAATTAAATGATTTGAAAGATTATGGTTATATTTCCAACAAAGAGTGCAGCTTTTCATACTTTTCTTATTATGATTTGTCCAATGAACATTTGGGCTATATTTTTACAGGGATTAACAACGAAAACCATTTAACTCTGCACAATGCTTTTGAGTATACAAAAGAAGAAACCCTTTTAAATAAGGTCAACATTCAATGAGACTTTTACTCTTAGAAGATGATATTGACTACAAACAAAGTATTAAAGAGTACTTAGAATCATTGAATTACACCGTTGATGATTTTGAAGACGGAGAAGAAGCATTAAGTGCCATTTATGAAAACAAATATCATATTTTGATTTTGGATATTCGCGTTCCCAAACTCAACGGCTATGAATTGGTCAAAATTTTACGTCAAGAAAATAACACAACCCCTGTGATTTATATTACCTCTCTAACCGATATCAACAATTTAAGTTTGGGATATGAGTTAGGCTGTAATGATTATATTAAAAAACCTTTTTCACCCAAAGAGTTAAAATACCGTATTGAACAATTGATTAAACTTTTTTACGGCAACAATGACAAAATACTTACGCTTCATTCAGGTTTTTCATACGATATTGTTAAACAAGTTCTTTATAACAAAGAAAAAGTTGTTGCCTTAACTCAAAAAGAGCAAGAAGTGGTTTTTTGTTTGATTTCTTCCAAAAATCAATTTGTCAGTATGGAAACCTTACGAAGTGAAGTATGGGAAGACCGATATATTTGTGAATCGGATATTCGAGTGTGCATCAAGAAAATACGTGATAAGACAACCAAAGATTTTATCTGTAATCAACGAGGAATAGGATATAAAATTGTTACACAAGAGTAAACGCTTTTTATTTCAAATCGCTTTTTTATATACTGTAATGTTTATTCTTTTTATTACGGTTCCTGCGTATTTTTATACCCAATTGGAGATAGAAAATTACAAAACCCAACAAAATAAACTGCTGTATGACCATGCAACACTTATCCAAAATGCCCTTTATGAATTTTCAAACTCTAAAAATGATACTTTCAGTTTTCCTCAATCGTTTCAATTTGAAGTTAAGCTGCTTAATGAGCAAGAAAAAATCATATTCAAAACAAGCCATCCTCAACTCAATGATTCGTATGAGTTTTTACATACAAAAGTTAAACTCTTAGACAATCGACTCGACGCCCGTTTTTTAACCGTTTCTAAAGCGCTTTCTTATGAAACCATTTACCTTAAAATTCTTATTTTATCCCTTTGTATTGGTATATTTATTTTTATTTCCATCTATTTAATCATCAAAATCAGTGTCGAACCGTATAAAAAAGCCAATGAATATTTGGACGCATTTTTTAATGATGCGATGCATGAACTTAAAACTCCATTGGGAGTTATTCAACTTAATTTGGAAATTTTAGAAGAGAAACATCCTCAAATCAAAGAGATTACCCGTTCGATGAATGCTACAAAAAATCTTTTTTTGGTCTATGAAGACATTGAGTATTTAATCAAACAAAAAAGTGTGAACTACAACAAAGAGTTACTTGACTTTTCCTATATTTTAAGACAAAGAATTGATCAATTTGAGAGTTTAACACAAACAAAAAATCTTATTTTTAGCTGTGATATTCAAAACGATGTTAAGCTTTTTCTTAACCGTATTCAACTGCAACGACTCATTGATAACACCCTTTCAAATGCAATTAAATATTCCTTTAAAAATACTCTTATTTCAATACACTTACACCAAACACCAACGCATATTGTTTTTCATGTTACAAATTTTGGTGAACTCATTGTCAATAAAAAACAGATTTTTCATCGTTACTATAAAGAAAACTCCATAAAAGGAGGCTTTGGTATTGGGCTAAATATTGTCAAAAATATTTGCGATGAAAACAACATTGCAATTGAGGTTCAATCTTCTGTGCATAACGGCACCACTTTTAGCTACACATTCTTAAAAAATTCTTAAAAACAAAGAGTAAAAGTAAACATAAAAGTAACTTTATATTTATATACTTCTATAAATATTCAAAGGAGAGACAATGAAATCAATTTCACAAAAAATGGTTTTAGGGGCAATTCTTTCTTCTGCTCTTATTACAAGTGCCTCGGCATTTGATCCAAAAGAGTTGGCAAAAAGAAGTGATAAAGGGATTAAAAAGCCTGTTATGGAGTATAAAATTCCCGATGAAAGTACCATTCCAAACAATCAATTTGGAGATTTGGTCAAATACGGAAAAGAGTTAACCGTTCACACGTATAAATATATAGGCCCTGAAGTCAAAGATGAAAATATGCGATTTGCAGGGAATAATCTTTCGTGCCAAACCTGTCACTTAGATGCAGGAACAAAAGCCTATTCTGCTCCTTTTATTGGAACAGCCGCTGAATTCCCACAATACAGACCAAGAGAAGATACCATTGGTACAATTACAGACAGAATCAATGGCTGTATGCAACGAAGTATGAACGGGAAACCACTGCCCGTTCAATCAAAAGAGATGAAAGCTTTTGAAGCCTATATGCACTGGTTAAGTCAAGGTATTCCTGTAGGTGGAGCCAAAATGGAAGGACGAAGCTTAGCAAAAATTGACCGAAAAATGATCAAACAAAACAAAGCCGATATTGCCAATGGTCAAAAAGTGTATGAAATGCACTGTATGTCTTGTCATGGTGCCAATGGAGAAGGTCTTAAAAACGAAGGTTTAGCCAACGGATATACGTTTCCACCATTATGGGGAAGTGACAGCTATAATAAAGGAGCCGGAATGTATCGTGTCCTTAAAGCCGCTGATTTTATCAAAAGTAATATGCCTTTAGGTGCAACAAAAGAGAACCCTATTTTAACCGACAAAGAAGCCTATGATGTGGCAGCTTTTATGAATCAAGATTCACATGAACGTCCAGAAAAAGCCAACAGAATTGCCGATTTCCCTGATGACGCAGTAAAAGCTCCCGATGTGTATCGACCCGGAAAAGAGTCAATAGAACATCAATTTGGACCATTTGGAAAAATTATCAAATAGTTTTTTTGGGAGTGAGTGAGTGGTGAGAAGTAAGAAGTGAGTAGTGGAAAGTCACATCGCTTCACCATTCACCATTCACCATTCACCATTCACCATTCACCATTCACCATTCACCATTCACCATTCACCATTCACCATTCACCATTCACCATTCACCATTCACCATTCACCATTCACCATTCACCATTCACTCAAAAAAAAATCTATCTCATCAAAATAACGCTCAATCCCCTCAAAACTGTGATTTCCACCCTCTTCTATTTTGAAATGGGCATGAGGCAGTTTCTTTATGGCATCTTCGTAGTTAAGTAATTCATCCCCTTTTTGTAACAACACCATAATATTTTTTTCATTCGTAAGAGAATCAACTTCAAAAGTTTTTAACATCTGCATATGTTCTTGTGTGACTTCAAAGGAAGATAAGTCGTAATAGTTTGTTGCCATTCCAATTTTATCCAGTGTTTTATAAGGCGTTATAGCAGGATTGATTAACACCGCTTTGAGCTCATATTTTTGAGCTAAATATATGCTGTAATACCCACCCAAAGAAGAACCCACCAATCCCACTTTTTCTCCTTGCTTTAAGAACATCTTAATAAGTTGTTCTAGGGTATGAATCGCTAAAGTCGGAACATAACTTAAAGAGGGTAAAATAATTGTATCGTTAAAATGTTCTTTTAACAACGTGGCTTTTCCACCCACGCCACTGCTTCCAAATCCGTGAATATAGATAATCATGTTACACTCCTTGCATTTTTTTGTAAAATTACCGTAGCTGCTGCAGAAATAATAATCCCAATAAAAACAATGGCTTCAATGTTTTCATCTTTTAACACATACAATAACACTGCAACAGCAATGGGATTTAAATAAATATAAGACATCACTTTTGTAGGTCCTAGTACCACGGTTGTTTTTTGATATAAATACAGTGTCATAATCGTAGTGCCTACGATTAAATAAAGCATATTATAAAGCAATTCACCTCGTATAAGCTCCCAATGTAACGGTTGATTCAGCAACAAAATAGCTAAAAGTAACCAAATGCAACCACCTAAAAGTGTGCAAAAAACCAGCACCAAAATATTGTCTTGTCGGTAAAAATATTTTAAACTGATACTGTAACAACACATACTTAATGCCCCAATGAGAAAAATATAATCACCAAAATTCAAACTAAAATTAAGCAACAACTCAATATTGGCTTTAAACACAACCCAAAGCGTGCCAATGAGTCCAATTACATAGACCAAAAATTTATTTAAACTGATTTTTTCTTTAAAGACAAAAAATGCCAACACTGCTGTCATCAAAGGTACAAGCGTATAAAGAGTGCCTGTATTTAAAACCGTAGTCGTTTTCAAAGCTTCAAACAATGCCATAAAATATAAAGAGTAAAAAAAGCTAATCACCATCGCTCGAGGCAGTGTAGAGATAACTTTTTGGCGTAAATTTTTTCGCAGTAAAATAAAAGGGGCTAAAATCAGCAATGAAAATAAAAATCGAAACAATGTCAGCGAAAAGGGGTTAATCGCATTGGCTAATGGTTGTGAAGCAATAAATGAACCTGCCACTAAAAAGGTCGCCAATAAGACATAAAAATGGGCTTGAAGTGTTGAGATTTTTGACAAAATATTCCTTTATAAGACTACATCAGGCGTAATTTTGCCAAATAGATGCACGATTTTTCTTCATGAGAGGAGTAGTAACTCACCCAAATAAAACCATCGTGAGTAATGAGTCCTGCGTAACTGTTATCACCACCGGAAGGAAGTGTAAGCACTTCAATAAGCGTAGCTTTTTGTGGGTCAATCCAACATAAAGAGGTTCGAGCAGAATCTTCTTCATACAAGCGAACCGCAGCTAAGAAACGCTCAGGCGTCAAAGCAATCATTTTAGGCCCACCAATGGGCACATTTAAATCACTCCATTGCCATGAAGTGTAAGGCGGTTTTGAAATGCCAAGCATGGCAGTACCACTTTTTTTATCTCGTCGTAAAAGACAATACGCATCACGGTTTTCAAGAAAAAGCAACGACGTTTCATTGCCATAACTTTCAATATCGGGATAGGCTTTATCTTTACGAATTTCCCATGTTTTTCCATCGTTTGAAGCATACAAACACCCGTGTTTGTCTCTTCCTGTATAGCCAAAACTGTACGCCATATTTTCATTCCACGTCACACTCCAACGCCATGTTCCTAAATCAGACAATGATGTAAAAGCTTTACTCCATTTTTTGCCATCATTTGAAAACCACGTAACAGACTGTAAAGTGTATCCCTCAATGGGCTTTTCATATCGCACACCACCATTGAGCATGAGTTCATTTGAAGGAGTAATCGAAAGTTTAGCATCACGCACATCGCCATTTTTATACTTAATTAATGCCACACTTTCCCAAGTTTTAGCATCACTTGAGCGAATAATTCGAAGTTTACCATCATACGACATGTGTGTACTGCCTTCTCGAAAAGCACAATAAAAATACCCCTTAAACCAAATAAGGTCGGTAAAAGCATTGTGAGGTGCTTTGTCCCAAATTTTATACGCTTCTAAAAGTTGCATGGTGGTTTCCTTTTTTTCTTTGTGGGGATTATAGCATTTATGAGGTTTGAAAGGGGTTTTGTGGGAATAAATTTGTGATTCGTTATTGGTTATTAGTTATTGGTTTATGGTTTTCTCTTTTTCAAACAAAAGATTTGAAAAGGATTGATGTGTTACAATCCCGCATGAAAACCATAATACTGACTACATTAAATTCAAGATATTCTCACTCATCCTTGGGATTGCGATATTTATACGCCAACTTAAAAGAGCTTAAAAAAGAAGCTGAAATCTTAGAATTTGTTATCAACTCATCCGTTCAAACCATTGCGGAACAAATCCTTGAACACAATCCCAAAATCATAGGCATTGCGGTGTATATTTGGAATGCTTTAGATGTGTGTGAACTGGTTAAAACCATCAAAAAAGTCTCTCCTAATACAATTGTGGTTTTAGGTGGTCCTGAGGTGAGTTTTCAACCGCTTCGTGTCAATTTTGATTTGGCCGATTATATTATTTGTGGAGAGGGAGAAATTAGCTTTTATACGCTTTGTAAAGAACTTCTTAATAAATCCTGCCAACAACCACGAATCATAACCTCAAGCAAAGTCGATTTCCAAAACATTGTTTTGCCTTATGATGAGTACACTGATTTTGATATAAAAAACCGACATATCTATGTAGAAATGGCACGAGGTTGCCCCTATGAGTGTGAATTTTGTCTTTCCTCCATTGACAAAAAAATGCGTTACTTAAGTGTGGATGTTTTCTTAAGCGAAATAGAAAAACTCTGGCAAAGGGGGGCTCGAAACTTCAAGTTTATTGACCGAACCTTTAATATCAAAATTTCGTATGCCCAAGCCATTTTAAACTATTTTTTAACTAAAAAAGAGGATTATTTTTTACATTTTGAGGTTATTCCTGATAATTTTCCTTCTGAGTTAAGAGCCTTAATCAAACAGTTCAAAGAAGGAAGTTTACAACTGGAAGTGGGGATTCAAACACTCAATTTAAACGTCGCAAAAGAAATCAAAAGAAATCTTAATATCCCTAAAATCAAAGAAAATCTTCAATTCTTATCACAAGAGACACACGCACATATGCACATTGATTTAATCATTGGTCTTCCAGGAGAGAGCATTGAAAGTTTTGGCAAAAATCTTAACGAGTTGTATGCTCTTTGTTCAGGAGAGATTCAAGTGGGTATTTTAAAAAAACTCTCTGGTACTACTTTAAATCGACATGACGAAATTTATGGTATGGTTTACAATGACTCACCTCCTTATGATATTTTAAAAAACAATTTGATTGACTTTTTTCTTATGCAAACCATGAAACGATTTGCTCGATTTTGGGATATTGTCTACAACAGCGGAAATTTTCAAAAGACAACTGCTCTTTTATTCCAAGATGGCAAAGTGTACGAAAACTTCTTTGATTTAAGCCAATGGCTGTATAAAAGAAGTGAATCAACCTATAAAATCTCACTGGATCGAATGGCACAATTTTTATTTGAATACATGAGCCAAAAACATGAAAAAGAGCAATTAGCGCATACTATTTTAGAAGATGTTATGAAAGTAGGAGGAAGGAAAATCCCTCCCTTTTTGAAAAAAATCATCCCCCAACACTATGATGTGGCACAAAAAAATGTTTCAAAAACCAATAAACGACAACAAATTAGAAATAGTGAGTGGTGAAAAGTAACGAGTGACGAGTAACGAGGTATGTAATTACCTCTCACTACTTACTAAAAATATTACAATATGTAAGATTTTTATTCATCTTAAAATATTTTTTGTATGATGTCATTATAAAATGTAAAGGCAAAACTATGGCTAAGAAAAAAACATCACTTTTTGAGTGTCAACATTGTGGAGAACAAGCCAGTAAATGGTTAGGTAAATGTCCTAATTGTGGTTCTTGGGAGAGTTTTATTGAGTTAAACCAAGACCAACAAGAAGTATTAAAACAGATTTCTAAAATGACCACCAGTGATTCAAAAGCTCAACCCATTACGCAAATCAAACAAGATGATATTACCCGTTTTTCATCCTATGACAGCGAATTTGATTTGGTTTTAGGAGGCGGTATCGTTCCTGGCAGTTTAACATTAATTGGAGGAAGCCCAGGGGTGGGGAAATCAACATTACTGCTCAAAATTGCAGGAAACATTGCTCAAAATGGTAAAAAAGTACTCTATGTTTCAGGGGAAGAGAGTGCAGGACAAATTAAAATTCGTGCCAATCGGCTTGAGGCAAATAGCGACAACTTATACTTACTTTCTGAAATTAAACTCGAAGAAATCCAAGCAGAACTTTTAAGAGAGCCCTATGAAGCGGTTATCATTGACTCCATTCAAACCATTTATTCAGATCATTTAAGCAGTGCTCCAGGCAGTGTTTCTCAAGTGCGTGAGATTACTTTTGAACTCATGCGAAAAGCCAAAGAGTCCAATATTGCGATGTTTATTATTGGGCATATTACCAAAGATGGAAGTATTGCAGGGCCAAGAGTTCTTGAACACATGGTTGATACGGTGTTATATTTTGAAGGAGAAGCCAGTCGTGAAATACGAATGTTACGAGGGTTTAAAAACCGATTTGGAAGCACGAGTGAAATTGGTATTTTTGAAATGCGAAACGAAGGGTTAATAAGTGCCAAAGATATTGCCTCTAAATTTTTTGACCGCAGTAAACCTCAAGCAGGATCTGCTTTAACTGTAAGCGTTGAAGGTACTCGAGCTTTAATTTTAGAAGTGCAAGCTTTGGTGAGTGAATCCACCTACCCTAACCCCAAACGAAGTGCCACAGGATTTGATTCAAATCGACTCAATATGCTTTTGGCATTACTTGAAAAGAAATTGGATTTGCCTTTAAATCATTACGATGTCTTTATCAATATCAGTGGAGGCATAAAAATAAAAGAGAGTTCGGCGGATTTAGCCGTTATTGCAGCCATTATCTCTTCATTTAGAAATCGTGCCATTTCCAAAGAATCCATTTTTATAGGAGAAGTGAGTCTTACCGGAGAAATCAAAGACGTTTACTCTATGGACATACGGCTTAAAGAGGCTTCAACACAAGGTTTTAGTAAAGCCATAGTAGCAACAAAACCTAAAAATATCAAACATATTAAGTGTTTTGAAGTCGATGAAGTGGTTAAAATGATTGAACTCTTTTAGTTATTTTATATAAGTAATATTAATAACTTAATATTATTAATTATCTTTAAATATTTTCTAAAGAATATAAGTTATAATTATAGTTATAAAATTTATTTTAAGGAAAATTATTATGAATACTTTTGACAAAATCAAACGATTTTGCAGACCTTTTCGAATCGTTATTGGAGTTGTTTTGATTGCCATTGGCGTCCTTACTTCTAATGCCTGGTTTTATTTGGGAGTTATCCCTTTAATTGCAGGACTTGTTAATTTCTGTCCTTTATGTATTGTTTCAAAGAAGTGTTCTATTTAGAACGCTTCTTCTTTTTTGCTTTTAGTCTATTTTAAACCATTTTTGATACCATTTCATAAAAAATAGGTACGACAATGATTGATTTAGAAAATCAAACCACAGTTGACATAGACATCACTTTATTAGAACAGATCCAACAAACTCTCACTCCAAAAGCGTGTGAACTTATTCTTACCAATAATTCAAGCATACAAAAACTCAACAAAGAGCATCGTAATATTGATAAGCCTACGGATGTTTTATCGTTTCCTTTAGAATTTGATTTACCTCATATGCCATTGGGTTCAATTGTGATTTCAGTCGATTATGCCCAAGAAAAAGCCAATGAATTTAACCATACGCTAGAAGAAGAGATAACCCTTTTATTTATTCATGGTCTTCTTCATCTGCTGGGATTTGACCATGAAGTTGATAAGGGCGAACATCGAGCCAAAGAAGAAGAGCTGATTAACACTTTTAACTTACCCAACAGTTTAATTGTAAGGAATACATTGTGTTAGATTTTATTGTTTTTACTCTTGCCATGGGAGCACTGATTTATGGTGCTGATTTTATCATCAAAGAGAGTGAACGTGTTGCGTTAAAATTTAATATTTCGCATTTTGTAATTGGAGCAACACTCGTAGCAGTAGGTACAAGTTTACCTGAAATGGCGGTTTCAATGTCGGCTTCACTTAAAGGCAGTGCCGATATTGCCGTTGCCAATGTCATTGGAAGCACCATTTTTAATATTTCCCTTGTGTTAGGAGTGGTTTTTTTACTGGCCAAAAAAATCAGTCCCAACCGTGATTTATTTGCCAAAGATTCAGCGTGGTCACTTTTTCCCATTTTGGTGTTTATTTTAATGAGTATTGATGGGAAACTCAACTATATTGATGGTATTTTGTTTTTATTTCTAATGGCGGGGTATGTGCTGTTTTTAATTCAAAGTAACCAAGTTGAAGAAGTCGATGATGTTCTTATAAAAGAAGAGTTTGTTTGGCTCAAAACCGCTCTTTTACTTTTAGTAGGATTTTGTTTTGTTATTGGTGGTGCTCATTTTGCGATAGATAGTGCAGGCAATATTGCTCGAAACTTTGGAGTAAGCGAATGGGTTATTGGTTTGTTTTTAGTCGCTTTTGGTACAAGTTTACCTGAATTGATGATTTCCATTAAATCGGCACTGAAAAACAATGCCGATTTGGCGATTGGAAACATTATTGGGTCTAATGTAGCTAACTTTACGATGGTATTGGGCTTGAGTTCAATTATCAATCCTCTTAATGTGGATTTACATGCCAATTTTTTTGATATTACAGCTGCCTTTATTGTGTCATTGATGTTGGTCTTTATTACCGCCAATAAACTTTATAATAAAAGTGCTGGCATTGCGTTAATGGTTGTTTTGGCTTTGGTCATTCAAAACACTTTGGTATAAATTTTTAAATTAAGCTTAAAAAATCATATCATTGTTATAAAGTTTTGCTAAAATATGAAAATGCCTCGCATTAAGGAGCCCTATGTTTAATCATCTTTCATCAAGTTTTAAAATAACATTCGCCTATCTTATTTTTGGCATACTGTGGATTTTGATTTCCGATACACTTACGAATATTTTATCCCATAGTATTGAAAATATTCAAACTGTACAGCTTATAAAAGGTTGGTTTTTTATCTTTTTTTCTGCATCCATTCTCTATTTTATTTCTAAAAAACTTTTTAAAAATTTACAACAAGCCAAAGATGAAGCCGATGAAGCCAAAGCCCTTTTAGAAAATATCATCAATAACGCCCCTGTGCGAATTTTTTGGAAAGATAAAAATGGTCTTTATTTGGGTGCGAATAAACTTCTTTTAGAAGATATTGGTGTAAAAGATATTTCAACATTATTGGGTAAAAACGATAAAAGTCTTCACATACAAGAGACTTCAGAATACATGCAAGAGGACCAATATGTTATGAAATTTAAGATCAAAAAGCTCAACTACATAGAGACCTTAACCGACAAAGAGGGAAACCGTAAAATTTTAAATACCTCCAAAGTACCTCTTTTAAACAAAAACGGTGAAGTTATTGGAATCATTGGTGTATTTCAAGATATTACACAACACGTTGAAATTGAAAATCAAATAAAAAAACAAGAAGCACTGATTTTACAACAATCCAAATTTGCTTCTATGGGCGAAATGATTGCCAATATTGCCCATCAATGGAGACAACCTTTAAGTATTATTTCAACTTCTGCAACAGGAATTAAGGTTCAAAAAGAGATGGGAATGCTCACCGATGAGTTTGAATTTGAATCACTTGATTCTATCAATGAAAATGTGCAATACCTTTCTAAAACCATTGAAGATTTTCGAAACTTTTTTAAAGAAGAAAAAATCAAAAATGAAGTTGATATTGAAGAGATACTTTCCAAAACACTCTTACTGGTGAGCAGTCGATTAAAAAACAGAAATATTAATATCATTACATCTTACGAAAGAATTGTATTTGAAACATTAGAAACAGAACTTATCCATGTATTTATTAACATCATTAACAATGCCATAGACGCATTTGAAGATGTTACAACAGAGAAATTTATTTTTTTACAAACACAACAAACCCCAAATGCTATTGTCATTTCCATAAAAGATAATGCCGGAGGCATCGATCCTAATATACTGAATTTAGTCTTTGATCCTTACTTTACAACCAAAGAGTTTTCAAAAGGAACAGGAATTGGTCTTTATATGTGTAAAGAGATTGTGGTTAAACATCTTCATGGAAAAATTGATGTAAAAAATGTTGAGTTTGATTATAAAGAAAAATCGTATAAAGGGTGTGAATTTACCATTGAAATTTTAATATAAATAAAGAAGCCAAAGCTTCTTTATTGTTGAGCGCACTCACTGCAAATACCGTTAAAAACGAGCGATGTACTGTTAATAGTATAATGTGTCTTTTGTGCCACTTGTGTTAATAAATTGTCTGTATCAAGATGTATGTCTTCAATTTTTTTACAACACTCACAAACAAAATGAGCATGTCTCTCTTTAGTTAATTCATAGACCGATTTTTCATTGGGAATTTTAACTTCTTGAACAAAAATTTTCTCAATCATGGCATTCATATTTTTATAAATAGTCGCCAAAGATATGGAAGGAAATTTTTCCAATAATTTATTATAAAGTTGGTCAATATTTAAGTGTCCACAAACATAAAGTTCTTGAACAATTGCGACTCTTTGGGGTGTCACTTTTAAATCATAATTTTTTAATGTGTTGGCATAATTCATGTTAAACCTTAAATTTTAAATGGTATAATAACTTATAATTTGTTAATTTTCTTATAACTTTTACACCGATTTTGGAAGTATATAGGTTGTAAGTAAATTATTTTGTTAATTATGCAAATTATTTGTTGATAATTATTTTCCTTTAAGCTGATGTCAATTATACTTCCAAAGGAAAAAAATTATCCTTTAAAAAAATAAACAGGAGAAAAGATGAGACAGTACGAAACGTATAAATGCAACAAATGTGGCAATGAAGTTGAAGTTCAAAACGTAGGTGGAGGAACTTTAGTATGCTGTGGTGCCGAAATGGAGATGATCACTGAAAACTTAACGGCAGTTAATCTTATGAAAGCTTTTGCAGGAGAATCACAAGCAAGAAATAAATATGATTTATACGGAGATATTGCCTATGAGCAAGGGTATCATAGAATTGCACGATTTTTCCATGAAGCAGCTGAAAATGAGAAATATCACGCAAGAGCAGAATATAAAGCTTATCATAAATTAGTCAATGATTATGAAGTTGATTCAACGGCTAAAAATATTATAGCTGCAGCAGATGGTGAGCAATATGAGCATGAAATTATGTATCCTAATTTTGAAGAAATTGCAAAAGAAGAAGGTTTAAAAGAGATTGCCAGACTGTTTAAAGCCATTGGCAAAGTCGAAGTTGAACATGAAAAAGAGTACAGAGAACTTTTACAAGCTTTAGAAAATGAGGGATTCTTTGAATCTGACGAAGAAGAAGAGTGGGTTTGTGAAGTGTGTGGACACGTTCACAGAGGTAAAAAACCTCCAGGCGCCTGTCCATTGTGTCGAGTCGAAAAAGAGTATTTCAAAAAAAGAAGCTCTGACATTACCGTTGGATAATATTAAATTTAAGGAGAAAACATGTCAACTGTTATTACAGAATTAAAAGCCATTCAATCAAGTTCTCTTGTGATGTTTACCAAACTTCACAACTACCACTGGAATATTACAGGAATGCAATTTTTCCCATTGCATGAGTTTACGCAAAAATTGTATGAACAATTTGCAGAACTCTATGACGATGCCGCAGAAAGAGTGTTACAATTGGGAGAAACGCCTGTTGTGATGATTTCACAATTAAGCGAAGCTTCTTTTATTAAAGAAGATGCCAAAACATCATTTGATGCAAAGTATGTTTTATCGGCTGTATTGGAAGATTTAAAAAGTTTTTTAAGTGCTTTCAAAAAGTTATCTGCTGTTGCCAATGAAGCAGGTGATACGACAACCGTTGCCTTTGCTGATGAGCAAACAGCTCATTTAGAAAAGAGTATTTGGATGGTTACCGCCACACTTTCATAAAATAAAAAAGAGTCACTCTGACTCTTTTTTTATCGAGTCAAAACAAAAACTTTGATAAGATACTCTCTTTATTTTAGGGAGCCAACTTTTGATTAAACTGCTTTTTTTATTACTTTTTTGTCTTAATCTTTATGCTAAAACGTTTTTAATTGCTTCGTATAATGTTGAAAATCTCTTTGATTTAAACCATGATAAAACCGAATATGATGAGTATATCCCCTATAAACACAACTGGAATAATCATACCTTAAACATCAAACTTGACAATATCGCTCGTGTCATTCTTGATATGAATGCCGATATTGTGGCATTGCAAGAGATAGAATCTCAAGAAGCCTTAACTTTACTGCTTCAAAAGCTTCCTTTGTACCCTTATTTTGATTTTGTTAAAAATCCCAACTCTTCGGTGGGTGTGGCGGTTATAAGTAAATTTAAAATCATCAATCAAGCTGTCATTGAAGTTCGTTCTAAGCAGATCATTGAACGTCCTATTCAAAAAGTGACGGTACAAATTGATGAAAATAAACAACTGACTCTTTTTAATAATCATTGGCGTTCGAAAAAAGCCAGCGAAAGCAAACGTATTGAGTATGCGTTAAGTTTACACAACTATTTGGAAAAACAAAAGGAAAAGAGTGATTACATTTTATTGGGTGATTTTAACTCCAATTATGATGAGTATTTAACCTTTAAACACGATAAAAAACTCAATGACAGCTATAATATCACAGGCATTAATCAAGTCTTAAATACCACGATTAATCAACAATATGTTACAAAAGAGACGATTTTTAACCCTACACAAAGAGTTCACTATAACTTATGGCTGGAATTGCCTTATCACGAACGATACAGTTATTTTTATAAAAATCATCCCAACACTCCTGATAATATGATTCTCTCACAAGCTCTTTTTGATGAAGAGAATATTTCCTATATTGATAACTCTTTTAAAGTCTTTAAGCCCTCATATTTAATCACCCAAAAAAGAATCAATCGTTGGGCAATGAAAAACAATCAACATCTTGGCAAAGGCTATTCTGATCATTTACCTATTTTGGCTTCCTTTTCAACCAAGCCATATGCCTTTTCTCAAATAAAAAAAGCCCCCAATTCTGTTGCTTCTTTGTATAAAAAAGATACCTTACATGAGCCATTATTGCTTAAAAAGTTAATTGTACTTTACAAAAAAGGGAATCATGCCATTTTAAAAGAAAAAAATGGTCGAGCCATTTATGCTTATAATTGTGCCAAAGAGTTAAAAGAAGGACAACTTTATGATCTGCAAATTCAACAAATTCATTCACATTTTGGGCTTAAAGAAGTTACTCAACTTAATATTATCAATCAATACCCCTCAAAAGAACCTACACATGAATACTTTTTAGATGCCCAAGAGATTGATATTTTTGACTTACAATTTCAAAATGAGATTATTTTTAATTTAACAGGCACTTACAAAAATGGATTTCTTTATACGGATGAATCTCAAACAAAAAAAATAAAACTTTATGCCAAAGAACCATCGCTTTTACCCAAAAATGGGCAAAATATCACTATAATGTCAGGACATTTAGGCATTTTCAAATCCGATGTACAAATACTAATTCATAAAAAAAGTGATTTCCGTGTTAATTAAATCCATTTTTACCAACAGCAGTGGTATTTTAGTCTCAAGAATTTTAGGCTTTTTAAGAGATGTGCTTATGGCATCCATTTTAGGTGCCAATATTTTTTCTGACATTTTTTTTATTGCGTTTAAAGTGCCCAATTTGTTTCGACGAATTTTTGCAGAAGGTGCTTTTACTCAAGCTTTTATTCCAGCGTATGCCAGAACCAAACAAAAAATTCGTTTTTCATCCATTATTTTTTTACAATTTTTGGCGTTTATTTTAGTTTTATCTTTGTTGGTTACTCTTTTTTCTCATGTGGTTACTAAAGCCATTGCCGTTGGATTTGATGCAGCAACGGTAGATTTAGCAGCGCCTTTAGTGGCAATCAATTTTTACTATTTGCCCATTATTTTTGTGGTGACTTTTATGGCAGCGTTATTGCAATACAAACATCATTTTGCTACCACCGCATTTTCAACGGCATTACTCAATTTAGCACTGATTGCTGCTTTACTTATTTCAAAAGATTTGGAAAAATATGCCATTACGTATTATTTAAGTTATGGGGTACTTGCGGGTGGATTTCTTCAATTATTCGTACATATTTTGGCGTTACGCAAAAAAAACTTATTGAAAGTTTTTCATTTTAAACAACTTAACATGAAAGCAACCAATAAATTTTATAAAAATTTTTTAAGTGCCACCGTAGGTTCCTCTACCAGTCATGTCTCTGCTTTTTTAGATACCTGGTTGGCTTCATTTTTAATAGCAGGCAATATTTCGTATTTGTATTATGCCAATCGAGTTTTTCAATTGCCTTTAGCTCTTTTTGCCATTGCCACATCCATTGCACTTTTTCCTATGGTAGCGCGCGCCATTAAAAACAGTGATGAACAAAAAGCCTTACAACTGATGAGAAAATCTTTTCTGATTTTATTGGGTGTTTTAAGCGTGGCTACATTTATTGGAATCTTTTTTGACCAATTCATTATCGAACTGCTTTTTGAACGTGGGGCATTTACACATCAAGACACACAAAATACAGCATTGATATTAACGATGTACATGATTGGTCTGTTGCCTTTTGGTTTATCCAAAATCTTTTCACTTTGGCTTTACTCCAATAACCAACAATTTATCGCAGCAAAAATTTCAATGAAATCTCTTCTTTGGAATATTATTTTCTCATTGGCATTAATCATTCCTTATGAAGCAGCAGGACTTGCCTTTGCTTCAACATTAAGTGGGTTTATTCTGTTTTATTTAACCCTTAAAGAGTTTGGATTTAAAAGATTTTATCTACTTATTAAAACCTAAGCTATCATTTTATAGCATTTGGCTATAATACCAACCTTTACACATATTAGGAAAACAATGAAACAATTTTTTAAATACTATTTACCCTATTATAAAAACTATAAATTCAAAATATTTTTAGCCTTTATTGGTATCTTATTTGTTGCAGGTGGAACTGCTGGATTGGCATACGTTGTCAAACCTTTAATTGATGAAGTCTTCATTGAGAAAAATGAGTTAAAACTCTATATCGTACCTTTGTTACTTATTCTCGTTCAAACAGCCCAAGGAGTGGGTAAATATATACAAGTTTACTATATCTCATTTGTAGGACAAGATATTATTCGAATTATCAGAGACAAACTTTTAGCCCATATTCTAACGCTGGACATTGAGTTTTTTCAAAAAAAACACGGAGGAGAACTGATTTCTCGAATTACCAATGATATTAACCGTATTCAAGCAGCAGTCTCAACTCAAATTGCAGGTTTTGTCAGAGAACTTTTAACCATTATTGCCCTAGTTGCCTATGTTATTTTTTTAAATCCTGAGCTTGCTTTTTATGGACTTATCGTCATGCCTTTAGCTTTATACCCTATTTCTATTTTAGCTCGTAAAATGAAAAAACTCTCTTTTCGTTCTCAAGAGAGTGCTTCAGATATCACTTCACATTTAAGTGAGATTTTCAATAATGTTGAAATTATCAAAGCCAATTCAACGGAAAAAAATGAATTAAAAAAATTTGAGAATCACAATCAAAACTTTTTTAATATCAATATTAAGTCCGTTAAAACCAACGAACTCACTTCTCCTATTATGGAATTTATTGGTGCTTGTGCAGCGGCAGTGGTTATTATATTTGGTGGTACACAAGTTATTGAAGGAGAAATGACTGCTGGTACTTTTTTATCCTTTATTGCTGCTTTATTTATGCTTTATACTCCCATTAAAAGAATTGCAGCAGTATATAATGCTCTGCAAGACGCCATTGCTGCACATGAAAGAATCAAATCAATTTATACTATTCAGCCTACTATTTTAGGTGGAGAAAAAGCCATGCCTTCAACAATACAAAGCATTGAATTTAAAGATGTTGAGCTAAAATATGGAACATTAACAGCACTAAAAGGAATCAATCTTTATGCTAAAAAAGGAGAAAGAGTTGCTCTTATAGGAGACAGTGGGGGTGGAAAATCATCATTTATTAATCTTCTGATTCGTTTTTATGACATCTCAAAAGGCGAAATACTCTTCAATAATGAGTCCTTAAACGATATTCAAATTCAAAGTCTAAGAGAAGCTGTTTCTGTTGTAACACAACGAGTCTATATCTTCAATGATACTGTAGCAGCTAACGTTGCATATGGGTATGATATTAATGAGCAAAGAGTTATAGAAGCCCTTAAAAAAGCCCATGCTTATGATTTTGTATCGACAATGAAGGATGGAATTTATACTACTCTCGATGAATTTGGAAACAATTTAAGTGGAGGTCAAAGACAAAGAATTGCTATTGCCCGAGCATTGTATAAAAAACCTCAAATTCTTATCTTAGATGAAGCTACTTCCGCTTTAGACAATGAATCTGAATCCATTATTTCAGAAGTGATTAATGAAGTGAGTGAAAACATCATCACTTTCATCATTGCTCACCGATTATCCACCATTAAAGAGTGTCATAAAATTGCTGTTTTTAAAAAAGGCGAAATTGTTTGTATAGGAAATGAAAAAGAGTTGATTGCATCGTGCAAAGAGTATCAACGCTTACACAATCTTGCAAATATTTAGAGTTTGAAACATTAAGTTACAATATTAAGATTGTTTCAAAAAGATTTGGGTAAAATGCTGAAATTTTAAAAAGGAAAAAACTTGTTCAATTATGATTCATTAAAAAAAATACTCTTTATGTTTGACCCTGAAACGGCTCATTCTTTAGGAGAGTGTGCATTAAAGATTTTGCCCTATATTACTCCTTTACATAAGTATATGATTAAAAAGAATTTTATTATAGATTATAAACTGCAACAAGAAATTTTAGGTATCTCGTTTCAAAATCCAGTGGGATTAGGCGCTGGTTTTGATAAAAATGCCACCATGATAAATTCCATGATGGCATTGGGCTTTGGTTTTACAGAAATTGGAACCATGACCCCCAAACCACAAGAAGGCAATCCAAAACCAAGACTCTTTCGACACAAAGAAGAGAAATCGTTGCAAAATGCCATGGGCTTTAACAATGAAGGAAGTGCCGTTGTTGCACAAAACTTAGCTAAAGTCTATCCTTGTGCGATTCCCGTGGGTGCAAATATTGGAAAAAACAAAACCACATCGCAAGAAGAAGCACTCAATGATTATAAAATTTTGATTGAAAAATTTAAAGACATCAGTGATTATTTGGTGATTAATATCTCAAGCCCCAATACACCTAATTTAAGGGATTTGCAAAATGAAAAGTTCATAACTGAACTGTTCACTATGGCAAGAGAATTAACATCAAAACCCATTTTTCTTAAAATTGCTCCCGATATGGAAGCCAATGTTGCCATAGATTTGTGTAAAACGGCTGTTAACAGTGGTGCAAGTGGAATTATAGCAACCAATACAACCATTGATTACTCACTTGTACGCGAGCCCAAAGAAATTGGTGGAATTTCAGGAGCTGTGCTTGCCCCTAAATCGTATGAACTCTTTCAAGCCCTTGCTAAAGAGTTATTTGGAAAAACAATTTTAATTAGTGTAGGAGGTATTAACACCGCCCAAGAAGCCTACAAACGGTTAAAAGCAGGTGCTTCGTTGGTTCAATGCTATACAGGATTGATTTTTGAAGGACCTTCAATGGTTAAAAACATCAATACAGGTATTTTAGAACTGATGAAAAAAGATGGTTTCAAAACCATTCAAGACGTCATTGGTTCAGATTTAAAATAAACAAGGAGAGTGAAAAATATAATGACAAAAAATATACGCACATTTTTCATTTTTCATTTTTCATTATTAATTATTTTTTCAGGAGATTTAATGAGCAACAGTTTACCCCAATACAGTACAAAAACCCTTGAGAATGGATTACAAATTGTCGCCATTCCCATGAAAAATGGCAGCAATGTTGTCACCACTGATATTTTCTATAAAGTGGGCAGTCGAAATGAAGTCATGGGGAAAAGCGGTATTGCTCATATGCTTGAACACTTAAATTTTAAATCAACAAAAAATTTGCAAGCCGGAGAGTTTGATGAAATTGTCAAAGGATTTGGAGGAATCAATAATGCTTCAACTTCTTTTGACTATACCCATTATTACATCAAATCAAGCAGTCAAAACATGGATAAATCTTTGGAACTTTTTGCTGAACTGATGCAAAATCTGACTCTAAAAGATGAAGAGTTTCAACCTGAACGAGATGTTGTAGCAGAAGAGAGACGTTGGAGAACGGATAACAATCCCATGGGATATTTGCAATTTAGACTTTTTAATAATGCCTATTTATACCATCCATACCATTGGACACCCATTGGATTTGCAAGTGACATACAAAATTGGAGTATTGAAGACATCAAAGAGTTTCACAGCACCTATTATCAACCGTCCAATGCCATTGTGATTGTTGCAGGAGATATCAGTGAAGAAGAGGTCTTTGCCTCTACGGAAAAATATTTTAAAAATATTAAAAACAGTAAACCCATTCCCACAGTCATACACACCCTTGAACCTAAACAAGATGGGGAAAAACGAGTTACTTTATATAAAGATTCACAAGTTCAAATGTTGGCAATAGCCTATCATATTCCTAACTTTGAACATGAAGACCAAACAGCCCTTTCGGCTTTAAGTGAACTTTTTAGCAGCGGTAAAAGTTCTCTTTTACACAAAGTTCTTGTCGATGAAAAACGTATGGTTAACTCCGTATATGCGTATAATATGGATTTAAAAGACCCTGGTGTCTTTTTATTTGTTGCGGTGTGCAATCCTGAGGTCAAAGCCAAAGAAGTGGAAAAAGAGATTTTAAAGCTTATTGAAGAGATTAAAGCAGGGAAAATTAAAAAAAGTGAACTGGAAAAAATCAAAATCAATACCAAAGCGGATTTTATTTTCTCGCTAGAAAGTTCAAGTTCGGTTGCTTCTTTATACGGAAGTTATTTTGTACGAGACAATATTAAACCTTTGTTTGAATATGAACAAAATATTGAAAAACTCAAAGTCAAAGATTTGGTTGATGTTGCCAACAAATATTTGGTAAAAGAGAATTCGACAACAGTAATTTTAAAAAAAGAGAAGTAAAATGAGAGCATTTCTCGTACAATTAATACCAATAAATATAGCCATTAAATTAGCTAAAATATAGAGTAAAAGTTTAATAAAGGATAAGAATGAATACTATAGTAGGTGCGATGACAGCATTAATCACCCCTTTTAAAAATGGAAAAGTGGATACTGCTTGTTATGAAAGTTTAATTAAAAGACAAATAGCACAAGGAATTGATGCGGTAGTTCCTGTGGGAACAACGGGAGAAAGTGCCACATTAAGTCATGCAGAGCATAAAGAGTGTATTGAAATTGCCGTTGCCACATGCAAAGGAACTCACGTCAAAGTGATTGCGGGTGCGGGTTCAAATGCAACACACGAAGCGTGTGATATTGCTAAACATGCACAAGCTGTTGGGGCACATGGTTTACTCTCTGTTGCACCTTATTACAATAAACCCACTCAAGAAGGATTGTATCAACACTATAAAGCCATTGCAACCTCCGTTGAAATTCCTTTTATGCTTTATAATGTTCCAGGAAGAACCGGTGTGGATATTGAAGCAGCTACTGCGATTCGACTCTTTGATGATATTCCCAATATTTATGCCATTAAAGAAGCCACAGGAAGTTTAGAAAGAGCCATTGAACTGCTTTCACAACGACCTGATTTTTGTGTCATTTCGGGGGATGATTCCATTGATTTTCCAATGCTTACAAGCGGTGCGTCTGGAATTATTTCCGTGACGGCAAATATTTTGCCCAATTTAAAAAGTCAATTGGTACACAGTGTATTTGAGGGTGATTTTAAAACGGCCAAAGAGATCAGCAATCATCTTTATGGGATTAACAATGCTTTATTTTGTGAAAGCAATCCCATTCCTATCAAAGCAGCAATGTATATTTGTGGACTGTTAGAGACCTTAGAGTATCGATTGCCCTTAACACAACCAAGCAAAGAAACCATGAAAACGTTAGAAAAAATCTTAAAAAATTATGAGGTAAAAAAATAATGCAAGGAAAAACATTAGTCATTTCAGGTGCTACAAAAGGGATTGGAAGAGCTACAGCCTATCGATTTGCAAAAGAGGGAGTAAACGTTGCTTTTACGTACAACTCAAATGAACAAGTTGCTTTGGATATGGTCAAAGATTTAGAAAAAACGTATAATATTAAAGCACGTTGTTATGCGTTTAATATTTTAGAACCTGAAAATTATAAAGCCTTATTTGAGCAAATTGATCAAGATTTTGACCGAATTGATTATTTTATTTCCAATGCCATGATTTACGGACGAGCTGTTGTTGGTGGGTATGGACGATTTATGAAACTTAAACCAAAAGGTTTAAATAATATCTATACAGCAACAGTCAATGCCTTTGTTTGTGGAGCGCAACAAGCGGCAAAACGAATGGAAAAACAAGGGGGCGGAGCCATCGTTTCATTAAGCTCAACGGGAAACTTAGTCTATATTGAAAACTATGCCGGTCATGGTACCAATAAAGCAGCCGTTGAAGCCATGGTACGATATGCCGCAACAGAATTGGGAGAAATGGGTATTCGTGTTAATGCAGTTTCAGGAGGACCAATTGAAACCGATGCACTAAGAGCCTTTACCAATTATGAAGAAGTCAAACAAAAGACAGCTGAATTATCAGCTTTAAATCGAATGGGACAACCTGAAGATTTAGCCAATGCGTGTTATTGGTTATGTACTAACGAAGCTTCTTGGGTGACAGGACATACACTGATTGTTGATGGTGGAACGACATTCAGATAATGAAAAAAATACTTAATACGCCCAACATCTTAGCCCTTTTCCGAATTGCATTGGCTCCATTGATGCTGTGGATTTTAATTGATCGTCATAACCCTCTTTTTGCATCGTGGCACTCAAGTTGGTTTGATTATTTTGCAGGATTGATTTTTGTTATTGCCTCAGTAACAGATTTTTTTGACGGGTACATTGCACGAACATGGAATCAAATGACCAAATTGGGTTCCATTTTAGACCCACTTGCCGATAAGATGTTAATGCTTGCTGGATTTTTGGGACTTATCTTAATTGAAAGAGCCAGTGTTTGGGCAGTATTTTTAATTTTATCGCGAGAATTTTTTATCACGGGACTGCGTGTTATGGCAGTGGCTGAAGGAAAAGAGGTTGCAGCTTCTATGGCAGGAAAGATTAAAACCGTGGTACAAATGATTGCCATTGGATTTTTAATTATGAATTGGCCTTTTGCAATCACTTTGTTATGGATAGCAGTTGCATTGACGTTGTATTCAGGATATGAATACACAAAAGAATATTTTAAAGGTTAAGATTTGGGTTTAATTACTTTTTTACTGGTATTGTCTGTTTTGGTTTTTATTCACGAATTAGGACACTTTTTAGCAGCACGTTATTTTGGTGTTACGGTACATACTTTTTCAATTGGTTTTGGCAAACGGCTTATTTCAAAAGAGTATAAAGGTACCGTTTGGCAATTCTCTCTTATTCCGTTAGGCGGTTATGTCAAAATGAAAGGACAAGACGATTCCAACCCTGCTTTAATTGAAAGCGGTGATGATTCGTATAACACCAAGAAACCGTGGCAACGTATTGTTATTTTATTTGCTGGTCCCTTTGCTAACTTTGCTCTTGCTGCTGTATTGTACTTTTTCATTGCTCTATTAGGCAGTAACTCTTTGGCTCCAACGATTGGTAAAGTTATTGAAAACTCTCCGGCTTTTCAAGCAGGATTGCAAGTCAATGATGAAATTGTACGAATCAATGACCAAGAGATAAAAACATGGGATGAAGTGGGTAAATATATTCGAAATTCTCAAACTGCTTTGAAATTTTATGTCAAAAGAGAAGGGGTTATTCGAGCATTCGTAATCAATCCTGAACTCTCTGATTCAGAAAACTTATTCAAAGAAAAAATCAAAAAAAGAATGATAGGTATTGCCCCTGCTCCTAAAGTTGTCACCATTTACCATAACCCCATAGAAGCCATTGCTTATGCTTGGAACAATACCATAGAATCTTCTAAAATGATTTTTCAAGGGGTTCAAAAACTTATCCAAGGCATTATTCCAAGCAGTGAAGTGGGAGGTGTTATTACCATTGGGAAAGTTATTTCTGATGCTTCTCAAACCAGTTTGGTTGCCCTTTTAACCATTACGGCACTGATTTCTGTCAATTTAGGTGTGTTAAACTTACTGCCCATACCTGCACTTGATGGTGGTCATATTATGTTTAACTTATATGAGATGATCGTCAGAAAAAAACCCAGTGACAAAGTCTTTGTGGCATTAACTATTACCGGTTGGTTTATTTTAGGGGCGTTAATGCTTTTAGGTATTTTTAATGACATTAACCGATTAATGCAAGGATAAAGAATGAATAAAGATCAAGCCATCCACAATTTAGACAGTGTCATTGCTCGTGTTGAAAAAGCCCGATTGAAACTCAGTCATCATCACATTGTCAAAATCATAGGTATCAGTAAATACTCAACAGCCAATGACATTAAAACACTCTACGAAGCAGGTCAAAGGGCTTTTGGTGAAAATAAAGTTCAAGATTTAAAACAAAAGAGTCAAGAACTAGAAGAACTCCCTTTAGAGTGGCATTTTGTCGGACGACTTCAAAGCAATAAAATCAACAATTTAATTGACTTAAATCCTACCTTGGTGCAAAGTTTAGACTCTTTGGAATTAGCACTTGAACTTCAAAAAAAACTCGAAGCCAAACATAAAACTCTGTCATGCTTATTGCAAATTAACTCTGCTTATGAAGAGAGCAAAACAGGTGTTAGGCCTGAGGTTGCCATTCAAACATACAAAGAGATTCAAACAAACTGTCCCAATATTAAGCTTAAAGGGGTTATGAGCATTGGAGCGCATGTTGAAGATAGCTCTGTTATTAAAAAAAGTTTTGAAACCACCAAAAAGATTTTTGATGAGTTACAACCATTGGGAGCTATTTATTGCTCAATGGGAATGAGTGGAGATTTTGAGTTAGCCATTTCTTGTGGTTCCAATATGATTCGAGTGGGCTCAACTTTATTTAAATAAAACGGCATTGGAGAGTTTTCATGCAAAATATGCTTTTATTACTTTTATTGTCTCTTTTTTTTACTGCATGTTCTCCCAAAGTTACGGTACAAACTCTATACGCACCTAAAATTACCCACTCAAGTATTCGTCAACTGGCTGTTATGGATTTTAAAAATGATACCATAGGACAAGCCGCAAGTATTGAAACACTTTTAGCCCAAACAACTTTTGAAAATCAACCTTATTTTAGACTGATTCAACGAAAAGATTTGGATTTGATTTTAAATGAAAAAAAGCTCAATGATTCCGCTTTGGTTGAGCTTGATGATTTTGATGACACTCAAGGTTTAACTCAAGCAAAAGCTCTCTTACAAGGAGAAGTGTTACAATCAACTTTACATAAACGCGTCTATTTTAAACGTGAAAAAGATTACCAACACTGTTTGGAGTATAACAAAAATAAAGAGTGTATTAAATTCCCACTCAAACTCATTCGTTGTCAAAATAATGATTATCATGTACAAACCCAAATCAAAATTGTTGAAATCATCTCTTCAGATATTCTCTTTTCACAAACCTATCACGAAAGACAAACTCTTTCTGAGTGTCATGCAGGAGATTTTTTACCTTCCAAACAAGAGTACAATGCCCAATTGGCTCAACGTATTGCACAAAGAGTATTACAAGATTTAGCTCCTTATTATGTCGCAACCAAGGTATCTGTTCTTGAACATCTTGATATTGAATTAACGAAAATACAAAAACAACAGTTTGAAAGTGCCCTTGAATTGTTAGACCAAGAGCATTTTACTGCGGCTAAGCTTTTACTTGAGACATTAAATAACGACACCAATGGTTTTAGTTATGTTATTTTATATAATTTGGCATTAACACATGAAGCTTTACAAGAGATTAAATATGCCAATACTTTGTATAAAGAAGCCGAACTAAAAAGCCTATCACATGGTATTGTAGAAGAAATTTCCGATGCCATACTTCGTACAAACAAATCGCTGATTGAAGCTGAAAAAACAAATAAACTTATTAATTATTAAATAATCACTTAAACAGCACCTTTAAAAAAACTTAAGAATAATGATTTTTTTGTAAGATAAAAAATGCTAAAATCCAACACAGTATTACTTATGCTGTTTTAATAAAGGTTTATATATTATGAAAAATGTTCAAGACATTGAAAATTGGTTAAATAGTTATTCAATCAACAACTTTACAGTGTCAAATGATTTTCAAATTAGCGTTTACGGCAGCGTTAATTTAAAAGGAAAACTCAAAACCAAACGACTGCCTGTAGAATTTAAGCTTGTCGATGGTTATTTTGATATCAGTGATAATGGCTTAGTTACCCTTGAAGGATGTCCCAGTCAAGTCACTAAAGATTTTAACTGCTCACATAACAAGCTCGAAACCCTTTTTGGAGCCCCTTCCAAAGTAGGTGATTTTGATTGTTCTTATAATAAACTCAAAGATTTATCCTATGCACCCAAAGAGGTTTTGGGCTATTTTAATTGTTCAAACAATGAGTTACTCTCAATTAAAGGAAGTCCTCGAACCGTTAAAGGCTATTTTAAATGTTCCAACAATCAAATCGCTTCTTTAAGAGGGGGACCTAAATATATTGAAGGTTATTTTGATTGTTCATGCAACAGTTTAGAAACCTTATATGGTGGTCCCATTACTGTGGGACAAGACTATTTTTGTTATTGGAATAAACTCAAAGACTTAAACTCACTTGCCGATGAAATCGGTTGGGATTTGATTACAGATTTTAGACTCAATCACCTGCAAAGCAGTTTTGATGAAGAGAAACGAACGTGGCGTTATAAAGGACAAGATGTCATTTCTCATGTCTATAAACCCGTAGTTGCGCTTACCAATAAGCAAGAAATTTCAAAATGGTTAGACAAACATCAAGTAAAAAATTACACCATTTTAGATGATATGTCTGTCAATGTTAATGGACATGTTCGCTTAGCAGACCGACTTGCCAACCTTTCAAAACTGCCATTAAGTTTCAATGAAGTTGAAGGTGATTTTGATATCAGTGACAATGAATTGGTTTCACTTGAAGGATCCCCACGAAAAGTCGGCGGAAACTTTTTGGCATTTAAAAATGAGATTTCATCGTTAAAAGGAGGGCCTAAAGAAGTGGGGAAAAGCTTTATTGTATTACGAAACAACATCACTTCATTAGAATACTCTCCCTCCATTGTCAAAGAAGATTACATTTGTTCACATAATCCATTAACCAATCTTGAAGGTATGATTTCAGTACAAGGCTCAGTTTTTACGGGTGTTGCTATTGCTTCAATCAAAGCACAAGAGTTTGTTTACAATGGTGTTAAAACATTTAAATACCCCGGAATCGCCGTTATGGAGTATTTGGATAAAGAGTATATTGCCTTAACGCAAGAAGAGATTAATTTTGAAAAAACCAAAAAGAACCTTCAAAATGTTATCAGTAAAATGATCAGCAATGGAAGTCTTAGTAAAGAGATGATTAATGATACCCTTGTGAAAAATTTAACCAAATACAAGTTGTTTAATCTTAAAGACAAGGTTTTATTATTAAAAAATCCACCTGAACCCAAAGATGACAATAAAGAGCTAAGTGAAACAGAAATTCGTAAAATGGTGTTTGATACAGAAATTTAAACATGGTGAGAAGTAAGTAGTAAATAGTGAGTAGAAATTACCACTCACTTCTCACTTCTTACTTTTCACTCATCATGCAATGTTTAAATCGCGTAAGTTCCTCTTCAATACTTGGCACTCGCATAAAATGCTCTCCAATTAAAAACGCATCGGCACCTATTGAACTTAAACGCTTTATCGTATCCCCATCACTGACACCACTTTCAGCTACAATAATTTTTCCATTGGGAATCATAGGTATGAGTTTATCACAAAGGGTCATATCCATTTCAAAACTTTGTAAATTTCTGTGATTAATACCAATAATATTTGCACCACATTTCATCGCTTTGGTTAAATCTTCTGTATCATGAATTTCAACTAAAACTTCCAACCCTACGTGCAACGCATAGTCATATAACTCTTTGAGTTCTTTCGTACTTAATGCTTTTGCAATCAATAAAATAAAATCGGCTCCATACACTAAGGCTTCAACAATTTGATACTTATCCACAATAAAATCTTTTCGTAAAAGTGGCGTAGGAACATAACGTCTTATTTGGGTTAAATATTCTAAATCCCCTTTAAAATAGTGAGGCTCAGTCAAAACCGAAATGGCATTAGCACCACTGTTTGCATAACTTTGTGCAATGGCTACGGGGTCAAAATCTTCTTTGATAATTCCTTTTGAAGGACTCGCTTTTTTAACCTCAGCAATAATACGTATAGGCTCCTCTTTGGTTGCCATTAAATAAGGTTTAACATCTCTTGGGGCATAAGGATTTGAGGCTAAACTTCTTCCTAAAACATCTAAAGGTAACTCTTTTTTTCTTTTTTCTAAATCTTGTTTTGTTTTTTCAATTATCTCATCTAAAATCATTTTTTAGAACACTCCTGTATTTTTTTCCAATGTAGTTTAATCTCTTCATCGTTTAAGCCAATGGCATCCACAATTTTTTTCATGTGAGTATACGCCTCTTTGCATCGATTTTGTTTATACAATCCCCATGCCAATGAGTCAATGTAGGCTAAGTTATTGGGAGCTTTTTCCAACGCTTTTTTAACCAACCCTACTCCTTGATTGACATCAATCTCATAATCAATAAGAATGTACCCCAAATAATTTTGATAAATATGATTGTCTAACACGGCTAATACATCTTCAAACTTTTGAATAACACTCTTTAAAACACTTCTTTTGTCTTTTGCCAATTCAAACTCTAAAATAGCAATTTGTGCCAATAAGTCAATATTTTTATTGAGTTTATAGACATTTTTAACCAAAGTTAAGGCCTCTTCAATTTTGTTGGCTCGTTTATATAAGGCAATGAGTTTCATATCATCAATGTGATTCTCTTCTAAAAAGGCAATCGCCAAATGAATATCTTTTTGTTCCAAATAATCAATCAACATATTATAGGCTTTTATCATGGAGGTAAAATCTTCTTCATATTTAAACTGGTTATACATTCGTTTTAAAATAGAGATAATTCCATCAATGTTTTGTTGTTCTTCATAAATAGCCAACAACTTTGTACACACAGCAATTTCACAGCTTTTAAGACGAATATGCGTTTCCAAATAGGAAATGGCTTTTTGCTTTTCATTAATAAAACTGTACAAAATATTGACCAAATTCAACAACGTATTGGGATTGGCATTTTGACTGTAGGCACTTTCAAAATATTCGGCCGCTTCATAAAAATCTTTTTTCATATAATAAACATTGCCAATAAGTTCATAATTTAAAATGTTGTTAAACTCTTGCAATAACTGTTTGGAATGTTTTAAGGCTTCATCGTATTCATACAAGTTAATCAATGCCACGATGTAAATTCGATACACTTCTTCATACTCAGGAACATCTTTATTTAAATGTTTAAAAGCCCAATCTTTTGCTGTTTGAAAATCTTTAATTTCTAAAGAAAAGCGTAAAGAACGCAGTAAATATTCATATTTTTGAGTTTTTTCAAACAAGGTATAATACAAATCGCGGCTGATATTATATTTGCCTTGATTGGTGTATTCAATGGCATACAAAATATACTCATCTTCTTGTTCAAACAGTTTGGCATCTTTGGGTAAAATGGTGTTGTGTTTAGCGCACCCAACAAGGGCAAAAAGCAATAAACAACTTAAAAAGATTGTACGGCTAAACACTCTTTAAATACCTCTTCTTTATTGGTTTTAAAATACTCCCAAAATGGAAATGTTCTGCATTGATTGGGTCTGAATTCATACACACTGCACTGTTTTTTATCTAAATCAAAAAAATGACACGCAAAATTATCTTTGGCAACTTCTTTTTCTTTTATTGAATATTTGTACCCTACTTTAATCAAATGTTTCAAAGAAAACTCTTCAACACTTAAGTTAAGATGTTGGGACAATTTAACAATTTCCTCTTTAGAAATCCAAATATATCCGGATTCTCCAATACAACAATTGCCATTGCAAGTTGAACACAATGAGCCATTAAAAACAAACTCATAGCCCTCTTGCTTTATTATAGTACTCATACTTCTACTTTTATACTGTGTGTATTTGTTTTTGAATAAATGGTCTGTACATCTTGAGTGAAATTTTCATTTTCAAAAACAACTAAAGCGGGATTTATTGTCGTTAAAGACTTAGAATTTTTTCTAGCATAAATCATCACTAATGAAGCCTCTTTATCCTTTTTTGGATAGATAAACTGCATTGCTTGAATATTAAATTTGTATTTATTCAAAAAAAGAATAATATCATTTAGTTGCTTAACATCATAACAAAAAAAGAGTTTGCCTTTTTGATTTAATATGCGTGAACATTTTTGAATAAACTTTTCCAAAGGCATAGAGTCATTGTATCGTGCAATTTTCAGATTTTTGTTTTCACTTTTGATTACACTGCTGCTGTAAAAAGGAGGGTTAGAAACACACATCTCAAACGTTTTATTAAATGCAATTTCAGTAAAATCCCCTTCATATAACTGCGCTTCAATCTTATTGGTTTGAGCATTTTTTTGTGAGAGGTGTTGGAACTCTTTTTGAACTTCACATTGATTCAGTTTCAATCGTGCATAATCACGAGCAAGTAAAAGCCCCAAAATACCACTGCCACTGCCAATATCAAGAAACTCACCTTGAATATTTTTAAACGCTTTAAGGTTTTGGCAAATAAAATAGTATAAAAAGTGGGTATCACTGTTATAGCAGTAACCATTTTTAGGTTGATACAATACCAATACACAAACCTTATGAATTAAATTTTTTGGTATTATACCCAATTAAAATAAAAATAGAATGGCTAATAAATTATCATCAAAAATCGATAATAATTATTAAAAATAATAATAACTCTGATGAGAAGAAATATTTTAAAAAGAGTTATTTTTAGGCTTTTATGAACAAAATAATGACACATAAAGTATAAAAAATTACTCTGGAAACTCTCCTTAATTTTACTTGTATCAAATGGTAACAAGAAAGAATATTAATCTAAAATAACTCAAAATTTAAATACTTCTATACGAATATAGGTTATCATCATAGCATTAATACTTGAGATGACTCTCAATTATTTATCTAACAATTAAGGGGAAAAAATGGCAATTATGGAAGCTCCTGCAAATACTCCAGTATGGGTAGATGAGTCAAGATGTAAAGCATGTGATGTGTGCGTATCTGTTTGTCCTGCTGGTGTTCTTGCAATGAAACCAGAACCAACTTCAACTTTAGGCGCAATGATTACAATTGTAGCAAGTGAGTCTTGTATTGGTTGTAATGACTGTGAATTATCATGTCCTGATTTTGCAATTTATGTTGCAGATAAAAAAGAGTTCAAATTCGCTAAACTGACTGATGAAGCAAAAGCACGAGGCGAAGCAATCAAAAAAAATAATTACAGAGTGCTTAGCGCTTAAGGGGAGAAGAAATGGCTAGAGAAATAATTTCAACTGGTAATGACTTAGCAGCAATCGCTGCAGTAGATGCTGGGTGTGAGTTTTTTGGTGGATATCCTATTACTCCATCAAGTGAAGTAATGCATACAATTTCAGATTTGTTACCTGCATCGGGTGGTGCAGCGATTCAAATGGAAGATGAAATTGCAGGTATTTGTGCTGCTATTGGTGGTGCAATGTCAGGAAAAAGATCAATGACTGCGACTTCAGGTCCAGGGATTTCTTTAAAATCAGAGAACATTGGTTTAGCATATATTGCAGAGGTTCCATTAGTAATTGTCAATGTTATGAGAGGTGGTCCATCAACGGGTCTTCCTACACGTGTTGCTCAAGGTGATATTTTACAAGCTAAAACACCGACACACGGAGATTATAAATCAATCACTTTATGTGCAGGTACACTTTCTGAGTGTTATACTGAAACCGTAAGAGCCTTTAACCTTGCTGACAGATTTATGCAACCGGTATTTGTTTTATTGGATGAAACAATCGGTCACATGAGTGGAAAAGCGGTTTTACCTACTAAAGAAGAGGTAAAAGAAGGTATTAAATTAAGAAAAACATTTGATGGTCCTGCCAGTGAATATAAACCTTATGAGTGTGAAAATGACCAACCGGCTGTGTTAAATCCAATGTTTAAAGGGTACCGATACCACTTTACAGGATTACACCATGATGAAACAGGTCACCCAACAGAAGATGAGAAAAAATGTGATGATTTAATCAACCGATTATTCAGAAAAGTTGAAAACCACACAGACGAAATCGAATTAAATGAAGAGTATATGTTAGATGATGCAGAAATTATGATTATCGCATATGGTTCTATGGCACTTTCAGTTAAAGAAGCTGTAAACAGATTAAGAGCAGATGGAATTAAAGTTGGGATGTTCAGACCCATTACTTTATGGCCAAGCCCTGCAAAACGAATTAAAGAGTTATGCGACAAAATTCAAAAAGTATTAGTTACTGAGTTAAACTTAGGTCAATACTTAGAAGAGATTGAAAGAGCCAGTGGAAGAAGAGATTTTACAACGCTGTTTAAAGCAAACGGGCGACCAATTGCACCAATTGAGATTGTTGAAAAAGTGAAAGGAATGTAACATGGCATTTAATTACGATGAATACTTAAGAACGAAAAAAATGCCAACACTTTGGTGTTGGGGATGTGGTGATGGTGTTATTTTAAAAGCACTGATTAGAGCCATTGAAAAGTTACAATGGAATATGGATGACGTGTGTGTTGTTTCAGGAATTGGATGTTCAGGGCGATTCTCTTCATACATCAACTGTAATACCATTCATACAACTCACGGACGAACCATTGCTTATGCAACAGGTGTAAAATTAGCCAATCCAGACAAACACGTTATTTGTGTATCAGGAGATGGTGACGGTCTTGCTATTGGTGGAAATCACACCATTCATGGTTGTAGAAGAAATATTAATATTAACCACATTGTTGTTAATAACTTCATTTATGGATTAACAAACTCTCAAACTTCTCCAACTACACCTCAAGGGATGTGGACAGTTACCATGAAAAGAGGAAACATTGACCCTACGTTTGATGCATGTAACTTAGCCATTGGAGCAGGTGCTACATTTGTTGCAAGAGAGACCATGTTAGATCCTAAAAAACTTGAAAAAGTATTTGTACAAGGATTAGAACACAACGGATACTCATTCTTTGACGTTTTCTCTAACTGCCACGTAAACTTAGGTCGAAAAAACAAAATGAACTCAGCTATGGCAAACTTAGAGTGGATTGATTCTATTACTGTATCTAAAACTAAATTTGAGAAAATGAGTGAAGAAGAGAGAGTTGGATTATTCCCTACGGGTGTGTTAAAACACGATACGACAAAACGAGAGTATACGGATATGTACAAAAAAGTACAAGAAGCACACCAAAATAAAACTGCGGTTCAATTATAAGGAGACATCATGGCTAGAACATTAATGAGATTTACAGGTGTTGGTGGACAAGGTGTACTTCTTGCAGGATCAATTTTTGCAGCAGCAAAAATCAAAGCAGGTGGAAATGGATTAAAAACTTCTACATATACATCTCAAGTAAGAGGTGGAGCAACGGTGGTTGATATTACATTAGAAGACGGTGAAATTTTATACCCATATGCCAACGATGGTGAAATTGATTTCATGCTTTCTGTTGCACAAGTATCATACAACCAGTTTAAAAATGGGGTTAAACCAGGTGGGGTTATCGTAGTTGAGCCTAACTTGGTTCACCCGACAGAAGAAGATAAGAAAAAATGGAAAATCTTTGAAATTCCTATTATTACCATTGCAAAAGAAGAAGTAGGAAACGTGATTACTCAATCGGTTCTTGCGTTAGCGATTGCAAACTATATGACAGGTGAAACGGTTGATAATGAAATTCTAAGAAAAACAATGCTTTCAAAAGTACCTGAAAAAGTACATGATATTAATAACAAAGCATTTGACTTAGGTTTAAAATACGCTGCTGAAGCCAAACAATTGGCATAAAAAAAGCCCCTTTCGGGGCTTTTTACCATAAACTTTTTACTACTCACTATTCACCACTTACTGTTTATTCACCAACACATTATCTGATTTAGAAAAAGCAATTAACGCTTCTACCGTTTGAATCTCTTGGGGTAAGTTTTGCAAACATTTCTCTAAGATATGTGTTGTACTTAGCGCATCATTTAATGCTCTGTGTTGTTGGTGACTATTAATGTCAAGTAACTCTTTTAAAAAGTCCAAACCATAGCGTTGGGCAAAAATGGTTCGCTTAGCTAAATCAATGGTACACAGTTTTCTGTTTTGCAGTTTTCCTAAATCATACTTCTCAAATGAGTCTGAAATAAATTTATAATCAAATTTAATGTCGTGTGCCACAAAAACATCGTCTTCTAAAAAGAGTTTAAACTCTTCTAATACATGAATCAATCGTGGAGCATTTTGAAGCATCGCAGGTGTGATTTGTGTGACTTCTTGAACATAAGCAGGAATATCTTTGGCATAAACCAAGGAGTCATAGGTTTCAATGATTTTCCCATTTTTAAATTTAACTGCACCTAACTCAATAATTTGTCCTTTGTGGATGTTACTGCCATTGGTCTCAATATCAACCACACAAAAAGTCTGTTCTGTTATCGTTGTTTGAGCCGTTTTAAGAAACACTTCATTACTTTCATTGATACCCAAAGGCAAACCATTGGAAATAAGCAATTCAAATTCAAGTTCAGGGTTTTCAAAAAATTTGGTTTCTACTTGAGATAAATGCTCTAAAAAAGTGTGGTACTCAATGCTGTTTTTTTTCAGTTTATTGACTAAAAGTTCCAACCCATTAACTTCTTTGTGCTTTTTTTTCTTATAGTTCATGGGCTGCTTTAATAAATGCTCTCATTTTATCTTTGTCTTTTTTTCCTTTATACGCTTCAACACCACTGCTGACATCCAAAGCAAAGAAATTCAATCCTTTTAGTTCATGTACATTAGAGGCTTCCAATCCTCCCGCTAAAATCATTTTTGAACAATCTTTGCCTTTAAACCACTCCAAAGCAACTCGTTTGCCCTCCCCTCCAAAACTTGGTACAAACGCATCTACAAGCAAATATTGGTCTTTGAAAAAAACAAGATCTTCTTGAGTTTTTGCTCTTAAAACACGAATGGTTTTAGGCTTTATTTGTGAGTAATCAAGTTTTTCTTCATCATCAATGATTTGCGCCAGTTGCATTTTGGCTTTACTGCATACTTCATTAATTACCGCTTCATTTTCATTCACAAACAGCCCTACAGTTTGTACAAAAGGAGGTAAAGCATCGACAATTGCTAATGCCTCTTCCACACTGATATATCGAGGAGATGGTTTATAAAAGACAAAGCCTAAAGCACTTGCACCAGCAGCAATTGCATCAAGGGCATCTTCTAAATTCGTAATACCACAAATTTTTACACGCATCTTAAACCTGCAGGCTCTTTATGGCTTTGGCATAATCGTGTGCACCATACACATATGACCCAGCAACGACAATATCCACACCTGCTTTTTTGAGTTCATGGATATTTTTATCGTTTACTCCCCCATCAACTTGAATCAAGCAGTTTGGATTGCGTTTTAAAATAAGTTTTTTCAGTTCAATCGTTTTTTCAATTACACTTTTTATGAACTTTTGTCCTCCAAATCCTGGGTTAACCGACATTAAAAGCACCATATCCAAATCTTCAAGTAAGTACTCAATTGATTCAGGAGTAGAGTGAGGATTTAATACAATTGCTGGTTTAATCCCCAAGCTGCGAATTTTTTGAATAACTCGGTGAGGATGTTTTTCACTCTCAATATGAAAAGAGATATATTCTGGTTTTAAAGGGGCAAATAAATCAATAAAAAAGCTGTTGTTTTCTACCATCAAATGCACATCCAAAGGCTTTGTTGCCACTTTAGCCACACTTGAAACGACTACTGGTCCAATGGTCATATTGGGTACAAAATGCCCGTCCATCACATCCACGTGAATTAAATCGCACCCTCCTTGACAAATGGCTGTTATTTCGTCATTGAGTCGTCCAAAATCAGCTGAAAGTATTGAAGGTGCCACTAACATTAAAACCCTTTTGTATTTTATTTTTGGGATTATATCATTTTATCTTTTCAAAATCAAAATCAAAGCAATTAATGACTAAAATAAAATTTCAAAAGGAAGATTATGAAACATATTGTTACTTTTTTTATTGTTTTCTTACACCTCTCATTTGCCAATGAGATTTTACAACGAGCCTTAGAATTTGAAAAACAAGGTAACTACAAAGAAGCCATGGAAATTTACAAGCAATTGGCATTGCAAAATTCCAATGCACAAAAAGAGTTAGAGACCACCTTACAAAGTTTGGATGAAGTTAAACAAGAAAAAATCAGTTTAAAAAATGGTTTAAACCATATTAAGAATTCATTTGAAAAAGTATCAGATGCTAAAACAAACAACACCATTGAACAAATTCTCTCTTCTTCTTTTGATATCTATCCCTATAAAGAGAATTATTTTTTACCCATCAGCTATGATTTAAAAGCAAAAAATGGTCGAAAACAAAATGAAGCTAAATTTCAAATCAGTATCAATAAACCCATTACCTATAACTTATTGGGATTAAATGAAACCATCAACTTTGGTTATACGCAAAAATCATGGTGGCAAATTTATTCGGATTCTTCTCCTTTTAGAGAGACCAATTATGCACCTGAAGTTTATATGATAGCGCCTCATATAAACCATGAAAACTCATTATTAAAAGCCTATAAAGTAGGTTTTTTGCATGAGTCAAACGGACAACATGGGGCAGAATCACGCTCTTGGAATCGCCTTTATTTGGAAGGATATTTACAATATTCAAACCTTTTTATCGTTCCCCGTGTTTGGTACAGAATTCCAGAAAAAAGTAGTTCAGATGATAATCCCGATATTGAACAATACTTAGGATATGGTGATATTAATGTCATTTATGCGTATGGGGATCATACGTTTAAATTGCTTTTGAGAAATAATTTAAGATTTAATACTCACAATAAAGGATTTGCTCAAGCTAATTGGGTTTTTCCCTTGACTCAAGCAAAAAATACATTTGGATTTATCCAACTTTCAAGTGGTTATGGTGACAGTTTAATTGATTACGACCAAGAAATCAACCGTATCAGTTTTGGAATTAGTCTTTCACGCTAATAAGGTATTAAATCATTTCTAAACTAAATTATTTGACCTCTTTGATTTTTGATCGAATACAACTCAAAAAATCTCATGATAATTGCAGAGATATAAGGAAGTGTTTGTATAAATATCGTTGCTGCAAATACATATATCTCAGTGATATTGGTTTTATTGATAAAAATCAGAGTGAAAAAAGAGATTAACAACAACACACACAAAACAATTTCAAACAAAATAGGATTTTCACTTCTTTTAGCTTTTCCTCCTTTTTGTGTTCTTTTAAAAGGTAAACCATCTTTGACAAAGCCATCCCAAACTGCTTTGAAAATAATCAGTTGCAAACTCATAGAAGCCACTGCACTTAAAAAAGTTTCCTTTAAATTGGCTTTTACTTTCATTCTGTATAAAATAAATGTATGTAAAAGATTGACTAAAAATACTGTGATAATAGGGATAGTCAATGCAATGGTAGGAATCGTAACCCCTATAAAAACAATCACAGGAATCCAAATAAGATTCATAACAACCATCACTGGACCCATTGCATCACTTAACCAAAAAAACCATCCTGCTATAAACTCTCTTTTTTGGGTCGAGGTAAGTCTTTTAGATGATGGCAAAAACTCTCTCCAATGCTTTTTCAAAATTTGAATCGCTCCATATGCCCATCGATGCCTTTGAGTTTTAAAAGCTTGAAAGGTATCGGGAAGGATTCCATAGCCATATCTTCTGTTGGTATAATGAGCGATATAACCTGCCTCAAACAATCTAAGCCCCAGTTCACTGTCTTCTACAATGGTATCTGTCCCCCAACCACCCACTTCTAACATGGCGCTGAGTCTTACCATTACCATAGTACCATGAACAACAATGGCATTTTCTTCATTTCTAGCAACCATACCAATATCAAAAAAGCCTGCGTACTCTGCATTCATTGCAGCTTTTAAAATCGATTCTTCACCATCTCTGTGGTCTTGTGGTGCTTGAACAATAGCCACTTTAGGGTCATCAAACAGTGGTACTAAATCCATCAGCCAAGGGGATTCAACCACATAGTCTGCATCAATAACAGCAATAATTTCAGCCTCTTTATTGGTTTGTTCTAACGCCATATTAAGTGCACCTGCTTTAAATCCCGTACATGTTATATCCATATAAACAAACTTATCTCCTAATTCTTCACACAACTTTTTTATAGGCTGTTTATAGTACTCTTCAGGTGTGTTGTTAATAATAACCAAAACTTCATAGTTGGGATACTTTAGTTTTGATAAGGCTCTTAACGTCTCTTCTAAAACGTGAGGTTCTTCTTTGTAAGCAGGAACATGAACCGAAACAAAAGGGATATTTTTTGACGTTAAATCAAGGGGAATTAACCTTGTAGGTGTCAGACCAATTGAAGATTTAAACAGCTCGTTTGCTTTTGCAAGGGTGATGATAACAAGAGGAATCATCAACACTGTTCCTACACCCCACATAATCCACATTCCAAAATTCATGTAGTTAATGAAGGGATAGGTTAACGCCATGACAATACCAAAAGCCATACCTTGAGAGACGACTGCGTAAGCCAAAGTATGATTGAGATTTAGTTTTTTATTTCTTAGCCCAAAAAGAGTCAATACCCCTCCAATAATCAAAGCTGCTAACATTTGATACATCCAATATTGATTAATTTCAATATCTCCTGATAAATTAAATTTCAACTCTCTATTGGCATCAAAAATTCCCCAGTATTGACCAATATTTCCCTCTTCATACCCTTTCCATGGCTGATCAAAAGCTTCAATAATGTTATACGACCAATCATTTTTTTTAGCAAGATTTACAAAGCCTCGTATGGCTGCTGCTTGATTTTTTAAACTGGGAATTGCATCGTTGTTATTGTAGCCATGACTTGGCCACCCTATTTCACCGATATATATCTTTTTATGAGGAAACATATTTTCAATAAGCGTATATCTGCTGAGTATAAAATCATCAAACTGCTTAATGGACATCTTTTCCCAGTAAGGCAAGATGTGTATGGTTATAAAATCCACATGAGTTGCAAGATTTGTAGAATTCTCCCAACTGCTCCAAGTATCTGCAGTAGAAATTGATTTATCGGTAAAACCTCTTAAGAAATCAATATAGCCAACCAACTCCACTTCATTTAAATCTTCTCGTAAAAGAACCTCATTCCCTACCATGATATTATCTATATTATTAGGGTACTCTTTGAGTAATTTTAAAGCTCTTTGTATCTCTAAAAAATTCTCATTATAATCACGGCTCAACCAAATACCCAAGTCAAGAACTACCTCTTTTTTTGATACAGCATCCAAGATAATTTGTGCATCTTTTGTAGAATATGTTCTGAGTTTGTTTGTAATAGGCATTAATAAATCAATATCTTTTTTTATTTGTTCAGTTGACAAAACTTTTTTTTCATAGTCATAATATGGGGTATATGAAAGGGATTCCACTTTATTATAGGGAGATTCAATCAATGAAACCAACTTATTATGTGAAATCCAAAAAAAGATTTGAAAAAATCCTACGATGATAATGCTAAATATAATATATCTCAAGAAATTCCTTCGTATAATACATTTATCAATCAAATTGTTAAAATAAGATTGAAGTTCTATGAAACTCATAGCTCTCACAAAAGCTAATAATAAACAAGTTTTTTTCCTTTTAGGATAAAGATACCTACAC
>Ga0265293_10000668_pt1 | contig 79736 bp, 71 predicted proteins | sample Munlanlewell138R_FD_192505 | JGI IMG/M metagenome (GOLD analysis project Ga0265293, IMG submission 192505) | Leachate microbial communities from a municipal landfill in Southern Ontario, Canada - Leachate well 138R | ecosystem: Engineered > Solid waste > Landfill > Unclassified | place: Canada... | reverse complement strand
GTTGCAAGAAACTGTAACAGGAGGAGAGGAAACTCTCCTCCTTTTTACAAAAAGTGGTACACAATGCACCGGAACGGTGGTACACATTTAACCAGAATCGTGGTACACTATACTCCAGAATATCCAGCAATACTTTCGGGAACATCACTGCTGCTCAAATCTTTGTATGCTTTTTGCCAAAAGACTAAGCACTCTCAAGTGTTATTCTCAGTGTTTGTATCCGGTATTCTGACACAAAACAATAGTAACTACACGGCATAAAACAATAGTAACTGCTCGGATTGACACATTACTTCTCAGTTATCCCTCTCTTCACTGGGTAACGGAGCTGACACCAAAAGGAAAAGGGGAACCTCGCACCCGAGGAGGGAGGGGCCCGATGGCGCAGCCATTGGGAGGCGTTCCCCGTTTCTTTTGGTGCAGCTCACACAATTTATTCTTATCTTTGCACGTTATTTGCGCATCGCAGGAAAAAGCACCGTAAAAAAGAAAAAGCAGCTGCGCGTTTTCCGCACAACTGCCTGATCTTAAAAAAAGTCGGGGCGAAATGACTCGAACATTCGACCCCTTGCACCCCATGCAAGTGCGCTACCAACTGCGCCACGCCCCGCTTTTTAGAGCCGCAAATATACAGAACTTTTATGATATTTATAAATTTGTAAAGAATAAAATATGGAAACCATCAAATGCCTTATTGCAGGCAGCGGTCCGGCCGGCTACACAGCAGCCATTTATGCAGCCCGCGCAAACCTGAAACCCGTACTGTACGAAGGAGTATTGAAAGGAGGACAACTGACCACCACCACAGAAATTGAAAACTTCCCCGGCTACCCGCAAGGAATTGACGGAAACCAACTGATGGAAGACTTAAGGCAACAAGCAGAACGCTTTGGAACAGAATTCAGAACCGGCATCATCACAGAAACCACCCTGGACAAACGCCCCTTCCTGGTAAAACTGGACTGCGGCAAAGAGATTCTGGCACAAACCCTGATCATAGCCACCGGAGCTACAGCACGTTACCTGGGCCTGGAATCCGAAGAAAAATTCAAAGGACAGGGAGTCTCGGCTTGCGCCACGTGCGACGGATTTTTCTACAGAGGCAAAGACGTGGCCATTGTGGGCGGGGGAGACACGGCCTGCGAAGAAGCCCTGTACCTGTCCGGCATGTGCCGTAAGGTGTACATGATTGTAAGACGCAATGTGTTCAGGGCTTCGAAAGTCATGCAGGAACGCGTCCTGAGCGCACCCAATATTGAAGTATTGTGGGAACACCAGACAAAAGAAGTACTGGGCGATGCCACAGGCGTTACGGGCGTACGGCTGGTACACAAATCCGGCAAAGAAAAAATCCTGGAAGTACCCGGCTTTTTCCTGGCCATCGGACACCACCCCAATTCGGAACCTTTCCTGCCCTGGATAGCTGTAAACGAAGACGGTTACATAGTAACGAAAGGAAAAAGTTCAGAAACAAACGTAGAAGGCGTATTTGCGGCAGGCGACGTGCAGGACCCGCGGTACCGTCAGGCAATTACGGCAGCCGGCAGCGGATGTATGGCAGCCATGGACGCAGAACGTTACCTCTCTATACAAACTGGCCTGTAATTTGCTAAACTGTCGTATATTTGTTTGTTGAAGTTGCCCATGAAAAGAAAACTCTTTATTTTTTTAGTACTTGCTGTACTTAGCACATCGTGTGTGAATCAGTTTGAAGCACTCATGCGCAGTACAGATTACCAGTTAAAATTCAGGAAAGCCATTGAGTATTTTGAAGCCAAACGGTATTCAAGAGCACAGCCTTTGCTGGAGCAACTGCAAATGGTGTACAGGGGCACAGTCCAGGACGATACGCTGCAATACTACCTGGGGCTGAGCAATTACCATTTGAACGACTACGTTACGGCAGAGGATAATTTCAGGCAGTTTGTAGAAATTTTTCCACGCAGCCCGTTTACAAAAATGGCGCGGTTTCTGCGGTTGGATTGCCTGTACCAGAGTACGTACCGGTACGCGCTTGACCAGCAACCCAGCCACATAACCATTGCAGCCATAGAGGAATTTCTCTACGACTACCCGGGAAGCGAATACACAACAACCTGCCACAACATGCTGGACGATTTGTACCTGAGGCTGGACAGAAAAGCGTTTGAATCTGCCAAATTGTATTACACCATTGAAGACTACAAGGCTGCTTCACATGCACTTAAAGAAACATTGAAAGAAAACCCCGAAAACCACTACCGGGAAGAAATTATGTATTATATTGTTGCCGCACATTACCAGTATGCCGTACACAGTGTTCCCGAATCCCAACGAGAGCGTTTTCTGAACGTAATAGACGAGTATTACAATTTTGTAAGTGAATTTCCCGATTCAAAATATACAAAAGAAGTGGGTACTATGTTTAAAAAGGCACAGCAGGTTACCACAAAGAAAAACAATACAGAAGAATAAATATATACAATACTATGGATAGCATAAATCAACCTACGCCGGATACAACCATTACACGTGATGTTACCAGGCTGTCCGAAAAGACAGGTAATATCTACGAGACGGTTATGATTATAGCTCAGCGTGCAAACCAGATCTCTACAGAAATAAAAAAAGAGCTGAATGCCCGGCTGGAAGAGTTTTCCAATTTTACAGACACCCTGGAAGAAACATTTGAAAACCGCGAACAAATTGAAATATCGCGTCATTATGAACGCCAGCCTAAAGCTACGCTGGTTGCCATAAAAGAATTTGAAGACGACGAAACGTTTTACAGAAAGGCAGAAGTGCCGGAAGAATAACATTGCTATACTCCCTTAGCATATCCAACTTTGCCCTCATCAATGTTTTGGAAGTCGATTTCTCTGAGGGCCTTACCATCATTACCGGTGAAACGGGTGCTGGGAAATCCATTATACTGGGAGCGTTGTCCCTGCTGCTGGGGGAAAAGGCCGATGTGGATTTCTTACGGGACCCCGCTGCCAACGCCGTAATAGAAGCGTGTTTCAGAATCCCGGAAAAAGATCCGGACCTGGAACAACTGTTTGTTGATAACGGACTGGATTACGCAGACGAACTTACCGTACGGCGTGTTGTCTATCCTACCGGGAAAAGCCGGGCATTTGTAAACGACCAGCCGGCCAACCTGCCTCTTTTAAAGTCATTGGGTAACGTGCTGATAGACATCCATTCACAACACGAGAACTTGCTGCTCTCCAACTACGAGTACCCGTTACATATGGTGGACGCCTTTGCCGGACAATCATCGCGTACACAACAATACAAAACAATTCACCGGGAAGTAACCACGCTGGCGGCACGGGTGCGTTCCCTGCGGGCTTCGTATGAAAAGAAGCAGCAGGATACGGACTACCTGCAATTTCAGTACGACGAGCTGGAACAGGCCAAATTGGTGGCCGGCGAGCAGGAAGAACTGGAAGAGGAGCTGAAATTGTTGGAGCATGCCACGGACATAAGGCAGTCTTTGTACCGGATAACATATATTCTGGAAGAAGGGGAGCTGCCGGTACTGGCAAGTATAAAAGAAGCCGAACGATTGGCTGCGTCCATGGCGGAACACCACAAGGACTATAGCCAGATGGGCGAACGGTTGGAGCAGGCGCGGGTGGAACTGAAGGACCTGGCGCAGGAATGTACCCGGGCATTGGAACAAGTACGGGAACAGCCGGGCAGGATGGACAGTGTGGGAGAGCGGCTGGATACCCTCTATACATTGGAACGCAAGCACAACGTGCAAACGGTGGAAGAATTGATTGTCCTCAAAGACTCTTTTGCCCGGCAACTGGAAGCTGTGCAAAACGATTCCACCTTGCTGGAACAGCTGGAAGAGGAACTGCGCTTGCAAACCGGGGAAAGGAACCGTCTGGCAGCGACTTTGCACAAAGAACGAGCCGAGGTTCTGGACAAATTGGCTGCCTTGCTTTGCGCCCGCCTGGCGCTCCTGGGGATACCGGATGCGCAACTTACCTTTGACCTGAACCTGCAACCGCACTATGGACCGTTGGGGAACAGCAGCCTGCAGGTGTTTTTCTCGGCCAATAAAGATATGGCACCCCGGGAATTGAGCAGCATTGCGTCGGGGGGAGAAATGTCCCGCCTGATGCTGTGTGTAAAATCGGTGGTGGCCCAAAGTGCCGGGTTGAGTACCATTATTTTTGACGAGGTAGATATGGGGGTGTCCGGGAAAATTGCAGACAGCATGGGCGATATGATCCACGATCTTTCGGAAAATATGCAGGTACTGGCCATTACACACCTGCCGCAGGTGGCAGCCAAAGGCAAGACCCATTACCTGGTAAGGAAAGACCTGGTAGAAGACGTTACACAAACAAATATAGTGCAACTGGACGGCGAGGAGCGGATTCTGGAAATAGCCAGGATGTTGAGCGGTTCGGTTGTTACGCCGGCAGCTATTGAAAATGCCCGGGAATTAGTAAACAGAGTATCATGAGAGTTATTATTTTAGAAGATTACGACAGTGTTTCTGCATGGGCTGCCCGTTATATTGCAGACAAGATCAACGCATTTGCCCCTACGGCCGGTAAGCCGTTTGTTTTGGGGTTGCCCACGGGGTCTTCCCCCCTGGGAACGTACAAAGCCCTGATTTCCCTTGTACGTCAGGGGCAGTTGTCTTTCAAACACGTAGTGACGTTCAATATGGACGAGTATGTGGGGCTGGCAGGAGACCATCCGCAGTCGTACCGGCATTTTATGCAGGAAAACTTTTTCAAACACGTGGACATACTCCCACAGAACACCCACATACCCAATGGGATGGCAACCGATCTTCAGGCAGAATGTGAGGCGTACGAGCAGGCCATTCAACAGGCCGGAGGTATCCGGCTCTTTTTGGGCGGGGTAGGAACCGACGGACACATAGCCTTCAACGAACCGGGCTCGTCGCTTGTGTCCAGAACACGGATTAAGACGCTTACCACAGATACGGTCCTGGCCAACGCCCGTTTTTTTGATAACAACGTAGCACTCGTTCCCAAAACAGCCCTGACGGTAGGGGTGGGCACCATAATGGATGCGGACGAAGTGCTGATTCTTGTGAGCGGATCTTCTAAAGCCGAGGCGTTGCACCAGGCCGTAGAAGGAGCTGTTTCTCATATGTGGACCATCACAGCACTGCAGATGCACCGGAAAGCCCTGCTGGTTTGCGACACGCCGGCTACTGCCGGGTTGAAGAAAGAAACAATCCGGTACTTCAAAGATATTGAGAAAGACAACCTTTGATTACGGAAGCAATTCTATAGCATAGTTGGGGAGGTACCGTATTACCCGGACACCTGAATTGGAAAAACCGTGTTCACGGGTTTCCCGTACAAAAGACAAATCTGTTTGTAATAACGGCAGGCGCAGCGATGTAATGCACTCTTCAAAATCGGGTCCGTACAGGAACAGGGCTTGCAGGAAATAATACGTTACATCGTATCCCTGAAAAGAAAACTGGGTAGGTTCTGCCTGGAATAAGGTGCGGTACCGGGCAACAAATTCTTTTACATTGGAAAGGGAATAGTCCACATAAGAAGAGAGAGGAAGTACTACCTTAAGTTCGTGCAATGCTGCCAGATCCAGGGTATTGAACCCATACCAGCGGGCCAGACCGAACAATTCAACAGGTACGTTTTCGTATGCCAGCAACAAGTGTAAATTGCGGATGGCATCGGATACAAAAGCTTCGTTTTGCGAAGCAATGACAATCTGGTTCCGGGGGTTAACTTCCAGAAGCTTTTTCAGCTTTCCTGTAACTTCACGACCTTTCAACACATCGTAAGAGAAATTTTTGTAGGGAATCAGGTTTTTGTCCAACATCTTTCTGATTCCCGGTGCTACCACTTGTTCTCCTTCTTCTGAAATGACCCACAGAGCGGCATGGTGCGGATCCAGGTATTTTAAGAGTGCTTCTTGTTGTACTTCCAGACCGGGTTGTACCTGAAAAAAATTGGGGAATGAACTTACCCAGACATCCGATTTGCTGTCCAGCGGAGAAACTACTTTGGTGTGGCTGTTTCGGAAATAAGCCAGCGTACTTCCAATGTCTCCGGAATAGACAGGGCCAATGATTACATGGCTTCTGCCCAGTGCTTCCAGCGACAGCAGCTCGTCGGCAGGTGTCTTGTTCCAGTCAAAAACCTGTACTACGGCCTGCATGCCCCGGTCCTTCATTTTTTCTACGGCCAGCAACATGCCCTGGTAAAACTCGGTAAAACCTGCATTTTTTTCCGGCTCCTCAAAAGGCAGAATAACAGATAGTACGGGATTGTAATCGCGAGGTCGTACAAAATCCCTGCAAGGGATCATTTTTTCGGTTTCCGGTTGGAGCAGTTCCGGGTCCGGCACCGTATCGCGGGGAATTGGTTGGGTAACGGCTTGTTGTTCCGGGTCCGGAATAAGCAGAATTTGTCCTCTTGAAATAGTTTCTGATGTGAGGTTGTTGAGGACGGCAATATCTTTGGGATCTACGTGGTATTTTCTTCCAATGGAATACAAGGTTTCCATCCAGCGCACTTTGTGCCGGATATACTGTTGTTCCTGCGCAAAAAGCGCCATAGAGAGGAACAACAATGCAACGGGTATCAGTCTGCGAATTTTCATAAACGGGCAAGCATGTTGCGGATGCAGCCTTCCATAGTATCGTATAAGGTGTTATCGTACGTAACAGGAGCAAATGGCATGCCTGTCAGGTGTTCGTACAATTCTATATACCGGTTGGATATACTTTGCAACACAGGGGGTGTAAGCGTGGGCATCACTTCTCCCGGTTGACCGCTAAATCCATTTTCCATAAGCCACTCCCGCACAAATTCTTTGGACAATTGCCTTCCTTCGTAAAAATACCGGGACGAGTCCGGGGTGTGGATTTCATCTATGAGGAAGATTTGGTCGTCCAATTTACCAAATTCGTATTTGGTGTCTACCAGGGTAAGGCCTTTTTCGGCAGCATATTGACGGCCTCGCTCAAAAAGAGCCAGCGCATAGGATTCCAGCTGCATGTAATCTTCTTCTTTGACCAGACCTTGTGCTATGATTTCTTCACGGCTGATATTCTGGTCATGGAAGCCCGCCTCGGCTTTTGTGGTAGGCGTTAAGATGGGGGTGGGGAAAGCCTGGTGTTCTTTCATGCCTTCGGGCAGGGGGATGCCGCACAGGGTCCTTTCTCCGGCTTTGTAGGCACGCCAGGCACTGCCGGTAAGGTGTCCCCGTACAATCATTTCTACGGGGAACGGTTCACATTTATAACCGACTGTGACCATGGGGTGGGGAGAAGCAATCTTCCAGTTGGGCAAAATATCAGAGGTTATGTCCAGAAACTGTCCGGCTATTTTATTCAGGATTTGCCCTTTGTACTTAACTCCCTTGGGAAACACAATATCAAAGGCAGATATCCGGTCTGTGGTAATCATGACCAGAATCCGGTCGTTTATCGTATAAACGTCACGCACTTTTCCTTTGTAAAAATGCGTTTGTCCGGGAAAATGAAACTGTGTTTGTAGTAGCGATTCCATAGTCCCGCCTATTTGCGGCTTTTGGCGTATTCCTTGTTAAGTCCTTCTACAACCTCTTTTGTTATGTCAAGAGATTTGGTAGCCTCAATAATGGTGTTGCTGCTTTCGTCTGTCGTCAGAATGATGTCGTGGTTGTTCATGATGCGGTATTCTGCCAGGAATGTTTTGAGTGCGTCCAGTACGCGGTTTAACATGACCTGGTTTTCTTCCGTCAACTCCATTTGCTTCTGTTGGGCATACTGTTCCAGTTCCTGCTGGCGTGCGGCCAGTTGGTTTTGCTGTGTTTCTGCCTGACTTCTGGTAATCAATCCTTTTTGGACTTTTTCCTGAAAGTTGTTCACATCGTTTTCAAAAGCACGCCCCTTTTTGTTCAGGTCGTCTTCTACAATACGGGCCTTTGCAGACAAGTCTGACTGGAGATCAAGGAAAAAATCGTATGTGTTAAGCAATGAATCAATGCGAACGTATACAATGCTTCCTGCAACTACTTCTCCCGCTTCCAATTCCTGTCTTTCAGCAACAGAGGTTTTGGCGCCGATTCCCGTAAAGTGCAAAACATAAAGGACCGCAAGACCTACGGCCAGTACAATGGTAGTTATCAGTGATGACTTCTTCATAATAATAAGTATAAAAACGTGCAAATATAATTAAATAATAGCGAGTTCCCGCAGGTATATGGCAATGGTGTTTTCCAGACCCAGGTAAAGGGATTCGCAAATGATGGCGTGACCTATGGATACTTCCAGCAACCCGGGAATGTTTCTGTGAAAATAGCCTATGTTGTGCATGTTTAAGTCGTGACCGGCATTCAGTCCCAGTCCGCACGCGGCTGCAGTTTGGGCAGCAACCACATAAGGTTCAATGGCTTGTTCCCGGTTTTTTTCATAACCGGCGGCATAGGATTCTGTATAAAGTTCTACCCGGTCTGCACCTGTTTGGGCTGCTGCACGGATCATTTCCGGAACGGGATCAATGAACAGGGAGGTACGGATACCGGCTTTTTTGAATACCGCAACCCATTCTTTCAATTCTTTGGCAAATGTAAGGGTATCCCATCCGGCATTTGATGTAATGACATCGTGTGCGTCGGGTACCAGGGTTACCTGGGTAGGTTTGACTTCCAGTACCAGGTCTGTAAAAGAGGGGATGGGGTTTCCTTCTATATTGAATTCTGTGGTTATTAACGGGCTGATATCCCGTACGTCCCGGTACCGGATATGGCGCTCGTCGGGGCGGGGGTGAACAGTAATACCTTGTGCACCAAACTGCTCGCAGTCTTTTACAGCTTGCAGGACATCCGGCATATTCCCTCCTCTTGCATTTCGCAGCGTGGCAAATTTGTTTACGTTTACGCTCAGTTTTGTCATTATTGGTTATCTTTGTTGCAAAAGTACGCCAATTGATTGGCAATACAAATATGAAGGTCGTTTTTTACAGGAAGGATTTAAAAAAGGACTGGCACCTGCCCACACGCAGTGGCATGACTTTTCAGATGTTGGGGGACGACCGGAAATTGCCGTCCGATACGGATCTTTTGGTTACGATTGGTGGGGATGGAACCTTTCTGGAAGCCCTTGAAATTGTTAAAGACTCCGGTATTCCCATTGCAGGAGTCAATTTTGGGAGGCTGGGGTTTTTAACAGGATGCGGTCCCGACTTCATAGAATACATGTATGATGCCGTAAAGGAAAAGGATTTTTTAACCACTACCCATACGGTGCTGTCGCTGACAGGACAGGAAAGCCCCTTGGGTATTTATCCCTATGCCATCAATGAAATCTGCATACAAAGAAATACTCCCGCCATGCTGGAGGTAGAGGTAATGATGGATAGCCAGCCGGTGGCAACGTACCGCGGAGATGGCATTATTGTAGCTACCCCTACCGGATCCACCGCCTATTCATTAAGTGTAGGGGGACCCATTGTTTTTCCGCAATCGGGCGTTCTTGTATTGTCGCCCATTGCTCCCCACAACCTGAACGTCAGGCCCATTGTATTTCCCGACCACGCCGGGTTGGAAATTCGGGTAAAAAGCCGCCTGCCCAATGCCCGCTTGTACCTGGACAACAGGTCTGTGGTAGTGGACCTCCCGTACTCGTTTAAAGTTAAAAAAGCACACTTTCATCTGACAAGCCTTTCTTTTGCCGGTAACGATTTCATTACCACGCTCAGGGAAAAATTGATGATGGGTTTTGATAAAAGAAACGGAGGGGAAGGGGATGCATAATGTAAAAGGAAAGTTGCCGGATCACGTATGTATTATTATGGATGGCAATGGCCGGTGGGCCCTGGCGCACGGTCTTGAACGGAATGACGGGCACCGCCACGGAGCCGAGGCAGTACGTGCTGTTACAGAATTTGCCGCAGAGATAGGGATACCTTACCTAAGCCTTTTTGCCTTTTCTGAAGAAAACCGGGGGAGGCCCAAACAAGAAACGGACGCTTTAATGTCTCTGATAATGGAATACATATATCAGGAGACGCCTACGATGAATAAAAACAACATCCGTTGTGTCTTTATTGGTGAGCGCCAACACCTGAGCCCGCTGGTGGTGGAACGCATGGACACGTGTATGGCAGCTACCGGAAACAACACCGGCATGACCCTGATTATTTTTATTAATTACAGTGGCAAATGGGATATAATGCAAGCGGTTAACCGCATGCTGGCAGCGGGCACTGTTTCCGTTCCCGGTATTCCCATGTCTTATGATTCTTTTTCAGGTTATCTTTCCACGGCAGGGATACCGGATCCCGACCTGATGATCAGGACAAGCGGAGAGATAAGGATCAGCAATTTTATGTTGTGGCAACTGGCTTATACGGAATTATATTTCACGCCTGTACTTTGGCCCGATTTTCGCAAGCCTGACTTCGAAGCTGCCTTAAAAGCCTACAGTACCAGGAAACGCCGGTTTGGTACCATTGAAGAATAATATTAAAAATTCGTTGCATGAAGCACCGCATAAAGCATCTGTTTTTTTGTATCAGCTTTTTTCTGGCAGCATTTCCTTTGCTGGCACAAGTTGAACAAAGTTCCGTAGTAGTTGATTATTCCAAACCTCGTGCATGTGCCATTGCCGGATTGACGGTTTCGGGTGTGAATTACCTGAATGCAGATCAGATTCTTTCCTTAACGGGATTGGCCATTGGCGATACCATAAACATTCCCGGAGAAGAATTGCAAAGCATAGTAAAAAGGCTTTTCATGCAACGTTATTTCTCCGATGTTGCCGTTTATGTTGACAGCCTGGTTAATGGGGCTGCCTACCTGAATATAAACATTGTAGAGCGGCCGCGTGTATCGCAGTGGAAGTACCAGGGCGTGAAAAAGGGAGAGCAGTCAGAAATTGAGGAAAAAGTACGTTTGAGAAGGGGAAGTGAGTTGTCTGACTACATCATCAAAACTTCCAGCGATATCATTCGCAAATACTACGTAGAAAAGGGATTCTTAAATGCAGAAGTGGTGGCTACCCACCAGGAAGATACCACCATAAAAAATGCCGTACAGGTAACATTTAACGTAAAGAAGAACGACAAGGTACGTATAAAGCAGATTAACTTTCTGGGAAGTGAAGAACTTTCTCTGCTGAAGATGCGGTTTGCCATGAAGAAAACAAAAGACAAACGTTTCTACAACTTCTTTTTCAGCAAGAAATTCAACGAAAAAGAATTCAAGAACGACAAACAGCTTTTGATGCAGAAGTTTCATGAATTGGGCTACCGGGATGCGCGGATTGTAAGAGATTCTGTTTACTACCTGGACGATAAAAACCTGGGCATTGACCTGGTAATTGATGAAGGGAAGAAGTATTATTTCCGAAACATTACCTGGACAGGAAATACCCAATATTCCGGGGAGATGCTCAATTCGGTGCTTCGTATTGAAAAGGGAGATGTGTACGACGTAGTTACTATGGAAGAGCGACTTTTCGGGGGCGGGAAATTGCAACAATCCAATATATCCCAGATTTACAAAGATCAGGGGTATCTTTTCTTTAGGATTGTCCCGGTAGAAGTGGCTATTGAACAAGATTCCGTAGATGTGGAGATGCGCATATTTGAGGGGAAGCCCGCCACGTACAACCGGATTGTTATTAACGGGAACAACGTGTCAAATGAAAAAATAGTGCGCCGTCAGGTCTTTACGCGTCCCGGCTACCTGTTTAGTCAGACTGAGCTGGAACGCTCCATCCGTGAGATTGCTTCTATGGGACACTTTGATCAGGAAGCCATCATGCAGATGGGTACCGGCTTTAACGTAGTACCTAACCAGGCAAACAATACGGTTGATATCCTGTACAACGTAACGGAGAAACCCGACAGCCAGTTTGAAATAGCAGGCGGCTGGGGAGGAAACACTTTTGTAGGTACTGTGGGGATTAGTTTTAACAATTTTTCTGTTAAACGGCTTTTTGACAAAGAGGCCTGGCGTCCCGTTCCGTTGGGTGACGGTCAGACATTGTCTATCCGGTTCCAGACAAACGGAACGTATTATATGGCACTGAGCGCTTCCTTTGTAGAGCCCTGGCTTACAGGGAAAAAGCCTACTTCATTCAGCTCAAGCCTTTATTATACCAGGCAGACGGCATCTACGTACTACTACCTGACCAACGACCAGTTTATGGAAGTTTACGGTCTTGGGATTGGGTTGGGTACCCGGCTAAAGTGGCCGGACAATTACTTTGTGTTTTATAACCAGCTGGATATAAAACGGTACAACCTGCAGCAATGGGGGTATTATTTTATGTTTACCGACGGTCAGTCAAATATCATTGACTATACCCTTACCTTGCAGCGAAATTCAACCGACCAGATTATCTATCCGCGCCAGGGGTCGGATTTTAAGTTCGGACTGCAGGTTACACCGCCGTATTCCCTGTTCCGCGATAAAAATACAGATTATGCTTCTATGACCTCTGCCGAGAGGTACCGTTGGATAGAGTACCACAAATGGACGTTTGACGCCAGTTTGTTTACCCGCCTTATTGGAGATCTGGTACTTATGACACGGGCCAATTTTGGCTACCTGGGGTACTACAACAGAAATCTGGGCTATTCTCCTTTCGAGGGGTTCATGCTTGGCGGTGACGGTATGAGCGGGTACAACACGTACGGGGCAGATATTATTTCTCAGCGGGGGTATTCCAATTATTCGTTAACTCCCACGAAAGATGATGCCTATACGGGGCGTGTATACACCCGGTTCACGGTAGAGCTCCGTTATCCTGTAATCTTACAGCCACAATCTACAATTTACGCCCTTCTTTTCCTGGAAGGAGGCAACTGCTGGGATGATATACGTAAATTCAATCCTTTTACCATCAAACGTGCCGCAGGTGTGGGGGTGAGGGTTTTCCTTCCCATGATTGGCTTGTTGGGGATAGACTGGGGGTACGGATTTGATAATGATTTCAGTGGGAAAAAGGGCGGATCAAACTTCCACTTTATGATTGGACAAACTTTTTAAAATTAATTGTTATGAAAAGAATGGTTTTGTTTTTAATGGCAAGCCTGATGGCAGTTACCCTGCCGGCACAGAAATATGCTGTAGTTGATTCTGAAAAAATATTGGAGTCGTTGCCTGAATATACGTCTGCACAAGAACAAATTTCACGTTTGCAGGAGCAATACCAGCAAAAATTGCAGGAAGAATACACCCGGCTGGAAGAGATATTTCAAAAGTACCAGACCGAGAAAGGCAACCTGAATACCCAGCAAAGAAAAATGCGGGAACAGCAAATCCTTGACCGGGAAAAAGAAGTGAAAGCTATGCAGGAACAGTATTTTGGACAGGAAGGCACTATGGCCAAAGCCTCTGAAACACTTTTTAAACCTATTCAGGAACGTCTGCAAGAGGCTATAAAATATATAGCAGACAAGAACGGATACAGCCTGGTACTTGACGTGTCAGCCGGAATGGGGATTGTACACTACGGTCCCGAGATTGATATTAGCCCTCTGGTAAAAGACAGATTAGAACAAGTCAGGTAATTTTTTGTACATTTGTAATTGATATAAATCTAAACTTATGAAACGTTTTGCAACCCTCCTGGTACTATTGACCGCTGTGACAAGCACAGTTGCTGCACAGACTTTGAAATTTGGACACATCAATTCCCAGGAACTTATTGGTCTTATGCCGGAAAGGGATTCTGCGCTGGTTAAGCTGCAGACTTATACCCACGAGCTGGAGGATACCATTGCAGAAATGCAGCAGGAGTACCAGACCAAATACAATACATACCAGCAGAGGCAGGCTACCTGGTCGGCTGCGGTTCTGGAATCTAAACAACGCGAATTGATTGAACTGCAACAGCGTTTGGAACAGTTTAGTCAGGGAGCCCAGCAAGAGTACCAGCAAATGCAGCAAGTCTTGTTTTCGCCCGTCTTTCAGAAAGCCAACGAAGCCATTGAAAAAGTAGCCAAAGAACAAGGTTTCGCGTTTATCTTTGATCTGTCTGCAGGCGGTGTCATTTATTACGATGCTAACATAAGTGTGGATGTACTACCGCTGGCAAAGACAGCACTGGGTATTCCGGCAGAAAAGGTAGCTCCCTCACAATTGCCCGGCATGGAGCAATAGAAACGGTTTTTTATGAACGGCGCAGCCATTGGAGTTCTGGATTCCGGCATTGGAGGCTTGACTGTTCATTCTTGCATTAAGGCGCTTCTTCCCCGGGAGCGCCTCATTTATGTTGCCGATACAGCTTATTGTCCTTACGGCACAAAGCCGGTTGAGGTTATCAGAAACCGGTCTGTGCTGATTGTACATTTTTTATTGGAACAGGGCTGCAAAATTATTGTAGTAGCCTGCAATACGGCCACGGCCGCAGCCATTGATACCCTGCGCACTACGTTCACCCAGGTGCCTGTTGTAGGCATGGAGCCCGCTGTAAAACCGGCCGTATTGCATACAAAAAGCGGGGTTGTGGGTGTGCTTGCCACGCGCGGCACGTTTAGCGGATCTTTGTACAACGCTACGTTGGCTGCTTTTGGCAAGCAAGTCCGGGTTTTGGAACAAGAGGGTGAAGGTTGGGTGCAAGCCGTGGAACGCGGTGCATTTGATACGCCCAAGACAGAAGCTATGGTCAGGAAAACCATTGAACCCATGCTTGCGGAAGGGGCCGACCACCTGGTGCTGGGCTGTACCCATTATCCGTTTCTTGTACCGGTAATAAGAAGAATTGCCGGGTCCGGCGTAGAAATAGTAAATCCGGCGCCGGCCATAGCACAGCGTGTGCAGTATTTGCTTTCAGAAAAAGGGTGGTTGGCAGGAGAGGGGGACAGGCCGGGAGAAGATTTGTATTATACTTCCTGTGAAGATACTAAAATGCTTCCCAAGGCTGTTCCAAATACAGCAAAAGGCGGTACTATAAATTGGAGGCCGTATACTTTTGAAAAGTGGGAGTAAATTTTCTCAATTTGTGGAATGCGGGTAAGGGTTCCTACAAATACAACTTGCGTTTTGTTGCAACTCTTGCAGACCATTACAGCCATACTCCCGATTACTTGTAATACCAGATTGATGATAGCCAGGGCCAGGTCTTCTTTGGTGGCTTGCATGGCTTCTTTTGTATACAGTGCGTGGGCCAGTTTTCCAAAATTGGCAGCCGTGAGGTCGGGTGGAAGGAAGTCCATTTTTTGGTCGGTCACATCCCGCATGAGCAAATCTACATGCGCCAGGTTTCCGTGGGAAGCCCAACGGACAATTTCGCTGACAGAACCGGTTCCCAGAATGCATTTTCCCAGCCCCGTGAGCGTTCCGCCTCCTACACCTGTTCCGCCCAGGTGGCGTATTTCTTTTTGTGTGGCATCTACGTAGGTGGTGCCAGTTCCCATATTGACAACAAGTGCTTGATCCAGACCGGATAAAGCCAGGCCTCCTTTCCCGATAGACGTTACTTCCGGTACAACCTGTACAGGAAGTCCTAACAGAGAGTCTTTTACCAGGTTGGCGTGTGTTCCTGTTGCAACAATGCGACGGATGGAAGTAAGGGGTATATTTTCTTTTTGCAGAAAAGTACCCAGGGCTTCGTGGAAATCCCCTAAATGGTCGTTGGTTTTGTATGTAAAAACAGCCTGAGGAAAAGGATGCTCCTTTCCCTCAGGCTTGCTAAGAGCCATTTTAGTTAACGTTGAACCAAAATCAAGGCCCAGTATGTACATGATTAGATGACTCCCTGTTCCAGCATGGCACGGGCTACTTTCATAAACCCGGCAATGTTAGCGCCTTTCACGTAGTTGATGTATCCGTCTTTCTGCTTGCCGTATTGGACACAAGCGGCGTGGATACTCGACATGATCTGGTGCAGTTTGGCATCTACTTCTGCTTCTGTCCAGCTCAGGTGTGTGGCGTTTTGACTCATTTCCAGTCCGGAAGTTGCAACACCGCCGGCGTTGACGGCTTTACCCGGAGCAAAGTTGACCTTTGCTTTCTGGAATGTTTCAATGGCTTCGGGGGTACATCCCATGTTCGAGACTTCAGCTACCATAAATACTTTGTTGGCTACAAGCTGTGCTGCGTTGTCGCCGTTCAGTTCGTTTTGGATAGCACAAGGCATGGCAATGTCCACTTTTACTTCCCACGGTTTTTTACCTGCATGGAATACAGAGCCGGGGAACTTGTCTGCGTAAGGAGCTACAATGTCGTTACCGCTTGAGCGCAGTTCCAGCATGTAGGCAATTTTTTCTTCGTTCAGACCGTCTTTGTCGTAAATGTAACCGTCGGGTCCCGAAATGGTAACTACTTTGGCTCCCAGTTCGGTAGCTTTTTGAGCGGCTCCCCAGGCAACGTTACCAAAGCCCGAGATGGCTACGGTTTTGCCTTTGATCTCGTGACCGAGCGTCTGGAGCATGTGCTGTACAAAGTAAACGGCTCCGAAACCGGTGGCCTCGGGACGAATCAGGGAACCTCCCCAGGTAAGGCCTTTGCCTGTAAATGTACCTGTGTGTTCATGTGCCAGTTTTTTGTACCAGCCGTACATGTAACCTACTTCCCGTGCTCCTACGCCAATATCTCCTGCAGGAACGTCTGTGTAGGGGCCAAGGTGGCTCCACAGTTCGGTCATGAAAGCCTGGCAGAAACGCATCACTTCGTTGGCAGAGCGGCCGCGGGGGTTGAAATCGGAACCACCTTTTCCACCACCCATGGGCAGTGAGGTAAGTGCGTTTTTAAAGGTTTGCTCAAATCCCAGGAATTTGAGGGTAGAGGGGTTTACTGAAGGATGAAAACGAATGCCTCCCTTGTATGCGCCAATGGCGTTGTTAAACTGGACACGGTAGCCTGTGTTTACTTCTACTTCTCCCTTGTCGTTTACCCAGGTAACCCTAAAGGTGAAAATCCTGTCGGGTTCTACAATGCGGTCAACGATGTTTGCTTTTTCAAACTCGGGGTGTTGGTTGTATACATCTTCAATACTTTCCAACACTTCGTGAACTGCCTGAAGGTATTCCTTCTCATGTCCGTATTTGGACTGGAGGCGTTCCATTACTTCTTGTACTTTCATTGTAATAACTTAAAATTAAATGTTTATTGAATGTGTTTTTATTCTACTACCCACGTATCTCCGCTGCGGAGCATGTCGTTCATGCAGTGGATTTGTGATTTGTTAGCTACTTCTGTGAGCTGGTCACGTACCATGTCGTCGTAGGTGCGGTCTTTCACCCGGCGGATAACTCCCAGGGCAACCGGAAGTTCCGGCCATTGCATTTCACACAACATCGTGTGTACTCCGTGGTTTTCTTCTTCTGCGTTATGGACAAGTATGTCGTCCCGGGTAATGCCGTTCTCGCCAATGGTAACTGATTTAAGTCTGATACCGTCCAGTATCAGCCCCTTGTCTTTGTTCTTACCGTAAATCATGGGTTCTCCATGTTTCAGCACAATGGTGCGGTCTGCACGCACCTCCTTATTAGTGATGAGGGAGTGGGTTTTGTCATTAAAAATGACGCAGTTCTGCAATACTTCAACCAAGGCTGTTCCGTCGTGTCGTGCGGCTTCTACCATGATACTGCTGGTCAGCTGCAATTCCATATCCAGTGTACGTGCAAAGAACGTACCGCGGGCACCCATGGCCAGTGCACCCGGATTAAAAGGATGCTCTACGGTTCCGTAGGGTGAGGTTTTGGTAATAGAGCCCCATGGAGAAGTAGGCGAGTACTGTCCTTTGGTAAGGCCGTAAATGCGGTTGTTGAACAGCACTATGTTAATATCAATGTTCCTGCGTATGGCATGGATCAGGTGGTTTCCTCCAATAGCCAGGGAGTCTCCGTCTCCGGTCATTTCCCAGACAGAAAGGGTAGGGTTGGCTACTTTTACGCCGGTGGCTATAGCAGCGGCACGGCCGTGAATACCATGGAAACCGTATGTTTTCATATAATAGGGGAAGCGTGAAGAACAGCCGATTCCGGATACAATGACGTACCTTTCTTTGGAATAGCCTAATTCTTCGCTGATTTCCGGCAAAGCACGCTGGATAGATGCCAGTACAGCGTGGTCCCCGCATCCGGGGCACCATTTCACTTCTTGATCTGATTTAAAGTCCTGAGGAGTGAATTTCATTTTAGTATTTTATTTATGGCGTCTGTAATTTCTGCTATGATAAAGGGTTGTCCCTGTATCTTATTATATTGCATATACGTGAACTGAGGGAATTTTGCCCTGAGGTAGTTTGCAAAATGGCCGCTGTTGAGCTCAAAAACAACAATCTTTTTAAAGCGTTTGAATACTTCTTCTGTATTCTGCGGCAGGGGGTTAATGTAATCAAAATGAGCAAGTCCCACTTTTGTTTTTGCTGCACGAAGTTGGCTTTCTGCACTTAACATATGTCCGTAGGTGCCTCCCCAACTGACCATTAACACGTCTCCTTCTTGCTCTCCAATGACTTCCAGCGGAGGAATCACGCGGGCCATCCGGGCTATCTTCTCGGCACGTTCCCGTACCATTTGTTCGTGTACCTGCGGGTCGGATGAGACGGCTCCTTGGTGGTTCTTTTCCAGGCCTCCTATACGGTGTTCCAGGTTGGGAGTTCCGGGGTGTGCCCAGCGGCGGACCAGGGTTTCCGGATCCCTGCGGAAGGGATAGAAGTACGGTTCGTCTTCGTCTAAATTTTCCGCAATAGGCGGGTTGATGCGCGGGAAATCTTTCATATCGGGGATTTTCCAGGGTTCGGAACCGTTCCCCAAAAATCCTTCCGAAAGCAGGATAACAGGCATCATGTGCTCCAGTGCGTGTTTGGCGGCATAGAAAGCAGCTTTAAAACAATGCGAAGGAGAGTGAGGGGCAATGATGGCCACGGGACATTCCCCGTTGCGGCCGTATAGTGCCTGGTTCAGGTCTGTTTGTTCTGTTTTTGTGGGGATACCCGTGGAGGGTCCGGCGCGTTGTACATCCACCACAACCAGGGGTAATTCTGCAATGACTGCCAAACCCAGGGCTTCTGATTTTAATGAAAGTCCCGGCCCCGAGGTGGTAGTTACGGCCAGCGACCCGGCATAGGAAGCTCCAATGGCGGTGCAAATCCCTGCAATCTCATCTTCACACTGCAGTGTTTTTACACCCAGGTCTTTGTGAAGTGCCAGTTCTTCCAGAATGGCTGTGGCAGGCGTAATGGGGTACGATCCGCAGAAAAGCGGCCGGCCCGATTTTTCCGAAGCAGCCATAAGTCCCCAGGCTACAGCTGTGTTACCGTTGATGTTGCGGTAAACTCCCGGCTCTTGCTTGGAAGGCTTAACAAGGTACGTGTCCGCAATGGCTTCAACGGTACCGGCATAGTTGTACCCATCCTGCAATACCCTAAGGTTCATGTCAATAAGATCCTGATTTTTCGCAAATTTCTTTTGGATGAAATTTTTGGTATGATCCATGGACATGTTGTACAGGTAAAAGCAAATTCCCAGAGCAAACATGTTTTTACAACGAGCGCCCGCTTTGGGATCAATGCCGATGGTATCCGCACTTTCCTTAGTAAGTGTGGTGATGGGAGGAACAATGATGTTGTGGTGTGTGATAAGCAGTTCTTGAAAAGCGTCGTCTGTTTTGAAACCTGCTTTTTCAAGACCTTTTTTATCGAATGTGTCAATGTCAACGATTATTGTGGCATTGGGTTTGAGCCATTTAACGTTAGACTTAAGTGCAGCGGGATTCATGGCAACAAGGACATCGCAATAATCACCCGGGGTGTATATAGCGCTGCTTCCTATATGAACCTGGTACCCCGATACGCCCGATAAAGTCCCCTGTGGGGCCCTTATCTCGGCCGGAAAATCGGGAAAAGTAGTAATGTCATTCCCAAAAAAGGCAGCTGTGTCGGCAAACAAAGATCCGGTTAATTGCATCCCGTCTCCCGAGTCGCCCGTAAAGCGAATGACAACATCCTGGACGTCGATTACTTTATGCGGCATAGATAATGTGGTATTTATTAAAAGTTTAATCTGCAAAGATATAAAAAAAATAAGGGCAAAGAGCCCTTATTCTTAAAATATGAAAGTAAAAGTCATTATTTTGGCAGTGTCCTTTCTTCCACCATTTTGTTGTACTCAGACATAGAAGTTACTAAAATGTCTTCAAACTCCCGTTGACCTGTTCCTGCAGGAATCAGGTGTCCGCAAATGACGTTTTCTTTCAGTCCTTCCAGCGTGTCTGTTTTGCCAAAAATAGCGGCTTCTGACAGCACTTTGGTAGTTTCCTGGAACGATGCAGCCGACATAAAGCTGGTAGTTCTGAGTGCAGCTCTGGTAATTCCCTGCAATATCTGGTTGGATGTGGCGGGGATGGCATCGCGGGCCTCAACCAATCTTAGATCTTTGCGCTTGAGGGTTGAGTTTTCATCCCTCAGCCTGCGGACCGTAACTATCTGACCTGCTTTAAGTTCTTCTGAATCGCCGGCGTCTGTTATTATCTTTTTATCAAAGATGGTATCGTTTTCCTGCATGAATTCCCATTTGTCAACCAGCAGTTCCGGCAGGAACCGTGTATCTCCCGGGTCAACAATTTCTACTTTACGCATCATTTGACGTACAATGACTTCAAAGTGTTTGTCGTTGATTTTTACTCCCTGATTACGGTACACACTCTGGACTTCGTTGACAATGTACTCCTGAACCTTGGTAGGTCCTTGTATAAGCAGGATATCGGTAGGAGAAACGGCTCCTTCCGATAAGGACATGCCTGCCCGTACGTAGTCGTTTTCCTGTACCAGAATTTGTTTGGAAAGAGGAACAAGGTACTTCTTTTCTTCTCCGGTTTTGGCCTGGATAATGATTTCGCGGTTACCTCGTTTGATTTTTCCCATCTGGACTTCTCCGTCAATTTCAGACACTATGGCCGGGTTGGACGGGTTCCGTGCTTCAAACAATTCGGTTACTCTGGGGAGCCCCCCGGTAATGTCTCCTGATTTTCCAATAGCACGTGGAATCTTCACCAGGATATCACCGGCTTTGATCTGTTGCTTCTCATTGACCATAATGTGGGCACCTACCGGCAAGTTGTACTGTTTCTTTTCTTCTTTGCCCATCATAATCCTAAGCGTGGGGTTGCGTGACTTGTCCCGGCTTTCGATGACCACTTTGTCCCTGTGCTGTGAAAATTCGTCCGTTGCTTCTTCGCGGTAGGTTACTCCTTCCAGCAAGCTGTCAAAAGCAACGGTTCCGTCAAATTCTGCAATGGTAACGGCATTGTAGGAGTCCCATTCACAAATGATATCCTTTTCTTTTACCTGGTCACCGTGTTTAAAATACAGCGTGGCACCGTAAGGAATGTTATAGGATGAAAGGGTAATGCGGGTGTTGCTGTCCACGATACGCATTTCTGCTGTACGTCCAATAACAATGGTCTGGGTTTCTCCGGTATCGGTAGTTTTTTCCAGCGTCCTGAGCTCTTCAATTTCCAATGTACCGTTGTATTTGGATACAATGGAGTTTTCCGAGCTGATGGTAGAGGCCGTACCTCCTTCGTGGAACGTACGCAAGGTCAGCTGCGTTCCCGGTTCTCCAATGGATTGTGCGGCAATAACACCTACAACCTCTCCTTTTTCTACCGGTCTGCCTGTTGCCAGATTCCTTCCGTAACATTTGGCACAAACACCTTTCCCCGATTCACAGGTTAATACACTGCGGATTTCTACTTGTTCAATGGGTAAGCTTGCTATTTTTGCCGCAATGGTTTCTGTGATTTCTTCTCCCGATTCTACCACAAGATTTCCCGTGAGCGGGTCAAATACATCGTGTACGCTGGTACGTCCCAGGATTCTGTCGTAGAGTGATTCCACCACCTGGTCTTTGTTTTTAATGGCCGTGGCCACCAACCCCCTGAGCGTACCGCAATCGTCTTCGTTGATGATCACGTCGTGCGATACGTCCACCAGGCGGCGTGTGAGGTAGCCGGCATCGGCTGTTTTAAGAGCCGTGTCTGCCAGTCCTTTACGAGCTCCGTGCGTGGAAATAAAGTATTCCAATACAGAGAGGCCTTCCTGCAAGTTGGCCAGAATGGGGTTTTCAATAATTTCCGCACTGGTAGAGCCGGATTTTTGCGGTTTGTTCATCAATCCGCGCATACCTGAAAGCTGACGTATCTGTGCTTTTGAACCCCGGGCTCCGGAGTCCAGCATCATATAAATGGGGTTGAAGCCTTCTTTGTCTTCTTTGAGCTGTTTCTCCAGAATGTCTGTCAGACGCACGTTCACACCCGACCAGATATCAATGATTTGGTTGTACCGTTCGTTGTTGGCCAGAAGACCAATATTGTAGTTGGCCATAACCTTTTCCACATCTTCGTATCCCTTCTTGATCAAAGCTGCTTTTTCTTCCGGTACAATTACATCGTCCAGATTGAAAGACAGTCCGCCTTTGTAGGCCATTTCAAATCCAATATCCTTAATGTTGTCCAGGAATTTTACCGTTTGGGCTACCCCTGTTGTTTTTAATACCAGGTTGATGATATCGCGTAAAGACCTTTTGGTAAGAAGTTCGTTGATAAAACCTACCTCTTTGGGTACTACCTGGTTAAACAGGACACGGCCTACAGATGTTTCAATGATATGGTTTCCCTTGGCCGGATCTGTTTCGTAAACAACAGACCCTTGGGAGGGATTGTCTTCATCGCGCAGGCTTCTGACCGTAGTTTTATTCAAGCGTAATTTGATACGTGCGTGCATGTCCACTATATGTTCGTTGTGGGCAATGATTACTTCTTCCGGACTGTAAAATGTCATGCCTTCCCCTTTCGCCTTGTTCCGCAACTTGGTAATGTAGTACAGTCCCAGCACCATATCTTGTGAGGGAACGGTAATGGGAGCTCCGTTGGCCGGGTTCAGGATGTTGTGGGATCCCAACATAAGCAATTGGGCTTCCAGTATGGCGGCATTGCCCAGCGGCAGGTGTACGGCCATCTGGTCTCCGTCAAAGTCTGCGTTAAATGCCGTACAGGCCAGCGGGTGCAATTGAATGGCTTTCCCTTCAATCAGCTTGGGCTGGAATGCCTGGATACCCAGACGGTGCAGGGTAGGTGCCCTGTTTAACAGTACGGGGTGTCCTTTCATGACATTTTCCAGGATATCCCAGATCATGGGATCTTTGCGATCCACTATTTTTTTGGCAGATTTCACGGTCTTGACTATACCCCGCTCAATCAGTTTTCTGATAATAAACGGTTTGTACAGTTCTGCAGCCATGTCTTTAGGCAGTCCGCATTCGCTCATGCTCAGTTCGGGTCCGACAACAATGACAGAACGTGCCGAGTAGTCCACGCGTTTTCCAAGCAGGTTCTGGCGGAACCGTCCTTGTTTTCCTTTCAAACTGTCCGACAGGGATTTAAGTGCCCGGTTGGCTTCTGTTTTAACAGCATTTGATTTTCTGGAGTTGTCAAACAGGGAGTCAACGGCTTCCTGGAGCATCCTTTTTTCGTTTCTAAGGATGACCTCGGGCGCTTTGATCTCTATCAGGCGTTTAAGCCGGTTGTTCCGGATAATGACACGTCTGTACAAATCGTTCAGGTCCGAGGTAGCAAACCGGCCGCCGTCCAGGGGAACGAGCGGACGCAAATCGGGGGGAATGACCGGTATAACTTTCATGATCATCCATTCCGGTTTGTTGATGTCTGCCGATTCGCGGAACGCTTCTACAATGTTGAGCCTTTTCAGGGCGTCCGCTTTCCGTTGCTGGGAGGTTTCAATGTCTGCCTTGTGCCGCAAATCGTAGGAAAGCTGGTCAAGGTCCAGACGGATCAGGAGTTTGTAGATGGCCTCGGCTCCCATGCCGGCAATGAATTTGTTGGGGTCTTCATCTTCCAGCATCTGGTTTTCTTTGGGAAGGGAGTCCAGGATGTTCAGGTATTCCTCTTCTGTAAGGAAATCCAGTTCATTAATCCCGTTTTCTGCCGTGATTCCCGGCTGAATGACTACATAACGCTCGTAGTAAATGATGGCTTCCAGTTTTTTGCCCGGGATGCCCAAAAGGTAACCGATTTTATTGGGTGTGGAACGGAAAAACCAAATGTGTGCAACAGGTACAACAAGGGAAATATGTCCAATACGTTCCCGGCGCACTTTTTTCTCCGTCACTTCAACACCGCAGCGGTCACACGTGATGCCACGGTAGCGGATGCGTTTGTATTTTCCGCAATGGCATTCGTAATCTTTTGATGGCCCAAATATGCGTTCACAGAACAATCCGTCACGTTCCGGTTTGTACGTACGGTAGTTGACCGTTTCCGGTTTTAAAACTTCTCCGTGCGACATTTCAAGGATTTGTTCCGGGGATGCCAGACCTATAGTGATTTGTTTGAAATCGCTTTTAAGTTTGATGTCTTTTTTATAAGCCATAATGTGTTTTTTATTTCAAGTTAACGCTGAGTCCCAGACCGCGTAATTCATGAAGCAATACGTTAAGAGATTCCGGAATACCCGGTGTGGGCATGGGATCTCCCTTGACAATGGCTTCGTATGCACGTGACCGTCCGGTCACATCGTCAGATTTTACAGTCAGGATTTCCTGAAGAATGTTTGCAGCTCCAAAGGCTTCCAGTGCCCAGACTTCCATTTCTCCAAAACGTTGTCCTCCAAATTGGGCTTTTCCACCCAAAGGTTGCTGGGTAATGAGTGAATATGGACCAATGGAACGGGCGTGCATTTTGTCATCTACCATGTGCCCCAGTTTGAGCATATATATGACACCAACAGTTGCGGGTTGGTCAAAATACTCCCCGCTTCCTCCGTCACGAAGGTATGTTTTGCCATATTTTGGAACGTTTGCTTTTTCTGTATATTCTGTGATTTCTTCCAGCGAAGCTCCGTCAAAAATAGGGGATGCAAAGTTGAGCTCCAGTTCTTGTCCGGCCCAACCAAGAACCGTTTCATAAATCTGTCCCAGGTTCATACGGGAAGGAACACCCAACGGATTCAGTACAATATCTACCGTGGAACCGTCATCCAGGAACGGCATGTCTTCATCACGTACCACTTTGGCAACAATGCCCTTGTTTCCGTGACGCCCTGCCATTTTATCGCCTACACGTATTTTACGCTTTTTGGCAATATATACTTTGGCAAGTTGCATGATACCTGTGGGAAGTTCGTCGCCAATGGTCAGGCTGTATTTTACACGCTTTAGTTCTGCATCCAGTTCTTTAAAGCTTAATAAGTAATTGCTTATCAGTTTTTTAATCTGGTTGTTGATATGCTTGTCGTTTGTCCATTTTGTGGGATTGATGTTCTCGTAGTTGATTGCCTCCAAGACCGCATGTGTAAACGGAGTATCTTTAGCAACAGCCGGTTCTCCGTACAAATTGGTAATCCCTGCAGATTTTTTTCCTTTAAGCAATGTTCCCAGCTTGTCCAGGAATAGGTTCCTGAGGTCGTCAAAACGTTTTTTGTATTGCTCGTCTGCCTGCTGTACCTGCATTTTTGTTATAGGTTTGGCTTTCTTTGAACCTTCCTTGATAACTCGTGAGAAAAGGCGTTTCTCAATAACAGTTCCGTACAGAGAGGGTGAAGCTTTTAAGGAGGCGTCTTTCACGTCACCTGCTTTGTCTCCAAAAATAGCCCGCAAGAGCTTTTCTTCCGGAGATGGGTCGCTTTCCCCTTTTGGGGTGATTTTACCAATAAGGATGTCCCCCGGCTCTACATTGGCACCAATGCGGATGATGCCGTTTTCATCCAGGTCTTTGGTAGCTTCTTCCGATACGTTGGGGATATCGCTCGTGAGTTCTTCCATACCGCGCTTGGTGTCACGTACTTCCATGACGTACTCGTCTACATGGATAGAGGTAAATACGTCTTCGCGAAGCATTCTTTCAGACAGCACAATGGCGTCTTCAAAGTTGTATCCTTTCCAGGGCATAAAGGCAACTTTCAGGTTGCGCCCCAGGGCCAGTTCTCCGTTTTTTGTACCGTAACCGTCTGTGAGAATTTGACCGGCTGTGACCTTTTGTCCTTTTCTTACAATGGGTTTCAGGTTGACGGAAGTATTCTGGTTAGTTTTCCTGTAGATAGGAAGTTTGTATACAGTTACCTCGGGGGAAAAGCTGACAAATTTTTCGTCTTCGCTTTTCTCGTAACGGATGTGGATTTCGTTGGCATCTACATAGACAACTTCTCCTTTACCTGTGGCCGTAATTTGTGTTCTGCTGTCGCGGATCACCGTGTCTTCAAGTCCGGTACCAACGATAGGGGCTTCCGGTTGAATAAGGGGGACAGCCTGACGCATCATATTAGAACCCATCAGGGCCCGGTTGGCGTCGTCGTGTTCCAGGAAAGGAATAAGGGAGGCGGCTATAGAGGCTATCTGGTTGGGAGCTACGTCCATCAACTGTACTTCTTCTTTGGAAACAACCGGGTAGTCTGCCTCGTAACGGCATTTGATACGTTCGTCCAGAATGTGCCCGTCGTTGTCCAGGTTGACGTTGGCCTGGGCTACCATTCTTTCTTCTTCTTCTTCTGCGCTCATGTAGACGTAGCCTTTGCCCGAGAGGTTGACCTGTCCGTCTTCTACTTTCCGGTAGGGAGTTTCAATGAAACCCAGTTCGTTGATACGGGCATAAACACAAAGGGAAGAGATAAGCCCGATGTTGGGACCTTCCGGTGTTTCAATGGGGCAAAGCCTGCCGTAATGCGTATAGTGAACGTCACGTACTTCAAAGCCGGCACGGTCTCTTGACAGACCGCCGGGGCCCAGTGCAGACAGGCGGCGCTTGTGCGTCATCTCTGCCAGCGGGTTTGTCTGGTCCATAAACTGCGACAGCTGGGAAGTTCCAAAGAACGAGTTGATGACGGAAGATAACGTTTTGGCGTTAATCAGGTCAATGGGGGTAAACACCTCGTTGTCCCTGACGTTCATCCTTTCACGGATGGTTCTTGCCATTCTGGAAAGCCCAACGCTGAATTGGTTGGCCAGTTGTTCTCCGACTGTACGGATACGCCTGTTGCTCAGGTGGTCAATGTCATCCACAATAGCCTTTGAATTGATTAGCTGAATCAGGTGGCTGATGATGGCAATGATATCTTCTTTAGTCAGTACTTTAATATCTGTTGGTGTGGTAAGTCCAAGCTTGCGGTTGAGGCGGTAACGTCCCACGTCGCCCAGGTCGTAGCGTTTGGATGAGAAGAACAGTTTGTCTATCACATCGTTTGCGGTTGCTTCGTCTGGTGGTTCCGAGTTGCGCAGCTGCCTGTATATGTACATAACGGCTTCTTTTGCCGAGTTGCAGGGATCTTTCTGTAAGGTGTTGTGGATGATGGCGAAATCTCCAATATTGGCGTCTTCTTTGTGAAGCAATATGGTAGCTGCACCCGAGTCCATAATCAGGTCAATATGTTCTTCTTCCAGAATGGTGTTTCTGTCCAGAACAATTTCATTCCGTTCAATGGAAACCACTTCTCCGGTGTCTTCGTCAACAAAGTCTTCAATCCAGGATTTGAGTACGCGGGCTGCAAGTTGCCTGCCCAGGCTTTTCTTCAAACTGGTTTTTGTGACTTTGATTTCATTGGCCAGGCCAAAGATTTCCAAAATGTCTTTGTCACTTTCAAACCCTATGGCCCTGAGCAACGTGGTGACAGGCAGTTTTTTCTTTCTGTCAATGTAAGCGTACATCACGTTGTTGATGTCTGTTGCAAATTCAATCCAGGAACCTTTGAACGGGATGATTCTTGCAGAATACAGTTTTGTTCCGTTTGTGTGTATGCTTTGTCCAAAAAATACTCCGGGAGACCGGTGTAACTGGGAGACAACAATGCGTTCAGAACCGTTGATGACAAAAGTTCCCCGGGGGGTCATATAGGGAATGGTTCCAAGATACACATCCTGGATAACTGTTTCAAAGTCTTCGTGTTCCTCGTCTGTGCAATACAGTTTGAGTTTTGCTTTCAGCGGAACACTGAATGTCAGGCCCCTGTCCAGGCATTCTTCAATGGAATAGCGTGGCGGATCAATGAAGTAGTCTATAAATTCAAGAACAAAATTGTTGCGGGTATCCGTGATGGGGAAGTTTTCCTGAAATACTTTGTACAATCCTTCATTTTTCCGGTTTTCCTGCGTTGTTTCCAGCAGGAAAAAGTCCTGAAATGATTTTAGCTGTACCTCCAGAAAATCGGGATGATCCAGGAGGGTTTTCGATTTTGCGAAGCTAATTCGCTGAGTATTTGCTTTTTGCGGCATTATCTAAGGATTAGTTGAAAATAAACATTTTAACGACAAAAAGGCTTAGAACCCCCAAAGGGGTCCTAAACCTGGTACCGTTCCCGTTTTGTGCGGGAAGTGAGTTTATTTAATTTCAACTTCTCCGCCGGCTTCTTCAATTTGGGATTTGATTTGTTCAGCTTCGGCTTTGCTTGTTTTTTCTTTTATAGGTTTGGGTGCTCCGTCAACAAGTTCTTTGGATTCTTTCAGTCCCAGACCTGTAATTTCTTTAACAACTTTAATGACTTGCAATTTTGCCTGTCCAGCGGAAGTAAGTATGACATCAAATTGAGTTTGTTCAACTTCAGCGGCCGGTCCTTCTGCTCCGGGAGCGGCAACTGCGGCTACTGCAGTAGCAGCCGGTTCAATTCCGTATTCGTCTTTGAGGATGTTAGCTAATTCAATAGCTTCTTTAATGGTAAGATTAGCAATGGCTTCTGCCATTTGTTTCAATTCTGCCATGATTGTTATAATTAAAATTTTGTGTTTACCTGTTAAAAAATTATTCGCGTTCTGCCAGTGTTTTAACAACTCCGGCTATGTTGCTTCCGGCCGATTGTAAGGCCGATACAAGTCTTTGTGCAGGGGACAGGATAAGACCGGCAATATCTCCAATGAGTTCTTCACGGGATTTGATGTGAATCAGTGCTTCCAGCTGGTCTTCTCCAATATAGGCACATTCCTGAACCAAAGCACCTTTCAGAACGGGTTTTCCGTTCTTCTTACCAAATGATTTGATAAGTTTAGCAGGTGCATTGACATTCCGGGTGAACATAATAGCCGTGGAACCTTCCAATAAGGGAAAAAGCAAGTCTGTTTCTTCAACACTTACTTGTTCCAGCGTACGTTTGAGCAGGGTGTTCTTAACGACAACCAGTTTGATGTCCTCGGCAAAACAGGCACGACGAAGCTCAGATGTTTTCTGGGCATTCAGTCCTTCCATATTTACCAGATAGAAATCAGGAGTCTCTTTAAGTTGAGCCGCCAAACTTTCTATGATAAGTTCTTTTTGTTCTTTCTTCATAATACACAATTCTTATTCTGCGGCTGTTACGGTTTTTATGTCAACAGCAATACCGGGTCCCATGGTGGAAGACAGGTATATACTTTTAACATAGGTTCCTTTAAGTGCCTGAGGTTTCAATTTAATGATGGTACTGAGGAATTCCTGTGCATTTTCCTGCAACTTTTTAGGTTCAAAGGAAACTTTGCCAATGGCGGCATGGATGATTCCGGTTTTGTCCACTTTAAAATCGATCTTACCGGCTTTGACTTCTTCTACTGCTTTGCCAACGTCCATGGTTACTGTCCCGGATTTGGGGTTGGGCATCAGCCCGCGCGGACCCAGGATACGGCCAATCGGGCCGATTTTTGCCATAACAGAGGGCGTACAGATGATGACGTCAACATCTGTCCAGCCTTTTTTGATTTGTTCTATGTATTCATCAAGTCCAACATGGTCTGCTCCGGCACTTTTTGCTTCTTCTTCTTTATCGGGAGTACAAAGTACCAGAACACGAACCTCTTTTCCTGTTCCATGCGGAAGAGTCACCACGCCACGTACCATCTGGTTTGCCTTTCGGGGGTCAACGCCCAGACGTACTGCCATTTCTACCGAAGCATCAAACTTGGTAAAACTGGTTTTTCCCACGAGCTCACAAGCGTCTGACAGCTTGTACAGCTTTTCGGGTTCCACCGCGGCATATACTACTTTTTGGTTTTTAGTCAGTTTACTCATCTTTGCATAGAAGTTTAGTTAACGTCTTCCGGGAATTTACCGCGTACGGTTATACCCATACTGCGTGCGGTACCGGCAACCATACTCATGGCAGACTTCAAGGTAAAGGCATTCATGTCTTCTATCTTGTTTTCTGCAATGGCACGCACCTGATCCCAGGTAACAGAAGCTACTTTTTTGCGGTTGGGTTCGGGAGAACCTCCGGCAACTTTGGCAGCTTCTTTCAATTGAACAGCAATAGGGGGTTGCTTAACGATAAATGTAAAAGATTTATCGCTGTAAACAGTAATGATGACCGGCAGTACTTTGCCTGCCCTGTCTTGTGTCTGCGCATTAAATTTTTTGCAGAAATCCATTATGTTTACACCCTTGGAACCCAGGGCCGGACCTACCGGGGGAGAAGGGTTGGCAGCACCGCCTTTAATCTGTAATTTGATTAATCCGGCAATTTCTTTAGCCATAATGATTGATTGTTATTCTTTTTCAACCTGAACAAAACCGAGCTCAAGCAACGTCCTTCTACCAAAAATCTTTACCATTACCTTAAGCTTTTTCTTTTCTTCCTGGACTTCTTCTACCGTTCCAATGAAACCGTTGAAGGGTCCGTCTATAACTTTGACAGTTTCTCCCACAAGATAAGGTGTGATATTCTCTTCATCCCTTTCTGCCTGTTCATCAACCCTACCTAAAATTCTGTTTATCTCTGACATGCGAATGGGAACAGGTTCCCCTCCTTTGACAGATCCCAAAAATCCCGAAACGTGTGGGACGCTGGTTATAATATGTTGAATTTCAGGAGTAAGCGCAACTTCAATTAAGATGTAACCGGGGTAAAAAATGCGTTCCTTACTGATTTTTTTACCGTTTTTTACCTGGTAAATTTTCTCAGTAGGGATCAATACCTGAGAAATATGATCTTCAAGCTTCAGGCGTTTAACCTCGCTCTCGATGTATTCCCGGGCCTTCTTTTCTTTCCCTCCGGCGGCTCTTATGACATACCATTTTTTTGCACTTTCTGCCATTTCTCTATGTGATTTACACTATTAATATAAAGCTTTATAGAGAAATTCCATCAAATTCCTAAAAGTGAAATCCATGGCAAAGATTACCAGAGCAAAGATGACCGAGGCCACCATAACTATAATTGCACTGTTTTGCAGTTGATTCCAGGATGGCCAGCTCACTTTGTGAACCAGCTCGTTGTAGGAATCTTTAAAATACGTTCCTATTTTGCTCATGCTTTGTTCGTTTACAACAAATAGAGGTGGAAGCTTCTCTTGTTGTTGAAATTGTTACATACAGGATCGTAACAGCCTGTATTGGCAGGGGCAGAGCGATTCGAACGCCCATCAACGGTTTTGGAGACCGCTATTCTACCCTTAAACTATGCCCCTTGGGTTACTTTCTATATGCTGCAGGGAATCAGTCACCTACTTTGGTAATCTGACCGGCACCTACAGTACGGCCTCCTTCGCGGATAGCAAAACGGAGTCCTTCGTTCAGAGCTACGGGGTAAATCAGTTCCACGTTAATGGATACGTTGTCACCCGGCATAACCATCTCGATTCCTTCAGGAAGGTGTACTTCACCGGTAACGTCTAATGTACGCAGGAAGAATTGGGGACGGTATTTGTTGTGGAAAGGAGTATGACGTCCACCTTCATCTTTTCTGAGCACGTAAATTTCTGCAGAGAAGTTCTTATGCGGGGTGATAGTCCCGGGACGGCAAATAACCTGTCCGCGTTTTACTTCGTTTTTGTCTACACCACGGAGCAACAGACCTACGTTGTCGCCGGCTTCTCCTCTGTCAAGGATTTTGCGGAACATTTCCACACCGGTAACAACACTTGTTCTGGGTTTTTCACCAAGTCCTACGATTTCAATCTGGTCACCTGTTTTGATAACACCTGTTTCAATACGACCGGTGGCAACGGTACCGCGCCCTGTAATGGAGAAAATGTCTTCTACCGGCAGGATGAACGGTTTTTCATTGTCACGAAGGGGTACGGGGATGTAGCTGTCTACAGTTTCCATCAACTCCATGATCTTATCTTCCCATTCAGCTTCGCCGTTAAGAGCACCTAACGCTGAACCGCGAATAACAGGAGCGTTGTCTCCGTCAAAGTTGTATTTTGACAAAAGATCGCGTACTTCCAGTTCAACCAAATCCAGCATTTCCGGATCGTCTACCATGTCACATTTGTTCAGGAAGACCACAATTCTGGGAACGTTTACCTGGCGGGCCAGCAGAACGTGTTCGTTGGTCTGGGGCATGGGGCCGTCAGTAGCAGCAACTACAAGAATAGAACCGTCCATCTGGGCGGCACCTGTGACCATGTTTTTAACGTAGTCAGCGTGACCGGGGCAGTCAACGTGCGCATAGTGGCGTTCTGCTGTCTGGTATTCGACGTGTGACGTATTGATGGTGATACCGCGTTCTTTTTCTTCAGGAGCGTTATCAATGGAATCAAATGAACGTATTTCGGACAGACCTCTTTTGGCCAATACTTGTGTGATGGCGGCTGTCAGAGTAGTTTTTCCGTGGTCAACGTGACCAATGGTCCCGATGTTTACGTGGGGTTTATCCCTTTTGAAGGTTTCTTTTGCCATAATGTAATAATTTAATAACTCAATAATGAAATTCTGAGCCGGTGATGAGATTTGAACTCATGACCTCTTCCTTACCAAGGAAGCGCTCTACCCCTGAGCTACACTGGCTTTGCGTTGCAAAAAAAGAGCGGAAGACGAGGTTCGAACTCGCGACCCTCAGCTTGGAAGGCTGATGCTCTACCAACTGAGCTACTTCCGCATGGTGGGAGGGGCAGGATTCGAACCTACGAAGACGTTCGTCAGCAGATTTACAGTCTGCCCCATTTGGCCACTTTGGTACCCTCCCAAATATAACACATTCTGTCAAATAACTAATGAGCCGATAGAGGGATTCGAACCCACGACCTGCTGATTACAAATCAGCTGCTCTGACCAACTGAGCTACATCGGCAAAAACATCCCTGCATTTTGGAGCGGCAAAGATAAACGATTTCCTTAAACTACCAAAAAAAAACAGCAAAAAACTCATGCAACTGCTATGATAGTTAAGTAGTAAAACTACCGGACAAGGTCTTCAAGGGCTTGCGCAATACTTTGAACATCATAGCCACACTCTTTGTACAATTGCTGCAGGCTGCCGTGCCGGATAAAACGGTCCGGAATTCCCAATCCCGTTACTTTGCTGATGGCATGGCTTCTGCCGGCCATGTAGGCAGAAACAGTACTGTGTAAACCACCTATCAGGCACCCGTCTTCCAGGGTCACCACCTTCGCGAAATTGCGGGATACATAATCCAGCACTTCTTCATCTGCCGGTTTCAGAAAACGCATGTCGTAATGTTGTACCGAGATGCCTTTTTCTACGACTTTGGCAACGGCTTCTGCCCCCATAATTCCGGCCGATCCCAGGCTAAGCAAGGCGATATGGGTACCTTCATTCAAAAGTCGTGCCTTGCCGGGCTCTATATACCGGAACGGTTGCCTCCAGTCTTTCATTCCAGCTCCTGTACCCCGGGGATACCGGATGCTGGTAGTTTTGTACCTCTTGTCCTGTGCCGAGTACATCATGTTTCTGAGTTCCACTTCGTCCATAGGGGCAGCAACGTACATATCGGGTATGCAGTTGAAATAAGCCAGGTCAAAGGCTCCCTGGTGAGTAGCTCCGTCTTCTCCCACCAGCCCTCCGCGGTCCAGACAGAATACAACTTTAAGTCCCTGGATGGCTACGTCGTGGATTACAGAATCATAGGCACGCTGCATAAAAGTGGAGTATATGTTGCAATAGGGAAGCAATCCCGAAGCGGCCAGCCCGGCAGAAAAAGTAACGGCGTGCTGCTCGGCTATCCCCACATCAAAACAACGTTCCGGCATTTCTTTCATCATGATGTTTAACGAACATCCGCTGGGCATGGCCGGAGTAATGCCTACAATATCCGGATTGGAACGTGCCAGTTCCAGGAGCGTGTGTCCAAAGACTTCCTGAAATTTGATCTTTTTCCCGCTGTCCGGAGTGCATTCGCTGACCCTGTTTCCTGTTTCTACATCAAACAGACCGGGTGCATGCCATGTTGCCTGGTCATTTTCTGCAGGAAAAAAACCTTTTCCTTTAATGGTGTGGACGTGCAGGAGTCGGGGGCCTTTCAGGTTTCTGATTCTTTTGAATGTGTTGACCAGGTGTATTACATCGTGCCCGTCCACAGGGCCAAAATACCGGATACCCAAAGGTTGAAACAAGGTGCTGTTCTTTACAAACAGACGTTTGCCTGCTTTTACCAATCGTTGTATTCCGTCGCGTATAGAGCTTGTACCCAGCGCTTTCCAGGTTTTTAATTTCAGCCTGTTGTAGCGGGAAGATGTAGTAAGTTTAAGCAAGGAATTGTGCAGTCCTCCCACACTGGGATCAATGGCCATTTTGTTGTCATTGAGAACAATAAGAAGGTCTGTGTCACTGGCTCCGGCGTTATTCAGTCCTTCATAAGCCAGTCCTGCCGTCATGGAACCATCGCCAATAACGGCCACGGCTTTTTCCGAGCTACCACGCAGGGCAGCAGCGGTTGCGTAGCCCAGGGCTGCCGAGATAGAAGTGGATGAATGGCCTGTGCCAAAAGCATCGTACGGACTTTCATCCATCCGCGGGAACCCGCTTAATCCTTTGTAACACCTGTTTTTCAGGAAAGCCTGGCGCCGTCCCGTCAGGATTTTATGTGTATAAGCCTGGTGTCCCACATCCCATATAATCTTGTCGTGAGGAGCGTCGTAAACATAGTGGAGTGCAACGGTCAGTTCTACCGTGCCCAGACTGGCTCCCAGGTGTCCCGGATTGCGTGAGCAACATGCTGTGATGTACGTTCTTATTTCATCACACAAGGCGGGAAGCTGGTCGGGTCTTAGCTTTTTAAGATCTTGCGGGTTGTTTATTGTATCGATGAGACTAGCCATGGTTGAAAATTTCTCTGACAATAGTTTGTTCCCTGTCGGGCCCCACAGACAGGATTTTTACAGGAAGTCCCACACTGTCTTCAATAAAGCGGATAAAGTGCAGAAATTCAGCAGGCAGTTCTTCTTCGCTGCGGATTTTGGACAAGTCTGTATCCCATCCTCTGAGCTCTTTATATATAGGTGTAACAGGAATGTGGGCATCGTAAGGAACCCTGTCGGTTTCTTTTCCGTCAATCAGGTAAGCAACGGCAACTTTCAGGGTACGGAAGCCGTCCAGGACATCGGATTTCATCATAATCAGGTCTGTTACGCCATTTAAGGTAATGGCGTACTTCAGGGCTACCAGGTCAAGCCATCCGGTACGGCGGGATCTTCCGGTAGTTGAACCAAATTCTTTTCCTTTTTCCCTAAGTTTTTCTCCGTCTTTGTCAAAAAGTTCTGTAGCAAATGGCCCGCTTCCTACCCGGGTACAATAGGCTTTGAATATGCCAAACACCCTGCCGGTTCTTGACGGAGCAAAGCCGAGTCCCGTGCACGCTCCGGCGCACGTGGTAGAAGAGGAGGTCACGAAGGGGTACGTACCAAAATCAATATCCAGCAGGGCACCTTGTGCTCCTTCTGCCAGAATGCGCTTGCCTTGGGTAAGGGAGTCGTTGATGTAATATTCGGCCTCTATCAGTTGAAAGCCTCTCATATAATCAATGGCCTGGAACCAGGCTTCTTCTTCCTCTTCGGCACAGAAGGGGTAGTCAAATTGTTTCAGAAAGACCAGGTGCTTTGCTTTGAGTGCATAAAAGCGGTCTGTAAATTCGGGTGACAGGATATCGCCGGCCCTCAACCCGTTTCTTCCCGTTTTATCCATGTAGGTTGGGCCTATGCCCTTGAGGGTGGATCCGATTTTTGAAGCTCCTTTGGCGTGTTCGCTGGCGGCATCAATGATCCGGTGCGTAGGCAGAATTAAGTGGGTTCTTTTGGAAATCATCAGCCTCTCTTTAACCGGTATGCCTTCGTTTTCCAATGTCCTGCATTCTTTTTCAAAAATTACCGGGTCCAGCACAACACCGTTGCCAATAATGTTATGCGTTCCTTCACGAAAAATTCCGGACGGTACCGAGTGAAGAACATAAGATGCTTTGTTGAAATGAAGCGAGTGGCCTGCATTGGGTCCTCCCTGAAAACGGGCAATGATGGGATACTGTGCAGCCAGGTAATCTACAATTTTGCCTTTTCCTTCGTCACCCCACTGCAACCCAAGAACAACGTCTACGTTCATAGAGATTTAATAAAATAATGAGTAAAACCTATTTACAAAAATACTACAAATTTTGCATACTTGACTTATTATCCTATCTTCGACTTTCTTTTTAATCTTAAATTAACATATGAATAAAGCTGAAAAATTGCTGAAGGATAAAGCGCTTGTCAGATGGGGCGTACTTATCCTTCTGGCTTCCATGATGTTTTTTGCCTATATGTTCATGGATGTGCTCTCTCCTTTGAAAAGCTTGTTGGAAGAGACACAGGGCTGGACCTCGGAAAACTTTGGAATTGTTACAGGCTCGGAATATTTCTTAAATGTTTTTGCCTTTTTCCTGATTTTTGCCGGGATTATCCTGGACAAAATGGGTGTTCGTTTTACGGCACTTTTGTCTGCTGTAGTCATGCTGGTAGGTGCGGCCATCAAATATTACGCGCTTACAGATGCCTTTGTGGGATCGGGGCTGGAGGCCTGGTTGAATTCCTGGTGGACTACGTTGCCGGCATCTGCCAAGATGGCTTCTGTGGGGTTCATGATTTTTGGTTGCGGGGTAGAAATGGCCGGAGTTACTGTATCAAAAGGTATTGTCAAATGGTTTAAAGGCAAAGAACTGGCCCTGGCCATGGGAATTGAGATGGCCATTGCCCGGCTGGGTGTGTTTGCCGTATTCAGGATATCGCCCAGAATAGCCGAAAGTATGGGGAATGTAAGTGCTTCCGTTTTGCTTACCATGGTGCTTTTGCTTATAGGATTGCTGGCGTTTTCCGTTTATTTCTTTTTTGACAAAAAACTGGAACAGCAGATGGGCCTGCAGGGTGATGAGCCGGAAGAAGAATTCAAGATCAGCGACCTGGGGAAACTGTTTACAAGCAAGGCTTTCCTTATTGTATCCGGCTTATGTGTTCTTTATTATTCGGCGATATTCCCGTTTCAGAAATACGCGGCCAATATGCTGGAATGCCGGTTGCAGATTTCTGCCAAGGAGGCCAGCGATATATTCTCCTGGTTCCCCATAGGGGCCATGGTGCTGACTCCCTTGCTGGGGGCGTACCTGGATAATAAGGGGAAGGGGGCTACTATGCTTATCATAGGTGCGGTGCTTATGTGCTGCTGTCACCTGACTTTTGCCCTGGTGCCCGAGGCTTATTTTACTCCGGTTGTTGCTTATACAGCCATTATTGTACTTGGGGTTAGTTTTTCTCTTGTCCCGGCTGCTTTGTGGCCTTCCGTTCCCAAACTGGTAGAAGACCGGTACCTGGGCTCTGCGTATTCTGTTATTTTCTGGATACAGAATATTGGCTTGTGGGCATTCCCGCTGCTGATTGGTGTAGCCTTGGACCGGACCAATATAGGGGTGACCAACCCGCTGGAATACAATTATACAGTACCCATGCTTATTTTTGCCTCACTGGGAGTGTTGGCGTTTGTTCTGGGAATATGGCTCAAGAAAGAAGACCGTTCCAAAGGGTACGGTCTGGAATTACCAAATATTTCTAAAAACTAAAAGATGAATAAAAGTGTAGCTTTATTAAAGGATTCCCGCTGGGCCCGGTGGGCTGTCCTCCTATTCCTGTCGCTGGTTATGTTTGCTTCGTATTTCTTCGACGACCAGTTTACGACCATAGGCCATATTTTTAAAAATCCCGAGATACTTGATTTATCCTGGTCTTCTGCAGACTATGGCTTGTACGGAGGAGCCTATTCGCTCCTTTGTGTATGGGGAGGGTTGATTGTGTGCGGTATGTTGCTGGATAAATGGGGCGTGCGTATTACAGGAACCTTGTTTGTGTTGCTGATGGTGGGAGGGGCTGCCATTGTGATGTACGGCATATCGTCTGCATTCCATGACAGTGCATTGTACCATTTTATGGCCCGCCACTTTGCTAAGCCTTCTTTGGCTTTGGCCTATGCGGGTTGTTCGATTTTTGGGCTGGGAAGTGAAATAGTGGGAGTGGGGGTAACACGATCTATAGCCAAATGGTTTAAAGGTAAGGAAATGGCCCTGGCCATGGGATTGCAATTGTCGTTGGCTCGTTTGGGAACGGCTACGGCCTTGATAGTGGTGCCACGGATTGTAAACCTGGATTTGAGTTACATACCTTTTGCAGAAACCAGCAAACCGGCCATCGTAGGATTTACCCTGCTGTTGTGCGGGTTGTTTGTTTGGAGTATTTTTCTTGCCTTTGACAGAAAACTTGACAAACAAGCGGCTGCAGTGGAAGCCCTGTCCAATGAAAAAAGTGCAGAAGCGGATAAGTTTAAATTTTCAGACCTGTTTAAAGTGCTGGGGAACAAGCATTTTATTCTAGTAGCGCTCTTGTGTGTGTTTTTCTATGCCTGTATTATTTCTTTCCGGCGTTTTGCCACGTCCATTATCATTCCCAGGTTTGGTATTGAAAGTGAGCTGGCTTCTTTGATGGTGGCACTCATACCTTTTACTACCATGATCTTTACGCCCATTTTTGGCTTGCTTGTTGACTTTAAAGGGAAAGCTACCAAATGGATGATTTTGGGGTCGGTTTTGGTGCTTCTTTCCCACTTGATTATTGGATTTGCTCCGGAAGGTGTTCCCGTTTTTGGATATCTTGGAATAGCCATTCTGGGGATTGGGTACTCACTGGTGCCTGCAGCCATGTGGCCCTCGGTACCTAAAATCATTCCCGACAAAAATCTGGGTACGGCGTATTCGCTCATTTACTGGATCCAGAACATGGGTATGCTGCTGGTCCCCATTTTTGTAGGACGGATCATTGAAAATAACATAAATGATGAATTAAGAGGGGCGCTTCATTCAGAGATACTGTTCATTGGGCTGGCACTCGTTGCCATAGTAGTGTCTGTGATGCTAAATCGCTCTTCCAACAGCCATCCGGAATTAAAACTGGACGTTCCCAACAAAGTTAAAAAAGCCGGTTAGAACGGCAGATCGTCTATATCTTCAGGACCGGGATCTGTAGAAACGTTGTTTTGAGGTACAGGTCTGGCAGTCGGAGAAGAAGCAACAGGAGAAGAAGCGGCAGGATTGTCGCTTCTTTTGCCTAATAACTGCATGCTGTCAGCTACAATTTCTGTAGTGTATTTTTTTTGTCCCGATTGGTCTTCCCAGCTGCGGGTACGGATTTTACCTTCAATATATACCTGGGTTCCTTTGCGGACAAAACGTTCAGCTATGTCGGCCAGACCTCGCCACAATACCACATTGTGCCATTCTGTCTGTTCTTTTAACTCTCCGTTCCGGTCTTTGTAGCGTTCAGATGTAGCCAGGGTAATGGTAGCCACAGAAACTCCGCTTTCCAGATGGCGGATTTCAGGATCCTTCCCTACATTTCCAATTAACATTACTTTATTCAACATAGTATTAGCATTTATTTTATTTGACTTGTGTGTAAAGGTACAACCTTTTTCTACAATCCCAACAGCCTGCGCATGGCGCCCGTATCGGGTTCCAGGCCTGTCATGATTTGGAAACCTTCCACCGCCTGGTGGTACAGCCAATGGTAGCCGCTCAGGTAGCAGGCTCCGGCTTGCAGCGTGGCTTTTTTTGCAGGAGCCTGTGTATAAGAGGCATCCAGAACGGTATGGTTTTTCGTCAGATTCCGTAGCAATTCCTCTTTTTGTGCTACGGGGATGGTGTTTACAACAACAGAACAGGCAGCCAGCAGGTCCGGGACACTGTCCAGAGAAAACAACCCTTCCCGCGGTGTTCTGTTGGCTATGAAAACCCGGGCACCTGCCTGTTCCAGCGCCAGGGCTGCTGCTCGTCCGGCACCTCCGGCTCCCAGTACAAGGGCTTGTCGGCCTGCCAGGGTCACACCGGTTGCCCGGAAACTTTCAGAAACTCCTGTTACATCTGTGTTCCATGCAGACCAGGTTCCGTTTTCTTTCCGCAGCAAATTGGTGGCGTTCGTTTGCAAAACCTGGTCAGATACTTGTTGTGCACATGGTATGCAGTCTGTTTTCAGCGGCATGGTGATGTTGGCTGCCCGAATGCCCAGGGTTTCCATCTTGTGCATGGCTGTTTGGCCTCGGTCGGCTTCAACAACCAGGTACGTTCCCGGTGGAAGTTGGGGGTATGCAGCACAAAAGAGCCGGGGGCTCATGCTTTTCCCTACCGGGTGTCCTATGATGGCAAAAGGTCCCAACATGTGTAATTATGGTGTGTTGCGCTGCCGCAGGGCCTCAAAACATAAAACGGCAGCCGTTACGGAAACATTCAACGAATCTATAATCCCTTTCATGGGGATTTTTACCTGGCAATGAGCCCGCTCCCTCCAAAAATCTTCCAGGCCTTTGTCTTCGGAACCGAGTACCAGCGCCGTGGGTTTCTTGTACCGGCAGGCATCGTAGGCGGTATCTGCCTGGCAGGTAGCCGCCACCAATTGCACGTTGTGCAAAACCAGCCAGTCGTAAGCTTCCTGCGAAGTACAGGTGAGGGTGGGTACGCTAAAAATCGAGCCCAGGGAAGCCCTGATGGTGTTGGGATTGTACAAATCTGTAAGGGGGTCGCAAACGAGTACGGCGTGTACGCCGCAGGCATCTGCCGTTCTGAGGATGGCTCCCAGGTTGCCCGGTTTTTCCACGGCTTCCAAAACAAGGACCAAAGGGGTCTCGGGCAAATGAATGTCTTCCGGGCTCAGGCTTTTTCCGTACATGACGGCCAATACCCCTTCTGTTGTACCGCGGCGGGCTGTTTTTTGATATACTTTCGGGTCCAATTCCTCTGTATGCCGGGCATGTTCCTTTATCCGGTTTGTTTTTTCGGCATCCTTAAGAATCTCGGGGCAGATAAAAAGGGTATGTATGGAGAATCCGCTGCTAAGGGCAACTTCCAGCTCGCGCAATCCTTCAATTACAAAAAGATTCTCTTGCTGCCGCAGGCGTGATTTCTCCATGAGCAGGCGCAGGTACCTGACCTTTGGGTTTTGGGCCGAGGTTATCATTCCTATGTTCTTTTTGTGTTATTCCGGGCGCATTTGCGGGAAAAAGAGCACATCCTGGATGCTCTGGGAGTTGGTCATCAGCATACACAACCGATCAATGCCAATGCCCATGCCCGAAGTGGGGGGCATGCCAAATTCCAGCGCCCGGATGAAGTCCATATCAATGAACATGGCTTCTTCGTCTCCTTTTTCCTTGAGCTTCAGTTGTTCCCTAAAGCGTTCCAGCTGGTCAACGGGGTCGTTCAATTCTGAATAGGCATTGGCCAGCTCTTTTCCGTTTACAAACAATTCAAAACGTTCTGTCAGGTTGGGGTTGCTGCGGTGTTTTTTGCTAAGCGGAGAGGTGGCTATGGGATAGTCTGTAACAAAAGTAGGTTGGATAAGGTGTTTTTCGCAGTAGGCTCCAAACAGGGCATCTATCAGCTTCCCTTTGCCCATAGCCGGCTCTGCGTAAACATTCAATTTGTTGCATATGCTGCGCAGTGCTTCTTCATCCATGTCGGAAACGTCCACTCCCGTATATTCCTTGATGGCATCCAGCATGGTGATACGTCGGAAGGGTCTTTTCCAGTCAATGATGGTATCGCCCAAAGGAACTTTTGTAGTTCCGTGCAAGGCAAGGGCCACTTTTTCTACCAGCTGCTCTGTAAAATTCATCATCCAGAAGTAGTCTTTATAGGCTACGTAAATTTCCAGAACTGTAAATTCCGGGTTGTGTGTACGGTCCATGCCTTCGTTCCGGAAATCCTTTGAGAATTCATATACTCCGGGGAATCCGCCTACAATAAGTTTCTTCAGATACAGTTCGTTGGCAATGCGTAAATAGAGGGGAATGTCCAACGCGTTGTGGTGCGTTTTAAAAGGACGGGCATTGGCTCCGCCCGGTATGGGTTGTAAAATAGGAGTTTCTACTTCCAGGTAACCAAAGCTGTTGAAAAAGTCGCGCATGGTATTGACAATTTTTGTGCGGCTTATAAAGGTGTCCTTCACGTGCGGGTTTACAATCAGGTCCACGTAACGCATCCTGTAGCGCTGTTCCGGGTCTGTAAAAGCATCGTAAATGCGGTCTTCCTTTTCTTTGACAATGGGGAGTACCCGCAGGGATTTGCTCAGCAGCGTAAGCTCTTTTGCATGAACCGATATTTCACCTGTTTTTGTGATAAAAGCATAACCGGTTATACCTACAATATCGCCGATATCCATCAGTCTTTTAAAGACAGTGTTGTACAACGTCTTATCTTCCTGAGGACAAATCTCGTCCCGTTTAACATAGACCTGAATTCTGCCGGTGTGGTCCTGGATGACCATAAAAGAGGCGGCTCCCATAATCCTGCGTCCCATAATCCTGCCGGCCAGGGTAACGTGTTTAAAATTTTCTTTTTCCGGGTCGTAGCCTTCCAGAATTTCGGTTGCTGTGGTGTCTACCGGAAATTCCCGGGCAGGGTAAGGGTTAATGTTTAATTGCGCCAACTCGTTAAGGGCGTCGCGACGTATTTGCTCTTGCTCACTGATATGAAGATTCTCCATGTTTGTTGTATTTCTTACACCTGCAAAAGTAATCATTTTTTTCCTTGCTTAAGGATAAAATGCCTACCTTTGCCGGATTAAAATGGCTTTGGACAAACAATGGATAGTTAAAGAACCGGGTAATCCGGCACTGGTAAGAAATCTGGCTTCTGAGCTGGGTGTTGATCAGGCATTGGCTAACTTGCTGGTTCAAAGAAATGTTTCGAATTTTTCACAGGCCAAATCTTTTTTCAGACCGCAATTGGAAGATTTGCACGATCCTTTTCTGATGAAAGATATGGACAAGGCTGTAAAACGTCTGAGAAAAGCCATTCAGGAAAGTGAAAAAATACTGGTTTACGGCGATTACGATGTGGACGGTACAACGGCTGTAGCTCTGGTGTATTCTTGTTTGCGCAAAGAAACTCCCATGGTCTCCTACTATATTCCGGACCGCTATACCGAGGGGTATGGAATATCTTACGTGGGCATTGACCAGGCAGTAAATGAAGGGTGTACTCTTATTATTGCGTTGGATTGCGGGATTAAAGCCATTGAAAAAGTAGCGTATGCCAAGCAAAAAGGCATTGATTTTATCATCTGCGATCACCACTTGCCGGCGGGTGAATTGCCCCAGGCGGTTGCCGTGCTGAATCCCAAAAGGAACGATTGCCATTATCCCTTTAACGAACTGAGTGGCTGCGGGGTTGGTTTTAAATTTATGCAAGGGTATTGTATAAGACAGAATATCCCCCTGACAGAGCTGTATCCTTTTTTGGATTTGCTGGTCGTTAGTATAGCGGCAGATTTGGTTTCCATAACCGGAGAGAACAGGATTCTTGCCCATTACGGACTCAAACAATTGAATGAAGCTCCCCGCAAAGGGTTGCTTTCCATTATAAAATTGGCAGGGCTGGAGAAACACCAGATTACCATGGACGACATTGTTTTCAAAATTGGTCCCCGGATCAATGCGGCCGGACGTATGGAATCAGGTAAAATGGCTGTGGATTTGCTTATTTCACGTACAGATGATGCGGCTTTACAAATAGGTCATACCATAAACGACCACAACGACGACCGTAAAAACATTGACCGGAAAATTACACAGGAAGCACTGGCTATGGTCAAGAATATGCCGGGTTTGGATCAAAAAAAATCCATTGTGCTGTACAATCCCAAGTGGCATAAGGGGGTAGTAGGCATTGTGGCTTCCCGTTTGGTGGAGAACTTTTACCGTCCTACCATTGTGCTAACCAAATCCAATGGATCCATTACCGGTTCTGCACGCAGCATTGCCGGATTTGATCTGTACGAAGCCATTGAAAGTTGCAGTGACCTGCTGGAAAATTTTGGCGGCCATATGTACGCAGCAGGATTAACCATGGGAGAGCATCATTTGGAGGAATTTGACCGGCGTTTTGAAGCGTTGGCATCCGAGAGCATTACGGAAGATATGCTCAAACCGCAGGTAAGTATTGATACGTATCTTGATTTTCGTCAGATTACCCCTAAGTTTTTCCGCCTGCTGAAACAATTTCAACCTTTTGGACCGGGCAACGAGTCCCCCGTATTTGTTACAGAGGATGTGTACGACAACGGGAATGGACGTTTGGTGGGTTCGGATTCGGGTCACCTGAAATTGGAGCTAATCCAGGAAGACGAACCGTACCGGGCCATATCGGGGATTGCTTTTAACCAAAGCCAGCATTTTGATCATTTGCACAACGGCAATCCTGTGGATATATGCTATTCTGTGGCAGAAAATTACTACCGGGGAATTGCCAACCTCCAGTTGCGGATTAAAGATATTAAGACGCGGGACGTAATTGTTTAAGGAATCAGGCGTTCGTGCGCCTGTTCATACCACTTTCTTCTTTCTTCATAGAGTTTTTCGGGAGGATAGCTTTTTGCTACCGGCCACCTGTCAGGTTCCCGCCGAATGCGTTCCAGCAGGGTTTCCAGGGGGGTGTCAATGAAAACCACATGGCCGTGCGTTTTCATAAACTCCAGGTTGTCAAAGAAACAGGGGGTTCCTCCACCGCAGGCAACTAGTTGGCCGGGTTTTCCGGATGCCATCCAGTGGGCCACTACTTTCCTGAGCAGTTTTTTTTCTTCCCTGCGGAAAGCCTCCTCGCCTTTTTCTGTAATGTATTTTTCCGGTGTCATACCTGTTTCCCGGGAGAATTCCCGGTCCAGGTCAACAAAATTTTTACCGGATGCGGCTGCATGCTTTTGTCCCAGGGTACTTTTACCGCAGGCCATAAAGCCAATATAGAAGGTGAGTCCCATGGTTTACAGCAGGGTCATCTGATAGCCATCCGGTTCCCGCCCCGAAGGATTTTTCTCTTTACCGGGCTCTTTTTTATCAGGTTCTTTTTGAGCAGGTGCTTCTTCGACGGGGCCTTCCAGCTCAAAATCCATTCCGTTTTCCTCTTCGGGTCCGTTTTCCGGCTCTTCCGGTGCAGGTTTTGGGTCAATAAATGCAATATGCTCTACCTGGAAGGTGGTGATTCTTTTCCCTTTCGCCCTGAAACTTTTACTTCCAATAAATGCTTCCCCGTCCAGGATGAGTACGTCTCTTGTGGCGTGTTTCCCTCCAAAGGTGATTTGAATTCTGGGATACGGGTCTCCGGAAATAGCTACCAGCCTGGATCCTTCTGCGTCGCCAATAAAAGACTGAGGCAGGTTCTCGGAAGGTTCAAAATTAAAGCGTTTCAGGTAATAAGCTGCTGCTCCCGCATCGTAGTAGATGGCGCAATAGATTTTTTCGGTATCCAGTTTTTCAATAGTCAGGATTTCTTCCTGGTAGCGGTTGCTCAGGTCAAACCCGGTAGTGAAAAATGTTCCTGTGCTGTTTATAGCCAACAGGCTGTCGCCGGCTTCAAATTCACCCAGGTACAAACCGCGGTTGTCGTGGTTGAGCCGTTGGACGTCTTTGTCAAACCAGATTTTCTGTCCACCCATGGTGGCAATGCCTTTTTCTTTCAGGGTGATTTTATGTACAGGGTGGTGGCTTAAGATGTTTCCCCGGCTGCTGCGGCTCCTGACGGCAAGATCCAGAAACGAATATTCAAAGATCAGTTTCTTTAATTTGGGGCGTGCTTTTAGGAAAACCTTAATCGTTTCTGCTTCTCCGTTGGGATTGACCGTTAACCACAAAATTTGCGACCCCGGTTTTTCCTGTGTGACGTTGTAGTCCTTGTCCCGCGTGTAGCCGCTTACCGGAAAGCGTTTTACATATACTTTCCCGTTTTTGCCATCCCGGTAGGCTACGTTGTAGATGGTCCGGGTGTCTTTCTTTTTTATGATTCCCGCATACAGGATGTCTTTGCCCACGTACTGTTTTTCATCAACCAGGCGGATGGAGTACGTGCCGTCTCTCAGGAATACAATGTACTCATCCAGGTTGGAACAATCACAAACAAATTCTGCGTTGTCGTCTTTTTTCAGGTCGGTTCCCACAAAGCCGGATTCTTTGCTTACGTACAGTTTGCAATTGGCCAGAATTACTTTGGAAGCTACAATGGTTTCAAAGTTTGTGATTTCTGTTTTTCTTGGGAACAGGTGTCCGTATTTTTCTTTCAGGTCTTCAAAGTACTTGATGGCATAGCGTGTCAAATGTGCCAGGTTGTCTTTTACCTGCGCCATTTCTTTGTCAAGAGACCGGATGTGTTCCTCGGCTTTTTTGATATCAAAACGGGAAATTTTCCGGACGGGTTTTTCAACCAGCTTTTCTATTTCTTCAAAGGTTATAGGTCTTCTTAGGCGGTCCTGGTAAAGCAGCATTTCTTTTTCTACATCGGTAAGCTGATCTTTCCAGGATTTTGCATCGTTTTCCAGAATGCGGTATACTTTTTCCTCGAAGAATATTTTTTCCAGAGAAGAAACATGCCAGCTGTCTTCCAGCTCGGCAAGGCGTATTTCAAGTTCTGCCTTCAGCAGGTTGCGGGTTCTGTCCGTACTGTAACGGAGGATATCTTCCACAGGCAGCACAAACGGTTTATCATCCATAATGACACAGGCATCCGGCGATAAGGTGGCTTCGCACCGGGTAAAGGCATACAGGGCATCAATGGTTTTGTCCGGTGATACGTCGCCCGCCAGGTGGATGAGTATCTCTACCTGTTCTGCTGTGTTGTCGTCAATCTTTCTGACTTTGATTTTGCCTTTATCATTGGCGGTAATGATGGAGCGGATAAGGCTTTCTGTTGTTTGTCCGTACGGCAGTTCTGTGATGGCCAGTGTTCTTTTGTCCAGTTTTGTTATTTTAGCCCTAACTTTTACCCGGCTTGTTAACCTGCCGACTCCTCCGTTGTAATTGCTGCAATCCACAAGCCCTCCCGTCATAAAATCTGGATACAGTACAAAGGGTTTGTCTTGCAGGTGGGCTATGGAAGCATCTATCAGTTCGTTGAAGTTGTGGGGCAGGATTCGTGTGGAAAGACCAACAGCAATACCTTCTGCTCCTTGTGCCAGCAACAATGGAAATTTCACGGGCAGGGCTTCCGGTTCTTTGTTTCGGCCGTCGTAAGAAGAAGTCCACAGGGTTGTTTTGGGGTTGAAAACCACATCGGAAGCAAACGTGCTCAGCCGGGCTTCTATGTAACGCGGTGCAGCGGCCGGGTCTCCTGTAAGTACGTTGCCCCAGTTTCCCTGGGTATCAATTAAGAGGTCCTTTTGTCCCAGCTGAACAAGTGCGTCTCCAATAGAAGCATCTCCGTGCGGGTGGAATTGCATGGTATGCCCAATGATGTTGGCTACTTTGTTATAACGTCCGTCCTCCATCCTTTTCATGGAGTGCAGGATCCTTCTTTGTACAGGTTTTAATCCGTCTGTAATGTGGGGTACGGCTCGTTCCAGGATGACATAAGAAGAATATTCCAGAAACCAGTCTTTGAACATGCCGGTAAGCCGGTATTTTTTGTCCCCTTCTTCGCCCAGTATACGTAAATACTGCAGTTGCTCTTCACTCATCATGTTCTAATTCCCCGTCATTCTTAAATTATTGACTATAAAATCTCTCCTTTGAGGCGTGTTGTCTCCCATGTAAAACCGCAACAATTCGGGGAGCCTGTCGTCTTTATCCAGACGTACTTTATCCAGACGTATATCTTCTCCAATAAACTCTTTAAATTCTGATGGAGAAATCTCACCCAGACCTTTGAAGCGGGTGATTTCAGGATTGGGACCCAACGCGGCTACAGATTGATCTTTTTCCGCGTCGGAGTAACAATAATGTGTTTCTTTTTTATTTCTCACCCTGAAGAGGGGCGTCTGTAAAATATAAATATGACCGTGTCTGACCAGTTCCGGGAAAAATTGCAGGAAAAAACTCAGCAGCAACATCCTGATGTGCATCCCGTCCGGGTCTGCGTCTGTGGCAATGACAATGTTGTTGTAGCGCAGGTTGTCCAGATCTTCTTCAATGTTCAGAGCTGCTTGCAACAGGTTAAATTCTTCATTTGTGTAGATTACCTGTTTGTTCTGTCCGTAAGTGTTTTCCGGTTTCCCTCTTAGACTGAAAACAGCCTGGATGTTTGGATCCCTGCTTTTTGTAATGGAACCGCTTGCCGAGTCTCCTTCTGTTATGAAAAGCGTGCTTTTCTCTGCTTTGGGGTCTTTGTCTGTATAATGAACCCGGCAGTCGCGCAACTTTTTGTTGTGCAGGCTGATTTTCCGGGCAGTTTCTCTTGATTTCCGGCGTACAACGCTTACGGCTTTCCGTTCCTTTTCGTTTTCGATGATTTTTTTAAGCAGGATGTCGGCCGTTTCCGGGTTTTTGTGCAGGTAGTTGTCCAGTTGTTCTTGAACAAAATCTGATATGAAACTGCGAACCGTAGGTCCGCCTTGTGCTATTTCTCTGGAATCGAGTATGGTTTTTGTCTGGTTGGCAAATTTTGGTTCTATAAGCCGGATGCTGATAGCCCCCACAATGGATTGACGGATGTCTGAAAGTTCAAAATCTCTTTTCAGAAAATCCTTGATGGTTTTTGCAACAGCTTCCCGAAAGACAGACAGGTGTGTTCCGCCTTGCGATGTGTTTTGGCCGTTGGCAAACGACATGATACTTTCCCCGGTGTCGTGGGTGTGGGTAATGACCATTTCAATATCATGGCCCGTAAGGTGGATGGGCGGGTAAAGGGTTTCCTCTGCCATGCTTTCGGTCACCAGGTCCAGCAGCCCGTTTTTTGAAATAAAATCCTGTCCGTTGAGTTGCAGTTTTAGCCCTTTGTTCAGGTAGGCGTAATGCTTTAGCATTTCTTCCACAAATTCCAGGTGGATGGAATAATCCGGGAACATCAGGGGGTCCGGTGTAAAGCGTACCAGTGTTCCGTCTTTTTCTTCTGTTTTTGTTTCCCCTTCTTCCAGCAAATTTCCTTTGGAAAAACGACCGAAGTGGCTTTCTCCGTTTCTGAAAGATGCTATGTAAAAGTCAATGGAAGTGGCATTTACGGCTTTTAGTCCCACTCCGTTTAGCCCGACTGCTTTTTGAAAGGTCTTGTTGTCGTATTTGGCTCCGGTATTCATTTTGCTGGCTGCATCCAGTACTTTGCCAAAAGGAATACCCCTTCCGTAATCACGTATGGTTACTGTGTTGTCTTGTATAGCAACCTGAATTGTTTTTCCATTCCCCATGGCGTATTCATCCACCGAGTTGTCGATCACTTCCTTAATAAGTACGTACAGGCCGTCGTCGGGGGTGCTTCCGTCTCCGGATTTTCCGATGTACATCCCCGGCCTTAGCCGGATGTGGTCGTTCCAGGTTAAGGTTTGAAAATCTTTTTCTGTATAGGTTGCTTCAGTTTTTGACATAAGGGCACAAAGATAAAAAATCCCGTGGAAGTAAATTCGTTAATTAATGATTACATTTGCAAATTGTATAAAAATAACAAAAAACACAAATAACTTCGTATGAAGGGAAGAATTTCTCAAATTATAGGTCCCGTGGTAGACGTTTCATTTCCCAACGAAGGAGCTGCTTATGTACGTTTGCCCGGTATATACCATGCGCTTGAAGTGCAACGTCCGGATGGCAAGATTGTGGTTCTGGAAGTGCAGCAGCACATTGGGGACAATACGGTACGTACGGTAGCCATGGACACCACGGACGGCCTGTCCCGGGGATTGGAAGTGCTTACTACGGACGGTCCCATTACCATGCCCACAGGCGGTCATGTAAAGGGGCGCCTGATGAATGTCATTGGAGAAACTATTGACGGGCTGCGTCCGCTGGATAAAAAAACAGGTTCTTCGCCCATTCACAAAGCTCCGCCAAAATTTGAAGACCTGACTACCTCTCAAGAAGTCCTGTTTACAGGTATCAAGGTTATTGATCTGTTGGAACCGTACATGAAAGGAGGTAAGATTGGCCTTTTTGGAGGGGCAGGTGTGGGAAAAACGGTGATCATCATGGAGTTGATCAACAACATTGCTAAAAGGCATAAAGGTTTTTCCGTTTTTGCAGGAGTAGGTGAACGTACACGGGAAGGAAATGATTTGTTGCGGGAGATGATTCAGTCGGGTGTAATCCGCTATGGAGACGCGTTCAGGGAAAGCATGGAGAAGGGAGAATGGGATTTGTCAAAAGTGGACTACAACGAGCTGCCCAAGTCTCAGGCAACCCTCATTTTTGGGCAGATGAACGAACCTCCGGGAGCCAGGGCTTCCGTTGCCCTGAGCGGACTGACGGTGGCAGAGGCTATGCGGGACGAGGACGAGGAGATAAAGGATATTCTGTTGTTCATAGATAATATTTTCAGGTTTACACAGGCCGGATCGGAAGTTTCTGCTTTGCTGGGCAGGATGCCGTCGGCTGTGGGATACCAGCCCACTCTTGCTACAGAGATGGGAATTATGCAGGAAAGGATTGCATCTACCCGTAACGGGTCTATTACTTCTGTCCAGGCGGTGTATGTGCCGGCCGACGACTTGACAGACCCGGCTCCGGCTACTACATTTTCGCACCTGGACGCTACTACGGTGTTGTCCAGAAAAATCACGGAAATGGGGATTTATCCGGCTGTAGATCCGTTGGAATCGACTTCGCGTATTCTGGATCCGACCATTGTAGGTGAAGAACATTACAATACGGCGCAAAGGGTAAAGCAAATCCTGCAACGCAACAAAGAACTGCAAGACGTTATTTCCATCCTGGGGATGGAAGAACTTTCGCAGGAAGACCGCCTTACGGTTCACCGGGCAAGAAAGGTGCAACGATTTTTGTCCCAGCCATTTACCGTTGCGCAGCAATTTACGGGGCTCCCCGGTGTTATGGTTTCTATTGAAGATTGCATTAAAGGCTTTAACATGATACTGGACGGAAAAGTTGATGATGTTCCGGAAAATGCTTTTCTTAACGTGGGAACTATTGAAGAAGCTATTGAAAAGGGCAAAGCACAGTCATGAAACCGTATCTTTTTCTGCAAATAATTTCTCCGGAAAAGACGCTTTTTAAGGGAAATGTGACCGTGGTAAGGTTTCCCGGGAAAAAGGCTCCTTTTGTTGTTCTAAAAGACCACGCACCCATTATGTCTTTGCTGGAACAAGGAGTTATTTCATTTGAAGGAGAATTTGGGAAAAAGAATATTCCTGTAACAGGCGGTTTTGTGCAAGTGAAAAAAAACAGGGTCTATGCATGCATTGACCCCATAATATCAGACGTATGAAGAACAGGATTGTATTTGTTTATCTGGGATTCCTGCTGTTGATAGGAGTTGTGTGGGGATTGGTGTTGTTTTTATTTATTCCGTCCTGGTGGTTTCCGGCCTATCCGGCCATCCCTGCTGCTTTTCTTGCCATAGGTCTTTTGGAGAACATTTTTTTTAAGGCAGATGAAGGGCAACAACAAAAATGGATGAAAAGTATTGTCATACAACGCATAACGCGTTGGGGAATTCTTATTGTTACCCTGGTGCTTTTGATTGCTTTGGCTCATCCACCCAAACTTTCCCTGCTGATTAGTTTTATGGGGTTGTTTTTGTTATATTTTGTGCTGTCTATTCTGCATTTGTATTCAGAAATCAGAAAAAAAAAGTAAAGTGATATGACAAAACGCGGTGTTATTGTGGGGCTGTTTCTGGCAGTGTTCTTGTCCATTTCTTTTCCCGCCCTGGCCGGTGAGAAAAAAGAAAGGCCGCCTGTGGATGTCCGGGAATTGTTGTTGGGACATTTGGAAGACAGTTACCACTGGCACTTTTTTGATATAGGAGAAAAACAGATTGCGCTACCTTTGCCGGTAATTGTTCACAGCAAAGAACGCGGTTGGTTTGCTTTTCTTTCTTCGCGACTGGAAGAAGAAGGAGGCTATAAGGGTTTTACGTTGTCCACAGAGGAAAAGACAAAAGGGAAGGTGGTGGAAACCGACAGTACGGGGAAGGTGGTCAGGCCCTTTGATATATCCATTACAAAAAATGTGGTGGCGCTTTTCTTTTCTTGCTTCCTGCTTATGTTTATTGTGTTAAGTCTTTCCCGTTGGTATAAAAAACGGGAAAATGCCGGAGAGTACGATGCCGTTCCCGGTGGGATCAAGGGAGCTTTGGAAATGTTTATTATGAGTATACACGACGGAGTAATAAAGAGTTGTGTGGGGAAAGACTACCAACGGTACTCGCCGTACTTGCTGACGTTATTTTTCTTTATTATCCTGAACAACATCCTGGGGTTGATACCCATATTTCCGGCAGGTGCCAACCTTACGGGGAATATTGCGGTGACTATGGGATTGGCACTGTGTACGATGGTAGCTATAAATCTTTTTGGGAACAAAGAATACTGGAAAGAGATGTTGTGGCCGGATGTTCCTATTTTTATGAAAGCCCCGGTTCCCATCATGCAGGTGATAGAGTTCTTCGGGATTTTCACTAAGCCTATGGCGTTGATGATCCGTCTTTTTGCCAACATTTTTGCCGGACATATTATTATTCTGGCATTAACTTCGCTTGTTTTCCTGACGGTGGCCATGGGACCCATCCTGAATGCCTCTATGAGTGTGGTTGCTGTGCTATTTTCTGCGCTTATGCTGGTGCTGGAATTGCTGGTGGCTTATATTCAGGCGTATGTATTTACCATGCTTTCGGCCATTTTTATTGGCCTTTCCCGCCCGGAACCTCACAAGAAAGAAGAACACAAACTAAAAACCGAAAATATTTGAATACCGATAAATTAAATGATTATGTTACTTTTTACTGTTTTGCAAGCATCGGGTCTGTATCCCGTATTAACTAAACTGGGTGCCGTTCTGGGCGCTGCAATTGTTGTTTTGGGTTCCTCTCACGGTATCAGCAAGATTGGAATATCTGCCATGGAGGCTATAGCACGGCAACCGGAAGCAGCTGACGGGATCAGGATGTCCATGATTATTATTGGGGCTCTTGTGGAAGGTGTGTCCCTTTTTGCCATTATTGTGTGCCTGTTAGTGGCCCTGTAAAAGAGAAGTTGTTATGGATTTGATGATCCCCGACTCCGGATTGTTGTTCTGGATGCTTCTTGCTTTTGGCATCCTGTTCGTAATACTGGCCCGTTTTGGCTGGCCTGCTATAACCGGAATGGTGGAACGTCGTAACGAAAGGATTGACAAAGCGTTGGCAGCTGCAGCTGCTGCACGGCAATTGCTGGCCACCTTAAAGCTGCAGGAAGAGAAAATCCTGCAGCAATCCCGGGAAGAACAGGAAAAATTGCTGGAACAATCCAGGGCCCTGCGTTTGCAACTGATTGAGGAAGCCAAAGAGGCAGCAGAAAAAGAAGGACAGCTTCTTTTGGATAAAACACGGGAACAACTGCGGCTGGAAAAAGAAGAAGCTTTGCAGGAAATCCGCCTTCAAGTTGCCTCACTTTCTATTGAAATTGCTGAAAAACTATTACGCGGGCAACTGGAACCGGAAGCAAAACAACGCGACTTGATTGACCGGTTGGTTGACGAAACCTTAAAACCCCGGGCTTGACCTGTAACTGAAGGTTGATGTATGTATGAATGAAGGATTGATAGCATCCCGGTATGCGGGCGCTTTACTGCAGTATGCTATAGAGCACCATGCGGATACGGATTTGTACCACATGATGAAACAGGTGGCGGATTGTTATTTGAACGTGCCTGACCTGGGACGTACTTTTGGAAACTGGACACTGGATACGGAAAAGCGAAAGGCGCTTTTTCTGGATCTTTTTCCCGGCTATAATCCCCAATCGCTGGACGTATTGTCCAATTTTTTAGACTTGCTTATCAGGCAAAGACGGGAAAACGCCATGCATTCCGTCAGTTTGCAGTATGCAGATAAATACCGTGACCGGCATGGAATCTTATACGGAGTATTTACGACAACCCTGCCGCCGGATGATGGTTTGTTGGAAAAAATCAGGAACCTGTTGAACCCCGGTAATCCGGAAAAGGTTGAACTGGAATGGAAAGAAGACCCGGACCTGATAGGCGGCTTTACACTTACACTGGGAATGAACGAATGGGATGCCTCGCTGAGAACCCGTTTGCGTGAAGTTGGGAAGTCTTATGGATTAAAGGAGTTTTATTGAAATTGTTATGTCAGATTTAATCAAACCTGGAGAAGTAACAGATATACTGCGCATGCAGCTGGAAGGGCTGGACAACCGGCCGGTTTATGAAGAGAAAGGCATTGTCCTGCAGGTCAGTGACGGAGTAGTTCGTATTTACGGATTGCACCAGGCCGAGTCTAACGAGCTGCTTGCCTTTGAAAACGGAGACATGGCTATTGTCATGAATCTGGAAGAAGACAATGTGGGAGCCGTTTTGCTGGGATCAACCAGCAAGATAAGGGAAGGAGACAGTGTGAAAAGAACAGGCACCATAGCTTCTGTTCCGGTCCGTGAAAAAATGCTGGGCAGGGTTATAGATCCTTTGGGAAATCCGTTGGACGGTAAAGGTCCTATAACGGGGCCTGTTTTTGACATGCCGTTGGAGCGAAAAGCGCCCGGCGTGATTTTCAGGCAGCCCGTTTCTGAGCCTTTGCAAACCGGCATAAAATCTATAGATGCCATGATTCCCATTGGCAGGGGACAACGGGAGCTGATTATTGGGGACAGGCAGACGGGGAAAACTGCTATTGCACTGGATACCATCATCAACCAGCGGAACAACTACCTGAATGGAGATCCGGTATATTGTATATACGTTGCCATTGGTCAAAAGGGCTCTACCGTTGCATCTATTTTGAATACCCTGGAAAAGCACGGGGCTATGGATTATACGGTCATTGTTTCGGCAACGGCCGGCGATCCTGCGGCGTTGCAATATTTTGCTCCTTTTGCGGGAGCGGCTATAGGAGAGTATTACAGGGATACAGGAAGGCATGCGTTGGTTATTTACGACGATTTGTCAAAACAAGCTGTGTCTTACCGGGAAGTGTCGCTGATTTTACGTAGGCCCTCGGGAAGGGAAGCGTACCCGGGAGATGTGTTTTATTTGCATTCCAGGTTGTTGGAACGTGCAGCACGGATTGTTGACCAGGATCAGGTGGCCGCACAAATGAATGACATTCCTGAATGCTTGAAAGGGAGAGTCAAAGGAGGCGGGTCGCTTACGGCCCTTCCCGTTATTGAAACACAGGCGGGAGACGTCTCGGCTTACATTCCCACCAACGTCATTTCTATTACAGACGGTCAGATTTTCCTGGATACGGATTTGTTCAATCAGGGGTACCGACCGGCTGTAAACGTGGGTATATCTGTATCCCGGGTGGGAGGGAATGCGCAGTTGGATGCTATGAAACGTGTGGCCGGTACATTGAAAATTGACCAGGCACAGTACAGGGAGCTGGAGTCGTTTACACGGTTTGGTGGAGATATGGATGCCACCACGTTGCACATTCTTGATAAAGGACAGAAAAGTTCGTTACTGCTGGTTCAGAAACAGTACAATCCGTTGTCTGTAGGAAAACAGATTGCCTTGCTGTACTGCGGAACAAAAGGTTTGTTGGGTCGGGTGCCTGTTGATAAGATACCGCATTTTGAAGAAAAATTCCTGAATACTCTGGAAGCCAAACACAACCACACAGTGCTGGAACCGTTAAGCAAGGGAGTGATTAACAAAGAAATAACAGATCTGATTGAAAGTGTGGCAGAACAAATAGCCGGATAAGTATGGCATCTTTACGTGACATAAGAAGGAGGATTAGTTCTGTACAAAATACGCAGAAGATTACGCAGGCTATGCAAAAAGTAGCTTCTGCCAAACTTCACAGAGCACAGACGGTGCTGGGGTACGTGCTTCCCTATGAAGAACGCTTGCGGAATATGCTTTTGGATCTTGTCCACGAAGGATGTATTTCTTGTGAAGACGGCAGTCTTTTTACCCGGCATGAGCTCTTGCAGACTGCTGTAACGGATAGCCGTCCCGTGAATAAAGTGTCTATTGTCTTTATTGCTTCTGATACCGGATTGTGTGGCGCGTACAATTCCAATATGGAACGGATGCTGCATGGTATCCTGAAAGAATACGAGGCACTGTCCCCGGAACACATCACGTTGTATCCTGTGGGACAAAAAATGCTGGAAGTAGCAAAAAAGACATCGTGCCGGGTGGATGATCAATTGGTAGCGATGATGACCAGTTTTACGTATCCGTCTGCAGAAAAAGTTGCCGGTACGCTTATAGAAGCGTATCTGAAAGGAGAGTCGGATAAGACGGAACTGGTGTTCTACCATTTTAGAACTATGGCTTCCCAGGTGATCAGCCGGGATGTCTTTCTGCCTTTTCAGGCCCTGCCGGAACAGGCGACCATCCGCATGCCGGATACTGAATTAAAAGGCAAGCAGGGAGTACTCCTTCCCCAGGAATACCAGACAAAAGTCCACGACCTGGGGGGATGGGAGGGATACCTTGCCGAGCCGGACAGTGAAGAATTTCTGGATACCCTGCTTTTGCGTGTATTGCGTTACAAATTTTACAGATCAGCCCTGGATGCCCATGCATCGGAACATGCTGCCCGTACTATTGCCATGAAAGCAGCATCTGAAAATGCAGAAGATTTGCTCCGGGATTTGAAGTTGCAATACAACAAAAGCCGTCAGCAAGCCATTACTACGGAAATTCTTGATATTGTGTCCGGAGCAGCCAGGTAACCGTATTGGTCAGTTCCGGATAACAGCATGTGGGTACGGGAGGTTATGCGCCGCGCATTTTTTCTTTTGTTTTAACAAGGTTTTCTTTTAATACCTCTACACCTGAGGCAATAGCTTCTTCAAAAGTGCTGTTGTTCCGTTCTACGAGCAGGTCGTTTCCCGGAAGGTGTACACGAATGGTGGCCTTTTTGTTTTCATGACCGGGTACTAGTGAAAGAGTGACTTCAACTCCAATGATGGCATCAAAGAATCGTTCCAGTTTTCCTACTTTGTCATGTATGAAGTCAAGCAATTTTTTATCGGCATCAAATTTTACGGATTCCACTCTGATGTTCATGATATACCTCCATTTTTTAATGTTAATTAATGAGCTCCCGGGGGTGGTCAAGCCCTGGGGTGTGCTTTCTTATAAGTTTTTTTTAATGCTTCAAACGAATTGTGTGTGTAAACCTGTGTGGCAGCCAGCGAAGAATGTCCCAACAGCTCTTTGATGCTGTTCAGGTCGGCCCCTCTGTTTAACAAATGGGTAGCCAGAGAATGGCGCAGGACGTGGGGGCTTTTTTTGCCTGTAAAACCGGGTTCCCGGGACAATTCTTTATGTACCATCTTACTGATTGTTGTCAGGGCCAGCGGCTCTCCGTTTTTTCGGCAAAAGAGCCAGGGCGAGGGCGTGTCCCTGCTCTCTGAAAATGCTTGCAAATCCCGGACCAAATCTTGTTGGAGCGGAACTTGCCGTTCTTTGTTGCCCTTTCCCCGGATACGCAGGACAGATCTGTCAAAATCCAGGTCTTCCATACGGATGCCCGCCAGCTCTGCCCGGCGGATACCGGTGGCGTACAGCAGGTGGATCATCAGGGATACTGGCGAGAGAGGTTCCTCTTGGTTGTCAATCAGGTTGTTGATGCTTTGTTCCGGATAGAATTCAGGAATCCTTTGTCCCTTTTTGGGACGTACGAGCAGCTTAAGCACGTTGTCTTTGAGCTTTCCTTTGCTTACCAGGTAATTGCTGAAAGAGCTGAGGGCAGAAAGCTTTTGGTAGATGGTAGCCGGGCTGAGTCCTTCTTCAATAAGAGCACTTGTATAGGCTCTGAGATCTGCCAGTTCCACACGTTCCATGGGGTTGTTTTCCTCGTGGAAACCCATGAAATCGTAAAAGTGTGAAATTGCCTGATAATAAATTACTTGTGTTCTGTTAGAGTACCGTTTCTGTACCCTTAGGAATTCTATAAAACCGTCCCTTTCCATCGTAAACAAATATACAAAAAAACGAGGATTAATCCTCGTTGTCCTGTAAGTGTTGTTTGTAGGCGGCTTTTTTTCTTTGTTCCCTTTTTATGACGGAGGGTTTGCTAAAAGCCTGACGGGAACGGAGTTCTCGAACGATACCTGTTTTTTCAAATTTGCGTTTGAATTTTTTTAAAGCCCGTTCAATATTTTCGCCTTCTTTTACCGGTACAATGATCATATAATTACAGACACCTCCTTTTGCTATGGGTTGCAAAAGTAGATAAAAAAATGGTAAATCAAAGCTTATCCCGTATATTTGCATGTTAATTTCAATAATTTTACCAGATTATGAAAATTGAAGGCATTCCATCCAGTATCCCGCCGGCATTGCCTTTTGATACGGGTGTTGTTCATGCACCTGTCAGAAAAGATATCCTCACAACGGAAGAGAAAAAGCTGGCACTGGCTAATGCATTGCGGTATTTTCCGGCTGAACAGCATGCAGAGCTGGCTCCGGAATTTGCAAAGGAGCTGAAAGAATACGGACGTATTTATATGTACCGCTACCGGCCGCAGGAACCTATAACGGCAGGCAGTATAGATCGTTATCCGGCTGTATGCCGCCAGGCTGCGGCCATTATGTTAATGATCAACAACAACCTGGATAAGGCCGTTGCGCAGCATCCCCACGAACTGATTACGTACGGGGGAAATGGTGCTGTTTTTCAAAACTGGGCACAGTACAGGCTTTGTATGAAGTATTTGATGGAAATGACAGAGGAGCAAACGCTGGTTCTGTATTCCGGCCATCCCCTGGGCCTTTTCCCATCTTCTAAAGAAGCTCCCAGGCTGGTGATTACCAACGGTATGGTTATCCCCAATTATTCGTCACGGGATCATTGGGAAAAACTGAATGCGCTGGGAGTATCCCAGTACGGGCAGATGACAGCCGGTTCGTTTATGTATATAGGTCCTCAGGGAATTGTGCACGGAACAACCATAACCCTATTGAATGCAGCCAGAAAATTCAAGAAGGAAGGGACAGGTTCCTTGCTTTTTGTTTCCAGCGGGTTGGGGGGCATGTCAGGTGCACAGCCTAAAGCAGCCCGTATTGCAGGTATTGTTGGGGTAGTGGCTGAAATTGATCCCGGGGCTACGTCCAAAAGGTACGAACAGGGCTGGGTAGATGAAGTATACGAAGACCTGGAATTGTTGGCTGAAAGAATCCGAAAGGCCAAAAAGGCAGGAGAAGCTGTATCGTTGGCGTACCAGGGCAATGTGGTAGATTTGTGGGAATACCTGGCGACTTCTGATATACAGGTAGAATTGGGTTCGGACCAGACGAGTTTGCACAACCCGTTCTCGGGAGGGTATTATCCGGTGGGACATACATTGGAAAAGTCCAAAGACATGATTGCCCATGATCCGGAGCGGTTTGCAGAAGAGGTGAAAAAAAGCTTGTGCCGGCAGGTGCAGGCTATCAATACGCTGGCATCAAAAGGCATGTACTTTTTTGATTACGGGAATGCGTTTCTGCTGGAATCTTCCCGGGCAGGAGCGGCTATTCTGGATGGCAACGGAAAATTCCGCTACCCTTCCTACGTACAGGACATTATGGGCCCTTTGTTCTTTGATTACGGATTTGGACCTTTCCGCTGGGTGTGTACCTCGTCCCTTCCGGAAGATTTACAAGAAACAGACCGCATTGCTGCCGGTGTTTTGGAAGAGCTCCTGGCAGAGGCCCCTGAAGACATACGCCACCAGTTGCAGGATAACCTTGATTGGATACGTAAGGCAGATGAGAACCACCTGGTAGTAGGTTCTCAGGCCCGGATTTTGTATGCAGATGCTACAGGCAGGGTGCGGATTGCCCTTGCCATAAACCGGGCTATCAGAGAAGGACGTATCAAAGCACCTGTTGTGTTGGGGAGGGACCATCATGATGTTTCCGGGACAGATTCTCCTTTTAGGGAAACGTCTAATATTTACGACGGTTCTGCTCTTACGGCCGATATGGCCGTACACAATGTGATAGGGGATGCATTCCGTGGCGCCACGTGGGTGTCGCTGCACAACGGCGGAGGTGTTGGTTGGGGAGAGGTAGTTAACGGAGGGTTTGGATTGGTGATTGATGGTAGTGAAACCTCTGACAGGCAAATTAAAAGCATGTTGTTCTGGGATGTAAACAACGGTATTGCCCGGCGTGCCTGGGCAAGAAATAAAGGAGCGCTGGCAGCTCTGGAGCGTGCCATGGAAGAGGAACCTTTGCTGAAGGTAACGGTCCCTGTTCTTGCAGATCCTGCTGTGTTGGATGTGATAGATAGTATTTATTCTAAACAATAATATGACAGAAAAATTATTCAAAGATTTTCCACCGGTTTCCACTCAGCAGTGGGAAGAGCAGATTGTTAAAGATCTGAAGGGAGCTGATTATGATAAAAAATTGGTATGGAAAACACCCGATGGGTTCAAGGTTCGTCCCTATTACAGGGCCGAAGATTTGGAAGGAGTGCTTCATGTACGGGGCACAAAAGAAGACAACAACTGGCTTGTAAGGCAAACGTTTGTTGTGAAGGACAACCTGAAAGAAGTAAATGCCCTGGTGCTGGATGCTTTGCAGAGAGGGGCCGAGTCTGTGGGTTTTCGTCTGGAAACGGGCCGGAAACTTAAAAAGCAGGATATAGCGGTTTTGCTTCAAGGGGTGTACGTGCCGGCCGTTGAATTGTCTTTTGAAGGAATGGATTGTTCCGGATCCGATACGTTGTATGCTTTCCTGGAATACCTGAAGGAGTCTGAAACCGACCCGTCTGCTGTACGGGCACGTTTTTCCTTTGATCCGCTGGGAGATGCCTTTTTTAAAGGTACGGAGCTCCGGAAAGAAGACATAGGTACTTTGGCAGAATTGGTGAAAGCCTGCCGGACGTATCCGGGAATACGTGTTGTTTCTGTACCGGGCTATAAATGGAAAAACCTGGGTTGCGGCGTGGTACAGGAACTTGCCTGCAGCCTGGCTCTTGGAAAAGAATACATAGACCTGCTGACGGAAAACGGACTTTCCCGGGAAGAGGCAGCACACGCCCTCCATTTTCATATGGGTATAGGGTTGCATTATTTTCTGGAAATAGCAAAATTCCGGGCCATGAGGGTATTGTGGAACGGTATTTCAGAGCAGACCGGCAGCGTGCATGCTACTACCAGTTTTTGGGACCAGACGGCTTACGATATGTATGTGAACCTGCTCCGGGGTACTACCGGGGCTATGTCGGCTGCCCTTGCCGGAGTGGATTCCATGGAAGTGCTGCCCTTTGACTGTGTACTTACAGAAGGAACTGCTCAGAGTACCCGCCTGGCAAGAAATATTCAGGTTATTCTGAAAGAAGAAGCCGGATTCAATAAGGTAGCAGACCCGGCAGCCGGATCGTATTATGTAGAAAACCTGACGGTTTCTATAGTGGAAGAAACACGTAAACTTACAGAGGAAATCCTGCAGAAAGGAGGGTTTGCAGCACAGCAGGCCGTTCAGTGGGTTCACGAACACATCCGGGCTACGCGCGAAAGGCGCATGGAAAAAATCGCCTCGGGAAGGGAAGTGGTGGTGGGAATTAACAAATACCCGGATCCGTTAGGCAAGGCACCGGAAGGTCTGGCTACGCTTCCGGAAGAGAAATGGCAAAGGGCCTCGGCAAGTTTTGAGAAAATGCGCTTGAAAACAGAACAGGCACCGGAAATTCCGGTTGTCTTCCTGCTTACTTTCGGGAACCTGGGTATGTGCCGCGCCAGGGCTCAGTTTGCAACCAACTTTTTTGGAGTAGCAGGTTTTAATGTTGTAGATAACAACAGGTTCGCATCTGTTGAGGAAGGCATTGAGGCGGCCCGCAAACGAGGTGCACACATAGTGGTAGCTTGTTCTTCAGACGAAGAATATGCAGCAGCGGTGCCTCTTATTTTCCGTTCACTTGGCAAACAAGCCATTGTAACGGTAGCCGGTGAGCCGCCTTGTAAAGAAAATCTGATGGCCGAAGGAATTCAACATTTTATCAGCGTTCGCAGCAACCTGTTGGAGACACTCCTCCAATACCAAAAAGAACTGGGATTATGAAAACATATTATACAGCAACAGACCTTGAAAATATGGAACACCTGCACTATGCGGCAGGACTTCCTCCCTACCTGAGGGGCCCCTACAGCACCATGTACCTTCTTAAACCATGGACAATCAGACAGTATGCGGGGTTTTCCACGGCCGAAGAATCGAATGCCTTTTACCGCAGAAACCTGGCGGCAGGGCAGAAGGGACTCTCGGTAGCCTTTGACCTGGCAACACACCGCGGGTACGATGCCGACCATCCGCGTGTTGTGGGAGACGTGGGTAAAGCCGGGGTAAGCATCTGTTCCGTGGAAGATATGAAAGTGCTCTTTGATCAGATACCGCTAAACCGTATGTCTGTTTCCATGACTATGAACGGAGCCGTATTGCCTATTATGGCTTTTTATATAGTGGCAGGTCAGGAGCAGGGAGCCACCCTGGAAGAGCTTACGGGAACCATCCAGAACGATATCTTAAAAGAATTCATGGTGCGGAATACGTACATTTATCCGCCTGAGTTTTCTATGCGTATCATTGGAGATATTTTTACCTATACGGCACACAACATGCCCAAGTTCAACTCCATTTCTGTGTCGGGGTACCATATGCAGGAAGCCGGGGCTACCAGCGAGATAGAAATGGCTTATACCCTGGCAGACGGTTTGGAATACCTGCGTACGGGCGTAAAGGCGGGCATGAGTGTAGATGATTTTGCTCCCAGGATTTCTTTCTTCTGGGCTATTGGGATGGACCATTTTACGGAAATTGCCAAAATGCGCGCTGCCCGTATGCTATGGGCTAAAATTGTAAAAAGCTTTAATCCCAAAAAACCCAAATCCCTGTCGCTTAGAACCCATAGCCAGACTTCCGGATGGTCACTTACCGAACAGGACCCCTTTAACAACGTAGCCCGTACTTGTACAGAAGCTATGGCTGCTGCCCTGGGACATACCCAGAGCCTGCATACAAATGCCCTGGACGAGGCCATTGCGCTTCCTACGGATTTTTCTGCACGGATTGCTCGTAATACACAGCTTTACCTGCAAGACGAAACGGAGATTTGCCGGAGTATTGATCCCTGGGCAGGTTCGTACTATGTGGAAAGCCTGACGCACCAGATGGCTCATAAGGCCTGGGAATTAATTCAGGAGATTGAAGATTTGGGCGGTATGGCCAAAGCCATAGAAACCGGGATTCCAAAGTTGAGGATTGAAGAAGCGGCAGCCCGTACACAAGCACGGATAGACGCCGGGGAACAGGTTGTGGTGGGAGTGAACAAGTACAAACTGGATAAAGAGGATCCTATTGAAATATTGGATGTTGACAACACCATGGTGCGTCTGTCGCAAATTGAAAGGTTACAGGAACTGAAGAAGAACAGGGACTCTGCAAAAACAGAAGCTTCCTTACAGGCGTTAACCCGGGCAGCAGAAGAACAATCCGGCAATTTGCTGGAATTGGCTGTTGAAGCAGCCCGTAACAGGGCAACGCTTGGAGAAATTTCCGATGCCTGTGAAAAGGTAGCCGGACGTTATAAAGCCGTAATACGTATGAACAGAGGTGTATATTTAGCAGAATCAAAGGACGATTCGTCCTTTACAAAGGCCACTGAAATGGCACGCCGCTTTGCAGAAAGGGAAGGACGGCAGCCGCGGATCATGGTTGCCAAACTGGGGCAGGACGGTCACGACCGCGGTGCCAAAGTTGTAGCAACCGGTTATGCAGACATAGGGTTTGACGTGGACGTAGGACCTTTGTTCCAGACACCGGAAGAAGCAGCCCGTCAGGCAGTGGAAAACGACGTACACATTATTGGTGTATCGTCTTTGGCTGCCGGTCATAAAACATTGGTTCCTCAGGTGGTGAATGCCTTGAAAGAAATGGGGCGCGAAGACATCCTGGTTATTGTAGGCGGTGTAATTCCGGCGCAGGATTACCAGGAATTGTACGATGCAGGAGCTGTGGCCATTTTTGGTCCGGGAACTCCGGTTTCTTTGTGTGCTGTAAAAATGCTGGAATTGCTGGAACAGCAGTCAGAGGAATAGTTCGTAGAGTCCTTCGGGGGGGATGTTGCGAAAATAATCGTCCCACACAAAAGGTTGCAGGCAGGTTGCAATGCCTTCACGTGTACGCGGACATCCCTGCAGTGCTTTTTCAATTTCTTCTGTTGGAGAAAAGAAAAAATAGTCTCCGTATATTTTGATGCTTTCAATGGTTCCGTGGGGGGCATTGAAGCATACTTCCACATTGCCTCCCGGGAAGCGTTTCTTCCTAAGGAATTCCCACTTGTGCCGGCTGCCGTAATTCCAGGAAAACGTACTGTACCTGGTCTCGCACAAGGCTTCAATTACTTTGTATTCTTCCGGCTGCAGGGGCCTGTCGGAGGGCTTGCCGGCCATAGAACCGGTTACGTGCTCTTTAAGCAATTCCATGAAATGGAGGGCTGTTATTTCCGGTGGGAGGAATTCTGATAAATTGCAGACACTGTGCGGCCGGCTGCGTACGCCCCTGGTTTCTTCCCGGTCTTTAACCTGCAGGGCCCGGGAGAGGTCTTCCATACTGGCGCTGAAAAGTAACGTGCCGTGCATCAGGATCCTGTCTTTGTACCGGGCAATGGCATTCCCGGAAAACTTGCGGCCGTCCGTTACCAGATCGTTTCGGCCTTCCAGTTCTGCCTTAACACCTAATGTGTTCAAGACCTCCAGAATGGGACGTGTAAAGCGGGCAAATGTGCTGCCTGTATCCATGCCGGGAACGTACCTGTCTGTAAACGTATAATTGATGTTTCCCAGGTCGTGAAAAACAGCGCCGCCTCCGCTCAGGCGTCTGACTACGGGAATGTTGTGATCTTTCACATAGTGGAGGTTGATTTCGGAGAGGGTGTTTTGGTTCCTTCCCACAATGATGGAAGGAATGTTCCGCCACAAACGAAAACCAGGTTCTTGCTGCGTAGTAAGCAGGTATTCTTCTACGGCCAGATTCAGGTAGGGATCAGTTGTGTGATCTACGATGCACCGCATGGCGTTCGATTTTATGAAGAACCAGGTTGTATAGCCAAAAAACAAACCAACCGGCAAGCAGTCCCAGCAGGGCTCCGCACAGGACGTCCAACGGGAAATGCTTACCTACGTATATGCGGCTGTACGAAACGAGTGTTGCCCAGGTATAGATAGAAACGGTGAACCATCTTTTGCGGTACAGCAGGCTGCTTAGGCAAGCCAACCCAAATACGTTGGCAGCATGGGAAGATACAAAGGAATACAAACCGCCTTTTCCTTCCAGCAAACGGAAAGTTCCTTCCCAGCCGGGTATGTGGGACGGGCGCAGGCGTTGGATACTTTCCTTTATGAGAGAGGAAGACAACTGGTCTGTAATCAGAAAAGTAAGCAAGATACCCAGTAGGGCGAGCAGGGCTTTTTTCCAGGGGAATACTAAAAAAAGACATCCTGCAATGAGCAGGTACAAAGGAATCCAGACATAGATGTTGGAAAAGAATTTCATTACGGGGTCCAGAAAATTGCAATGCGCTCCGTTCAGGAAAAAGAACAGGGTATGGTCCAGTTCAACTATTGACTTGATAACAGATCCCATATTTTTTCCTTTAGAAGGGTGATGTTTTTCCCTGTTACGGAAGAAATGAGCACTACAGGTAAGGAACGGGGTATGTGTTTTGCGATTTCTTTTTCACTTTCGCTATCCAGTAAATCAGTCTTTGTTACGGCCAGCATGCGTTGCTTGTCTAATAGTTCCGGTTTGTATTTACGGAGTTCTTCCAGCAACACGTTGTATTCTGCTTTGATATCCGGGCTGGTGGCAGGAACTATAAAGAGCAACATGGAATTTCGTTCAATATGTCTTAGGAAACGGATTCCAAGTCCTTTCCCCCGGTGCGCTCCTTCAATAATACCGGGTATGTCTGCCATGACAAAGGACCTGTGATCGGACAAGGCTACAATGCCCAGTTGCGGAACAAGGGTTGTGAACGGGTAATCTGCAATTTTGGGGCGGGCGGCAGAAACTGCCGAGAGCAATGTAGATTTGCCTGCGTTGGGGAATCCTACCAGGCCAACATCTGCCAGCAGTTTCAGTTCTAAAATAAACCACCCCTCTTCTCCTTCCAGCCCGGGTTGGGCATACCTGGGAGTCTGTCGTGTAGGGGATTTGAAATGGGTGTTTCCCAAACCTCCTTTTCCGCCGGTACACAAGGTGTATTCCTGTCCCGGCTCTGTCAATTCTGCCAGTACATCTTCGCTGTCTTCACGCTTTACAACCGTTCCTTCAGGAACTTCAATCCAAACGTCTTTACCGTCTGCCCCTGTGGCACAATTTCCCTTACCGGGCTCTCCGTGACCTGCCCGTATGTGTTTTTTGTATTTCAGGTGAATCAATGTCCAGAATTGCGGATTTACTCTTAGTATGATGTGTCCGCCCCGGCCTCCGTCCCCTCCGTCGGGGCCCCCTTTAGGGACATATTTTGCCCGCATCAGGTGGGCAGAGCCGGCGCCTCCCTTGCCTGAAGCACAAAAAATTTTCACATAGTCTACAAAATTTGTGTCAGACATTGGTCAACCTGATTGAAGGTGTGTTCCGGAGTTTTTGAACTGTCAACCGTAACGAACTTTCCTTGTTTTTTATAATGGTCAATGATGGGTTTTGTTTGGCTTTGGTAGGTGGCCAAGCGGTGCTTTACTTTGCTTATATCTGTGTCGTCGGCCCTGTTTTCAATGGTACCGCGTCTTAAGATGCGGCTGGTACATGTTTCATCTGACAGATCCAGAAGAATCATCAGGTTCAAGGGTGCACCTTTTTCTGCAAGGAGCTTGTCAAGGGCTTTTGCCTGTTTTACTGTACGGGGAAAGCCGTCAAAAAGGAAGCCGTGCATTTGGGGGTAGGCTTCCAGACTGGATGCAATCATGGAAACAACAATGCTATCCGATACAAGGTCTCCTCTTTCCAGAATGGGGGCTACTTGAAGTCCCAGCGGAGTATGAGCAGCAACCTCTTTTCTAAGCATTTCGCCTGTCGAGAAATGAATCAAGTCGTATTTTTCTGCCATGATTTTGGCCAGCGTCCCTTTTCCGGACCCGGGAGGCCCGGCAACAATAATATTAAGCATGGTTTACTCTATTACGTATAAGTCTTTCAATTGTCTTCCCAGGTGGTTGTAATCAAGGCCGTATCCCACAACAAAATCATTGGGTATGCTAAAGCATGCATAATCAATGGGCTCTTGCTGCATGTAGGCATCCGGTTTGAACAACAGGGTACATACCAGAATCTGTTTGGGATTCTTTTTCAGCAAATCTTCTTTCAGTTTAACAATGGTACTTCCGCTATCCACCACATCCTCCACAATGACTACAGTTCTGTCGGTTATGTCGTAGCACAATCCCAAAATTTCTACGACCTTTCCTGTACTTTGTGTACCGCTATACGATGCCAGTTTGACAAAAGTAACTACACTGTCCAGATGAATGTGCTTCATTAGATCAGCAATAAACATAAACGATCCGTTTAGAATCCCAATGAAAACAGGGTTTTTCTCTTCTTTGAGGTCCCTGTTCAGTTCTCCGGCTATGCGTGCAATGGCTTTTTCAATATCTTTGTACGGGATATAAGTCCGGAAAGTTTTATCTTGAAGGGTTATGCGTTCCATTAGACAAAATTAATGATTAAATTTGAATTTTAACAGTTAAAACATGAATCCTCAAGTAAGCATTATTATGGGCAGTTTGTCGGATATGCCCGTAATGGAAGAAGCAGCCCGTTTTCTGGATCAGATGGAAATTCCTTTCGAGATCCATGCCCTTTCTGCTCACCGCACGCCCGGTCGTGTTGCAGCTTATGCAAAAGGGGCGGCTCAAAGAGGTGTAAAAGTGATTATTTCGGGTGCCGGAGGTGCTGCCCACCTACCGGGAGTTATAGCTGCTTATACCCGCCTTCCGGTTGTTGGAGTTCCCATCAAATCTGCACAATCTTTGGCCGGTCTGGATTCTGTTCTGTCCATATTGCAGATGCCGTCCGGGATTCCTGTGGCAACCATGGCTATAAACGGAGCCCGGAATGCTGCTATTTATGCGGCACGTATTCTGGCTCTTACAGATAACGTGCTGGCAGAAAAAATAACAGCATTTCAGGAATCCATGGCAAATAAGGTTGAAGAGGCCAATACTTCACTTAAAGAGATCAAATACCGTTTTAAAATAGATTAATTATAAGTTAAACAGGGCTCATCAGAGGGGAGCGCACGTAGAGAAGAAATTATGAGAATTGTTTTGGTGGTGCTGTTTTGCAGCATGGCATTTTGTGTAGTTCGTGCGCAGAATGCAGAAGTTTTATTGGAGGATCTGTCACAAAGCGAAGGCTTTTCAGTACACGATTTGGAAGAAATGCTGCAAACACGCAGCAACCTGAATGCGGCAACACAGGAAGATCTGGAATTGTTGGGGTTTCTGACCCCGTATCAGGTAGCTTCGCTGCTGGATTACAAAAACAGGTACGGGCTTTTTTTTACATGGCAGGAAGTGTTGTTGATTCCCGGATTTTCAGAAGAGGATACGGAGCTTTTGTCGTTGTTTTTTACGTTGGAAGAAGTGAAAAAATCCGGGAAGCCAGGTTTGCAATCGTTTCTTAAGGAAGGGAAACACGCGCTCCTGCTCCAGACCGGTACTTTTTTCCCGCGGGGAACGGAGTACAGCCCCATTACACAACAGGAATATGCAAAAAAACCAAATTCCCGCTACCTGGGGCTTCCCTGGTACCGGTATGCCCGTTATGATTTTAAGTTAAGGAACAAGTACCGGTGGGGATTTGTTATGGAAAGCGACCCGGGAGAAAGGGCATTCGCAGATTTTATATCCTGTCACATACAGGCAAGCGAACTGGGTGTGCTAAAGACCCTTATTGTCGGAGATTTTCGGGCTCGTTTTGGTCAGGGGTTGCTACTCTGGAACGGAACACAGTTTGGGAAAGCTTCATCTGTAGGGGCATTGTGCAATAAAGAGATGGGGTTTACGCCTTATACTTCCCGGGATGAAAACCGGTTTTTCCGGGGAGTCGCGGCTGCTTTTCAGTACAAAATCCTGTCTGTGGATGTGTTTTTCTCTTCCAGGGCTCTGGACGCCCGGGTAACGGAACAGGGGTTTACGTCTTTGGATCAGACAGGGTACCATAGAACTCCCTTGGAAGTTCAGAAAAAAAATGCATTGAAAGCCTACGTGGCCGGCGTACATGTTTCCTGCAAGGGCTACAACTGGAAAATTGGTGTAACGGCTGTAGGGTATGGATACGACCAACCGGATGCCGGTACCGTTACGTATTACAACATGTATAAAAACAGGACCTTGCCGTTTGGCGGTATGTCTGCTGATTTTGGACTGCGTTGGCGTTCGTTGCGTTTTTTCTCAGAAGCGGCACTTGACCTGGGGAAGGCTCCTGCTGTGGTGGCAGGGGTTATTCATTACGGCCAAGACGGCAACCACTCGGGTCTGTTACTCCGTTATTTTTCTCCCCGTTATACGGCTGCTTATGGAGCTCCGTTGGGAAGAAACAGCAGTTCTTCCAACGAATGGAGCGTACAGCTGGCGACTACGCGGTCGCTTTTCAACAGGTGGAAACTGGATGGCAGTCTGTGGGCATTCCGGTTCCCGGAACCTCGGTACTTGTGCCGGGAGCCTTCTTACGGATGGGATACGCGTGTGCAGGTATACAAAAACAAGCACCGGTTTTTGTTACGCCAACAAAGAGCCTTGTCTGACAAGGGCATTCTGGATAAAACTTCTCTTTCCCTGAGAACAGGGTTTGCGCTTTCGGACAGTTTTACTCTGGTGTTGCGTTCCGATGGGACGTACTGCTATTTGCACGAAAACCCGGGGGACTGGGGTGTAGCTGCTTATGCAGAATTGGAATACGACAACGGCAAAGGAAAAATCAGGGGATCTTTTCGTGCTTCCTGTTTTTATACAGGCTCTTGGGAGAGCAGGATCTACCTGTATGAACGGGATGTGTTGTACGGTTTTTCTATTCCGGCTTTGTACGGGAAAGGAATAAGAAGCTACCTGAACTTAAGGTACACGCCTGTCAGTTTTTTGGATTTGTGGTTCAAGGTTGCTTGTACCTTGAAAGAAACGGTTGCCATACAAACGAAAATCCAGCTTAGGATTCGTTTTTGACTTGAGGAACAAAGTCTTTGCTTACCAGAAGCTTTAAAGAAGCAGGAAGGATTTTGAAAACATAGGGAGGTGTACCCATAAGCTCTCCGTCTGTTTCCAGGTAAGTGGTCTGTTTACTAACCGGCAGGATTTCCACTGCCTTACCCCTGCTGTGGTGTGCTTCCTTAAAGGTATAGACATTGCCGTCAATAAAATCTTTAATTCTGGCAGCCAGGATTAGTTTGTTCATAGGCTCTACCAGGGTGATGTCAAACAGGCCGTCATCCGGTACGGACAGGGGGAGGGCTTTCATACCATTTCCAATGGAAGTTCCTATGCCCACACTGCAGGTTAAAACCGGGCCTTCATAAAACATGGTGCCGTCTATGATTATACGCAGGCTGACCGACTTGTATAAAAGAAACTGGTTGAGCAGGCTGTTGAGGTATTGCGGTTTGCTTTTTCCGTTGGCCAGATCCATCTTTCTTTCATAATGCCTGATAACAGCTGCATCCAGGCCCATGCCTGCTGCATTTACAAAATGACGTGTTCTTTCAATACCAAAATCCTGAAAAGAAACGGTACCAACGTCTGTGAGTACGGGTCTGTTGTTGATAATCGTTTCCATGGCCTGAACGCAATCTGTGGGAATACCATAGGCACGGATAAAATCGTTTCCTGTTCCTATGGGAATGATACCGAGGGTTATTTCCTGTGTGGGAACATCTTTTTGGTAAAAGACACCGTTTGCTACTTCATGGAACGTCCCGTCACCTCCAATAACAACCAGGTTCCGGAATCCTTCCCGTACGGCTTCCAGGGCAATGGTTACGGCATGGTACTTGTGTCTTGTAAAAATGCATTCAAAGTCCACTCCGTGTTCCAGGAAAAACTTTGAAATATGTGGCCACATCACAGCTGTTCTTCCTCCCCCGGCAACCGGATTGAGTATGATCATCCATTTCGCAGAAGACATAATGTTGGTGTTGAGATGAAAACTCAAAAATAAGAATATTTGTTGTATTTAATGTATATTTGCCAGACGTAAATGAAAAAGAAGAACTCATGGGTAAAGTAATTGCCATTGCAAACCAGAAAGGAGGAGTAGGGAAAACAACAACTGCAATTAATCTGGCGGCATCGCTGGCCGTGATGGAGAAAAGTGTTTTGCTCATAGATGCAGATCCGCAGGCGAACACTACTTCCGGATTATGTTTTGACCCCAATGCAAGCAGCGGTGATACCCTGTACGATTGCCTTATTGGAGAAACACCCATAGAGAACACGATTATTCAGACAGAAATTGAGGGATTGAAATTGATCCCTTCACATATAGATTTGGTTGGGGCTGAAATTGAACTGCTATCAGTTCCCGAAAGGGAAAAAGTAATAAAACATAACCTGGATACCATCCGGCACCATTTTGATTATATATTCATAGATTGCTCTCCTTCCCTGGGATTGATTACTGTGAATGCACTGACGGCAGCAGATTCCGTAATGATTCCTGTGCAATGTGAATTTTTCTCATTGGAAGGACTCGGCAAATTGCTCAATACTATTAAAATAGTTCAAAGCAGGTTGAACCCTGCTCTGGCTGTAGAGGGGTTTTTGCTGACCATGTATGATGTCCGGTTACGTTCACACAACCAGATTGTGGAAGAAGTCAGGCATCATTTTCAAGATATGGTATTCCAGACGGTCATACAAAGGAACGTGCGTCTGAGCGAATCTCCTTCGCACGGGAAGCCTGTAGTATTGTACGATGCTGCTTCTGTTGGGAGCAATAATTATTTAAACCTTGCCAGGGAATTTTTAAAGAAAAACCAACATGAGTAAAAAGCCGGCTTTGGGTAAAGGTTTAGGAGCCTTGATATCTGAAACACCTTCACTTGGGGATTGGAAACCAAGAACACCGGTTGTGCTTCCGAAAATGGAAGGTACATCTATGGTGGATATAGAACTTATTGAAGTCAATCCGGAGCAGCCACGAAAAGAATTCAATGAAGAATCGCTGGCAGAATTGGCTGCGTCCATTAAAACCCTGGGATTGATCCAACCTGTGACACTTCGTAAACTAACTGGCGGAAGGTACCAGCTTGTAAGCGGAGAAAGAAGGCTTAGGGCGGCGGGAATGGCCGGATTGGAAAAAATACCTGCCTATATCAGGCAGGTGGAAGACGGTGCCTTGCTGGAGATGGCTCTGGTAGAAAATATCCAGCGTGAAAACCTGGATGCCATGGAAATTGCCTTTGGATTTCAGCGGCTGATTGAGGAATGCGAATTAACCCAGGAACAATTGGCAGAAAGGGTAGGAAAGAAACGGGCAACCGTGGCAAATTACCTGAGGTTAATACAATTGCCTGCTCCAATCCAGGTGTTGCTGCGGGCCGGAGCCTTGACTATGGGTCATGCCAGAGCGTTGCTCTCTTTAGAAAATAACGAAGACCGCTTGAAACTTGCCGGGAAAATTGCAGAAAAAGATCTTTCTGTCAGGCAAGTAGAAGAAATGGTACGTGCAGCTGTTCCGGAGAAGAAGAAACCTGAAAAGACAGGTGAGGAACTGCCGGAGGTGTACTACCGGGTTCTGGAAAGAATGGGCAGGTATTTTAACCACAATATAAGTGTGAAAAGAAATACAAGAGGGGAGGGGGTCTTTACAATCCATTGTTCCAGTGATGCAGAAATGGAGTCCTTTCTGGAAGTACTGGAAAGAAACAATATTTAGTCGGTTTTGTACATGTGAAACGTATTCTGATACCTTTGTTGTGTGTATTGTTTTCCGTTTCTGCAGCTTACGGTCAGTTTGCTGTGGATATGGGGAATGAAAGCAATCCCGCTTCCGGAGATACAACGGTACAGGCAAAAGAACCTTTTCGTTTGCGTACGTATTTTACGGCTTTAGCCGGAAAGGATACACTTAAGATAGGGAGGGCTTTTTCGGGAGCTGTTGTATTGCCGGGGTATGCTCAGGCATACAACCGTCAGTATTGGAAAATCCCCGTAGTATATGCCGGTATGGGGGCAGGCATTTACATGGGTTACCACTTTCAAAAGCAATATGCAGAAACGGAAAACAGTTCTTACGAGTTGTACAGGAACTTGTGTTATGTGGGAGCGGGATTGTTTTATTGGGGGAGTTTGTTAGACGGTGTAGTACAGTACAAACACGCAAAGCCCCTGCTCCCGGCGCGTGCTACCTTGTACTCGGCCCTTCTTCCCGGGCTGGGGCAGATTTATAACGGAGATTATTGGAAGCTTCCTATTGTTTATGGCGGACTTATAGCCTGCGGGTATTTTTGGCAATACAACGGATTGCAGTACAACCGTTACAAAACTATGTACAACCATGCTATGGCCAGTCCTTCCAGGTATGACGGGTGGATGACTGCGGAAGATTTGAAGTGGTACCGCGATACGTACCGGCGGTACAGGGATTATTCCATCATTGCTACCGTGCTGGTTTATGCATTGAACATCATAGATGCCAATGTTTTTTGCCATTTTCAGGATTTTGATGTTAGTGATGACCTGACGCTGCGTATTGAACCCGGTCTGATCCAGGGGTTTGCATATAACGGTACCGGGTACCCCGGTGCAGGTATACATATGAGATTAACTTTTTAACTTTTGTTCCATTTATGAAATCCAGACTTGTTTATTTTCTTCTGCTACCTGTATTATTTCTTACAATACCCGGCCACGCTCAAATTCTACGAAAACCAACAAAAAAACAGCTGGAACATAAAGTGGACTCGCTGTTGCAATTGACAGACTCCCTGCAACAGATTCTTGCGGGGCTGGAATTGCCGGCTGTGGATTCGCCGTATTACGAAAATGAAATCAATGAGGGGGGATTTGACGATCCGTCCGGGACCCTTAATTTTGGGAACTTTACCCTGCCCGATATAGATTCTTTGAGTACGGAACAGCGTTTAAGTTTGTATTATCACCAGAACCAGCTGAACCAGAGGCAGCCGGATATGACACTGGAGGTTCTGGATACCGTTGTTCTGACTTCCAATATTCCCGACTCTGTATATATTGAGAGGCTCAGCCGAATGAATTCTTTCATTAAGCTGCCTTACAACAACATTGTCAAAAACCATATCATTCACTACACACAAAAGATGCCCAATCGTATTCCTACCATATTGGGTCTGGCACAATACTACATGCCCTTGTTTGAAGAAATTTTCCAGGCGTATGATATGCCGCTGGAACTGAAAGCGATGGCAGTGATTGAGTCTGCACTCAATCCCAGGGCTGTATCCAGGGCAAGGGCTACGGGCATGTGGCAGTTTATGTATAGAACGGCACTGAACTACAACCTGACCATCAATTCTTATGTGGACGAACGTTTAGACCCCATTGTATCGGGCGATGCAGCGGCACGGTATCTGATGGATTCGTACCGGATTTTTGGCGACTGGATATTGGCCATTGCCTCGTACAATTGCGGAACCGGAAACGTGAACAAAGCCATACGAAGGGCCGGCGGGTCACGTGAATTCTGGGATATTTATCCTTTCTTGCCACGTGAAACACGCGGTTACGTGCCTGCGTTTGTAGCAGCCCTGTATACTATGCGTTATTACCACGAACACCAGATAAGGCCTCTATCCATTGAAATGCCGGCGCATGTAGATACGTTTGAAGTAAATAAAATGCTTCATTTTGAACAGATTACTTCTTTAATGGATATTTCCATTGACCAGCTGAGGGACCTGAATCCGCAATATACCAAAGATGTGGTTCCCGGTGTAGAACGTCCGTATATCCTGCGTATTCCTTTTGAGTACAGCGGGGATTTTGCTGCATTACAGGATTCGATTTATGCGTACAAGGACAGTGTGTATTTTAGTCCGCTGATATTGAATACACGGGCAACGGCCTCCGATACACAGATAACGCACCGGGTGCGTTCCGGAGAAACACTCAGCCACATTGCCTACAAGTACGGGGTCCGGGTGGCCGATATAAAATACTGGAACGGCCTTCGTTCCGACAGGATTCTGCTTAACCAGCGGTTGATTATCTACACCGGCAGATCGGGCGCTCCTGCAGGGCAGGCATCGGCTGCCGGCTCTGCAGGGCAGTCGCAGGCCTCGGCAAGTTCTGCCGGACAAACAAGCACGTCGACCGCTTCTGCGGCTCAGCCACAAGGCAACCTGATTACGCACAAGGTGAAGAAAGGAGAAACGCTGGGCGGTATTGCAGAAAAATACAAAGTAAGCGCAGCCAACATCCGCTCCTGGAACAATATGAAAAACAATACCATTTACGCCGGGGGCTCTCTGAAGATATACACTTCTGCCACCATTTCCACTTCGCATGATAGTGCTTTTGAATACTATACGGTTAAGTCAGGTGATAGCCTGTGGGATATTGCCAACAAGCTGGGGTTGACCGTGCAGGGCATCCTGACTTTAAACGGCATGGGAAACAACTCCCGGATCTATCCCGGCCAGAAACTTAAAGTCCGTATGCTGTAGCACGTTACCAAGCACCCGGCTCCCTTGGATTCAGCTATTTTGCAGCATTTTGTAATGCTCGCGTTGTGCTTCACACTTTAGTGCGACGCACTAATTTCATTCAAAATATAGAGATGAAAAAGTAAAATTGAACTTGGAAACCATTTTGCGATTATTCTTTGCTTTGAATTTCAAATACTTATAAGGATAAAAATAATTAAACCACCAGGCACTTAAATTTTTACGAATCAGAGACTTTCTCAATTTATACGTTTTGTAATGCTTTAGTATTCCAAGATAAGAGTTCATGCTGCTTAGAAAAGCAGCTTTTTCTTCTACCCTCGGTTTGTGATCTCTGACAACACTGTTTTTATCGGCTATAGCATTGTAAAAATTACCTTTTGTACGATTAGCAATGTAAATTCTATAGGGCTTTATAACTGCCCCTAAATATTTAACTCCTTTAGAATAATGTTGCAGGTAAATTTTATGAGGGTGAAGTTCCAGGTGCAATTCCTTTTTTAAGTATTCCCGAATAGCTTCTATACAAAATTGCAAATAATCTTTACTGGAGTGAATAAGTATAAAATCGTCCACATACCTACCGTAATATCTGATTCCCAGACCACTTTTGACAAAGTGGTCAAATGCATTCAGGTAAATATTCCCAAACAGCTGGGAGGTTAAATTACCAATAGGTAATCCACAATCAGGACCCGCATAAAACAGGCTCTTTGTTGCCGGCAATCCTTCCCAATCTTTTATACTACCTTTTATACGGCAATTTATTGTGGGATCATTAAATATGGTCTCTTTTAAAAGATAAAGTACAAGCTTTATGTCAAACTCAACTTTATGCCCTTGAAGAATAATCTCTTTTTTAACTATTTCATAAAGTAAGGGCTTATATATAGACATAAAGTATCCTTTGATATCGAGTTTTAGTATATAACAATCTTTTGTATAGTTGCGTGAACAGGAACGTATAAAATGGTCAATACGCTTAATGCCGTAATGTGTTCCTTTTCCAATCCGGCAGCTGTAACTGTCGTTAATAAAAGTCTTTTCAAAAACAGGAGATATGTAATTATAGATAAAATGGTGTATTACTCTGTCCCGAAAATCAGCAGCGAAAATTTCTCGCTTTACGGGCTTGTCCACAATAAAACAGATACTGGGTTTAGGTTTGTAATTGCACGAAAGTACTTCGTTTGCAAGAGCAAACAAATTGGTTTCCAGATGCTTTTCAAAGGCAAGCGCATGCAAGGTATTGCGTTTGTTTTTTCGTGCATCATAATAAGCCTGAAATAAATCCAATGGCAACATATGCATTTATTTAAAAACAACCACGGAGATTACTTTTCCGTGGTTGCAAAGTTTTCTTTTCAAATCCCTGACCAGCGGACAGAAAACCCGTTTTCCTTGTTGTTGTTGTTCCTGTTTACGTTGCTGTTATTGTAGTTCAGATTCCGGTTCCAGGCGTTATTTGTATTGTTCTCTGTAGAACTCCACCAGTTGCCGTTGTTACCAATGTTGTTGAATGTTCCATTGTTGTTACGGTTGCCCCCCGGAAGAGCTGTAAAAGTAACCACTTAATTTGTTGTACCACCATTTGCAGGCAATGCAATCTTTTATAGCTAACATAAACCTGTTGTTAAAACACAGGACTTTACAATGCCAGCGGGTTACCGGATTTAATATGCACGCTCCGGCAAGCCGTGACTTGCCGGACTCCGGCAGAAAACTTTTATTGTTGACTTTTTTGCCATCCCGTTAATTGTTTAGATACATTTTCCACGACCTCATTAATTCTGACAAACTTCACAAGGCTTATTTGTTTCATGTCTTTCATAAGACGGATAAGCAATCTTATTACCTCTATTTGCTCACGTGCCGTTTGCAGTATATCTGTTTTTTTATGTCTTGTATTGGCCCGATATATAAGTGTAAGCAATTCTATTGTCTCCTTTTTCAGACTCTCACCCACGGTATATTTGTACTCTTTGCTAAAATCCTTTGTAAATTGAAAGATTGCCAAAAGCAAATCATACGTTGCTTTATATACCGGAAGTTCGTTATAATGTGCCAAAATCCCAAAAAAATCGACCGCCTGCGGCGGTAATGATCAAATAAATCAAATAGCCAAATAATCAAATAAATTACTAATCCCTGACACAGCGGACAGAATACCCGTCTTCCTTGGTGTAGCTGCCCCTGTGTACGTTGCTGCTATCGTAGTACAGACTCCGGTACCAGGCGTAATTTGTATTGCTCTCTGTAGAACTCCACCAGGTGCCGCCGTTACCAATGTAGTTGAATGCTCCACGGTAACGGTAGCCCCCCGGAAGAGCTGTAAAGCCGGATTTGTATCTGTATTCAGGATAATCTGTATTTCCTGCTGCACCTTCACTTGTTGAACTTTTCCAGCCATTATTGGCAACTAAAGCAAGAGCAAGTCTTGTTCCTTCCGTAGTGTTTCCTATTGAAGCATCGTACTTGTAGCCATTATCAGCTAAGTATGTTAAGAGTTGTGTCCATTCTGCGTCACTGGGCAAATGCCATCCGGCAGGACATACTCCCTGAACACCGCTTGGATTGCTTGTACTGCTCTTAGCACCATTCATGGCAGCAAACCAGTTATACAATACACCATATGTTTTGTAATTGTCAGTGTTTTTTGCCTCTGTGTAGCTAGTCCCTTTATAATCGTACACATAGTAATAAGGCGATGAGCTTGAGCCGGAAGTGGGAAGACTTACCGAAGGTAGATAAGCTAGATTTTCTGCCATCCAGATTTGTTCACCAATAGTTACTGTTTTATATAGATTTCCATCACGCGAATCAACAAATGAAGACCCTCCTTCCCATTTACTTGTTTTGAACGATTTTTGTTCACCATATGCTGTTCCTTCAGCATTTGTTGCATATGCCCTCACATAATACGTAGTACTAGGTGTAAGGTTGGTTAAATTTCCGGTATACGTTCCTAAACCTGTTCCATTTGATGTCTTGAAGTGGGATATAGTTGGGTTGGGAGAAGTATTCCAACAAATACCACGGGCAGTTATCGTTGCTCTCCCATCTGAAGTTACATTGCCTGTGCAGCTAGCTGTTGTTTCTGTAATGTTTGTAACATTGCCCGTAGTTACAGTTGGTTTAATAGGTGCATGTGTAATGAGTTTCTCATATTCTAAAATCCCGTTTTTATGATAATCTAAGAGTACAATATCAAGAATCTTTACATGCATGCCTGCATTTACGTTAAAGCCACCATACATTTCCCACCATGGCGTTTTTTGTAAATCTGCATCTAATTTTAAATAAGCCTGTCCGTTAATGTATGGACCAGCTATAGCCATAATTTTTGTAGACAATTCTGTTTTGAGGTATGTAGAGATACCTGCATTAGTATTAAGCTGTGGTTGATTAAACGTGAAGTTAAAATTTGGTGTATTGTATGATGACCATCCACTATTTTTACTATACTGAATTCCTGTTGCAACATTAAAATTTTGTGAAACACCACAGGTAATTGAGCCATTTATATATCCTTTAACTCCGAGGATAAGATCAAGTTGAGGAGTAATTATAATGGAAAATGGAGGTGTCGCTGAGATTGGTATAGTTATAGGAGTAAAGTATATACGAGCAATGGGAACCTCTTTATTAAGAGTTTTAGCCAGGCCGGCGAGCAGCTCCAACTCTACATTCTCTGTGGTAACAATACCGTTCTTAGCAGATACAACTGAAAAAGATTTTATAACAAGATCAAAAATAAATTCCATTTCGCAGTCAATTGACCCTCTGACTCTAACTTGATCTTCTGTAGTACTAGTATTTCCATCGTTGTCATAAATCAACATATCGAAACTTTTGTTTAACAACTTTATTATTGGCCCTTTCACGTTATTTGGTACTTCTTCTCCCGTATCAGAATAAAACACAATAGTTTCTGGAATTGCAAACTAATTTGAGACAAAAAGTTAAGCTGCATTATTAATAAATTCTTTTTTAGCATTATACTGTTCCCAAAATTCATCAATGGTTAAGTTGTTCAGTGCTGAGAACCTTCTTTTATGA
>Ga0265293_10000667_pt1 | contig 79784 bp, 122 predicted proteins | sample Munlanlewell138R_FD_192505 | JGI IMG/M metagenome (GOLD analysis project Ga0265293, IMG submission 192505) | Leachate microbial communities from a municipal landfill in Southern Ontario, Canada - Leachate well 138R | ecosystem: Engineered > Solid waste > Landfill > Unclassified | place... | reverse complement strand
CGGCCGTCAGCATCACCGTGAAATCACTCCCGGCGCTGTAAAACGTGCCGTCCGCCGACGTGTTGATTGCGACCCGGTTCGCTCCCGTCACGCTGTCCGCCGACGCAGAGAGTGTGACGCCCGACGTGCTCTGGGTGTTCGAACTGTCCTTGTAGACGCTGATCGTTCCGCTGGTGAGCGCGGTCGGCACGCCATCGGCATCGGCCGTAGTGAACCAGAACGTAATCGTCGCGCCGGGGCTTTTGTCACCAAGGTATTGCATGCCGGCCCCCTATGCCCAGCTCGCGACACACATCGACTTCCGTCTTGAGTTGCCATTAGCGGTCACAGAGATACTGCGGCCGCTCTCAGCCGACATCATCTGGCCCGAGGCGGACGTGTATCCCCCATAGCTAAGCCCTGACGCAGAATCCGCATCCTCGGTGAGTCCGGACCAGGTGTGCGAATACACGTTAAATTCGTCCTGAGCAGCCAGGCCACCGATAGCGAACCCGTTTGCCGGGATATTCAGTGTTGTGCCGAGGAAACTCGTATTGTTAGTGCTCCAGGTCGTGTTCGTGTGATGCGCCGTCGTCGAGTTCAGGCCCTTTATTGTGTAGACATCCAATGCTGTTCGCTGAACGGCCACGCTGAGATTGATCGTTATTGTCGCCGTGGTTCCGCTGGTCACGACCCTCGACAATATCGCAGTGAGGGCGGGGTAATCCATGCCATTTGACGCCACAACCAGAGTCGCCGCACTGCCGCCGATAGACCCCCCAGTAATGACTGTTAAGTTGCCGTTATCATTGTGCACACACATAGCCGATACCACCACGAGGCGATCAGCAGAGGCCGTCCCGATACTGACATCCGAGATCGTAATGGTTGTCGATTCAGTCGTCGACGTTGCGCGCCCGATGTAGGTAAGAACTGGCACCGATACGCGTGATCTGGGGATTACCAGTCCGCCAAAGGGCTGTGGTATTGTCAGCATTGCATACGTTCCAGTGGCCAGCTAGGCTGTTGGCTTATCGGTCATGGGGGCAGCCATGGATTTGCGCGCTATACGCTATGAATGGCTCTGGTGGTTGCATCGCGACGGAGTTCGCATCCGCACGCGCAGCACCGAACACGGAATACTCATCGACACACCCGAGGGCACGCTCAGGCTCGCGAGCGAGCGTCGTGTCGGACTCTACAGGCGCGGGATCAAGGCCCGCATCGACAAGGTGGCGAGCGCCTACGGCATCGCTCAGCATGTCACGCTCCGACCCGGCGATCTGGTGCTCGACATCGGCGCCAACATTGGCGAGTTCTCACTTTGGGCCGCCGCACGCGGCGCTCGGGTGATCGCGTTCGAACCGGACCCCACGACCCTTGCCTGCCTTCGCGATAATGTCTCTGGCAAAGTCGTTGAAGTGGAGCCTGTCGGTCTCTGGCATGAGCCCGCCTCGCTGAGCTTCTTCACAGCGCCCGATGAAGCAGACGGCTCGTTCATCGGCAATAGCGGGCAAAGCATCCAGGTCAACGCCCTGCCGCTCGACGCCATCATGGCTAGGCGCGATTTTCCTGCCGTCCGCCTCATTAAGATGGATGCCGAAGGGGCCGAGCCTGAAGTGCTACGTGGGGCAACCGAAACGCTCAAGTTCACGTCCTTCATAGCCGTAGACGTAGGCGAAGAGCGCAATGGAAAAAGCACGCTCGATCAATGTCAAAAAATTCTACTGTCTACTGGCTTCAAGCCGATGTTTCGGAACGACGACCGCGGGACCATCCTCTGTGCGAGAGATCAGGCCTGATCCAGCACCACCTTCCCGGTAAGCGTTAAAGCGCAAAGATCCCCGACGCATTCCACGTAACTGCGCCGCCGTGCCTACTCCCCCACCCACACATAGAGCTTGCCTGATAGTGAGGCCGCACCTGGCCTCACTGAAACCTTGAACTTCTCACCAGCGCCGATGACGTTTACTCCGGTGTCCACGAACGCGGTTCCAAGTCCTGCCTTCTGAAGAAACGTCCAGCCGTCTCCCGTGTCGGTCTCATTCAGAAGCATCGTCATCTCCAGCGAGCCGCCCGTGTCGGCTCCTTCTGGATTCCAGCGAACCTGCCTCAGAGACCCCATGAACGGCGCCGATACCCCGACCCATGTTCCCGTGTCCGTATCGACGTGGAAGACGTGACGGCTGATCATTTCTGGTCTCCGTTGATCTGCGCCGTGCGCAGGATGTCAAAAATAGCGCGGGCGATATCTCGTGGACTGGAGGACTCAGGCATCAGAGGCTCGCCGTCCTTGCCGGTCAGTTCATTCTTGTCTGCGAGGCCAAGATCTCGTGCGATGATATTGGCATTCAGAAGATCTGCTGCAGCTCCGGCAAACTTCTGCGAGTATATTACTGTCTCCGCTCGCGTAATGACTGCAAGCAAATCGGAACGATCTCTTTTCCAGAGCCGCCATGTTTCTTGGCTGATGTCCAGGAACAGGCAAAGACCTGCAATGGTCATCGCCCTCATCTTGGCAACAGGCTCGTGGGTTGCCATCCCTTGGAACGTGACGATGTGATCCGCATAGAGCGGGTTGGCCTGCACCCAATCGAAATACTCGACGCAGGCGCTCCAGAGGTCATCTGCCTTTGCAAACTTCGGATTAGGCCCTGCGCTCGATCGCGCCATCCAGAAACGGTTGCCCGGAAGGAACCGGCCTGTCTTCTCATCACGCTTGGCTGTCTCGGGCGGATCGAGAACATGATCTTTCGGCGGGGCTGGCTTCTCGCCCTTTGCTCTGCGCTCTGCTCGATCGGCAGCGGCCTTTATGTCGGCCTTCCTCGGTCGCCCTTTCCGTACTGCACGAGCCATGATTTCACACTTGCCGGTGTAGCCAGTAGCTACTACCCTCCCTGATATGCCGAAGCCTCCTGCCTACTCACCATCAGAGATCAGACAGCGCTATGCGCGGTTGCTCGGGGAGCATAAGCTTTCCGAAAAGCTCGGCAGATTGTTCCTGGAAAACAAGAAGCAGATGTATCGATGGGAAGCCGGTGGATGGCCCGCCTATACTGTAGATATGCTTGAGCTTCTTGAAGAAGTTCCGCAAAAGAACTGGCCGAAACGTGTTGCCGAATTGCTCGATGCCTAGAGCAATCCTTGGTTATTCACGACTATTTGATGAATGACTTCATTATTTGCTTGACGCGGTAGCATGGCGCTACCAATCTGCTCCGTGGACCGCTCTTTGTTTGGCGGCCCAAAAGCAATGAGCCCGGCTGGGGTGGTGTCCCTGCCAGGCTCTTGAACCGAAACCATCGCCAACTTTGGAGGTCACGATGGCTCGCACGACTAAGTACCACGTCCCCATGCCGCTTGCAATGGCGGCCTTGGGCACAGGCGTTGCTCTCGCAGGAACAGATACCTGGAGCAACATGGAGTTCATTCTCGGGTCCGAGAAGGGACTCACGTCACTGGTGGCAGCCGTTCCAGTTGCCAGTGTCGCCGCAATGCTCGCCCTGCCGGCCGCTCGTGCCGCATGGCGGGCGAAGAAAAAGTTCGAGGCCGGACTTCTGGCCTGCGTTCTCGTAGCCGCTACGACGTTCTCACTCTCGGCTACGCTGGACCGGACCAGTCAGACCCGTGAGGCCCAACTCGCCGAGCGGAAGTCTGCAAACATGGCCGCCACCCTTGCCCGTCAGGCACTGGATGAGGCTAAGGCAGATGTGGCCCGGTTCGATGCCGAAGCCGCTGCAGAGCGGACCCGTGGCGGCTGCGGGCCGGTTTGCAAGAGCTGGGAGGCCAAGGCCGACGCAGCCCGTGTCCGGGTTGCCGAGGCCATTGCCCAGGTCAGGACCGCTGGCGCCGAACGTGCCGTCGATACCCTGGCCGCCTCGGTCGCCTACTTCGTGCCGGTGAGCGAGAAGACCGTCGCCACCGTTCAGCCGATGCTCCTGCCCGCCGTGATGTACCTTGGCGGTCTCGGGTTCATCGGTGTAGGAGCCGGGGCGATGCTGGACCGGAAGCCGCCGCGCAAGGCGCCGACCCGGAAGGCATCCCGAAAGGCTCCGCCGAAGCGCAGGTCTCAGAAGACGCGGCGCTCGACGGTCAGGAAGACAGCGCCACAGCCCAAGGGCGTCGTCCTGCCATTCACGCGATAACACTAAAAGGCCCCGCTCCGGCGGGGCTATTCTTTTGCATAGGTCTCACCGAGAACCGTTGCCGGCGGGGGCGAGGCGATCAGCTCGGCGTACCAGACGCCCGAGGCTTCCGGCACTCTCTCGTTCGCCATCACGAAATAGCGTCTCGGGGTTCCGTCCGTCTCCGTGAGGACGAGATAGTCTGTGGCCTTGATCTCTGGCACGAAATGCTTCACCGCCATTCTGCGGCGGTCGGTGTCGTAGACCTTGACGGGGTGCACCCAATCGTCAGGAGGGCGGTGCGTTCGTGGCATGACCCGACTCGTACCGGCACGGAGCTCCACGGTCAATTGACTGTCGTGTCTTCCCACCGTCCCGTCGTCTTGAGAAACCCGATCAGCCTGTCGTCGAGGTCGTAGCGACGGGTGACGAACTTATCCTCGCCTGCGATCTTCCGGTAGAACACGAACACCACGGCCTGATCTGCGGGGTACTCCTGCACCAGCACGTCGCTTTCGCTGATAACGACGGGGATCAACGCGCCTGCGTCGGCAAAAGCTTTCTTCGCCGTCTCCAGCGCATCCTCGTACATGGGCCGGGTTGCCGTCCGGGGCCGGAACTTGCCCGGTATCTGGTAGGGAACCTGGATACCCGTCAGTTCTCTCCACTTTGCGAGCGGGGCGATGCGGAAGTTGTCGCTCAAGCCCTCGATGCGCTCGCCGGCATCACGGTTCAGAGGCATGGTTACTCGGGGTTTTCATAGTAGGACGAAACCCAAGCCGAAGCCGACTCGGACAGATTCTTGTCGAGACGGGCTCTCGGAAGCGGGGCCTGTAATAGAGCACCCGCCAAATCCCCCAACGCTACTGCCGGGGGCCAGCCCGACCGTTTCGTTGCCTCACTGATCGCCTTGCCGATCTCGTCTACCAGCATGTCTTTGTGCAAGGTACGAGGGTACGTGTCGTTTGCACGCTGCATGATGGATTCAGCACAGCGCTTGGCGATGTCTTCGTGGTTCATTGGTGTCCCCATCCTCCGAACTGATCTTCATCGGTACCATCATCCATGAAGATCGCAAGCCACACGTGCCATATCGAGGCGGTGATCAGCCCTAAAAGAAAGACTGCCTTCAGCACCCAGAGCACCGTCATCAATGCACCATGTTCGAAAACGGATACGCGATCGTGGCAGCGGCTTCCTCGCAGTGGTAATCCAGCCGCTCGTCTATCGCTTCTGCTATGGCGCGCGCCGTGTTCTCTTCACCCAAAAGCGGATAGAGCAGATCCACCGCGTCTCTCATAAGGGCCTTGGCCTTCTCGATGCGGTCGTTCATCTGCTCTGTCGTCATTTGCTATCGACCTTCGGCTTGCTGAGCTTGAGCCATGCCTTCTCGGCGCGAGATGCTTTCGCGTGCTTGGCGGCGGTGAAGTGCTTCGCCTGACCCTTGCGCTTCCAGTGCTTCGAAAGAACTACGCGGCTCATGATCCTAGCCCCATAGCGTTCCTACGAAACCTGTCGAGGATCAGCACCACCTCGAACATATCCGCGAATGATCCAGCGAAGTAATCCCTGCCGTCCTTATCGATGCCGAGCACGAGCACCTCCTGCAGGTCCTTCTCAAGGGCACCACCCAAGACCCGAAATGGCGGGACATGATCGCTCGTCGTGTCTCTGAGAAATACCACGTTGTCGGGCAAGCGGCTTTTCAGGACGACCTTGCCGATCCTGCAGTGCGAGTTCATCTTACGCCCTCAGAATTAGTGCCGCCGATGACGCGATTTACCGTTGACGATGACCCCGCATAGCGCGGCCCTGCACCGAACCGGATCGCGTCTTTCTCGTTAGTCGGACCCGGCGGCTGACCCGCTAGGAGGCGGTGCAGGGTAATTCATTTTGCAGCCCACAGAACGAGAAGCAGTATACCGCCAAGGGCCATCAGAAGCAGTCCACCAATGGAGTTTTGCAGAGCTACGTTGGCGAGGGAGTCGGCGTACTGCATGGGAGCAAGCCTTGAATTGGAACCAGCCTCCACCACGTCCGTGATCGCCCGGTTTGCACGCATGCCGGTGGAGCGCATTGGACTGTGATGGCGGGCTGGAAACACAAAGGCCGCTGCCAGTTTTTCCGGCGCGGCCCGTAATTCTGAGCAGTAGCGAATTAAGCCCTTACCAAAGATCCCATATCTCAGCAACAGTAAAACACTGCGACATTCTGACTCATTCCCCTCTGATGAACAGAAGCCAGTCAAGTAACACCAGAATACCCCCAAAGATAAGCATCATCATAGGGCCGTAAATGACGAGCCAGAAGAACTGATGCCATTCTTGGGCGGTCATTCCAGCATCTCCTTGAGCTGGCGTTTTTCTTCGGGATCAGTAACTGGTAGCGCGACTAGAATGAGAACGGGCCATTCGTTCTATCCGCATCTGGCACGGCTTCAGAAAAATCAGCCAATGATCTCCCCAGATAACTGCCGCTTTAACCTGTTCTTCTCCTCTTCCGCCATTGACATCTTCTTCACCGATGCGTTGACACTGTTCCCGTGTGTCGTTCTCTTTATCGTCTCCAACAATGCGACAAGAGCCCACTTGTTCGGCCGAGATGATCGGTCCACGGCACTATCGTCGATATTGTTCAGAAGGGTTAGGCCGCGCTTTGTTACCCGACGAGCCTTCAACCTGAAACCGTTCCCCTTGACGACAACCGATTTCGTCGGATCAAGGCGAGTGTACCCTTCACCGGACACATTTGTGAACGCGATGCCTTCCTTGTGCAGCTCACGGAGAGCAACCTGTAATTCGTTCTCGCCACCACCGGTGATCTTCACCCCGAGAATTTTCGTCATCTCGGGATATGTGAGCGTCTCACCTTCAACCACGTTGCGGAGCATGGCCTTGCGGGCGTCTATAGCTTCTCGCCAGCTCGGACCTTTGTTATGACCATTTGGGAATGCCATTACTTTCAGTTCCTTTCTATTGGTCGTTGCGTTGAGTTGCGTCAAGGAGCGGTGCGGCACGTGGCGTTAAGTGGCACCGCGTCGCGCAGCGCAGCACGGCGCAGAGATGCGCAGCGATCCTCGGCGGCTGAATGAAAGACAGAAAATCTGTCTTTCACGCCACCGCCAATGCCTACAGGAGACGTTGAGTTGCGAAGCAAGGCGAAGCGGGGCGGTGCCGGGTGCAGCGTAGCGGGGCGGAGAGTAGCGCAGCGCAGACATATGCTTCTAAGCCGCAAGCCTTTGGGGTGCTGTCTTGTTCCACTTCATCGCCGTCACTTCGAAGCGTCCTAGGTACCCGCCATTCTGCGGCCTGAACCTGCCGATCCCGATCAAGTTACCGGCCTCGCGCAAGCAGCGCTCGACAACTTCCTCGGGTATTTCACTGTCAATGAGATGGATCTCTGCGGTTGCCTTCCATCCCGTCGGAACCATTGGGAATCGGCGAAATACCCGCGTGCCTGATCCACGCTTGCCATCGGCGTTCGCGAAAACAACCTCTTCCCGTAAATCGTCTCGGGTGATGCCCAGCGGCATATCTGCCACGACGAGAACACCAGACAACACATTCTTCGTGTAAGTCGCCCCACGCTTTCCGGGGATCTTGATTGCGAGCCTCCTGGCAGCCTCGGCGATTGCCAGTTTCAACCCCATAGCTGGGATGACGACTTGTCCGGTGTCCGCATCGACATGAGCCTTGCTGCGCCATGTGCGGCGGTCATAGGCATCATGCGATTCCTTGTCATCAATCTTCGGCTCATCGTGAGCGCGAGATTGGCTGTAAGGACTGATACCAACTAAGTTTGCGACTAGAGTTCTGGTCATCGAATAATCCTCGTTGCGCTAAGTTGCGATGCGGTGCGAAGCGTTGCGGCGCGGAGCGAAGCAATGCGTGGCGGCACGCTGCGGAGCGAAGCACTGCGGCGCGAAGCTGCGCGAGTAACTGCGCTACGGAGCGACGCAATTCCAATATACACAAACCAATTCTTTTTCTCAACTCCTAGAGTGCCAATTGCACGCGCAAAACTTAATCACACCGATATTGGAAATGGAAACACAATCGGGTCAGCCATTCGATAAGAACAGTGCCCCCTGCCGCCCCAACTTGCGCGCGTCCCGTGTAACGAGTTCTCAATCTCCCGATGTCCGCTTGAGACATCCCCTTCGTATCAAAGAGGACTGCCGGCAGGACGGCCCGCATTAGCTCCTTATCAGGAACCCATTTCCCTTCATTCGTCTCTACCCAGCATGTCGCCTTAATCGCTGCCGCAAACTCCTTCGAGGCGTCCATCATGCTCTGGTTTGTCGGCATTCTCTGTGACGCAGGAGATGCCTGAAAGAACTCGCCATAACCGGCAACCCCCCTGCTGGGGCCGATAGATTTCAGGTAGAGTTCCTTGAACTTGTCGGCTGCCGCTGCGAGCTCGGCGGGGACCAACTTGTTCGTCGCCATAAGATCGACGATAGATACGAACCGATGTGTTTCAACAACGGGATCTGTCGGGGCGTTTGGACCCCGGATCGACGCATTGGCGTGAAGAATGGGAGCCACGAGACGAGCCACCTGAGCGAGCCTCACGTCCAGATCAGGAGGCGGAGGGCCGGGAAGGCGCTTGCCCTTCTTCCTGGCGGCCTTCTCTAGCTCGGCGGCTTCTCGCTGGCGCTGCTTTTGGAGGGGAGTGGACATTCAGGATTTCTTGCCGTCCTGCTTCAGTGATGCGAGACACTCTGCAAACACGTCGTTCAGACCAGCGCCATCTGCGCTCCTGACTTCCATTCCTCTGCCGATCGACTTGTGCCACCACACCCGCATACCCGAAGGCTTGTGCCAGAAATTAGGAGCGCGCCCCCACTCCGAGCTCAGCTCGAACGGCTCACGCGCGGGTAGAGCGCCTTTCTCCGGCCAGCGGTGCGATGGCGAACAACTCGGGCAATCAAAATCATCCGTGCAGTGGCACTCGGCGCACCAAGGGCAGGCGGTAGATTCACATCCGCAGGCAGGGTGCATCATGAACACGTCGTTATCCCAATCTGCGCCGTAATCGTACAATCCACCCAGCAAGCCATAGCTTAATCGAGATTTGTCGATCCTGTAGATAGCCTTGGTGATGGCGATCAGACCTGAGTTAATCGCGTCTATTTCCATCATTAGTCGCCTGCTTTGCCTGCTCTACGACCTTCACCAGCTTTTCAAGCAATTGGTTCTCATATGGGAGGATCGCCAGTTTGCCTGCAAAGCGAACATCATCTCGAATCCATGCCCTTATGGCTGATCTGATGTCTTCACGGTGATCAGGAGTGTGGGACATATTGGTTCATGCTGACGTTGAGTTCGGGCTGTCGTCGGTGCGGTCAACGTTCCCGCGCAATCGTTCAATTTCCTCCAGCAGCCGATCAACCTCCATCCCTGCGCCGAGCAACGCATACTGGAGTTCTTCGTAATCGGCACCGCAATTTGAAAACTTGTTTAGATCCTCGAACGTATAACCAAGAGGTGACTTTATGCCGTCGTCCTCGCGGTACCACGTCGCAATCTCCTCAGCGATGCGGTGATGGAGAGCAGGCAGAATCTCGCTCATCTCGCAGTTTAGGGCCTTGATGGCATCCCGATAGTCGAAGTCCTTGTTTGTCATCCCTCGGCGCTCCATTGCGTTGACCGCACCAGCGCCTGCTGGCGGCAGTCCGGTTGCTTGAACCAAATCTTCATCCCCAATCTTTAATTCCCCTGTGAGGATCTAAAGGTTGAGGACTTTTCCTTTAAGTTCAGCCCGATCCGAACTTGCTCAGGGTTCAGACCGGGCTATGTCTGTGCCGATAAGCGGCTATCGGCTGGGTTTATAGCTGGAACGCGCTATAAACTGATAACTCTGGTGGGCGGGGCCGGGCGCTACTCCGGCTATCCGGTTCTATCCCCGCAGCCTCGCGAATTTCACGCGTATCAACCGGCAAGCTCTAATCTTGAGCTAGCGGCATCACGGCCTGATAGTTGCGTGTCTGCTTTCCACGCCGCCCGCCCATAACTGCTAGAACCTTATGATTGCACCAGCCACGATTGCGCTTGCGTCTGTGCTGCTGCTCTCGATCTCATCGCCGCTGCCACTTTTCTCCGAAAGGTCGTACTTGCGATAGCTGACGTACAGATCCATGGCGGCGGCATCAATCGCCTGGACCACGCCGAGGCCCCAAAAATCCAACTCACCCTTCGAATACTCGTCAGGATCAGGGCACCAAAAGCTATCGACCACCCTGCTTTCAGCCCTAGCCCATTCTCCGAAGAGTGTTGTGTTGCCGAAGCCAAAGAAGTTCTGTTCTACGCCTGCCTGCACATGGAGCGCTTTTGGGTCGACGAAATGGAAGGGAACATCGCCGAAGAACCAGCTAGAGAACAACACCCCATTGCCCGCCATGCCATCCACCTTGCCGGCGGCGGCATTAACGAACAGACCAGATGCCACATGCTTGACGGACGCGGAGCCAGTGATGGTTTCGACCTCATCACTCATCTCTTTCCAATTCAGCCACGTCGAGAACGGACTCGTTTCCTTCCGATACCCGACACCAGCCGCGAACTGGAACCCGCCGAGCTCACCCGCATACCTCAGCGCAGCGTCCCAGGCTTCATCATCGTTCCCCATCCAAGCGGCAGATGCAGTGAAGCCGCCAACCGTGGGAGATACCCACTTCACGACCTCAGTGCGCCCGCCGTCGAATGGAAGGTTGATGCCACCGAGCCAAGCGCCAGACACTGGTTCAAGGCTGAGCAAGGTGCTCGCTACGGCTGTGTTGGCGATGGCGATCTCAGCGATACCATCCGTTGCAGACGAGGTTTTGCCGAGCCATACGGTTCCAAGTTGGTTATGCTTTAGGTAGAGGGCCGAGTGGCGGATAACGAGACCATCACCTAGGATGCCATCAGGACCGACGCCCTCGGTGAACATCGGCTCTGTCTCGCCAACACCGATCTCCATCAAGAAACCAGCCGACCAGTCAGGGGTGATAGTCGCGTCCCCCTTGAAGCCAAATCGGCTCTGGCTGTTGCTATTCCCTGTGATGGTGGTTTCGCTAAAGCCCTTTGCTCCCTCGAATGGAGGATCGACATCCACTGACAAGATACCATAGTTGACCTGTCCGTAAACGGTCAGGCTAACCTTCCGATTGTCCTTACGAGCCGCCGTAGCCTCAAGCTCAGCAACCCTTTCCTCTAGGTCGGCGCAGCAATTTCCGCCTACGCCATTCATATCAGCCGCCAGTGCAGGCGATGCCATCAGCATCGCTGCCACCGACGCAGCAGTGAGTGTTTTGAGAGTCATGACTAATCCCTAGTCTCTATTGATGTGCTTACGCGGTGACGCCACTATACTGAGGGCCGCTCCACCTCCCCGGTGGTAGCGGGGTAATTTCACATGCTCCCCGGTTCATCGCTGACGATCAAATCCATGAGCGTGCCCATCGGGCCTTGGGCTGCTCCGTCCGACTGCCGCGGCATGGCCGATCTGATTTCCTCTACCGAGGCCCCGTATTGCAGGGCGAACGAGAGAATGATGGCCGCCTCCTTGGCGATGATGTCGGCATCGAGGGTCAGCTTGCCGGCAGACAGGAACACCTCGCCGAGCCTTCCCTCGGGGTAGTGCCCGAGGGTCGCGTGGAAGGACATGTTCCAGCATCGGAACTTGATGGTCTCGCCGCCGCGGCGATCTGGAAGACGCTCCCTGCCCATCAATATTCCCCTTGCCTAACGGCCAATTTGATATTCACCTTACGACGCCGAAACAGGGCCACCCATGACCACTTCTGAAGCTCGACGAACATCCAGAGCCTTGCCCGCAGGCCGTAGCTGGTGGCGTCGTAATAGTCTGGCATCAATATTCCCCATTCCCGAACTGCCGGTTCAGAGCATCGGTGATTTCATGCTGTCGACGACCCACTAGAACTTCATCGCTTCCAACTTCGAGATCTGCTTCTTGAGAGAAGATATCCTTCGCTGTCGCATCTTCTCTGCCTTTGCCACCGCATCGGCACGATCGTGATGCCATTGCCCTTTGTGGAAGTAGGACCAGCGGTCCTTAACCATGTCACCGCCGCAATCCTCGACGACCTTATGCTCTATTCCAGCGCTGAGCGCGTACTTGCTAATCCAGACCGTTATCTTTTCACGTTCCGTCATCACCACCCCCCTCTCTCGAACCGCTGCTTCAGAGCATTGACGCCTTCGGCTATCTCGTCATCCGTAGGGCGCCGCCGTTCCAGCACCTGAACCAGCTCGTCGAATGCTCTGTCCTGCATTGCATCGTAATGCTGGCGGTTTGCTTCTATGGTGCCGAATACACGTTCGAGATCAGCCAGTAATCGCGCCTCGCGCTCAGCGGACTCGCGGTGAAAAGCCAGCGATGTTTCACGGGGAATGGTCATACTCAGTCGCCCGCTGGATATTGAAAACCAGCAGCATTACGATGCCCACCACCACCTAGTTGCTTGGCGATCTCTGAAACGTCGAGGCGGTGGTCCTCTGATCGAAGCGACCACTGGATCATCCCGTCGCCACGCCGGAACCAGCACGCCGTGAATGGAGCCTTTGGATAGTTCGCCAGAAGCGCGTGGGCTGTGTCGCTGGCGTAGTGGTAGGGCACATTGACAACAGGCACGATGTGCCCAGCCACATCGTCCTCGTAGGCATCGGCCACGAATTTCGCGATGTTGGCCAGGTGCGCGCGAAGAACGATCTTGCCCTCCTCAACCAATCGTTCCGGGTTTTCTGCGATTCGGTCCCAGGTCTCGAAATCCATCGGATAGGTGCGGAGAGCAGCGGAGAATTGTTTTGTGCGATCTCCGAGAGCGAAGCGCCAGAGATCACGATCCTGAATGTACGCCAGCATTGTCGGGGGCGGGACATGTTCAACGCCATGAGCAAATTCATACGCCATGACGGCACCTGACTGCGCCATATCGAACCAAGCGATGACAGGCGGCATGCCCAACTCAGCCCGGTCCTCAAACATAGAACCGATGTCCTCCGGAGAAAGGCGCGCACTGCCGCAGAGCGTCACAGCAAACGGCTCCAGATCGGCCTCTGCTGTTTTGTGGTGGTCGATGACGACGATAGACTTCGCGACCTGCGCCATGGCATCGATCTCCGGCCTCTTGGCCGAGAAATCCACGAACAGCACATGCTTTCCGGTCACGTCCGGAAGAGGCTTTCCGTAAACACCGGGCACGAACTCCACATCCGGCCAGCGCCGCCAGATTGCCCAAGCGGCACCAAAGCCGTCATCGCAGTTCCCGTGGTAGATGCAGATATCAGGTTTCCACATGGGTCATATCTCCGCCGGCAGATACAGACAGATCGGCCTCTTCGTGATGATCATCGATCCATCAGGAAGCCTCTGCAGGCTTTTGATCGGGGAGCAGTCGTATCCACTGCAGCAGGCGCTGCTGTACCAACTGTGACTTTCAGCGGGCGCGCAAAATGAGGAAATCCCCGCCAATGGCAATGACATAACCGCAACACCTAACGCGAATTTGCCAATTCTCAGCATAATTGGTCCCTCTCCGGTTTGGTTTCAGGGACGCAGCACAGGCTTCAACTCGCCGGGATTTCCGGCTACTTCACAGAAGCCCTCAGAAGCCCGCTGAGGCCCCTTACACGGTTCCCCTAGTCCACATGCCCATCCAGACCAAAAAACCGCTCTGCGGCCTTCCTGGCGCGACTGGCGGGCCTTTCAGAAACTCTCCCATGGAAAATCTGATCTTCTAGCTCTACCAGCCTCTGCGAGACGTAGCGGTATTTCGGCTCCATCCGGTTGAACCTGCGAAGAAGATCCTCGTGGGTCTTCTGGAGGGTTTCGTATTTGGTTTTCCAGTCGGTCATTCAGCCGCCTCTATACCGGAACAGATCGACAGATAGCGCATCATTCCCCCACCTTCGGAGCCCGGCACGGAGTTGCGGTGACCTCGCAGCGGTGAAACGTATTGCCGGCCACCGATCCAATGCTCGACCTGCCACACGAGTAGGTGACGTTATCGGCGTGGGCGATATCCATGAATTGCTCACCCAGCTTCCACCTCACCGCCTGCATCCAGGCTTTGTTGGCCTCGTCCTTTGCCCCGGCCACAGTGGCGAACTGATCACCTTCACGGGTCAGCGAAGATGCACACCTTGCCGGTGAGACAACGGTTCTCGTGACCGTCCGGTAGATGACCTTCGTCTTCGGCCTGTACCGCTTCACCGGCTTGTAATGGGGCCTTGCCGTTGGCCTAGAGTTGTACTGGTTCAAAGGCCAGTCACCTGCTTTTGCCGGGGTAGAGGTTTGGCAACCGGCAATCCCAATGGCGATGAGGATGGTGAGGATGGGTTTCATTGAGAGGTCCATCAGAAAGGCACTTCATCTTCGAGAGGGTTGGCATACCTCTGCCTTGCGTCGGCGTAGGAATTGCGCTGCTGAGGCTCTTCTCGCTTTTCCTCGGCCGGCTTCACGGCAAGGCTCATGAACTTCCCCCGCTTGCCTTCCTTGATCCAGGCTGAGAGCCAGTATTTCTGGCCGTTGATGGTGATGTCGCCTCGGTAGTCAGGATGCGTATCGCGCTCTTTCCGATCGTTCCGGAACAAGGCTCCGCCGTCGCGTTGGGCGGTCATCGCGTCTCTCCCATTGCCGTTGCCATCAATTTCTCCCTCTTCGCCAGCATCGCCGCTCCAAGGCGCTCAAGCATTGCCGCCTGCTCCCATCCGCCACGCACGCATTCCTCGTAGGCTTCATCGAAAAGCCGGGCCTGTTCCTTCAGGCGAGTAATCTCATGGTCCTTCGGCAGTCGCTGGTTCACGCGGATGAAATCGTGGAGTTGTAGAATCCAGTTCGACTGTGCGGCCTCGCGGCCCAACCCTGACTGGATCATCATGTCGGCGTTCCTGATCCGCCATTTCGTCCACTCCGGGTGGCGTTCCGGAACCGTTTCCTCGATCGGCAGTTCGGCCCGCTCGCGCTTGTCGATGGCAATGCAGACCTCGCGGCACTCGGCCGGCAGGGGGAAGTTCCGGTGCTTGCGGGTCCGAATGATTTCGTCGGCGGCTTCGTTCAGCACGGCGGCCGGGAATGATTTAAGGTTGATCGCCATGGACCGGAGCCAGGCTTTCTCGTGCTCCGGAGTCTCGTGCTTGACGGTGAAATGCAGCGCCAGCGACGTGATGAAATTCGAGATGGCTTCCTGCTGGCTCACGTACGTTTCTCCAGATCCATTTCCCCGAGCATTCGAGACAACCGTTCGGCAGTGCTTTCCTTCGGCTCATCGGCGTGCGCGCCGTTGCCGTAGACGCCATCGACGACCTTGGCGAACCTCGATGCGGTCACAAGAAAATCGAAATCGGCACGCCAGCCGCGGTTGTTGTTCCCGCGCAGGAAGGCTGATCGCTCGATGTTGGCGAGGGCTGTCTGCCAAGCATCCATGCCGCCGTGCTCACGAAGGCGGGCACAAAGGTTCTTCCGGCGCTGCGGCGTAAGCGTGCGGGCCGTTGGCAAGCCGATCCGCTGGGCAAGGTCGTTGTAGGCGCGGAAGGCTTCGAGAGCCTGGATGCCTTCGGCCTGAACGTGCTCAGGAGTTGCATCGTCATTTCCCTCAATGGCATCACCGCCGTTAGGCGGAATATCCTCTTCCTTGTTCCCTTCTTCCTTTCTTCCTTTCTTAGATTGTTGCCCTTCATTTGCCCCTTGTTTGCCGTTCATTTGCCCTTCTGATTGCCCTTTTATTTGCCCTTGCGCCCTCCACCCAAGCTGATAAATGTCGTATTTACAGACTGTTAGTACCTTGGCCTGTTTGCCCTTGTGTTTGCCCGAGTTGGTGCCCTGTTTTGGAGTGTGCTCAGGATCAACATAAGTTCCGTAATCGAGGGTGATCATACATTCTGCTTCGAGCTTATCGAGGAAGATCCGAACGGCCTTTGGCGTCCAGTTCCAGCGGCTGGCCAGATAGGAAACGGCCCCTACGAGCTGCCCAGGCTTCAGAAGCATTGGCTTGCCGCCGTTCATGATCTTGCCGGGCTCGTACCGGCATTCCATGATGAGGTCCTGCCAGGCTTCGGCCTTCGAGAAGCGGCCCTCAGACCCGAACCCGACCAGCCAGTGATCGCGCATGCTGCGGGCAACGGCGATGAAGCCTTCTCGATCTGGGAAGGTGACTTCCTCGTCTAATTCAGGCCCGCCGTTATGCCCGATAGGAGCCGTGTTAGACATGGCGTCCCCCCCACTGATCAGGCGTTCGGGCTAGCTTAGAATTGTTGCATCGCCTGCAAGACGGCACGAGATTGTCGATGTCATCTGACCCGCCATGAGCGCGTGGGATCATGTGGTCGATTTGAAATCCATTCGCGGCCGTTCTGTTGAATGGATTGGTAGGCTCACCACAGTAGGAGCACGACCCGTAGGTCTTCTGCCAGACTGCCCACGCAACATCCTTCCCGTTGGGTGCATCCTGCTCCTCGTCCAGCGGCGGCCTTTCCGGTGGCACGAACGAACACACGAAGCCCAGCGGGTGCCTATCCGGGTTGTTGCCCTGGACATCACGGAGCAGGCTTACCATTTCCATCGCGGAAAAATTTCTGGATATCGTATCGTCGAGTAGTCCCATCACGCCCTCCCCAAAATGATGGCGTGATCACCAATGCGATGAACTCCTTGTGGATTATCAGTTGAGGGAGCGTGCAAATCTTTCTTGCGCGCGGTCTCGGTTTCGGGTACAAGCATGAGCGTGAAACCTCTTTGTTAGTCGCGTCAGTCAGCGTTTGATCGGCGGCTGGATCTCCCGGCAGAGATACCAGTCAGACTCGACACAACCCCCACCTACTCAGGCACTCGTTTCCCAGAGCCCCGGCCGGCAAACCGGGGCTCAACTCATTTCGAGCTACGCAACCACTCCGCGACTTGAATGATCTGGTCCTCGCTCGCACGCAGCGGAATGAGCTGGAAGGACCATAGAAGGCATTGCCATTTTGATCGTTGCTCCTGGCTCATGCCGCCTCCGCCCTCGTTGCCATGTGCCCTAGAACGCGTTGATGAGAGGCCGCCGCGGCAGTAGTTACGCGTGGCGGTGCGTGTCTCGGAATGTGCCACATGCGTTGCTTTCTCCCGTCGCACGAAACCACTTTCGACCCCTCTCCAATTATCAACGCCAGCTCGTGGCCCACGCGTTGCCACGTCAAAACACGCCAGTTCATGCGGTCGCAGAACACGCGGTAACAGACCATCAGGTAACGCGGTGGCTGGTCCCCTGTACGTCTGGGGTCTTCCCGTAACCATTCGAGGAACGCGCTGGCCTGCGTTGACGCTGGGACTTCTACGCAGGTGCTTTTCTCACGCACGCGCGGGCTCAGCCCGGTAACGCGTTGCTCTACGCGCGGGTTGAAAGGAGCTACGAACCAGTTTTTGACTCGACTCCACGCGGATGCGGACATCTCTTACGCGGCTTCCTTTTCTTTCTCTGCGTCCTGCAACTCACCGGCCTCACGGGCCTGCTTCCTGGCAATGGCCTGCTGCATGTCTTGCAGAATGAGCTCTTTCCGCTCGACCGCCGGCAGCGAATAGGCCCGCCTAGCGTGGTCGATGCAGTACGGAGACGAGAGGCCGGGGACAATCGGGGCTCCGCAGCACTTCATCTCGTTCGACGGCCCGATGATCCAGGCGCATTGGTCCTTCTCGCGATCCACGATGGTGGTGCGGGCGATCTCGTCCTTCGGCTCCTCGGGTAGCGGGAGCGCCAATAGCTCGATCAGTGGATTCGGCTTCATTTTCACCTCCCGTCTTTTCTGTCTTGGCTTGGATTGGCGGCGCACGCGTTCTCTTGCTGCCGCTTTCGTGGCCCATGTTCCGCGCTGAATTCCCAGGCGGTGGATCTTTCCTATGACAGCGCTTCGCGTTGTCCCGATGCGCGATGCTATCTTGCTGGCCGAAAGCCCGGCGAAATGCAGCTTCTTGAGATGCTCGATTTTGTCGTTCGTCCAGAAGTCGAATCTCATCCCCGCCCCTCCCCAGCAGAAAGAGGGGCCGCCCCCGGTTGAGGACGGCCTGAGTTTAGGGAGGAAACGCCCATAGGGGACTGACCCAAGGGCCTCGGATCGCCGGTCAAAGAACCGACGAAATCTCGTGCTGTTGTGCCTCTCTGCCGAAGCAGGATTTTTCGCAGCTCAATGTGGGCATCGTATCGCATCGGTCCCTCCTAAGTAATCGAACGCGATACGTGGATGGCCGGGCTTTCTCGCGCGCTCCTCCATTGAGCTTCCCGCTTTCGCAGGGGTGGATTCGAACCACCGCCTCACAGTACTCACCCGTTTCGTCTGCCAGTCCGCTACCGAGAATCTCTTTTCCGGATAACCTCGTCGGTAGAGCGCTCTTCCGGAGCATCCTCGCCTCACGCTGCAGCCGTTGGCGAGAAACGGCTTTTGGTCATTTCGATCTCTCGACGCACACGCGATACGGGAAACTTTAGGTGCCGAGTTCCTCTCCACTCGGCTAAGTCACGTCCATTAACTCAGACGTTGCAGCCACCGTGCGCCCGGTGGCGAGCCTACTTGGCCTTCACCCCCCGATGCCCCGGCTCTGTCATGGAGCATCGAAGTCCAGCCGTTCGCTACGGCATCTCAAATGACAGCGGCGTTCCCCAGAGCGCCTGCTCTACGCCGCTGCCTACGCTCACTGGCAGTGCCCCACTCGATACGGTTGGCGTCACGATCCGAGAGCCGGTAGCGACCCGCCAAAGTGGACCGACCCCTTATTCCGGCTTATTGCCACGCCACTAGCGGCGCACCGGCTCTCGGGGATCTTGTGACCGTGACGCCAACGCTATCGAGGAACGCTATGCAACTCAGACAGTTACGCGGATATGAAGTCACGAGGCTTGAGCGGAAGCTTGTTCTGCTCAGCGTACTGCAGTAGTTTCGACAGGTGCTTGGTCGGGATGCGACCGTCGGTTCCCCCGACCTCGCTCGGCCGCATCCACGAATGAACGCGATGCGCAGTCACTCCACATACCTCAGCAACTACGCTTCGTCCCCCGAAGGTTCGGATGACGCGAGCGGCCGGCTCAAGATAGATGGTGTCTCTACGAGGCTTCATGCTCGCATATTCGGTTATTCCGAAGCCTCAGTCAAGACCGTTCGGTTTATCCACAATTCATGTGTTCTGAAAATACTAAGCCGCGATGGATTGATTTTTAACCTGTTGAGGGGCGAATAGCGCCCATGGAACAGGAGGCGCTGGCAAAGTGGTTCAGAGACGCACTGAGTGCGTTGCCACGCCGTTCGGGCAAGAGTCAGAAGGAGTTAGCTAGGTTACTGAAAGTCCCGCCGAGCGCGATCACCGACCTCAAGTCCGGCAGACGGCGCTTCTCTGCGCACGAGGTCCCGATCATCGCCAGGTATCTCGGCGTCGATCCTCCCCCTGAAATTGTGAGTAGACCAGACCAAAACGGTGCCGGTAATATGTCAACAGTGAGGCCGTTAGAGCCTCCGAGGGGAGGCGACGTACAGAAGCTGATATTTGGACGAGCTATTATCGCGCCAGGCGTGTGGCGGGAAGGGGGGCATTCAATGGACGCAGCAAGACGCGTCCCAGCAGACCCAAGCCCGAAATTAGTCGGATTGGACCAATACTGGGTAGCTTACGAGGAAGATCCTAACCGATTCGCAATTTGCGTACCTTACTTCAAGATAAGGCAGAGCCCTCTCCAAGGGGACGAGGTTCACGTCATCCGGGACCGCGGCGGACAGAAAGAGCACACGATCCGCCGGGTGGTGATCCAGGACGGACGCACCGAGCTGCACTGCATCACCATCAGCCGGCAGTCACCCAGGCCGGTCGTGGCATACCCTTCCGAAGACGATCTTGAGAAGGTCATCATGGAGGGGCTGGTGGTAGGGGTGTACACCGCCTACCAAATCTGAGGTTTCTCCGAATCATCGCCCGCGCCGTGTTGCCGTCACGCAACGCGGCGTTTTCATTTCTGCGTATTGATTTCGGATTTTCCGCATTTTCTGCTTGACCGATTATTCCGATTTTCCGTATTGTGTTCGTGTCAGGCAGGACGCAGATCAACCCCGAGCAGATCGTGCAAAGCGCCCTGTCCGGCCCGCTGGCGGTCTCCCTCACTCTCCCCGGAGCGAGAGGCCGCCAGCGGCAGGGCGGTGGAAGTGATGAGCTGACCCCGATCGCTCATCCAGCGTGGACGCCGCCCTCCCCTTTCAACCGGAGGAGGCGCGCGCAGATGGATACCTCAGCAACTCAATGGACCTACGAGGTTCACCAGCTCTCCGAGGGCTACAGCGCCATCGTCTATGACGGTAACGGGCACGCTGTGGCCGATCATCTAAGCGAATTGCACGCCAGCCTCATCGTCCGCGCTGTCAATGCACACGACGATCTGGTGCGTCAGCTCAGCCACTTGGTGCGTCACCTCGAACCGCTAGAGCGCTCTGGTGGACTGAATGTTCCCGGACTTGCCACTCTCAACGGCGCTCGCGCAGCTCTCGCCAAGGCTAATGGAGAGCAGCCATGACCCGCGAGGACCGAGAAATATTCCGGGGCTGGCAGCACGGCGAACGCGGTTTGCCACCTGATCTCTATTCAACCCCTGAATACATCGAAGGCTACGAGATGGGCCTTGCGACAGCTCGCAACCGGCGCATCCAGAAGGCCCTCGCAAACATCAAGCTCGCCACTCAACGGAGGCACTAGTCATGTGTGAGTTGGACACCACCCATTACCTCGTCAATCGCGATCTTGAATATGCGGAGTTCGAATTCGAGGAAATCCCTCTCAAGGTCTACGACGCGGTAAATGGCGAGTGGATTTCTACCGAGAGCATGTTCGCCGGCAAGGTCCGGGTGGACGAGGATTTCAACGTCGATTGGATCGACATTGGCGTCCGCCTTGACAGCACGCAGCCCGCCAACAGCCTGCAGCGCCAGCTCTTCGATGGGCTGGAGGGAAACATCAAGGACGCCATAAAAATCCAGTTCGGAGATTGGCTCGCATCGATCCCGGCTGACGATCCCTACGAGAACGAGCGCGACCTCGCCTACTACCGCGCGCAGGTGCTGTGATGGCTGACCTGTGGTTCGCAGTTAAGAACTGGTCCGACGTGTTTCTGATGCTGGCGATTTTTGGGGCCTTCTTTGTCGCCCTGATTGCGTGGGCAAAGGCGCTGAGAGCGAAGCAATGATGCCGATCGAGGCAGCCTCCTATTTCGGAGGATCGCTGCTCATCATCGGCGGATGGCTTGCGAAACGCGTCGCTGAGAAAATGAGGGAAGAGATGAAGCACGACGACGTACTATCTGAAATCTGCGCCTCAGCGGCGGAGCTCCTGCACATGGTCGAGCAATCGAAATACCCCGCAGCAAGTCTGAAATACAACCATATCAGGCGCTTGGCAAGGGCGATCATGCGGACAAAGCCGGTAGTTCCATATACGCGGACGTATTCATTCAAACCGGAATTGAGGGCGAAATGAGCGGAACTAAAAAGATTGATGATGGTGGGCCTGCGTTTCCGACCGAACAGGGACATTGCCCGGACGGGACTTGGAACCAGAGTTTCGAGCCCGGCATGTCGCTCAGGGACTGGTTCGCCGGGCAGGCTTTGGCTGGGATGTTGACGGGGCAGAACGTGTGGCACGGCGACAGCCCACGGCTGATTGCCGTTCAAGCATACGAGATTGCGGACAGGATGATTGCCGAGCGCGCCAAAGTCCGCGGTGAGAAGCCATGACAATCGAAGCCATCCGCTCTGCCCGCATACAGCTCCACAAGATGGAGAATGCCATTACGGCAGAGTTGAAGAACGGCGGGTCGTTCTCGACCAGTCCTGATAACAGGGCGCGCCAAGACCGGATCAAGTGGCTCGCAGGCCGCCTGAAACAAGAGGTGTCTGCCCTGGTGATCATCGAGGGAAGGAAGTCCGCATGAAATGGCCGAAACGGAGGCCGATAGGATGATCGAGTCAGTAAGCATCCCGGAAGGAACGAAGGGTCATTGGCGCGTGGAGCGTTTTCAGGTCGACCAGAGCGATAGCAACATGAGTAAGATGAGGGCGATCGTCGGCGGAGGGCGCGGGTATATTCCGCCCGGAACATATACGCAACTAATCCATGCCAAGCGCGGCGTTGTCATGAGCGATACGCCAGATGAGCGCAGAGACCACAGGCTTGCCGTCCAAAAGTCACACGGGCACGTCCTCATAAACGGCCTCGGGATCGGCATGGTTCTCGCCGCGATCCTAAAGAAGACCGAAGTCGAACATATCACTGTGGTCGAGATAGACCCGGATGTGATCGACTTGGTTGGACCGCATTACTCAAGCGATCGTGTCGATATCATCGAGTGCGATGCCTTCGACTACAAGCCGCCGAAAGGCGTTCATTACGGCGCTGTCTGGCACGACATTTGGGACACCATCTGCTCAGACAACCTCACAGAGATGACGCGCCTAAAGCGCAAGTACGGCAGGCGTGCTGATTGGCAGGGATGCTGGTGTGAGGACCAGTGTCGCTATCAGCAAAGGAGGATGGAGCACTGGTCATGAACGACAACGTAATTCCCCTGCCCGTCGCACCCCGCCCGTATTCATCTCTGGTGGATCGTATCAGGAGAGACCGCGAAGCATCGAAGGCCAAAGTGCAGGCGATGACCAATCAGTTCTGCGCTGACACGTGGCGCGGAAACAAATTCGCCGATGCTCAGCTCTGGTGTGATCGACAGATGGGCCATCCATTGGGCGGGAAGGAATTCGTTCTGGAGTCCTTGGAGCGCCTTCGGATCTACGTTGAAAGCAGGAGCTACTGAGTTTTGGGCCGGGGCGCGAATGAGGGACTTAGCGCCCATGCCGGCAGGGGGTTTGCCTCCTAGACCCCGCACCTAGTAGCCAGCCCTGGCGAAGCGCTGCTGTCGAATGGGTCGGCCCAAAACTAAGTCAGTCGCGTGTGTAGAACAAGGACCATGAACAAATGCACGGGACAGAATTGGAAATACACTACGGGATCAAGGTGGCAATCAGCGCCATCCTTCTTTCGATAATGGCTGTGGGCCTCGGGATCGGGGCGGCAATTGTAATGGGAGTAAACTGACAATGGCACTTTTCAAGCCTGCAGAGAACACGATGGCTTATCTCAAGGCAGGGTTCATGGGCGAGGCAGGTTCCGGCAAGACGCACACGGCAACACTCGTTGCTATCGGCCTCGTCCAGTACCTGAAGAGCAAGGGCATTGCCGGATCTGGCAAGCCAGCCTTCATGCTCGATACGGAGAACGGCAGTTCGTGGATCAAGCCCATGTTCGACGAGGCCGGCATTCCTCTGCTGGTCGCGAAGACGCGGGCGTTCAAGGATCTCGTGCCGGCCGTGCGCGAAGCAGAACAGAATGCCTCGGTGCTGTTCATAGACAGCATCACCCATTTCTGGGAAGAGCTGCAGAACTCCTACCTCGCTACCCTCTCAGAGAGGCGCGGCAGAACCATGACGCGGCTGGAGTTTCAGGATTGGAACTTCATCAAGGGTCAGTGGCGCAAGTTCTCTGACGCGTTCGTTACCAGCAACCTGCACTGCATCCTGTGTGGTCGCCTCGGCTGGGAATACGAGAACGTTGAGGACGAGCGCGGGAAGAAGCAGATCGAGAAGTCAGGCGCGAAGATGCAGGCCGAGAAGGGACTCGGCTACGAGCCGAACATTCTCGTCTGGATGGAGCGCAACATGGATCTGCACACCAAGGCCATCGCGCGCACGGCAACGGTTCTCAAGGACCGCTCTAGGCGTCTGGACGGCAAGCAATTCCCAGATCCCACATTCGGGACGTTTCTGCCTCACATCGAGTTCATGGCACTTGGCGGCAAGCACGAGTCTGCCGATGTCTCGCGTACAAGTCATGACATCATGCCCGACGATGACACCCCTCTGTCGGATATCAAGAGCATCCGCCGCAACATCGTTCTTGATGAGATAGAGGCGCTGCTCGTTAACCACTACCCGTCAACCAGCGCGGCTGACAAGCAGGCAAAAGCGGCTCTTATCAAGAAGCATTTCAGGACGACGAGTTGGACAGAAATATCCAAGCTCATGCCGCTTCACGACCTGCAATGCTACTACGACGCGCTACACCGCGAGTTGGAAGGCAAGGCTAGCCGCTACGGCGTCGAAGATGCACCTAACCCAGACGAACCGGTCGATGAAATACCGTACCTAGATGATCCCGAGACAGAGCGCGACGTGCGCGACGATGTTGCCGCAAATATCATCCGTGCCTTCGATGAAGTGCGGGCGCCTGCCCAACTCAACAAGCTGAAGAAGGAACACAAGTCTACAATCGAAGCACTAGATGAAGAACGACAGGGCAAAATCCTTGTCGCGATCGGAAAGGCTGCGACCCGTATTACGACGGCAAAGGCCAGCATGAGAGCAGAGGCGGCTGAATGAGCAAAAGAGACGGCATGCTCAAGCTCCGTCAGGAGCTTGCCGCGACACTGGGGTGCTCAGTCGAGGATCTTCCAAAGCCATTCGCCCTATGGTGCCCCATGATCCTCAAGCGCGGAATTGCCGAGGATCTGAAGGCAAAATACCCCCATGCGGACAGAGACGCACTGGCGAGTTTCCTGCACCGATGGACAACGCATCCGATCTACCTGAAGCGAATGCTTTACGGAAACAACCGGCACGATCTGGATGGAAATAACGTCGAGCCCATCGAAGGTGGGCACAGGCTCAGAGCCAAAGGCATGTTGAGGTCGAAGAGAATGGAGGCGGCAGAGTAGCCATGCGCACTTCCGAGAGAGCAACTGCCCTAATCCGAGAGATTCCGACAAATGAACAAAGCTGGTCGGAGCGATACCGGCTTTCGGCCAATGAGTGGGTATCCCTCGACGGCGCAGCTCGGATGCTTGAAGAGACAAAGACGGCGGTTCTAGCCCAGAAGATGAAGTCGCTCGGCGACATGCCCGCAGCACATGCCGAGCGCGAAGTGAAAGCCAGCGAGGAATGGCACGACTTCATCAAGCAGATGGTCGAGGCACGCACAGCCGCAAACCTGGCTCGCGTCAAGATGAAGTGGTGCGAGATGAAGTTCTCCGAAACTCAGAGCATCGAAGCGACCGCAAGACATGAAGCGAGGCTGACCAGATGAAAACCGACGCTTTTGCATTCCACTCCCTGCACCTTGCCCACCAAGCGGCAAAGACCGCATTCGATTCGGAACTGTCACCCACGCAGTATCTAGTCCTGAAGGCAATCCGGGATATCGGTGACGGCGTAAACCAAATCACCCTCGTCCAATCCACCGGAATAGACCGCTCGACAATGGCCGATGTTCTGAGGCGGCTGGCAAAGATTGGGATGATCAAACGCAGGCGCTCTCAAAAGGACACCAGATCGGTGCAGTCGTTCCTAACGGATGAAGGACGGCAAGCCCTCCTAGGGGCCACAGAAGCCGCAGCACGGGCAAACGACCTGATCCTTGGGGCAATCCCACAAAGCCAGAGAAGGGCCTTCCTGGCCAATCTGGAGAGGATTGGGAAGGGTCCGGTGCGGGAAGTGAAGGAAGCGGCATGACCTTCCCGCACGTCGGAACCACTGCTGTTCTCGTCCACGAAGAGGACGGATGGCACATCGAGCTCGAATTGGATGATGGAACAGTCCTAATTCAAAACGAGCCGTCATTCGAGACGATGGAGGATGCAAAAGCGGCGCTCGATAGGTTCCTCGATGCGAATGGGCTTGAGAAAATGAGCGTGCAATGACCCGCCGCCGCCCTGTACAGAGAGAGGCGATATAGGAACGACATGAAAGAATATCACAAGATCGACACGGTTTTTAAGCGCGACCCTGCGACCAACCACAAGGCACTCATCGAAGGCGACTATGCGAACGACACTTTCGCCTATCTCGCGAACAACGAGTGGGTGTTCACCGAGAAGGTGGACGGCACGAACATTCGGGTGATGATCTCCCCGTATCAGGAGGAGGGCAAAGCATACGAGGTCGTGTTCGGTGGCAAGACGGATGCTGCCCAGATACCGGCGTTCCTTGTGGAGCGACTGCAGGCGCGGTTTCACACAGACGACCAGCGCGCAAAGCTCGCCGAGATGTTCCCCGATGGGGCCTGTCTCTACGGAGAAGGATACGGTGCCAGAATCCAGAAAGGCGGCGGCCACTACCGAGCTGATCAGGACTTTGTTCTGTTCGACGTGAAGGTGGGAGACTGGTGGCTAGAACGTCCCAATGTCGAGGACGTCGCAGCAAAGCTGGGTCTTGATGTTGTCCCTATTATCGGGCGCGGGACACTAACAGAAATGGTCGAAATGGCCAAGGCGGGCTTCAATTCAACCTGGGGGCCATTCATCGCCGAAGGCATCGTTGCGCGCCCGGCTATCGAGATAAAGACCAGATCAGGCCACCGGATCATCACCAAGATCAAGCACCGAGACTTCCAAAGGTGAGAGATGTCTAGCGACTGGCCGCAGGAGCTTCGCAAAGAGAGGGTTTACGGCAATTTCAAGCCGCCTCGCCGCGAGCGGATGAAGAAGAAAGAACGCGCCGCCGACAAGCGCCCCGGCATGAGCGAGGCGCACCTTTCCCTCATCAGAAAAATGCCCTGCTGCGTGACGTTACGGGTGCCGGCCGGTGAGGCGCATCACTTGAAGGCCGGAACCGGCGAACGAGGCATGGGGCTTCGCTCGACGGATCGCTGGGCAGTGCCTGTCTGCAGATCAGTGCATGACGAGATCGAGCGCATCGGCTCACGCAATGAACTCGCATGGTTCAGAGAGCACGGCATCGAAGATCCTCACGAACTCGCCGCTGCACTTTGGGCGAACACCGGAGACCTGCCACGGATGATCGCCGTCCTAATGGCGCACAGGGGGTTGAAATGATCAACGCAAAGCAAATTGCAGATCTGAAAGACGCAATCGATGGCGAATGCCACGGTCTCGCGATAAGCGACGAGCAGGCCCGCGCAATCCTTTCTTACGTGCTCGGCGCCACCCCGCCCGCTCCTGCACCTGAAGGGTGGGTTACGGTGCCGAAAGAGCCGACCCCAGAAATGGTGCGAGCCGGAAGCGGTGCGCAGAGCACAGTAAGCGATTGCGGTAGCGGCTTAGTGTTCGCCGCAACTGAAACAGACATCTACCGCGTCATGATCTCCGCTGCTCCCGCCGCTCCTGTGCAAATGGCCCCATTGTGGATCAAGGCCGCCATGTGCGCTCTTGAGGCATGTGAGCAAGATCTCGGAGAAACGCTTCCAGACGATTACGTACTTGGCCGAATTAACGAAAGCTCGGGTTCTCCATCGTTCCGCATCCGCGTCGGACATATCAGGCAACTTGCTGCTCCCGCCACTCCTAATGGATGGCAGGACATTTCGACAGCACCAAAAGACGGAACTGAAATCCTTATTCTACGCAACGGCAGAGTCGCCATCGGCCGATGGAATGAGGACAAATACACCAAGAACCCACGTCCGTATTGGGACGGAACAGACGCCGCTTGGCAGGGCAAGATATGGGCAAGAGAGAAGGAGCCAACCAAATGGCAGCCCCTTCCCGCCGCTCCTACGGAGGGACGCGATGAGTAAGCGGATCGTGCCACTAACACTCCGAGAGGCGAATGATTTTGTCGAGCAGTGGCACCGTCACTCGTCTCGCACGTCGAATGACGGAGGTAAATTCGCGATTGGCATGGAACACAACGGCCAGCTCGTCGGAGTGGCGATCGTCGGGCGTCCGGTGGCGCGTCTCCTGCAGGTGCCAGGCGCTGCAGAGGTGCTGCGGCTGTGCACGTCGCCGGCGGCGCCGAAGGGTGCCGCATCCAAGCTCTATGCCCGCTGTCGCCGCATTTGGCAGCAGATGGGTGGCACGACGCTGCACACCTACACCCTCAAGCGCGAGAGCGGTGCCAGTCTTCGGGGCGCCGGTATTCATGAGCCATCAGCAGAAGTCGAGCCACAGCAATGGGACCGCCCCAGCCGAGAGCGTGAAGAGCGGGACATCTACGAGCAGCCTAAATGGCGCTGGACAGAGCATCTGCCGGAAATTCCTACTGAGGCCCCCAATGAGTGAGACACCCAACATCGGTCATTACCACGAAGCGCTGGATCGCGCTCACACGATCAACGTCATGATCGAAGAGCTGTTGGTCGATCACCCGGCTATTGCGGCTCACAAGGATCTTCTCGAAGCTCTCGATGAACTGCAAGAAAACGGTGCCAATCTCTATCAGGCAATAGGTGTGTATTTCCACACTACGGAGGCCCCCAATGAGTGAGAGCTTCCGTAAGGAAGTCATAGGAAACTGCGAGCTGTGGTTAGGGGATTGCATGAAAATCCTGCCGCTGCTGAGTGATGTGGACGTTACCTTTACAAGCCCCCCGTACAACATGGGATTGGTGCCGGGCGGCAATGGGCGGGGTATGTATCGCCCTGGCGCAAGGAACAAGGGTGGTCGCTTTCGCGATGGATACGGCATCCACTCCGACGCGTTGCCGCAAGAAGAATACGACGCATGGCAGCGGGATTGCCTGCGCCTGATGTATAAGTTTTCGCGTCTTGCGGTTTTCTACAACCATCGGCCTCGCGTGGAACACGGGAAGATACGCGTCCCACTGTCGTTCGACTATGGAATACCGCTACGCCAAATCATCATTTGGGATCGCGGAACCGGTATCGACGTGAATCTGCGGGCGTTCTGTACGCGGCAAGAATGGGTGATGCTGTTTGCGAAGCCGGAGTTCGCGCTGTGCGATCATTCCTCTTCTGGTCGCGGCGATGTGTGGCGGTTTCCGCCTGAGTTTAATCGAACCGGCCATCCGGCCCCGTTTCCGGTCAGTTTGCCTCTGGCCGCTATCGAGAGTGTCGCTGACGCCGAAACCATCCTCGATCCCTTCATGGGCTCCGGCACCACTGGCGTTGCCTGCGTCAAGCTCGGCCGCCGGTTCATAGGGATCGAGATCGAAGAACGCTACTTCGACATTGCGTGTCGAAGGATCGAGGAAGCATACCGGCAGCCTGATTTCTTCGTCTCCCCACCTGAGACAAAGCCAGAGCAATTGATACTCGTGCAGGAGGCCCCCAATGAGCGATAGCACCACCGCCCTCCGTGTACTAGAGCGCACCACACCGAAGCGGATTCAGAGGAAACGGACGAAAGGCTGGCGGATGCCGGCCGGGGCCGTATGCGTCGATCGCACAACGAAATGGGGAAACCCATTCATCGTCGGCGAGATTTATGGCTGGGCCGAGCCAGGAAGAGCCGAGATCGAAGGGCCATTCACGCCGGTCAAGGATAACCGCGAGGCGATGTCTCTCTACAAGGCATGGATCAAGGATCAACCCGATCTCATCGAGGCGGCCCAGAAAGAACTGCGCGGAAAGGACGTGGCCTGCTGGTGTGGGCTTGATGAGTCGTGCCACGCCGACGTTCTTCTGGAGCTTGCAAACAAATGACCGCCTTTGTCGATCGCACATGGCAGATCACTGCAGGAGCTACCCGGACTGTGGGAATCTTGGAGAGAGAAGATGGATCGCTTCGTTGATGGACTTATCCGATTGGTAGCGCTTTCCGCCAGCATGGTATCTGCATTCGTACTTGGAATGTACCTTTTTGGCTACGGAATACCTCCTGATCAGGTTGGGTTGGCTGCCTATCTGGGACTCCTTTGGGGCGGCCTCGCATACGCATTGAGATAGGGCCATCAGGTATGTGGAGGGGAAAGATGGGTGAGAACCTGGCCGGTTCCATTCCAGAAAGCGTCCTCCGCGAGCTCGATAAGGTGTTCGCGGATGGGCCACTGCAACCCACGTCGAAGGTTGCCGCCGCGCTCGCCATCTCGGCCAAAACCTTGCAGCGTCTCGCCAACGATGGAAAGATCATCTGTCGGCTCAAGAAAACCCGGCACCGTCTGTTCGCGCGCGAGCACGTCGAAGACTACCTGCGTGAGGTCTACCAATGTCAGTCTATCAACCCAAGGGGAAAGACGGTAAACCAAAGACGGCGTTCTACCACTTCGACTTCCGTCTCAAGCCTGCGGGCAAGTCAAAATCAGAGCGGTTCTTTGGTAGCACGGGCCAGACAACGGAAAAGGCAGCTCGCCGCGTTGAGGCAAGGCTTCGCGAGCTAGCCGCGCTCGGCAAGCTAGGAACGCTGATGACGCTGGCGCAAGCCACCCAGCGGTATATCGACGAGGTTGCGCCAAAGGTTCCGCCGAAAGTAGCCGATACCGTAGATTCCCCCGAGATCGCCGCCAAGCGCCACGCCCGACGCCAGCAGGAGCACTGCATGATGGAGCTCCTGACCTACTACGGCGAAGAGACGCCGATCGTATCCATCTCACCCGATGACGTAGCTAAGGCCGTGAGCCGGCGCGCCTCGACCGAGACGGTCCAGTGGCGCAAGATCAACGGCGAGGTGTTGCCGATCCCGACTGGAAGGCTTCCATCACCCGCAACCGTCAACAGGCAAGTTGTAGAGCCATTGCGCCGCGTCATGCGGCGAGCCCGCAAGCATTGGGGCATCCCGGTGGATCTGGAGCAGTTCCAGTGGGGCGGCCGCGACGGCATCAAGTTGGAAGAGCCGGCCGAGCGCATCCGGGAGCTGTCGATCGAGGAGGAGCTGCGGTTCTGGCAGAAGCTGCCCGAGGACTATCATCTTATCTCCGAGATGTACATCATCTCGGGCAAGCGCCAGTCGCTCTGGCTCCACCTGCCGAAGGAGAGGATCGACCGCGTTGGCGGCCGGGTCTACATGCGCAAGCTCAAGAAGCGGCGCGAGGAGTGGCATTGGGTGACGCTGACGGAGCGCGAACTGGAGATCGTCAACGCGGCATGGGATGAAGCGCCTGACTGCCCGTACCTGTTCACGGCCCGCTCGCAGCGTCCCAGCGACAAGGGCAAGCGCATCCCGATCACGAAGCAGATGCTCTACGACAACGTGAAGCGGGCGATCATCGAGGCGGGCATCAAGGACTTCCGCCTGCACGACTTCCGCCACACGTTCGGGTCACGCGCACTGAGGGCCGATGGCAACCTGAAACGCCTCATGCATGCGATGGATCACTCCGACCTGAAATCGACACTCCGCTACGCCCACGTGTTGCAGAGCGAAACGACCCAGATGCGCGCCAACGTCCAGGTCACGAAAACGCTTCCACCGAATGTTAGCAGGCTACCGAGCAAGAAGGTCGGGTAACGGAGTCCCGGAATGATCCCGGAGCGCAGGTTTTTTGATACCGCGAAATCAGGATATTATAGAGTAATTTCAGATGGTTGCGTAGTCAGGTCGCTTTCGTAGCTGACAGCTTGGGAAGCTGACGTTCTACCACTGAACTACGCCCGCGAAGGCCGGAAACCATGGGCTTTTTAGCAGTTCCAACGTGCTTTGCAAATGGACATTGGGAGAACAAACGGACACCACGGGCAAGGTTGTCCCGGAATGGTCCCGGAGCGCGTTCGGGACATGTTCATGATGCCTGTTGACGTTCCATGAGCAACACGAGAGATCGTCACACCATCACCTGGGCCCACACCGTCATCGGAGGCGAGACTGCCCCTTACGACTACTGCGCAAAGGATGGTGATACACCTGTCGGAAGGATTACAAGGGTCGAACACGGCCCTGCAGCGGGTGAGTGGCAGTGGAGCATGTACGGCAGAATCGGTTGGGGTCTCGATGTGACAACCTACGGGCGGGAGGCGACGAAGCAGCAAGCTGCGGATCGGGTGCGGGAGGTCTACGAGGCTTGCCGCTCTAGGCGCTCCTGATCCCACCTGGATCGAAGGCGGTCTTGCGAAGGAATGCAAGCGCAACCCGGAAGTCGCGCTCGTCGCAACCCTCGGTCACGAACCCACCCGCCTTGGCCGCCTCGAAGTCGCTCGGGACACGACGAACAGCAGCAATGGCCTCAGACTGAGGAATGTCCCCCTCTACCCCGCACCAGTTCGCTATCATCTTGCAGGCGCGGTCGGAGGAGAGGCGGGTGCCGCAGGTCAGGTGCATGTGTATTCCTCAAAATCTGACAGATCGGCGCGCCAGTTGGCGATCGTGCCGTCTGCCGCGATCTCCATGATCACGTAATCACCATGCCCTTGACCCTCGGGGCACATGATTGACGGCACATACCCATCAATCGCCTTCACGACATTGCGCTCCTCGTCCAGCAACTCGTAGTCGCCATCATCGCAAACCTTATAGTGGATGCTGGCGATCGTGCCCTCCGGCCATCCTTCGATCTTACCAGTGTCAAGATCGATCACGGGGCGCCAGTTGCCGCCGCCGAAATGGTCATTATCGGCGGCCGTTCCCTCACGGCACGGGATGCGTGATCCATCCGCGTCCTCCTCGCCGTTCACGGTGCCGTCCTCCCAATAGCGTACACCGCAACGGGCGCGCAGGTACTTCACGGGGACCGATTTGCTTTCCTTGAGACAGATGGCGTGCATAGCTCTGGTCCTTAGTTCCTGCCTTTACTTACGCCCCTGCCACCTGGTGTAGCTATAGGGAGCGTTTAGCAGCGAGGCCGAGGTGATCCTGCTTCTGACGAAGTTGGGGGCCGCCGGCCGCGACTGAGTGCAACCCATATCCCCCGTTGCATCGCCTGAGATAGCCTCAGACCTGGGCGGTAGTGACTGACCAGAAGGGCAGGCCGGGCTTGATACCGGCTTGACTTCGCCTCACGGGGCCACCGAGCTGTTGGCTCGCCCAGGCGCGGTAGGATAGCCTTGGCTAGAGGCGATTCCCTTCCCAGACCGCCCGCGTGTCCTTCCACGCCGCTGCCCTTCTCGTCAGTCAGTGGTCTCGCTCCTTTTATCGAACCGCCCTATGGTCACGCACCTCGATCTCCCAATTCTTCAATGCGTCAGCTCGGGTGTCGCCATTCACGCCAATGAAGTGCTCTCGGCTGCCGCTCACGTAGCAGTGGGCATACCAAGGCTGAGGCCCCGCATCCTTCGGCCACGGCTCGCATTTGTCTACGTCAGGCTGGCGTCCGCAGTACGGACACGGTGTCGTCAGCAACTGGCTCACGTCTTCTCTCCCTCTATCTGTGTGTGGGGGCTCGGAACCACGGCTGGCTAGATCCTTGCTGGGCGATCTTGGGTCCATGGTCGTGCCGCTTAAACCCCCTTGCTGGTACCTTCACCCGGTAATCTGTGGGCTCACCCGCCTTGCCTCTGCTACTGCCCCTTTTTCGCGTCCATCCGCGCTTCCCACCGCGCCGTATCCTCTGGCCAGATTTTCTGGTAGGTGCGAGTGGCAGCGAATATCTCCTCTGAGAGTTCCTTGTCGCCATCCCGAACTGCCTTGATGTAGCGATTCAGCAAGTAGCCGTAGACGACCTCGATCTCGTTTGGTGCCCTCTTGTACTTGCGGGCAAGATCATTGAGCTTTTCCCTCAGAACCGGAACTGGCATGTGATCCGGCGCACTGAAAAGGAGTTGCACCGCCTCCATGGGGATTTCTTCCCCGAATATCGACGCGAGATCCTGCTGTGTCATTTTATCATCACTCACGGCTTCTCCTCCTGGCTCCTGACACGCGCCCGTGCGCCGCCACCCAGGATCATGGCAACGGCTGCCATGTACGCGACTATTCTCATGTCCGGCTCGTAGCCGCCAATGGACATCGCGAGGACTATCACGCTCCCGGCCAACGATACCGCTAAACCGAGTAAACGAATGATGACATCGATCACGGCTTCTCCTCCTGGCTCAGGGCGGCGCGGGCCTCATCCCGGAGGCGCCGTGCGTATCGCATCACGTCGTGCATCCCTCGCTCCATTCCTGAGACTCACGCCGCAGCTTTTCGCAATGACCGCGCGGCCCCGATCGCCTCGGCCATGTCCCTGAAGTGGGTCAGTCGCTTGTGCTTCGCGAGCGAGAACTCGTCCAGCCCAATGGCATAAACAGGAATGCCGGATGCGAGCGCCGCGCCAACCTCAACCCACGCACCCTTCAGGATCTCATCGCGCTCCCGGTAGACGATCAGCACTTGGCACGATGACGCCTCAGAGATGCAGCGGCTCCAGAGATCATCTAGGTCCGCGCTCTCACCCGGCCCTGCCTCGTCAATCCAGGTGGAGATAATCGGCTCTCCCACCTTATCGCGAAGAAATCGCCAGCGGTCTGCGTGTTTAGTTTTGCTTGCTATGTAGATGCCCCGTCCATCGCCCATCTTGCGCTCCATGTATGAATCAGGTGTTAGGGTTCTTCATCTCGTGGCGGAACTCGTGAAAGTTCATCCCTCGTTCCTATCTCTTGACCCCGGCCAACGCCGCCACGACACGCGCAACGCGCTCTGCTTCTTGGCGCGAGATGTCAATGGGCATCTGCACCTTCACGACCAGATCAGGACGGATCGGGATCGGGACAACAATTGGGTCCACTGGTGGCTCCTTTCCTGAAGCATCTGGAGGGGGCTGGCGGGGCCTGCCTTGAACCCCGCAAAGCGCTCCGTGGATTTCCACGTGCTACGGCAGGCAGATTTGTCACCGTGTCACAGCCCCCGCCACATGCCTCCTTAGATGAATATCGCCGGGCCAGGGATCAGTCCCAGTGGCTGGAACCCCGCGCGCCTGCATTTCCAGAACGCGCTACCGGACGAGCACGCGAACACAGTGACAATCAACTCCGTCGTTGACGTTCCATTTAGACAAATCACGGCCCACTCGCGCATCTCCTTCCTCCTCACTCCTGTTGCTTCCGCTGGCGGCTATCGGATTGGGGGTAGCGCATCCGCCACTGCTTTTTGCACTCCTCGATCCACCGCAAATGGAGATCAATCAGATAACCGCGGGCGTCTCCGGCAGGGGCGATCTTCGTCCCCCACAGCAGAAACTGAAGCGCTACACGCCACCGCAACTCAGACCACCAAGTATCGCCCATCGTCCTGCGCATGCTGCCTCCTCAGTCATTCCGCTGCCGGCGCTCTTCCTGCTTCACGCGCCAGAAGGCCACGACGATGGCACGGACGTGATCTGGCCCCAACGGCGGCATGCCTCCCGCCTTCGCAAGAGCCTCCCACAAATCAAGAACCGGGCCTATTGGTTCATGTCGAAGGTCATCTTCGCTTGGTGATGTCTTCGGCATCACTTCCCCTTCCTCTTGGGCTTCTGGTCGGCGGGTTCTTGCTCGTCGAGGAATTTCGTCAGGGCAGCTTCGAAGACGGCCGTCCGGCTCACCCGCACTTTCTGCTTCGCCATAAAGCGCTCCACCCGCTCTAGTAGACGCGGGTCAAGTCGCACCGTTACCGGGGGTCGTACCATGTCACCACTGCAAATTTCCATGTTGGCAGTGTATGACAAGTCTTGCTTGTCGTCAATGGGAATGCTATGTTAGCTGAGGATAGAGAGGGCAACTGCCAATGAAACTCGCTGATCTCTATGATGAAGACGCCGTATGGGACGCTTCACGTGATCACTCCAATGCGGAAGATTGCGGCTATTGCTGCCCTCACTGTCTGAAAGATAACGGTCAGCACCACCCTTCAACTGGTGAACGAACCGCAGTCATCTGCGACCACTGCGGAGCTACGTTCGTGGTCTGGAACGAGATCGACGTTCGGCAGTGCAGCGGTAAGCTCGCCTGATGACATCCGGGAGAGACCGGCACAGCTATGGTAGCTGAGGATAGAGGAGGCCAAGCATGGAAGCTGTTGCGGTAGTCCACATTAAGGAAGACGGCTCTGCGGACTACCTGATCTGCGGAGACGAGCGGTTTCGTCTTTTCGTCGTGGACGAGCGCGCCCCTAATGATCGCGTATACGAGATGACGCAACGCGATGATCCTGAAGCCATACGCGCTATACTAGGTGACGATCCTATCGGAAGCTGCCACGACGATCGCCATGCGGCGATTGCAGCGCGCGTTCGCGAAGTGACTGACGGGACGCCTAGATTGAAGCCTGTGGAGTAGAGGTCTGTGGCAACTCAGGTCCCATACGAGAGCGCGACAAGCGGAGCCGCTGCCCGCGACGAAGTTGTGAAGATACTTCGCCGGTTCGGCTGCGAAAGCGTCGGCTTCATGGACGATTTTGGCGACCATTCGGTGCTGCTCGCGTTCACCCACCGAGGCCGACAGATACAGCTCAAAGCCTCCGCCAAGGGCTGGGCTCAGATGTACCTTAAGGCCAAACCGTGGAGCACTAGCATGCGCGTCACCTGTCAGCAGCACGAGCAGCGCGCTTTGCAGCAGGGTCTGATCGCCGTGAACTCAATTCTGCGGGATTGGGTAAAGGGGCAGGTGACGGCCGTCGAGTGCGGCATCCTATCATTCGAGGCGGTATTTATGCCGTACATTTTGACCAGCGATGGTCGCCCTCTGATCGAGCGCGTTCAGGAGGCGAAGCTGCTGCCACCGCCATCACAGTCGTAATCATCCGGGAGAGTACCGGCACAGCTATGGTAGCTGAGGATATGAGGAGAGACGGGGATGGCGGCGACACCAGAGTGGAAGGTCCACAACGCGGCCGGCGAGTACAAGGCGGCTTGCAAGGACGTTGAGGATGCTGGCGTTTTGGCCGAGCTGTACGGCCCTGGCGCATTCATTAAGAACAAGTGGCGCGGCGGCAACGAGAAGCTGTACGTGGTCCGCGATGTGGTCGGACCGGATGTGATTGCGCAGGAAGTGTTCAGGCGTTGCGAGGAAATCCGCGCCGCCCACAAAGCGAAGCGCAACGCCGCATAGAAAGGGCCGGAACCATGGGTAACGCGCATGCAATAGTCGCCTCTGCGACTGCTGACATAGGCAAAGCATCTGGCTTGGAGGCTGGAGCCAAAGTGTTGCGTGCGTTGGCAGACCATAAGCGGCGCGTCGTCGGGACAGGGGAACTCAAGAATGCCGCCGCAGCGCTGGAGGAAGCCGCCGCCGAGTTACGCCAGAAGGCTACGGAAGCCCTTAAGCCGTACTCACAGAGCAACGTACAATGAAGGCCCGAGGCTGAGGATAGAGAGGGAGAGACGGCGATGAGCAACTGGCCGAAGCACCCAGACGGGCGGAACATGAAAATCGGCGAGATGACGCCAGAGCAGCGGCGAGAGCAGACCAAGCTCGCGTGCAAGCGTCTGCAGCGCGAGTTTGCGAACCCGCTGGTTCAGGAGAAGATAGCGGCCGTGCTGAACGGTGCCAACGTCAAGCAATAAAGGGCCGGGAAGTGGAAACAGCCACGGCACTAGGCGACGACGACCTGTCGTTTCTGCTTTCGCTTGTTGCACGAGAAAGAGCAGCGCGCGTCTCGCCTGCGTGGAAGACTAACATGGAGGCGGCGATAGATGAGCACGGCGAGGCGTGCGATGCTGTCTGGAATGAACTGTATCGGCTGCTCGACGAGAGGCAAAGCATCGGCCCTCCGGTCCGCGCCGCCAAGCCAACTCGGCCGGAGCTTATCAAGCGCGCTTTGAAGCGCGACATGAAGAAGGAACTTCGCGAGGCACTAAGCGCCTCCATCAACCAGATAGTGGATGATCTCTGAAAGCCCCCGAGGCTGAGGATAGAGGAGAGACCCGCCCGATGATTTGCTACGATGTCACTTTTGAGAGGATCGGCCGCAACCGCAACGTCGCGAGTCTCGGCGTCGAGGCAGCCGATGCTGACGAGCTTGCTGCCGAGATCCACAAGTATGCTCGCCCTCATCTCCGCTCGCGTGATTACGACGTCGAAGTGGATCTTCAGAAGGGCGAGGGCTTCATTTCGTGCGGCATGCACTGCGGTGGCCGCTTCAAGATCGAGGTTATCTGACTGCAGTGTCATCCGGGAGAGCACCGGCACCACCAACTATGGAGAGACGGAACTCAATGCAAAGGTCGCATGGACCCTCAGTGTATTTTGATCGCGAGTCAGGCGAGCCCGTTGTCAAATGCTCAACTCGCACGATTTACTGCGGTTTTCTTAGTGGTGGCCGCTGCACGGAAGACAAGATGGGAAGGAAGGTGCCGGACGATCGAACCACGCCAGAGTGGTGCGGTCTTCTCGACGTGGTGGAAGATGCCCGCGAGATGATGGACTTCGATCGCATGGGGCTGACCGACATGAGACGCCCTAAATTGCTGGCAATGGCTAAGGAGCTGCCAGATGAGTTCCGCCCGAAGCAGCTCAATCGGGCGAATGTCATGATGCTGCGGAGAGCGATCAGAAAGGCCAAGCTGGCCGAAGCCCAGCCGTGACATCCGGGAGAGTACCGGCACAGCATAGGGAGATGGGGATGGCAGACACCGCCCACGAGCAGACTGCTGATGGCGAAAGCACCGCACGATGGGCGTGTCGCAAGCCAGGCTTTTTTGGATCAGTCCAGCAACTGACCTGTTGCGCACGGTGCGGGAACACGCTGCCTCACGGACAGCACAGGAAGCGCAAGGTCTACGATCTATTCAAGCCGAGCATGCACTTCTTATGTGACGGGTGTTTTGACCAACTGCCCGAATGACACGAAAGGCCGAGGCCGCCCGATGGAACCAACAGACATAGTGGAGAGGCTGCGGGAGGTTTATGCTGGCGACCACGAACGCGGCTGCGATGCGCGATATCACGTCTGTAAATGCGGATTTGACCGTCGCGCCGAGACTGCTGCACAGAATGCCGCCGCAGAGATCAGGCGCCTACGTGCTGCACTGGCTAAAGCAAAGCTAGCCGAAGAACTGTGGCGTACCGGCGGTCTGTCGTCCAATGAGGCGATGGTGGGGATATCCGCAGACTTGCGGGCAAGGGGCTAGAGCATGGACAAATACGATGAACTAGCGAAGACAGCAGGCGTGGGGGGTAGAGGAAAGAGACGATGGAATTTACAGCTTGGACGTTCGTTGTTGGCGCATTCGCCGGCTACGCCGTAGCCTGCAGGGATTGCCGCCGGTATATGCGTCCGTTTCAGCGCGATGCACAACGCAGGCTCGACGCACAGCGGACGAGTGGTTGAGGGAGGTAGACCCATCATGGAGTGGCCATTTCTCGTCGTCGCGTTTACGCTTGGATTCCTGGCCCGGCCTATGATCGAGCGATTGATCGCACGCTTCCTCGACGTTCTGATCAAATGGGGGCTCTGAAGAGTTGCCTCTTCTGAGCTAGACCACCAGCACCACGCCTGCCATCACCCAGCAACGATTTGCGGCTTTCCGGATTTAGGTGTTGACATGGGGTCCGCTGGCACCTGTATTAATTTCGGAACTTGATGTGGAATAGTGGAGCCGACTGGTGGGCGCTGACCCGCATCCTGCTGAATAGTTTAGTCGTCAAATATGACGCGCAAACCGGGATAAGGAGTCACTTATGACACCTAAGGATCATGCAGCCGATGTCGTCGTGGTGTCCTTCCACGAGAAGGGGTTTTGGCAAGGCGATCTGTACGTTGATGCGCGTGATTGGGACGACCACGACTGGAGCAATGGCGCCGTTCCGGATGGCTTCTTCACAATGAAGCGCGGCTGCACCGAGGATGAGGCCGTCGCTAAGGCGGAGAAGACGTGGCCGGGTGCGCGGATCGACGCGGGGCTAGAGCTTTGCGATGAGGAAGAATGATGGCTTTCGGATCATGTGACTGCTGCGGCAGGACCAACGTCAGCATCTCTCGCTGCGATCAATACGGGATCGAAACCTATGCCTGCGCGCACTGCTTCGGCTACGAGCCCGACGACCTCGACGACGAGACGGAAGAACTGGAATCCGCGCATGGCCGCCCTGATGCAGGAAATAGACGAACTGATCCAGTGGCACGATGAGTTTGACAGACGACCGGACGCGACGGAAGTGAAGTCGAAAATCAAGCGCTGGCTGCGGTCATGACCAACGGTCTCTGGCTGGACGGATGGGACGTGCGCGAAATGCGCATCGTCGGCGATGTTCGCGAGGCGAAAGCGAACTGTCAAAGATTGCTTGACACTTGCCCCAAGTGCGGCTGCGTCGGGCGCCTGTACCGACACGGCACCAAGACCATCGAGTACCGGGACGCCCCAGCATTCGGCAAGCAGGTGGTCATTATCGCCGAGGTGCAGCGCTACAGATGTCGAGAGTGCAACGCCACGTCCATGCAGCCGCTGCCTGACATGGATTCGCGGCGCCAGATGACCAAGCGGTGCGTGCGGTACATTGAAGAACAGGGCGTCCCGCAGACCTATGCGGCACTCTCCCGTCACATCGGCTGCAACGAGAAGACGATCCGCAACATCTGCAACGAGGCCATGGAACGGCGTATTGCCGAGCGCAAGATCGAGGCGCCATTGATGCTCGGTATCGACGAGTTGACGCTTCTGGGCCGCAAGCGCACCATCTTCGTTGACATTGGCGCCCGCCGCCCGCTTGACATCATCGACAGCATGGACCGGCGCCGCGTTGAGCGCTGGCTGCTGCATCTGCCCAAGCGCGAGAGCATTAAGATCGTCGCGATCGATATGTGGGGGCCATACAAGAATGCCGCCCGCGCCTTGCTACCCGGTGCCCAGATCGTGATCGACAAGTGGCACGTCCTGAGCAAGGCGAACTTCGCGTTGGATAGGGTGCGCAATCGCGCCAGGAAGGCCAGCAAGACCCCTCGGCGTAACCCTAGGCAAGGTAAGCTCCTGCTGCAAACCAGCCGCCACCGCCTCTCTCCGATGCGCCGCATGATGCTCGACGGGCTAATCGGCAATAACCCACTGCTCGATGCTGCTTGGCACGCCAAAGAGCGGTTTTACGACATCTTCGCCGCCAAGAGCCGTGCCGTGGCTGAGAAGCGCTTCGACGCTTGGGCAAGGAAGATCGACGAACGCATCGAGACCGAGTTCCGGCCTGTCGCCAACATGGTCGAGAACTGGCGCAGCGAGATATTCGCATTCTTCGATTACCCGGTGACGAATGCCTATACCGAGGCCGTCAACGGGCTGACCAAGATCGCCAACCGTGCCGGCCGCGGCTACTCGTTCGGCACCATCCGCGCCAAGGTGCTGTTGATGGAGTCTGGCAAGCTGCGCCAATGCCCGTACTGCAAGGGGGAGTACCCCGAAGGCAGTTTCCGCGCGCCAGTCATCACCTGCCCGCCCGACGAGCATGGCCACGTCAAGGTTCTGGAAGGTCTCGATCCTGGCTGCGGCAACTGTCATTACGTGTTCCACCACATCGAGTGGGAGGTCTGCCATGCCGAAGACGACGAGTACGCACGCATGCAACGCGAAGCAGATTCCACACCAACGAGAAAGTTTATCGAGCGTCGAGTTACACGCTAAAATCCGGATAGCCCGATTTGCAGGTGATCTATAACCGCGACCGTAAGAGCAGCCGCGGCTATACCAGTCATGATAATGGCGAATATGATCCCCGTAGTTTTTACTACCTCACGAGGGCCATCAGTTTGCCTACCCGATCCACTGTTTGTGGGGACACGAGGGCCATGATGAACATGATGATGCCCCAGGCCCATGGCATGATCTCCCGCCAGGGGAAAGAAGGCAGGCGCTTGCGCTTGGCTGTGCGCTCCAGGTCCGTAATACGGGTAACGAGGAGGTCTGTCCGCTCCTCCAGTCTCCCAAGATGGAACATTATCGAATCCGGGGTCAGGGGCGTAAATGGTGTGCGAGTACCATTGACGTGTCTGGGGGCGGGGCGGCGCATTCATTTGTTCACCTGATCGAGCCGGAGCTTTGAGGTTGGGTTGAACGCGGGTGAGGACTAGAACACCCCCTCCGGCCTGGGAGGGACACCAAGACCGGAGGGGGCTCATTCAGCCAGCGGGTAGGGACGGGATGCCGGCTGAATTCCTATATTGGTTCAAGCTAACGTCGAGTGCCCGCTAACGGGCGGTGCGGTCAACCAACTGGAGTGCAGGATGCGGCTGGTTCACCACAGCGACCACTACCTGACGGAAATTCGCGACGCAGGTCAGGACCGCGATCGTGATGGTATGCGGGGAGACTGCGCCATGAAGCCGTTCGGGCTGTGGGTCTCCGTTGAAGGCGATGATGATTGGCCGTCATGGTGCAGGGCTGAGCAATTCCAGCTCGGAAAACTCACCCACCCGACAGAAGTTGTGTTGCGCGATAACGCGAATGTCCTCCGGCTACGCGATGAATCGGAAATTAGGAACTTCCACCAAGAATACGGTTGCCGCCCTCACTTCGCCGATAAGATGGGCGATAGTGGGTTGTTCGATGGCAATGCTGTACGCTGGGCTGCAGTTGCGGAACGCTACAGTGGCATCATCATTGCGCCGTACGTCTGGTCTCTCCGGCTGGATCAGACTGTTCGCTGGTATTACCCGTGGGACTGTGCATCCGGCTGCATCTGGAGTTCGCGGGCCGTGGCAGAACTCGTACCTTTGCCCACCCTGCAACATAGCGTTGACCGCACCGACGCCAGCACAGATTCAACGGGTGCATGAACCAATCTACGACTTGCATATCCTGTAGTAAGCCGCGTTATGCCGCCTTACCCCGTCAATGGTCTTCGGGGTATCCTTCTTCGACCACGACAGATAGTTGAAAGCTTTGCAGGATACGTCTCCCTTTACGCTCACGTTGACCGGCTGGTCCATCGCACAAGCAGCGGCGAACAAGGGTAGGATAAGGCTGAGTTTCTTCATGGCGTGCGATCCCTGCAAGCGGCGTCCTTAGCGCATAGGGCGGCAATTTCTTCCGGCACTTCTGGAGTTGGTGAGGTTGCCTCGGCAGCCTCCAGAGCGGCTTTGATCTTCGCATCGGCATCGGCGTTGATCTTCTTCTCGATCTCACCAATGCGGAGCGTGCAGGCCCTTTGCTCCTCTGCCCTCACCTCATCCTTGATGTTGTCGATGAAGGTCCACACACCGAAGAACGTGACGACAGCAGTAAGCACGCCGACGATGAGCCAAATGGGCATCTTGTTAGCCCCCTTGAATGAACCGATTACTAGTGTCGAGACCGCCGTGCAGATCTGCACGACGCCCACAGAGACAGCCACCACGACGGGATGCGTCCAGACACGCAGAAACAGCGCTCTACCGCGCTCAAGAACGTCTGCTATGTCCATGGGTCTATTTCCCGAGATGAGCGCCGGATTGCGCGTCTTCCACGCGAGCCTCGACGATCCCCTTGCTCCACTTGCCCACGAGGAAGGCCATGAGCCCCACGCCAGTGATACCGAGGATCACCCACACCTTCGGCGATGTGACGCCGGTCGGAAGCCCGAGCTGGTCGACGAACCCGTTGATGCGGTGAGCCGTGGACGTAGCCTTGTCGATGACCCCGAGCCCCGTCGATTCCGCCAATGCGGTCCCGAACATCGCCGTGTAGAGCCAGCGGCAGAACGCACGGATGCGCTGGCCCAGCGTCACGATGCGGGACCCGCGCTTCTTCATGTCATTGGCGGTTACGGTCTCACGCTCGCCAAGGTCGGCCGGGGCGCTGTTCTCCATCGCTTCGAGCGTCTTCGGCCCGGCGATGCCGTCCACGTCGAGCCCGTGCTCCGACTGGAACAGCTTGACCGCCCGCTCTGTCAGAAGCCCATAGATGCCGTCCTGCAGACCTGAGAAGTAGCCAAGATCATGGAGCTTCTTCTGCAGGGCCAGAACACGCTCGCCTTCCGCTCCCCTTCGCAATACGTCGTCAGAAGCCACAGGAGCCTCGCTGACGGGCATTTCAGGAGCGCGCGACCCATCATGCGGCCAGATCACCTTGGCCTTGGCGGTCCATCTACGGCGCTCGTTCAGGCCATGGGGCTTGACGTTATCGTTTGGGTTGCCCGTGTTGAGGACATCGGAGACCGTATCGCAATCGTCCCGGTCGGCCCAAAGATTGAGGCCCTTCAGCTTCCATTCGGCGAAGGCGACCCGGACGCCAAGCTCGCAATCGGTTGAGAGGAGTTCCGGGTTAGCTACGAGGTCGAACTTCTCGCCGCCGGGCTGCTTGGCGACCTCGTTGCCGGCCGCACGGTAGTTGTTGAGGTGGGTTGTCTGGAGAGGTCCCCTGCCTTTGTATAAATTTCCCTTGCCGGGTGGGGTGCCTTCGCGGTTCGAATATACGACCTTCGCCAAGTCGTCAGGCTTGTTGACGAGGAATTGCGCCAGCGCCGCCTTCGTCTTGAACCGGCTGTATTCCGGTGTTTTCAGCGCAAGCCCAAGCCGATACGAGAATATCTGCTGGATGCGTGCGGCCGACGTGTAGCGCATGTTCTCTTCCATGCGCTTCAGCGAAAGCCCGCTGGTTTCCGCTGCGATCTGGCCCATGAAGTGAACCCACCGCAGCCGGTTGAAGCCGTAGTGCTCGCAAAGTTCTGGCGACAGGCGGCCGAATGCGTCTACCCATTCAGGCAACGCATTCGGCCCCAGAAAGCGCTCCAGATCGGAGCGCCGTGGGGCGAACGTCATCAGAAATATCCCTCGGAAATTAAATCAGGGGAACCTGGCTTCGGTCCTGAACTCTGCAAGGATGGCGTCTTGGCCTTCCTTCAGCAGGACATCACGCGCCTTGGGCCAGGCCCGGCGAACGCCTTCGAACGGGTAGACCTTGTACCGGCCCTTGTTCAGCCGGTAGTCCAATTCATCTGCGACTTCGGGAACCGCGGCTCTCAACTCTGCCAGAAGGCCGTCCGTCGGCAGGATGGACTTGTTCTTCCAGCCCGGATGCTGCACCACGACGAGGGCGTTCCTTGCCTCGCGCATGGCGATGTCTTCCAGGATCTCGTTGACGATCTTCTGCTTCGACGGTTCGAGCGCGATCTTCTCCGGCTCGGTGTGCTTCTTGTTGGCGGTGGACTGCTTGACGAGCCGGTCGAGAACCATTTCGCGGCGGATGCCGGACATGGCGCCGATCACCTGACGCGCCCGGTTCATCGGGTGGATGTCCTGATCCTTCTCCTTGAAGTGGCCTTCGAGCAAGGCATAGGCCCGGCGCTCCTGGTCGAGCCCGTCGAGGAGATCCTTGGCCCCGACCTCGTTCCCGGCCCGCAGCAGCTCACGATATCCGTTGGCCGCCTGCACGTACTTGCCGCCGTCCATGGACATCTGTTGCCAGAAGTATTGGGTGGAAAGGGCACCACGGGACTGACGGCGCGTGAAGCGGGAGATGAACCAATAGTCCTCTATCGGCTTCTCTGCTCTTGGTGAAACCGAAACCCCTGGTAACCGTCCGCCGACCAGTTGATTGATGCGGGGAAGAGCATAGTCCGATCCGGTCAAGAACTCTCTTCCGAGAGTGGCAAATGTGTTAGCGATGAAGTTGTCAATCTGCGCCGGGCTCCACCCCATCACGTTCCCGAGCAACTTGCTGAACTCCGACGTGTAGGCATTAAACTGGAGTTCCGGGGGTAGTGCCCTCAAGTGCTGAGGTATGTCACTGTCGAATGGCTTCTTGAATGGGTCCTGCGCGACCAGATGTTCCCATATCACCGAGGGGATAGCTGCGATATGACCTAGCGAATAGAGTGCCTGGATCTCTGCAGGCGGCACGACAGTGTGCCTCAAACTCTCCAGGAAGCGGATATGTGCGCGCTCATCCTGCCGCCACCAATAGGCGAACGCAGACTCAAAAATGTTGGAGAAGATACCAAGCTCGAACGGCTTAGGTATTCTGACCCGTATCCCGAACAGATTGAAGAACCAATGCGTTGCCCGCATGTAATCATTAGTCTCGTCATCGTCATCAAGTGCAAACAGCGCCACTCCCATAAGGCCGATAGCGACCATCTTGATCCACATGCGGACTGAATTGGGCAGAGCCTCCTTCTCTGCGATTGACAACGGGGAGCCATTGGCCGACTTGATGAATGGCGTCAAAGCTTCGCGGTAGTTTCGATATATATTCCGCTCGCCTGTTGCTGTTCTGAACGCGGCATCGAGACCTTGAAGCGCAGAGTTGGTGAACGCCATGATGCGCGCAACTTGACCCATCTTCGCGCCCTTCCGGCTAAAATCAAGAACGTCGTGGGCGGCATAGGCAGCTTCGATTGCCGCCTCCTCCGGCGTGAACCCGTCCTTGAGAGCGCGATCGTAGGCTGCCTTGAAATGCCCTAGCCTGCTTGCCGCCTCAGTCACCTCAGCCGCACGCAGAATGCGCTGCCAAGTGCCGATGAAGCGTCCTCTGGACGGAACACCTAGAAAGCCAGTTCGCCTGAGCGCCAGTATATCCCTGTCAGTGGAAGGCGAATCGATCAGCCCGGACTCGACACCGGCTAGCCCAGCGAAGGCGTTGTACCGTGCAAGATCCTTCGCATGTTTTCCGATGAGGCGGGAGCCCAGACTCATTCCGAAGATGGTGCCAATGGGAATGGCGGCGAACCCGATGCCGCCGGTCGCTACGCCGACCCCGGTGCCGAGCGCCGCTCCTGTCACAGCACCTATCGTGCCACCCCTGTTTATGCCCCATAAACCCTTCGCACCAGACACAAGCGGCACGTAGTCGCGCGATAGAATCCAGGTGGCAACCTGATCCCGAATGAAGTTGACCGCGATATACGATGTTGCCTTCGTGACGCCGAAGCGGAACGCCTGAGCGCCATAGGAGAAGATATCAGTAACGATGTCCGAGTTATCACGCCCCAGCGCCACCATGGTCTCGAAGATGTCCCGCGCGATGCGATTATCTCCGAGACGGATCGGAACCCGCTTGCCCTCCTCCCACAGGTAGACGATTGGCTCGCCCTTCTCTTCGGTTGGAACCGCACGGAAGATCGTCGCTGCCGCATCCTGATCGAACAGGTCGTCGATCATCTCGATCAGACCTTGCGCGTCGTTCGGGTCGAGATCACGCGCCGCCTGGCGCATGGCCTCACGGATGTCCACCCGCGTGCCGCGCATGTCGTTGGGCGGGATACGCTCGGCAATCACGCCGCCACCCGGCCCAACTGCGCGGGACAGCCGGTCCATGGCGCCGATCACGTCGTTCAGCGCGAACCGTGCCTGCGTTGCATAAACGTCCTGCGCGATGCTTTCGAGCGGGTTGATGAAATCCCGCGTCGAGCCCTTGAACCGATAGATCAGCTTGCGCTTGTTCTGGCCGCGCGGCTTCGTCAAGGCTGATGGGCCGTCATCGTCCATCATGCGGTTGAGAGGCACGTAGTCCTCGCGCGCGTTCAGCTCAAGGAACAGATCCTCGGTAAGGAAGCCGTTGAGGAACTTGTTCTGCAGGTGGCGCTTGTTGAAGCCGTAGAGGAGTTGGGCGGCCTTGGCGAACTCGGGATGCGCCTTCTCGATGTCCTGACGCGCCTTCTGCCAGACGCGCTTTTCGATCAGGCTGTCCGGCGGGTTCTCCAGTTCCCCGTTCTCGTAACGCTTCCATTCCGCAAGCATGCGCCGGGCGACCAGATAGGAACCGAACGTCTGCGCTTTCTCGTCATTCCACTGGCCCTTGGCGGTGCCGCCGAAGGCTTCCGACAAAGCCTCGTGAAAGGATGGCCCGGACGGCTCCGCCTCGCCCTTGAGACGCACACCGTTCTGCAGTGTGGCCGTGGCCCAGACCTTGGAGTGCTCGGCAAGACGCCAGACCTTGTAAGGATCGTCGGCCGCCTTGAGCACCATGCGCTCGTTGTCGCCGAGCTGCACACCGAGATTGTCGGCACCGAGCTCCATCAGGAACTTGACGGCGCGCTTCATGGGATGCCTACCGTCGACGGCCGCATGATAGAAGCCGTAGAGCTTGTCGGAGATCGTCGCCCGTGGTCCCTTCTCTGCCAGGTCCTTGCGGAACTGCGCGAACATCGATGGCTTGACGGAGGACTGGACACGGCTCATCACCGCACCGGCAGGAGAGGCGTTCTTAAGTTCGGTGAAGCCCTTCTGGATCTCTTGCAACTGCTCCAGCATATCCGGCTCTGCCCCGTCCAGCATGTCCTCAAAGGCTTCGTAGAGCCTAGGAGCCTGAATGCGGGCCTCACGGGGATTGGTGACATACTGCCGGAAGAACTCGGCCCAGCCTTCGGACAGCTCCGTGCGCGAGGCTTGCGGGGGAGCAGGGCGCGGCTTCGGTGTTCCCGTGGCTGAGAACCGTTGCGCGATGTACTGCTGCAGGTCACGGGGGGCCGCTTTCTTCACGTCATCGAGAACGGCATCTGCCACACGCTGCCCGAGACGGCGGATCAGCACGGCCCGGAGCATTCCCGCCTCACGCTGAGCCTGCTTATAGGCCGCGTCGTCAATCTTGCCGCGCATGAAGCGGACGCCGGACTTAGCCTGGCCGGCCTGCAATGTCTGTGCGCGCAGGTTCACGTCGGCCTGAACCGCATCGATCAGGACGCGCTGGGTATCGTCGTCGAGCTCTACCCCTGAGAAACCGCTGGCCGGCATCTGAGGCGGGGAGAAATTGCGGGACGGTGCGGTGATCAACTCCTCGATGTGATCGTCCTGAAGCTGGCGCACGTCATCGCGTGTCGAGTTGCGGGTTTCCAGCGCATGGCCGCCTTCGTGGGCCAAGGTGGCGAGATCATTCGGAATTGCGATGCGGGTGACGCCCGTGGCGCGGGAGAACTGGCCGGCAACGCTCATGCCAAGCCGCCCGGCGGCTGCCTTCAGGCCGGGGCTGAGTCGGCCGTGCCGTACTGTGAGACCTAGTGCATCCGTCAGATCGGAGACGAGATCGGACAGGCTTTTCTCTGGGGCTTCGGTTCCTGACCGTGATGGAGTTCCGAGGTTGATGGGATGGGGCAGGCCACGGAGCGCGAACATGGCCTGCTCCTGCTCGAACGCCTCTGCCGGCACTAAGGCCCGCATGGCTTCAAGCTGGCGTGCCTGATCCAGTGCTTCCCTTGCCGATGCTGCATCTGGTGCTTGTGAGGCGAACTCCTTCAGGATCTCCGCGCCGAACTCCATCTGCTTTGGAGAGACCCACATATCGTCGAATGCGGGACCGGCAGGCTGATGGAACCGGACGGCATCCGGGTTGCTTTCGGCAAGCTCTGCGTACTGCTCTGCGGTGAGCCAGCCTTGTGGAGCGAGACGCTGGCCAAGGTCTTCCTCGATGGCACGGAGAAGGCGTGAGGGAACACCCTGCCTGCGATGGCCCGGCTCGATGCGGACCATGGACGCGGACCATGTGCCGTCGTCCTGTTCCTTGAGGACAGCGAATCCCACGGAAGACGGAACGTTGACCGAACCAGCGTCAGCGGGCTCTCGACGCTCGAATGAACCAACATCTTCCTCACTGACCCGATACGTCCTTACCCTGTTTCCATTCTCATCCTCTGAAGTCGAGACGGTTCCACTGAAACCTTCGATGTTGAAGGAACGGGGTTGAGGCTGAGAAGGGACGCTGGCGAGAGAGGCAGCAACGAAGTCCTGCTTTTCCTGACTGGATACAGGCTTGCCGTCCTTGGCGGTGATCTCGATGAGGGAGTCGTCGAAGACGACATAGTTGTGATGGCCCTCACCCTTGTGCCGCGAGAACCCGTCAAGATAGCGTATCCCCTTGATCCCGGCTTTCCGCAGCGCCCGGCTGATCTTTCGCGGGTCCGTGATCTTTCTGTTCCACAGCCAAACGCGGGCGGTGAGCTGGCGCGCAACGTCAGAGCCGAGATCCCCGCTCCCGAAGTTACGGCGTAATATACCATCGGCCCACTGTTTGGCCTCTGCCTCCGTCGCAAAGTCGCGGAGGCCGCCGCCGGGCATGTCAAGGCTCGCTGTCCACTTCCCGCCGGACTCGTAGACTCGCGCCTCGGATCCAAAACGTGGGGACGATAGGGGCGGGCTGAAGTACCACGCGAGAATTCTACCGTTTGCCAGCCGCACATTGCGCTGCCAGAGTTGCGCCAGATCCTCCTCGGTTTTTATGTTATCGGGATGGCCGATGGATCTCAGCGCTGCTCTGACTTTCTCGCTCTGCTCTGCGATCGGCACGTCCCAATCGAGGAAGTCTTCGGGCTCTGCATTGATGCGGACTTCGTAGAAGCGGCCCTTCTGCTGAGATCCGGTCGCGCCGCGCGACTCGATGTCCTCGATTGCCTCTTTCAATCCTGGGCTCGGGTTCGGGTGGGCCGCCTTGAATGCTTCCCAGTCACCCCCATGAACATTCGAAAGCTCTGTATCGATGTTGCGATAGCCTGTATTGACTTGAGGAGGCGCAAGTTTACTCTGGTAGTCTTTCGCAACATTCTCTGCCTCGGCAAAGTAAAGTCCGTGGCCGAACGCCTGAGCACCCTCACCCGTGCCGATCTTCTCCATTGAAAAGCGGTCGAAGTCATGCGGGCTGCCATGAAACGCGCGGATTGCAAGCAGTGCATCCAGCACTGCTCTGCCTTCCTGTGAGGCAGCAGGAACGATCTGACCAACATCGCTACGAGGCACGGCTCCAATCAGTTGCTGCACGCCGATCGGCAGGCCGAGATCATCCGGGCGCGCACGGCCGCCCACTTCACCAGACAGCACCCTTTCGGCGATGCGCTGCACGTCGCGCTCATTCGCCAGTTCCACGTAGTCATCTAAAGACCTGATGCCGAGATTGTTCAGAGCGCGGGCGGCTGCTTCTATGAATCGACTGATGCGATCAAGGATCTGGTCTATGGCGCGCCCGAATTTGGCCTCGCGAGCGACCCATTGCTCCGCCATCTTGGCAACACGCTCTTGGTCGATAAGCTCCTCGATGACTTCGTTGAGTTCTTTCCCTCTCAGCCCTATTCCAGAAAAGGACGTGCGATACAGGTTCCGGTAGCCAGGAATGGCGGGTACCTGCTTGCCGTTGGCATCTTTCGCCGTTATCTGTTCATCGATGTTGATCTTCTTGGCGTGGGAGACGAGCCGTTGCCATTCATCCTGCGTAAAAAGCCCGGACATCCGCAGAGCATGGATCACCTCATGTTTGCCGAGATGAAAGATCTTGAGCGGGCTATTCACGAGGCCCAACTCGACCATTCGCTTGCCGATGAGGAATTGGGCGTTAAGGACAGCACCGGATGGGTGGGTAATTCTGTCCTTGATCCGCGTGGCGACATCAGCCGGGAGCATGGCATCGATCTTGCGCTCTATCGCGGTGATGATAAGCGCATCGATTGGCGCCGATGGTTCCGTTGGAAGACGCGGTAGGCCGGTCAGTGAGGCCAAAGAAAAACCGCCCGAAGGCGGTTCTGTGTCACCAGTGCTGGTAGACGGCGCTACCTCGCCGCCTCCTTCTTGCGGTAATACTCGTCCACCGCCTTGTCTATCTTCGGACCCTCTTGCCGCAGAGATTCGATCTCTGATGGCGTCAAGTGATACGGCTTTTCTGAGGTGACCAAGCTCGCTGGCCGTGAGCGTTTCGAGCGGGAAGCCGAATTCATTTTGCCACCATTCGTCAAGATCTGGGTGCTTCTTACGGACCGCATCGAGCTGAGCTGCCGATGGGACGATATTCTGCTGCGGTCCACCTGTCAGTGTGGACGCTAATATAACACGACCGCCTTGGCTTTCAATATAGCCTCGGAGATTTGCCAATGTACCGCCCATAGTGACGGTATCATCGACGATGACGTAATCCTGGCCCGCGACGACAGGACCGGAGAACACAGGCTGACGTGCCAGTCTGGCGAATGCGTCGGCGCCCGTGTGCTGGGCGCGCACTGTCTGCACGATGGAGCTATCGACCGGCAACCCAAGATGGCGGCCAATGATTTTCGCAAACGTCCTTGGGATTGCATTGCGGCCCGAGGCTTCCTCTGCCATGACCGCAACTATGACCGGCTGCCGGTCGCCGATAGTCGCGCGCAAGCGCTCTATCGCCTCGTCTCTCACAACCTCATCGACGAGTTGGGCCGCAGCAGCATGATCCCCAGCCTTGGCCTTGTCGTAGAGTTCCGGGTTGTGGTTACGCAGCGCATGGCGGGGAAGAAGTGTTTCGACAGACGGGAACCCACCCCAAAACGTGCGAGAGACCTGCGGCGGCGCCTGCGACATCGACAGAGCCGCAAGATCCGGCAACAATTTCTGATTGAGCCCCTCCGCCAGATCACGATGCCGTTTCTCTACCGTCTCCAGTGCAGCTTTCTTCGTTGCTGACTTGGTGACGGGATATCCTGCCAGTGCTGCAAGATCATGGGCATCCGCTTTCAGGAATAGACGGTCTGCCCTGATCTCGGCCATGATGCCGTCGAACGCATCAGTGCCCCGCGCTTCCTCGATGCGGCCGGCATAGTCGAGCACGATGGCATTGAGTGGCTTGCCGGTGATGCGCTCGCGGGCGTCGATTGAGTTGCGGAGGCGGATGTCAGACGGGATGGTGAGGGAAGGCCGGGCCTGAGCCGGAGCCGCCGGACGCGGAGCCTGTGTCGGACGCGGTGTCGGCTGAGCGGCAGTTGCCGCCACCTTCGCGCGCGCCGTGCGCCTCACTACGCCGTTGCGATCGACGCGCACCAGCCCTTCCGATGCCGCTTCGTCGATCAGGGATTGCAGTTGTCCCTCGTCGACGCCTAGCTGTTCTGCCCACTGACGGCGCGGCGCCTTGCCTGCGAGTATTTCGCGGAAGGCTTGGCGGGTATCATCAGAAATGGCCGATTCCTGCCCCACAGTCGGCTCAGGAGCGGCTTCGGCAGTTTTTGCGGGGGGTACGACCTCCGGTGAGACGCCGGCCTCTGTGACGCTCTCAGGGGCTTCCTGTGTTGCAGGTGCAGGCTCGCCACCGAACGTGCGGTAAAGCTGAACCTTCTCGTCCGGGGTGAGATTGTTCCAGCCGGTCTTGCCGAACTCGGCCTGCATTCGCGCATTGAGGCGTCCGAAGTCGGGATCGCCATTGGCATCTGGGGGGAGAACGGAGGAGATCTGGTCAAAGGTAGGGGATGAAAATCCCTCAGACGACACGTCGGGGCGCGCTCCCGCACCACGAACGCTGTCTACGGCTTCCGCTGCTCTGAAGTCGCGCTGCGCGAGGTCTTCCAGACGGGTGCCGAGCCTGCCACGAGATTGGGTCTGAGGCACGCTTTGCGGCGCGGCCTGCTCCGTCGGCGCAGCTTCGGCGGCGGTCTCGTCCAACGGCAACTGCGGCTGGCGACGCTGGGCTGCTGCATCCCGCCTCAGTTCCGCATTGATGCCGCGAAGCAGTTCCGTGATGGCAGGGTCGGGCGGATTGAGCTCGTCGCGACCTGGGGTGTATCGTCCGCTTTCCGTGCGGATGTCCTGCTGCACCTCTCTCAGGTAGCTCGCGATCTGACGAAGCTCGGAAGCAGGAACGGTCGAAAGGTCCGTCTCGGGCTCAAGCCCGATGGTAGAATACGCTTCGTTCAGATAATCGCGCGCCTCATCCGAGAGGCGGTCCTGCACCATCGACGCTGCAAGCTCGCCTTCCTCTCCCTGCTGCCCTCTGACATCGGGAGCAAGAGGGCCTAGAGGTGCTTCGTCTACGGGGCGTTCACCTTCCTCTTCGATGGGATCTGCAAACTGGTCGAGGTCGACGACGGAATCGCGGGGTGTCTCGGGGGTGGGCTCATCGCGACGGCTAGGTTCCGTCGACCGAGTGCGGCGTCCGGCTGCGGAGCGGATGATCCAGGAACCAAGCTCCTTGGCGGTTTGCGCAATTGCGCCGACGCCGCCGCCGATGGCCGCCTCGCTGCCCAGACCGTCAACCAGCGGCTGGTTCGAATCGTAGACCTCGCGGGCGATCAGGTTCTGCAGGAACGCTTGCCCGCCTTCCTGAACGCCTTCGATGAACGCCTGTCCGCCGATCCGGCCAATCCCGCGCGCGACCGCGCCACGCATCCACTTCGGCATGGGGATCGGCAGGCGCCCGACCATAACCTCCAATGGCAGCATATCTGTCGCGCCAGGTGCCGTGCCGAGAATACCGGCAAGCGCAATTTGATCCTGCGTCAGACCGGGGCGACCCGCTTCCCGCTCCTTGCGATCCCATTGGACCGCGCGATCCGCAGCCTCGCCGACACCCATCGCACCAAAGACGACAGCGGCAGGCATCGGTCCAATGAACGATGCCGGCAGGCCGACCGCCATGGAGCCGAGACCTTCGCCAAGCTGGCGGCCTACGGACTCTTCGTAGCCGGGTGCAGCCGGTGCAACGCCCTTGGCAAACTCCTGGACATCCTCGCCCGCGCGGAACAGCGAACGCTCTTGAATGGGCGTCGGGGCGAAGGATCTCTGCGCCTTGGTGAGCTGTTCACGGGCCTGCAATCGTTGGGCCGGCGACATTTGCCGGTAGCCCATGGCGTCATCGACCTCGGAGACATCCTCGCCGCGATCAATGCGATCCATCAATTCGATCTGCTGGCGACCGAAGCGGGCAGCGTTGTGCTGTGCGCGTGAGGCGAATACATCGGGAGCCTGAAGCACAAGACCGCCCGAACGAATGGCGCCGGGGATGATGCCCTTGACGCCCTCGACGTACTGCTGAGGGTCCATCAACGCATCAAGCGCACCGTCGCGGGACCTAAGCTCCGCCTCCTGCTCCTCCCGTTCGCGCTCGCGTCGGCGCTGCTCGGCAAGGCGGTCGATCAGTGGCGCAACCTCTCGCGCGGTGTTGCTCGTGCCGACCGGCTCTTCCTGTTGCGGGAGAAGTCCGGTAAGACCAGGATCGACAGCTTCCGGTTCTTCCCCGAGGGAGCGCAGATCGTTCAGGAGTTGGTCATCCATGCGTGGCAGGCTCTGATGAAAATTTCGGTGAAACACATCATGCTGGCGGTGCTGATGATCACACCGTCAGTGCTGGCCCTTCAGGGCTTTCAGGCTCTAGGATTCAGCGAGTGGGCGGCGGGCTGGTTCACCGTTCCGGTGATGGTCGCCAACCTGCTCGTTATCGAGAAGGTTCTCGGCTGGTATCGGCAGGCTCGTTCGCAAAGCGCGCCCACGCCCCACGACCGAACTCCATATCGAAAATAGGCTGGCGGCTTTTCGGGTCCTGTCTGACCCATTCGATCTGCGCTGGGGTCGGACGTTTTGCTGCCTGTCTCGCCTGATACTCCTGAATTGCAGGCATCGTATCCCGCGCGAACTCAGGCGAGATGAACGGCCGTTCCGTCTCCTCCATCGCGAACGCTGGAAGGAATTGGTTTTCTGGACCTCGCCCTATCGCGTCCAGATCCTCGATCTGCCGCACTCCACCGCGTGTTGAACGCGGTCCAGTGAATGCAAACGGGTCAGAGAACATTGCGTCGGATAAATCGATTTCATTCATCATACGGAGACGGTTGATGTCGCGTTGGGTGACAGGCTCACCCCAAACGACTTGTCGGATCACGCCGGCAGCCGTATCCTTGTGCTCCTTCTCACGCAGCTTGAAGCGAACTGCCGACTCGAAGGCTTGCCGGCCGAAGCGGGGACCGTAGGTTTCCTCCGAAGCATCAGCCGCCGCCCGGAGCTTGTCATAGAACTCCTTGTCGTTCAGCAGAGCAGGATCAGGCATGTCGAGCAGCTTTTTCGCCTGCTTGCGTGTGATAGGAGAACGATAGACCTCCGGGATGCCGAGCCGCGCCTGAGCCTGAAGGCGAGCCTCCATCACCATCTCCTGCGCCTTCAACGCGCTGACGGCGGGCTGGCCTTCCGCGACCTCGACATCAAGCTCACCGTCATCATGCTGGACGATCGTGGCTTCCGGGACACGGGCCTGCACCACCTCGAAGGCATCGCGAACCTCAGGCTGGTCGTTGACGGCCTTGGCCGGGTCTTTGCGCCGCTCCTCCTGGATCTTCTTCCAGGCTGCCAGTGTCTTGTCGAGCACCCTTGCCCGTGAGGCATACGATTCTTCTGGCGCCTTTTCATCCGGGGACAGCGCCGCAATGTGGCGGTCCACATCACTCATTCCGTCCTCGTCCTCAAGCTCCGATAGCGACCGCAACGGCGATATCGCCTCGTACTCCATCCGCGCTTCGTCCCAAGATATACGCGCCTGGTCCACCTGGTTCTTGGTCAGGAACGTCTTCGCCCGGTCGAGTGACGTTTTGCCATCGGGTCCGACCAGAGGCTCACCCGTCCTGCGAATGCGCTCCTCGTCGTCCCTGAGTTCCTGCTGGGTAATGGCAGAGCGGGCAACACGGGCCTTGTTGATCAGGGCCGAGCGGCGTTGTGGAGAAAGGTTAGGATACTTGCCGAGAGAGGGGAGGCGCGCTCCATCGCCCGCCGTTGGGGCCTGTGCGACCTGCATGGGCTCACTGCTGCTCAGGAACAGCATTGCCTCTTCCTGACGGCGACGCCGCAACCCATCCTGCGTCCTGCCGCCTGCCTTGTTGAACGACAGCATGCGCTCGGCGACACGCTCGAAGTTGCCTTCGTTCAGATCGGGAAGCAGCTTCTCCAGATTGCCTGTGCCAAGGTTGAAGCCGAACGACACCAACGCGTCGTGCTGCTCCTGCGATAGAGGCACCTTGACCTTCTTCTCTATCCAGTCGGAAACGGCACCTGCCTCCACGTGGAGCCGGCGCTCGGCTTCCTCGACGGTGATCCTCTCGCCGGGCTTTCCTCGTGTTCCGTAGCCGACCGAATGCTGCTTGAAGTCCCACTTCGCGACAGGCGTAAAGCCTTCCTGTTTGCGGATGAAATCGAGACCGTTCTCGCTGACACGGCCAGCCGGATCCCGATCCGGCATCCCGCCCGTTTCCAGATCCCGGATAATTTCATCCAGATCATCGCCCCGCCTGATGCGCCATTCGAGATTCTGTTCTTCGAGAACATCGAGCCCCTTGCGGCGCACCTCATCCTTTTCGATCGGGGTGAGATAGGGATTGAGATTGATAAGACTATCGAAGTCAGCCCGCGCAGTGTCAAGATCAGGCGTGAGCGCAAGGCGTTTGACATCGTCGTCGAGGTTGGCGAGGGAAAACCGCTTCTGCTCATTGCGGGAGAACGTCGCCGCGCTGCGGTAGAAATCCCGTTCCACGCCGAACAGCTTGTTGTCGTACTTGGGCTTGAGGCGGTCCGGGACCGTTTCGAAAAATCCGCGCGCCTGCTCGCCGTACCCGTCAGCCCACGTGTCGGCGAACCCGTCGGCCTGCCCAGGCTGGACCGAGCGCATGCGCTCTTCAAGCTGCTGCTGCTGCTGGAACTTGAACTCCTGGAACCGGCGTTCGGTCTCGTATTCGGCGGCCGGGTCCTGGGACAGTTTCAGGATGGCATCGCCTATCTCCTGGCCGGCGCCGGCAATGGTCCGGCCGAACCGCTGCATCGCACGTGCAGGGGCAGTGGCGTCTATGGTGGCGATGGCGCGACCGGAGCGCGCCGAGGGCATGCCGCCAAGAGACTCGCGGGAGGGAAGCTTTGCCATCTTATCAACCGTACCTAGACCGAGTGACTGTAGCTTCCCATCCGGTCAGCGGAGCACTGACGCCGTACCTGTAGCTCGATTGGGCTGGCATTCCGGGAGCTGGCGCGAACCGCCCTGCTATGGTCGAAACCCCGCCGAGTATGGTCGAGGCTGCATCGTACTTGGATGCCTGCCGCGCCATCCTTCCCTCGAAACGACTGGCGAAGGCTTCGCTCTCCAAGCCTTTTCGCCGTGATGCCCCGCCGTACATCGCCATCTGCTCCTGCATCGTCCCGTAGCGGGCGATTTCATCGGCAAGGGCAAGCGATGTGGGATCGGTGGCAGAGAATCCTGACGCCGCAGACTTGGCCTGCAACTCGGAAAGGGCGAGATCCTTGCGACGACGGAGCTCCTGCGCGTCACGTTGCGCTGCGGCCTGTTCCTCTTTGGCGCGGATGTCGAGCTGCTCGGCTTTGTATTCAGCAGCCGCCTGGGCCGCCTTGCCTTGCGCCAGAGCGCCCTGAGCGCCGACAATCGTTCCGGCCGCCGTGGCGGCCGTCGAGACGATCATCGCTATTGTTGCCAGTTCTGCCATCTTCTATTTCGCACTCCAGCGGTAAAGCATTCCCCCAGAACGCGGGTCTGGTTCAAATCCGAGGCTCGATAGCCACGCGACTGCCTTCGGCTCATTCAGATCGGGTTGCGCGTACAGGAACCTGACGCCCTGCCGTCGAAGATCCTCGATGAAGCGCTTCGCGTTCCGCATGATCGTCATTTTGTAGGGACGGATTTCCTCGGGCAGATCGGCAAAGGCGTACCACCGACCTTTTGCCAGAGCCGCCCCGGCTATGGCGACAACCCGCCCATCCATTTCAGCAACAAGCGCCCGGATAGTGGGCTTGTTTGCCATGTCGGAGAAGGCGTCGATGTCTTCTCTTGTGGCGGTGCGGATGATGACCATTTTCATTGATGTTTCTTTTTCGTTCACCTATAATGACGAACGCGCCGCAGGTGGTCAGACCTGGGCGCGTTCTAACCAAACCCGAACGAGCGAGGTTCGAGAATGGCTTCCCAACGCATATGCTCTGTAGAAGGCTGTGGCAAGCCGCATTACGCCAAGAGTTACTGTAACCCGCACTGGGCAAAATGGCACAAATACGGAGACCCCCTAGCCGGGCGAACGGCCACGCCAAAAGGAGCCCCCCTCGCTTGGCTCATCTCCCACGCCACCTACAAAGGTAACGATTGCCTGCTGTGGCCATTTGCCAAATGCAGTTGGGGATACGGCGATCTTTGGGTCGACCGTAAGCATTTCAGAGCAAACCGTTATATGTGCGAACTCGCGCACGGCGCGCCACCGTCGCCTACGCACGAAGCTCTACATACTTGCGGAAACGGACATCTTGCTTGCGTGAACCCCAAACACCTACGTTGGGGGACGAGCAAAGATAACTCTGCCGATGCGCTCCGACATGGCACCATACTGAGAGGAGAACGAGTCGCATCATCAAAGTTGCGCAAGGACGACGTATGCATGATCAGGTACATGATCTCGCAAGGTGTTCCCATTAGAAACATAGCTGGACAATTCGGAATTAGTCCTAGGACCGTATCAGATATAAAGAGGCGAAAAATATGGGGTTGGCTTACTTAGTCACACCCTTTCATTAGTTTGAATACTCGGCACGAGGGCCATTATGGTGGCGGGACGTGGTGCCTTGGCCTTGATCACGACACGAGCATCCGTGTCCCATCCGCTCGGAAAGCTGATGGCTACCTCGTCGTAGGAGCGGAAGATATGATCCGGATCGAGCGCCTTGCCACGATACATCTTCGGCAATGAGTCGAGCGGCCCGCCCGTATCGCTGCCGTACTGGAGAGCCCGCGCGTGGGTCTGGTGGAGTATCATGCCCATCTGCGGGACGCGCTTCGCCTGATTGAGGGCGGTCCCGGCTTGGGCCGCGTAGGCCAGCTTGGTGCTCTTCCACGTGGCACTGTAAGGCAGTCCCACGACCGCATGATGCACGTCTGCGTCGAGCGTAATGCTACCGCCCGTGTCCACAGTATAGGTGCGCTGCAAGCCGTCGATATCAGGAGATCTGTCGACACCGGGAATGCTGCCCGTATCGTCGCTCCAGACGATGACCTCTTCACCGACGAGGTGATCCAGCCCTGAGATCACGTTGGTGCGGCCGGTGTCGGTGTACGAAACGGCCGCGTCCATGAGCCAAGTCAGGCCAGTATCCCCGACACACTCCGATTCCTTGGCCCACTTCTCAATGAAGCGTTTCGTCTGGCCGTTGATCTCGCGGCGGATGAGATAGAATACCGCGTCCTCCTCGATACCCGGAAGCACTGCTACGCGCTCGACTGTTCCGTCCGTCTCCCACAGATACCAGCAGATCACCTCCTCGGTCGGCTCGTAGGTGAGGATTGCAACCTTGCCGTCCTCAAGGGCGAAGTGAATTCTGGTATCAGGCTGTCTCTGGATCGCGACGGACTTGACCCTGGCGTTCAGGAGATCAGGAACTAGCAGCGTAAGCTCAAGCCCTTCGTAGTCCCCGAACGATGCGCCCTGCACTCCGGCTCCCAGCATGAACACGCGTTGCCTGGATCGCTGCACCATGATGCACCGGGTGTCCATCTTGAGGCCGCGGAGCGGGGCGGAGCCTTGCGTCGAGAAGGCGATCGCGTTGGAGTTGGTCGGCGTCAGTGGCTCATCAAGAGAGGACGAGCGAACGGCGATTTCCGCCCCTGCCGTGCCGATGATCAGACGAAGCAAGGAGACGATGTAATGCACGCTGTCGACGGGACCTGAGCCGAGCGTCTTGACGATAGGTCCGGCATCACCTTCGACCGACTCGTCGAAGCTTTCGTAATCGTCGGAAACCGAGCCGAACACGGTAGCCCCGCCGGCATGCCAAAGTCTGCCGCCATGCAGGGAAACTGCCGTCGGATAACCCCTGCGATCCGACCACCATCCTTCCTGCCAGTTGTCCGTCGGGCCGGTATCGGAGAAACGGGAGAGAACCTCGGCATCGACCTCCTGGTTAGAATTGTAGCCCGTGATCCTAGCAATCCCCGTCGTACCGCCGCCCTTGTAGCTGACGCGGACCACAGCAACGCCCGAGGTATAAGAAGTAATCTTCGCGCGATACCATGCACTGATATTGTCATCTGGGTCGTCTATTGTGGTCGTGAACGTGCCCGTATCGATCGGCGTGCCGAGGTTCGGAACAATCGGTCGAAATCCGAACTCGGGGCCATCGAATGATCTCTCGATGGTGATCTCGCCCGACCAGCTCCCGGACACATCGAAAATGATGCGGCGCTCGTTGTCGATATCGTTGTCCGTTCCGGTGTCGCCGATCCCCGTTACCTCGATCGGATCTGTCGTCGTGTCGAGGTTTCCGAGCGGCCATACTCCACTTTGGCCGGAATGGAACATTCGGATGAGAGCTCCGACATGACCAGACTGGAAGAACGGGACATCCGACAGGATCTTGATATTGCCGTAATAACCGTTGGGTTTTAGCTTCGCAGAGGACGATGGTGCGGTCAGTAATGGACCATCATTCGGGTCATACTCCACGACAGACCATGACCTGCCAACTCCGCGGCGCTCGATCTTGTGCGGCTTGACACCTCTGCAATCGACATAGACGACATCGGCAGACTGGTCGTAGCGGATGTCATCGAGATCATCTGCGGACCATGGTGTTGGTATAGCCGTTACCCCGCTGTCGGCTATACTGATGCCATCAATGATACGGTTAACAATTTTGTCGTTCTGAATGGTAATATGGAAATCATTTGTGGGCGTGAAGGCGAGGTAATGGTGCCCTGTGGCGAGCATCGCTTCCGACACGTAATCATCATCACCGGCAGATGAGCCGATCCTGAATGTGACGGGGCCGTGCGAGACATCAATCGACAATTGGTGTTCTGATCCGAGATCGCCAGTGTCAACGATGACGCGTTTCCTGACCCGAGCAACCGACCCAAGAGCCACTGCATTCAAAATCAAATTACCATGGTTGAACGTGCCTTGGTCAGACGAGCCACTTGCCTGACCTATCAACTCGACCTCAGCAATGGCGACCACTGGATACCCACCAGCATTGGCCGTTATATTCCAGCGGTAGAAACGGAACTGCTGTGGAGAACCTATGTTAAACGTGCGCTTCTGGCCTACCGCCCAGGACGACTGACCAGACACCGTGTCAAGTGTGGTCCAACTTCCTGCAGATCCCGTATCCGAATGGTTCCCCTGAAAGGTCCAGGCAGACGGCGTTGCTCCGATGCCTTCGGGGATTGATACAGCTCTTATCGAATACCTCGAAACCTGTTGTGCGCTACCTAGATCGACTTTCAGCCATTGGGGAGGGTCATCATCTGATACCCACAACGAGTCGACATCATCATCTCCAGCAGACCACGCGCTTGATTCATCATCCACAGTGGATGATGCCGTCATGCTAACCCCAGAAGTTGTCTGATCGACCATCGTGGGGATTAGATCAAAACCACTTACGGTGATGGAGCCACCCAGACTAGCATCCTCCCATCCGGTATCCGACAGGCTCACATGTGTATCGACGTGAGGCCGCTTCATGAGTTGCAGGTTATGCGCGTCATCCCCCAGCCACACGCGCATTCTTCCTTGACCGGAGCCGGTATCATGGGTGAGTTCAAGCAGAGCCACATCGTCTGTTGACGCTACGAATTCGATCAGCTCCGCTCCGGTATCGCAAGCCACCGACCCCATGTATTTCGTACCGGGGCGGAGGGACAGTGCGCCTTGGGTGTTCGAAAGCCAGTTGGTCTGCACCTCGGCAGAAAGGCGGGTGCGGTCAAGATCAACGCGTGCGAGAGCCTTGGGGGATACAAGGCCGCGATTCAGAGCAAGTAGCGGGACATTGGTTCTTGCCACGGTTTCTACCCGATCAATCTGCCACGACTGCCGCGATCACCGCGCGCCATCCTGCCGGCCCTCGCCTGCGTCCACGGTGATGGAGGCGGGAAGCGGGGCTGCGGCTCGTTCATCGCATCGTGTGACTTCGCGTTCTTCCGTGCCTTGTCGCGTGCCGCCTCCACATCCTCTCTCAAGGATGCGTTCTGCGTTATTGGCATGCAGGCGCGGGCGGCGAGCTCCAGTTCCACAAAGCGCCGGAACGCCGCCGGCCAGCGGCTCATCTCCAATCCAAGCCCGGTATCGTTGCTCACGTACCGGATATAGATCGGGGAATTGTCCGCCGACCAGTAGTTGGCATCGTCGTAGTAGTGCAGGAGCGGATAAGTGAAATACTCGTCCTCTGAAACTGCGAACGTCCTGACCCAATCCGACGGCTTGGCGAACACTTGCCTGAAGCCGAACGCTGGCTCGACGCCCGTGTCCGATTCCGCCTTGATGGTCTCCATGGCAAAGTTCCACGAACCTTCCGCAAGGCAGTCCGCGACCACCTTGTCATAGAGCCTCGCCAGAACCTGCGCCGCCCTGTTGCCTTCGCCGGTATCGCTCAGGATCTCGTGGCCTAGCTCGTCGAGAGCCGCGTTGAAGATCTCCAGCTTGGAAACCATGTCCTATGCTCCCAGCTTCACGCCGGACGATCCGGTTGTGGCCTTCTCTGGATTGGCCTGCACACCATCGGAAAGGATAGTGGAAAGCCGCCCTCTCCGTTGCGCCGCCGCCTGACGTGTCCTCTGTGATGCGGCAAGGGCCGACGGATCGGTCTCTGTCGGCAAGCGAACCGGACGCGGCCGGCTCGGCTCACGCTCTGCCGGAACGCTCATTTTCCTGCCTCGCAAGAGACCGCCCATCGCTCCGCTCCTTATTCGGTGTCCGGCTCGTCTGCCCAAGCCTTGCGGGTCTTCCGGTTCAAGGGGCGTGCCTCGCCCGTCTTGATGTCCACGCTCGGCCCGATACACTCGACGTTGAGCCCGTTCGGGTTGCCGAGGTGGTCGAGCGTGACGCCCGTGATCTCCAGCATGGCGAGGAACTTCGGCGAGCGCGCATAGATCAACGATCCGATCTTGTCGCGGCGGGTATTGAGCGCATCGCGCGAGACCATCGTGCAGACGTTCGACCATGCGATGGGCTTCATCACGTCGGCAAACGTCCAGTCGCCCGGCACCGTCACGGCGAGCCAGTCGTAATCGTGGCCCATGGACTGCAGGGTGGAGGGCGAGAACTTGCGGGGCTGCACCTGGCGGAGCATCTGCTCGGGCTTCGCGGGCGCGGCGGCTTCTGACTTGACAACACGGGCCGGCTTTGCGGCCGCAGCAACGGTCGACATGAGTTTCCCTCAGATTGTGGATGAAGAGAAAGGCCGGCGACAATCGCGCCGGCCCCGTTCGTGTGAAGGCTATCAGCCCGTATCGCCGACAGAGGCGTACTGGCCGCCGGTATCGTCGGCCTGCACGTCAGTGACGACGAAGGTGTCAGACGTGGGGGTGGCGCCGGCGCTCGTGAAGAACACGACATCGCCCACCTTCATCCCCTTGGTGCGACCATCGGAGAAGAAGCCGGCGTCAGACACGGCAGCAAGTGCCGAGCCCGTGTCCGTATAGGACCAGTGCCGGACACCCGCGATCGACTGAGACTGGAGGTTCAGCTTGTCAGACTTGTAAGCCATGGTTAGGTCCTCCTTTCTCAGATGGCCGAGGCGTCATGCAGGAACTGCACGATGCCGTTCTGCTGCAGGAGCTTCGCGCCCGTGAACGACGATGCGCGAGCGTAGGAGTAGTCCTGCTCGTCATCGTAGCCCACCGCCGTGTTCAGGCCCTCACCGGAATCGAAGGCACTTCCGATCGCATCGCGATGGAAGAAGTAGCACTTCTCCGAGTTGGTCCCGACGCCGGTCAGGTTCGGGTGGAAGACCCAGTTGAAGCCCGCCCAGCGCATCATGCGGCGGGCCGGACCTGCGAGGAACTTCATCTCCACGTAGTCGATCTTCGTCGCCTCGGGGAGCTGCATGATGTAGCCACGCACCGCGGGGGTGGCGACGGCGTACATCTTGTCCTCTTCCTCGACCGGAACCTCGTTCTCGCCAAGGGTCGTGACCGCCTTGGCCGCGACCGACAGCGAGAACGTGGTGGCAGCGCCAAGGTTGTTGGTCGCAGTGTCGAGCTGAGCGATAACGTCAGCATCGACGCGGCGGTTCAGAACCTTGCGCGTGGTCTGCTGCATAAGGTTCCGCTGGTCGCCCTGAGATGCAAAGATGTTGAAGCGGGTTTTGCGGCAAAGATCATGCCACTCAACCAGCGTTGCGGTATGCTGCGTGTTGCTATCGGCGCGAGCCGGGATCAACCCGTTGATACCGCGGTTTACGGCAGCAGCGCCGCCGGAACCGGCCACCAGGAACACCGCCTGGTTGCCCTTGATGACGGCTTCCGTGACGGTGCACTGACGAAGCCAACTCATACCTTCCTCGAACTCCGCCACAAGCTCCTGGCGGTATTGGGTTTGAAACGCACTGTCGCTCATTTTGGCACCTCTCAATAGGTGGGTTTGAGATGCCGTCGTTGCGTCCGGGTTAGCCCTTTCCGACGTGATTGCGGGTTGGCCCGATCGGGAAGATCGAGCGCCGCGCTCAAGTCCAAGAGCGCCTGCTAGACGGTTTGGGGTTTAAGGTGGCTGCCTATCCAGCGCCGGATTGCTCCGGGTTGGCCGGATCTGGCCGCCGGGGTTTTCAGGCTCCGCGAGCCCGAAGCTTTTCGCGAACTCCGAGAAGCTCGCGATAACGGTCTGCGTAGGTCCGGTTGTATTCGCGCCGGTCTGTACGCATGATCTTTTCGATTTTGGCGATCTCTTCGTCGACGGATTGCCCTGACTGATCGCCGCCCTCGACAACGGTAGCCGCCGGGTTAACCTCGCTCACGAGGCCGGACAGCCAGCGCACCATGTCGGGGTCGTTGCCGATGATCCTGCCATCGGCCGTCCTGCCGCCCATGAGGCGGGCAAACAGGCCGTTCTCGTTCTTGATGTCCGAGCCGCCCGGAGCCGTAGAGAATAGTGAACCGATGGCATTCGTGCGCCGCTTGAACGCCGGGCCGAATTCTTCCTTCAGCGCGCGCTCGGATTCGACGCGGAATGTCTCGTCCTGCTCATCTAGCTCGGCGGCCTGCTGCTCCTGCTGCTGATAGTACCAGTTGAGGGCTGCGCTGACGAACTCAGGCGTGGCTCCGGCCTTGTGAACGGCCTGCGCGAACGTGTTCACCAGCGGCTTGTCGGCCTCGCCGATGACAGCGCCGTTCTCAAGCTGGATCTTCTCGAAATACTCTTCCGCGTTCTCGGGAACGCCGAGCTGTTTCCAGAAGGCTTGTTTCTCCTCCGGCTTCGCGTCCTTGCCGGGGATCTTGACGAGACCGCCTGACGTGAACTTGCCCTCCAGCTCACGCCCCATGCCGTAGACTGCGGTCGGGTCGGTGAACCGTTTCAGGCGGTTCAGCTCCTTCTGATAGAGCTTCTTGTCGCCGGCCGCATAGTGCTCGGCCATCTTCTCGCGCCAGTCGTCTGGCCAATAGGGCTTGTGATCCTTGGCTTCCTGCTCTTCCTTTGCCTTGGCTTCTTCCTCGGCATCGGCTCCGGCAACTATCGTCTTGCCGGTCTTTGCGGGTTCCGTTTTCTCTTCGGTGGCAGGTGCTTTAGGCTCACCTTCCGAGCTTTGTGTTTGCTGATCCTTTGGTGCCGGATCGCCACTTTCCCCAGTCTCCTGGGTTTCTGTGAGTTCGTCGTCAAGCATAGGTCCCTCGTTCCTACTTCTTCACCACATCGGCTTTGAGTCTCATCAGCTTCACCAATTGCATGCCGACCGAGCGCCGTCCTTCGACGAAAGCTCCGACCCGCCCGTTTGCGTCGTCCGCCACGAAGCTCGTGTCGTACGTCTGCGCAGCGTTGTTGATGATCCAGTCGAGCGCCCGCTTCACCTCGAACGGAGACGGCACTTCCGGCGCCGGTCCCATCTCCTGCTCGTTCCAGGCGACAACGGCGAGCTGTGCATAATTGGCGAGCGCCTGAATAGCTCTCACGTCCGCCTGATCGTAATCAGCCGGGTGCCAGACTTCACGTTTTGGCATTGATCCTACCTTGCGGCGCCGTTAGGACGTGCCGGCTGCTGGCCTGCCTTGAGCAGCGCATCGAGGCCCTTGCCGCCCTGCTCCGCAACCGCTCCGGCCTGTGCGATCTCGTCCACGACCTGCTGTGCTTCGGCCTGCTCCTGCATCTGCGCCTTGGCTTCCGCAACGGCTTCTTCCGGCTTGAACCACTTCGCTTTCCAGCCGGCCGCCCGCATGGCGTCACGTGTTGCTTGGGTGAAGTCCGCGTTCTCAGCCTGTGATGGATCGAACTGCATGGCCGGCACGAGGATGCGGTCGCGCGTCTCGATGTACGATTCCGCTTCGGCCTGATCGGCAAGGTCTGCCAGGGGTGAGCGGAACTTGAACTTGATCTCCCGTTCGGCCAAAGTCTCCGGCATTTCATGCAGCGGGAACGCCCCGGCTTCTGAGAGTATCTGGAACACCGTATCGCAGAGCGGGTCGTTGTACTGCTCGATGACCGGCTCGAAGATCGGAGACGACGACCGGATATGCTCTTCGAGACGACGGCGAACCTCGAAAGCCGTCATCTGGTTGCCGACCTCTGGAAGCTGGATCTTGTCGAGAAAGAACCCGCCCCTGATGTCCTCACGCAGCGATGCCGCGATGGCTTCGCCTATGGGAAACCCGCCGCGGTCCTTCGTGATCGGCCTTAGAACCTCGCCCAGCCGCTCGTCGTATTCCATGTCAACGGTGGTGATGCCGCCGGGATAGAGCGCGATGTCGCTCCGGATCGCATCGTTCACGGCGATGAGCGGGGGATTGACGTAGTTCTCGCCTGCCTCTCTCAGCGTCCGCATCACGACCTGCAACGTCCGGCTGTCGGGCAGCAGGATCATGGTTGCCATGGACACGCCGTAGGCCGAGCCAGGCACGGTTTCCCAGCGGGGCACGACGTAGGGGAAGTGATTAAGACCAACCTCCTCCAGCACCGTCTCGGTTTCCCGCTCCACATAGAGCGAAACGTAGGGGAATTGCCGGCCGGACTTGGACTTGTAATCGTAGAGCCGCGACGGCACCACGACATGGCGGCAGTAGAAGGTCTGCTCCGCGTTCTTCTCGCAGGCTTCCTTCACATCTTTCGAGATCGTGGCGGGGAAATGGTGCTTGAGCTGGCGCGCCGTCGGCTTCCAGTTGCGGTGGAGAACGTCGATCTTACCTTCTGCATTCTCCGACCAGGCACAATCTCGCAAGTGATGGCTGCGGAACAGGAGGCCGTCGCCCGCGATGTTGAGAGAGACTTGGATGACCGCATTGCCGAAGGTGGCAAAGAAGTGATCGCCCTCCTTCGTCGCCCTGACGAACTGTGCCGGACGGTCGTAGGTCGCCCGCCACTGAATGTCCGTCAGCCTCTCCAGGAACTTGCGCTCGGCGTCCTGCTCGTCAAGTTCCTCGTCATCGACGTGAACCGAGAACCATTTCTGCGATCGTGGCCGAAGGTTTGCGGAGAGCAGGTTTCCCAGCTCGCGCCGCGCCATGACGGGATAGGACGAGAACAGGTGGTCGGCAAACTCATCGCCCTCTACCCTGTTGTATGTGAAATCGGCTTTCTCAGGATAAAAGTTGAGCGCGATCTCCTGCCAGAGAGAGTCTATGTTTCTTCTACTGCTGAAGAGCTTGTCGCCCATCCGCAGCACTTCTCGCGCTCTGCTGTCCATCTGAGATCAGGCCCCCAGCTTGGTCCCGCTCGACCCGGTAGTGGCTCTGGTCTGATCTGTGAGAATGGTGGAGAGCCTGCCGCGGCGCTGCATGGCGGCCTGACGGGTGCGCTTGGAGGCAGCAAGCACGTCCGGGTCCGTCTCGGTCGGCATGCGGACGGGGCGCGGTTTCTGCTCCTCGGGGATCTCTACCTTCGGCATCTTCGGTTTGAACAGGCTGCTCATCTATCTTCTTCCTTTCGAGTAACTGCGTTTGGAGTTCTGGTACGCGAGGATGACTTTGGGTGGCGAATGGCGCCTTACCGCGCGCGTCACGGCCTGATCGCCCGGCGCAAGACACATGCACACCGCCTCACCCCTGTCCGGCGAGCGTCCGATGCGCTTCTTGATGTCTTCCTTTGACTCGATCTGGATACCATTCGGCTTCAGCACCCATCGGAACGATGCGAGATCGGCCTTCATTTCATTGTCCGGCGGAAGAATGATCTGAGACCCGCCATCCTGTCCGGGGTCGAGGGCTTCACGCACTTTCCATATCGTCTCCGCGCGTTTGTTCACGAACCGGAGTTTGCCGTCGCGCGTCGTCGCGGATGACGGGTTGAGGCCCATGTAGGTCACGACCGTGATACCGTTGTCCCGTAGAGCAACAGCAGCATCGCCGCCCCAGCCGCCACCAAGGTCCACGACCACGGGGCAGTTGTCGCGGCGCAGCCTTACGACAGCCGAAGCCGTGAGGCGCCCGTCCCTATCGACTTCCCGCGCTACGTCGAGCGGGGCGAACCATCCGCCATAACGAGCGGCTATGACACGCTTGTCCCCACCGCCTGGAGCCACGTCGACCGCCATGGCCGTCATGGCAAACCCTTCTGGCGGGCGATCCGTCCACCGCTGTTGGGCAGCGTCGATCCATGCGCTGGGGATTACCTGCCAATCGTCATCTTTCAGGCCGACTGTAAAATCACCTTCGCGGTAGACGCGGCGCAATTCTTCCGGCAGGCTTTCTAGGCGATCACCATAATCCGTTTCTGCTAGATCCGGGTTATCTTCGAGACGGGAGCGAATGAACGTGCGTGATGATGCACGAACCATGCGTCCCCGGATCTCATGCGGTCCAGGCCCGTCAACCTCTACGTCTTGCCCATCGATCGTCAGATACCAGCGAAGCTCACCATCCTTGGCCGGATTCGGATGGTTGGGGTCGAGCCAAGCGGCCCACCGTTTGATGATCCAAAGCCCTTCTGCCGTCGTGGGGCCGTTCGTGGCACCAACGATGCGGCAGCGCTGGCTCGGATCGACCGAGCGGTTCCAGGTATTGATGAATAGGTACTGGCTTTCAAGGAAGTCGGCGAGTTCGTCGTAGCCGATGAAGTCGCGCGCCTTTCCTTTGAACCTTTGTTTGTCGCGCTCCAACTCGCAGCCGCGGAACTCGATCAGCTTGTTTCCTTCCCCGCGCCACGTCGGCGGATTGCGCGTGAACCCATCGGAGTGGCCAAGGACTTCCAGCAATCTGTCGGCCGGTTCAGAAACGTCCTGATTGATCCGGCGCAAGATGCGCGCGCGCTTGTGCTCGTTGAGGGCGAGACCGATCAGAAGATCCGTTTTGCCCCCACCAGCCTGCCCTCCGTACAGAAGCTCATCGGCTTGGCTATGATAGGCATCTGTCTGAGGCCCCGGATTGGGTGCCCACCTTGCAAGGCGCTGCTTGATGGCTGGGATTTCGACGAGCGCTCTGCGCTTTTCCGGAGACAGGTTCTCGATAAGGCGTTCAATAGCCTTGAGATCATCAAGAGATGCAGTAGACATGCAGATCTGATCAATATCCCGGCCGCGGCTTTGTCGGCTTGGGCTTGGGCTTCGGCTTCTTGCTTGAGCCGACATAGGTTTTCATGGGGGCGTCTACGGGCATGTGCTTCCCTCGATTGGCGAATAGTGGTAGGTTCCGCGCATGGAGATCACGGTCAGACAACGCTGGTTGCTTAAGCTTCTCGGCTTCGAGATTGCCGACGGCGCACGCCCCTATGTGTCAATGCACCATAGCTACTGGATGCGAGCGGCTTGGGTGCGCCTGACAGGGCAGATCAAGAGGTTCCGATGACCCTGCCAGTTTCAAGGCGAGGCTTGATCACTGGGCTAGTGGGCTTCGTGGCCGCGCCGGCTATCGTCAGGGCGTCGTCATTGATGCCGGTGAAGTCTTTGCCGATCACGTGGATTGATGGAGAACTCAACCCGTGGCTTGGCCTCCGTAAAGACCTTCAGAGTTATCTAGACGAAATCAATCACGATATCGTCTCATACGGCTCGTGCATGGTTAATTTCGCTGCTGATGGTGCAGTTTCCTACGTGCCGCCCGTCCTCTGGCAAACCGTCGCCAGATCAACGTAATCCCGGCTAACGCGATCCAAATCCTCTTTAGCCATCCCGTTCGCAACAAACCATTCCCGGCCCCACGGCGGCGCCCAGGCTCTATATGGCTTGCGGACGACCGGTATTTCCCCGATCCCCAGCGCCAGCGCACACGCCACTCTATGCGCTCCGCCTAGAAGCTCTCCGTCAGGATCTATCGGAACAGCGTACTCGGACAGGAACCCGTTGTGCGCCATCGAGGCAAACAGGGTCTCTGCCGCTTCCACGTAGTCGTCTACGCTCCACTTCCAGATGTCCATGGGCAGGCCACGGTCGAACCGAGGTCCGCACCTGCGAGCGATATGCCAGCGGTACAGCCTTATGGCGTCACGATCTCCACCATGGAGGAAGTGCGCGAAGTAGCGCTTCTTGATGGCCAAGTCCCATCTGCGCGGGCTCACAAGGTCCACAGTTCGAGAACGCGACAAGCTCGGCTCTGGCATCGTCAATGGACTGATGCTGCACGTCGAGCTCCAGGACGGGAACGCCTCGCTCACGAAGCACCTCCTTCGCCACTGCGATTGCGGGAAGCATCGGCTCTATTTGGAACGAGCGGTCTTCGTGAGCCGTCGCCGGGTTGTTCCGGCGCTGGCGGTTGCGCTCCTTGACGACCTCAACGTCCGCTTCGAGGAACACGACGCCGACGCTAACCGGCATCAGCCACAGTGCCCTGCGGATCAGGTTCACGTCCCGGCCCATCTGATGGAGCCGCCAGCCGAAGCCCAAGATGCGCTGTACCAACCCGGTCTGGATGAACACGCGGTCGTCAATCATCCGCTCGACCGTCGCCATCTTCTTGGCGGAGCGGTCATTCATGCGGATCACGGCCTGAAATGACTCGTGATCCCTGACGAGCATCATCAGTTCGGTGATCTCGTCGAGAAAGGGTTTCCAGTAGGCCGGTGGGAGCTTGCCGTCCCAGCCGACGCTTCTGTCCCCCCAGATCGGATAACAGAGTGTGCTCTTGCCGCTTCCGGGGCAACCGGCGATGTCCAGGAAATGCACTACGCCCCCACAATCGTCAGATCAGCCCCATTGAGCCCTGTCGAGTCATCTGCCCAGATGATGCTTCTCAGATCGACGGCGCCGTTGCTGAGATCATGGACCACGTTGTCTATTTCGCCGGGAAGCACACGCTTGCCCTTGGCGTTGCTCTTGCGAACGTAGCCTTGCGTGTCGATGACGAACGGATACTTTGGCTCAGGCTTCGGAGGCGGCGGGGCGGGTGCAGCCTTGGGTGCCGCCACTTCCTGCGCATCGAGTTGCGCGACGGCATTCCCGCCGTAGACGACCGCAAAGGCTTGGGCCATCATCTTCAGCCATGCGATCTGGCGATCGACCGGCCAGCCTTCACCCGAAGGCGGGAGCTTGGCGATCAGCGCTGAGATCAGCGGGTCTGTTTTGGTGCGTGCCATTACTTCCAATGTCCCTCGATCCACGGATTGGCCGCAATGACGCGCGGGTCCGTGGCCTTGCCTTCGCTGCCCGGAAAGAAGACGATGCGTGCATTCTCAGGCAACGTTCCCTGCACTCCGCTTCCCGGTGTATCCTCTCGGGCAATCCGGTAAATCCCGTGGCTTGCATCCCAATAGGGCACGTTCGGCCCGAGCAATCCCGAGACCCACCACTGGTCATCGCGAACGATCGGGCGCTTCGGATTGAAACGCATCCACAGGTCAGTCAATGTCCCCGTGCGATGAAGAACGATGCTCGTGTTGTAATATGGGCGGCTCGGCTTCGACGGGTTATCCCATGGAACTCGTGTCGGGTTGCGCCACAGGACAATCGGCTCGTACCGATCGACGATGGCGTCCATGTTGCCGGTCACGATCACGTCGAGGTCCATGACGAGAACACGCTCGCCGACGGCCTTCATGTGCGGGCCGAACGTCATCAGCTTGACGAAGCACCGGCCCGGAATATGCGTGGTCCAATCGATCGGAACCGCCCGGATCTCGCTATCGTCTCTGAACAACTCCGGACGATCCGTGATGACCACGAACTCGTGCGGCACGGTCAGATGCCGGTTCACCATCCTTTGCAGCAGGCGAACGTCGTCGGTCGCGTACCTGTTCTTGCTCCGGTCATCGTGCCAGAAGTAGGCGCAGACGCTCAGGGTCATAGAAGCACCCACACATCATCCGGAAGAACTTGGTAGTTGCCGAACTCCTTCACCGCTGCTTCGACGCTCGGGAAGTCGATGTCGTGACCGAGGATCGCGCCGCCCTTACGAACCTTCGGCGCCCAGGCCGCGATGTCCGCCCGCGCCGCTTCCGTCGAGTGATCCGCGTCGATGAAACAGAAATCAAGCGAGCCGTCCTTTACATCATGCGCCATGTCGCCCGAATTGCCCTGCAGAATCGTAACGCGATCCCCGAAGGCTCTGGCCCGAAGCCTGAACTCTTCACCGATTGGCCGCATGTCCCCGTAGATCGGGTTGTCCGCCGCCCACTTGTCGACGGCGGTCATCTCCAGGCCGGGCACGTTGTCGAGCAGATGGAAGAACGTCGCCCCGTTGAGGACGCCGATCTCGGCACCTTTGCGCCAGCCGTTCTGGCGAACGAGCTCCAGCAGGACATCCCAGCGTTTGATGTGGCGCTGCATCAGACGGGCTCCGCCATCATTATGCGATATGCCATCGTATACCCGGCTTCATCCCGCGTGATCTTCCAGCCATCGAGGGCGGATTCGAACAACTCACGCGTTCTAGCATGCGGATGATCAGAAACGCGTGCCGTCCAGATAATCCCCTTGCACGCAACGCGCTGCATTTCCTGCATCATGCGCACGTTGTCGGGCGGGGAGACGTAGTTCAGGTTGTGCTTGCTGTTGGGATCGAACCAGAAGTAGGTGCAGACGGTCAGGCTCATGTGGCAATTGCCCGTTTTGCGCGACGCAACACTCGGGGGGGCTTTGTCAGAGCATCACAAACACTCCATCCCCGCTTTATCCTCGCGGCAATTGTATGTTGCGGCACCCCGGTGATTCTCTCTGCTTCCGCGAGCGTCACCCGCTTACCAAAGCAGTCGATGAACCTGTTATTCCTCTTGTTGTTTCCCTGCTCTAATCGTGTAGCCCATCGGCAGTTGCCGGGTTCGTAATATCCATTGACGTCGATCCGTTCGAGTGTCGTCCCAGGAGGACGCTCTCCCATATCCTCTAGAAAGTTCTCAAACTTATGCCACCGTTCGCAAATTTTTATACCGCGCCCGCCATAGTCCTTATATAAGCGATAAGATGGGTTGCATCTCAGCATCATCGAACGCCACGAATTGAGAGTTGGCGTCACTTTGCGGCCAGAAAAGTGACCATGGGTTCTCCTGATGTACGCCAGCTTTTCCGCCTTTAAGCACCCACAGCTCTTAGAGTCCCCACTGCGAAGCCTCATTTGCGTAACAACGCGCTCGACACCGCAATCGCACCTGCATAGCCAAGCGCGGTTCTTCCTGCCGTTAGGCGCAACGTACCTAGCGGCCTCAGCGATGACTACCCACCTAGTGAAGCGAGTTCCTATCATTTCTTCCTCTGGAACATCAACACGCGATAATCCATGACGTACCCTACTTCATTGCGAACGATGGACCAGTCTTCTTCCAAGGCGGACTGAAAGAGCTCTACTGTTCTGGCGTGCAGATGGTTAGCCACGCGGGCGGTTATTATAATTCTATCCTTTGATACGCGTTGCATCTCTTTCATCATTCGGACGCAATCGCTTGGTGATAACCACCTAGTGATTCTCACATTTATAGTAGCGTCGACCTGCTTGTTCTCCAAAGGCACGGAGCGCACGTCTCCGATCCCGAACTTGAACAGGTTCGGCTGGGTGATCTTCACTCGTGCCTGCGCAATCATGTCCGGAGAAATGTCGAGCCCGAGAACGAGATGCTTGTTGCGCTCGTAGGCCGAGAAGAACCGCCCTGTCCCACAGGGAGCATCGAGGATCACGGAGCCTTCCGGCATGTCGTCGATCCATGACTCGATGATGCGCTGCTCGCAGGTCCACTTGGGCGATTGCTCGCGCTTGGCGTCGTAACCGGAGGCAACCTGTCCGGTGTATTTCAGTGGGCCACTGCCAGCCGGGGGCAGGTATTCCATCATGGAATCGGTCACAGGATCACTCCCGATTAAGCGAGACAAGTTTCTTCTCAGCAGCCCGCCGCAAACCTCCGCGGATTAGCTCCCGCATGACATCCTCAAGTGTCTCCCCATAAAGGCCAGTTGCAAGGAGATCCCAAAGATACCGTTTCTCGAGATCGCTAAAGCTGTCGAAGAAAGTCGGCTCTGTCATTTGTCCCTCAGTAGAGATGGCTTGCGATCCACGGATGCACCGCCTGAACCTGCGGCTGCGTTGCCGCGCGATCTCCCGGAAAGAACACGATCCGCGCATTCTCCGGCAACTCCGATTGAACTCCGTTGCCCATCTTGCCGTTGACGAGCCGACCAGCGCCGTAGATGCCATCAGCATCCGTGAACGTCGGCACGTTCCATTCCCATCCTGCATCCGGATAGGCGGTGTTCAGGCGCTCGGAGATCCAAGCCTGCTCGGCGCCTCCGAAGCGGCGATTGTACCATCCCGGAGTCGTGCGCGGGTCGAAATCGCGCCACAAGCATTCCGTGGCACCGACCGTGAAGAGTTGCAGCGAGCCTTGGATGAAACCGCGCCGCCCGCCGCGCTCGAAATTCGGATTGTGCCAGAACCGATACGGCTCATCCATCGTCACCAGCGGATCGAGGTTCCCCGTCACCACACAGTCGATGTCCATCAGCAATACGCGCTCGCCTTCCTTGGCGACACCGCCCGGCTTGTGGGCCTGGAGCTTCACGCAGCAGGTTCCCGGCACATGCTTTGCCGTGTCGAGCGGAATCGTCTCGATGAAGTCTTCCACCAGATCGGGCCGGTGGGTCACACAGACGATCCGGTGCGGAACGGTGAGGTCGCGGCTCACCATGCTCTTCCAGATGCGGATATCATCGGCGGAGAACTGGTAGGAGCGCTGGCGGGCGCCATCGAACCAGAGGAATGAAGCGACGGTAATCATGATGACGAATATACCAAATTCGGCCCGACAAGAATCGACCCGCTATACTGAATTGCAGCGTTGTCCACTCAGAAATCACCTGCCCCACGGAACTCCGCACGGCTCTCTGGATACGGCGGACAATCGCCCAACACGGAACGGGCGACGTTATTGGCAATTTTCATCCTGCGCTCGATCGGCACGCCGAGAAATGCAAGAGCGAGATAAATTCGGTTCCTCCTGCGAACCCACCGGCGGTTTCGCCCCAATTCGCGTAGGCAACTCGCCAGCCCTCTCTTGGGAAAATTACTCGTTGCAAATCCATGCCTTATTTGAACGTAGCCTGGATAACTGCGTGCGTGCTCAATGTCGGGGCACACGGCGAGAATTACACGCGCCATCCATGATGGAGATTTTGTCATTGGTTAGAAATCCTCGGGCGGCGGATCGAACAGACGGCTTTCCTGAGCTGCAAGAACCTTGATCCCGCTTTGCGTCGCCTGCCAGATCATGTTCTGCGTGCCCTGGCGCTGCTTCTCGTACTCGACCTTGGAGCTTTGCAGGATGCCCCACAGGCCCAGCATCGGCGGCTCACTCCCGCCCATGCGGCCCTCATCCATCATCTTCTCGATGTCCACGATGGCTTTTGCCATGATGAAGGCGATGGAGCTCGTAAAGGTGAACGCTCCGAACCGTGCCTTCATTTCCTTCTCGGGATAAAGACGGGCGGTCGGGAACAGAGGCTCGCCATTCTCCGCACGAAACCGGATCGCCACCGGATCGCGCATCCAGACGACCGGGATGTTGCGCAGCCAGTCGAGGTACTCGTAGGGGCGGGACCTATCGAACACGGGCCGGTGAATTTCAAAAAACTGGTCCACACGCGGCGGCGCGCATGCATCCGGGCTGAACCCGTAGGGTGAGTTGTCCGGGGAGCAGGCGTAAATCAAGAACCCGTCGTCATGGTAGGGAGCAAGGCGCTTGGTCTGGGGATGGCTGCCCAGCACCGCAATTCCACGCAAGCGACTACGCACGATTGCCGGAGCCGCAACCTCACCACCCGCCTCGACGTGTCCCTCTATCGTGTCGAGCATGATGGATCAGAGCCCCGGTGAGCCGGTATCGGTGACGACGGCGAAGAACACGGAGCCGGACAGATCGCCGATGCCCGTGTCAACCTGAGAAAGTCCGCCAGTGACAACACCGCCGAACGTGCCCGCCGGCACCAGAGCGCCAGTGTTAACGTTCACGTAGGCAACGGGAGGCTCGCCAGCGCGAAGCTGCGCCTGCGGAATGAAGCCGGTGTCGGAGCGGCCACGGAAGCTGAGCAGCTTGACGTTGCGCTCGGCGCCGACCTCTGAGGACTGCACGTCGAGATAGCCACCAGGGCCAATGCTGATTGCCATTGGGGAGGGTTCCTTTCTGAGATGGATGGAAACTCGATACTCAGCGTCAGTCGAGATCGACGCGCTTGGTGATGTTGGCCGACGGCTTTTGGTCCAAGCCGGGGATCAGCGGCGAAGCGAAGAACCACGACCTGCCCCACGCCCTGCCCCACGCACCGCCCCAACTCTCGTTGGAAAACACGGGCGGGATGTCTGGCGTAGCATCCCGCGTTAGGACTCTTTTAGCGCCCAGCGAAGCAATGGCCCCGCTGATGCGCTTGGTGATCGTCGTCATTCTGCTGCCGGCCGCCAGGTATCGCCGAGCCCGGTATCACCCGTGCCAGCAACGGTGACGTTATTGACCTTGCGGATGTCCGCCAGCACCTCGCCGCCCGTGTCGAAGGTCAGCTTGTCGGTCTGGGTCTTGATCGCCGCAATGCTGGCGCTCGGAACGGCTGCCGTGATGTGCGAGCGGATGCCAGTATCGGCCTCGGCCTGGATACGGGACAACCGATTATTGACACCAGTATCGGCAAAGCTGGTGACGTTCACGCCTGCCTTGAGTGTCGTCGTGTCGGCAATGATCTGAGCAAGATCCGCCGTCGGGCCGGTGTCGCTATACACTGCCGCCTGTATAGCAGACCGGAGGCCAGTGTCCGTCTCCGCCTGAATGCGGGCGAGCCGATTGTTGACCCCTGTATCCGAAAATGCCGACACGTTCACGCCAGCCCTGAGCACTGCAAGATCGGCTGTCGGGCCGGTGTCCACGTAAGTCGCAGCCGAGATCGCTGCCCTCAGTCCGGTGTCCACATCACCCCGGATCACGTCGAGGCGTTGGTTGATCCCTGTGTCGTGGTAATCCGTGAGCGTGCGGGCATCCTTACCCCAAACCGCATTGGCTATCGCCCCGGTGTCGACGGATGAAGACGCTGCCATCTCACCGCCAAGGTGCTCGCCGAAGGTTCCGGTATCGATATGAGCAGACTTTTGGGCATTCCACACGGCGTCCGCAACAGCGCCTGTGTCGACCCCTACCTGAATGCCGTTGATCGCAGAACGCAATCCGGTGTCGGCTTCCGCTACGCGTGCTGCGACCCGAGCGACATCCTGATCGATGCCGGTGTCGTGATAATTAGTCAGCGAGCGCGTATCCTTCGCCCACACAGCATCAGCAATGGCTCCGGTGTCTGCTGCGGGGATCGCGGCGATAGCAGCCCGCAAACCAGTGTCAGCATCGCCGAGGATCTTGGCGAGAACATCGAGCGTACCCGTGTCCTCGAAATCCGTGAGCGTGCGGCTTGCCGAGGTCCAGACCGCATTGCCCACGGCGCTCGATGAGGTATTCCCAGCAATCTCCGTCAGATGGTCGTAGACCCCGGTATCCGTGAACGATGAGACATGCACGCCAGCCTGCAGCAAGGCAAGGCTTTGGTCGATGCCGGTGTCGTGATAGTTGGTCAGCGTGCGCGCGCTGGCCGACCATACCCCGCTGGTTATCACACCCGTATCGATATCGGTCAGTGTCCTACTACCAGCGCCCCACACACCGGAGACGATGGCCGGGATGTCGACCTGAACGTTGATCGGCGTGCCGGTATCGAGCGTGACGTTCGCCTGAACGTTGAACGTGTTCGTGGCCTGGCCCGTGCCAGTGTCGAATGTTCCGTCCTCTTTGAGCTGATTGCCGGAAAGCTTTTGCAACCGGCTCGCAGCCCCCGTGTCGCTGCGGATGGAGGCGACGTTGACCCCGGCGCGCAGGACGGCCAGATCAGCCGTAGGCCCGGTGTCGACATAGCGCGCATCCGATATCGCATCCCGCAAGCCGGTATCGGCATCTCCACCGATCTTCGACAGCCGATCATTCACGCCGGTATCGCTGAAGCCCGTCACGTTCGTGACCGTCCGGCTCGTCGCGTTCCACACCGTCGAGGATACGCCGGTATCGTGGTTGAAGGCCGTCAGGGCGCGCGAGCTGAACCCCCACACGGCAGAGGCAACGGCTCCGGTGTCACGAGATGCGAGTTGCGTATCGAGATTGGCTGATACCAGACCGACCGCCGTCCGGACATCCGCCTGGCTCAGGTCGTTGAAACCTGTGACACCCGATCCCTTTGCTAGGGAGATGTTTGTGCCAGCAGTCAAAACGCGCGTGCTGAAGCCCCAAACCGCTGCGGCCATAGCGCCGGTATCACGCGCAGCGAGTTGCGTGTCGAGATTTGCCGACGAAAGACCGACCGCAGTGCGAATACCGCCCGCATCGAGATCATTGAACCCGGTGACGCCCGTTCCCTTGGCCAGTGAAATATTCGTGCCGGCAGTCAGGACACGCGTTGAGAAGCCCCACACGGCACCAGCGATCGCGCCGGTATCAGGTGCATCACCACCAGCCGAAGCGGTGATCAGCGCGCGAAGCCCCGTATCCAGGGTCGCGATCTCGTCTTTGAGGCCGGTATCGGTGTCGGCAAGAATACGCCCGAGACGATCATTAACGCCTGTGTCGGAGAACCCGGAAACGTTGGTGACGGTGCGCGTTGCGGAACCCCACACCGCCGTCGCAACAGCTCCCGTATCCCGTGCTGCAAACTGAGTATCGAGATTAGCCGATGAAAGACCGACTGCGGTTCTCACACCTGCAGCGTCGAGGTCGTTGAACCCGGTTACTCCTGTGCCTTTGGAAAGCACGATGTTGGTGCCGGCCGTTAGAACACGTGTTGTCACGCTCCACACCGCATCGAAGGCACCGGCTGCGAACTTGGGAGCCGTCAGGGCACCAGAAGAAATCTTGGCGTCGGTGATGGCATTGCTGGCGATCTTCGCGGCAGTAATCGCGCCGTCAGCAAGTCCAACACCCGCCGACACAGCATCATAAGCCGCGCTTTCTCTTAGCGTGAACCGGCCCACCACATAGCCGACAACCGAGGTCCCATCCACGGTGCCGGCCGTCAGCATCACCGTGAAATCACTCCCGGCGCTGTAAAACGTGCCGTCCGCCGACGTGTTGATTGCGACCCGGTTCGCTCCCGTCACGCTGTCCGCCGACGCAGAGAGTGTGACGCCCGACGT